>Ga0210401_10000938_pt1 | contig 35131 bp, 26 predicted proteins | sample IncBWH32MmetaG_FD_150866 | JGI IMG/M metagenome (GOLD analysis project Ga0210401, IMG submission 150866) | Forest soil microbial communities from Barre Woods Harvard Forest LTER site, Petersham, Massachusetts, United States - Inc-BW-H-32-M | ecosystem: Environmental > Terrestrial > Soil >... | reverse complement strand
TGGTCTTTCGCGACGGCCACCAGGAAGAAATCGCCAAGTACACGATCGTCGGCTCCACCCTGGTCGCCAACGCCGACTACTGGACCACGGGAGCCTGGACTCGCAAGATCCAAATCGCCGATTTGGACGTTCCCGAAACTCTCCGTCTCAACCAAAAGCGCGGCGCACAATTTAAATTGCCATCCGGCCCCAACGAGGTCATCGTGCGTCCGTAAAGTCGTTTTCCAGTTTTTCGGTGGCACGGTTGTGCTTCGCCCAAACTCAAAACGAGGTTGAGACCTTATTGCCTCGACTCGCCGCCCCGATTCCTCATCTTCGACCCTGATGCGGGATTGTGGAGCGCCCGGTCGTGGATCGAAATGTCATCTATTCTCGCGACAGAGATTCGCGCTATTTTTGGTGCAGACGAGATTTTGGCGAACGATAGTGGTGATGCTGCTTGGTTTCGCTTACTGCGAGATGATCATCTCTGAGGTGCTTTGCATCGAGTACGTCGCTGTCGGCAGAAAAGGCAGAACGAAATTGAACTTGTAATTGACCTGCACCTGCACGGCGCAGCCGCGAGCATTGGGAGATCCAACGCACGAAGCCGGGTTTTCCGGTGGCGGCATCCACGCAGCGGTCACAGAAAGAGCTTGAGGGCCTGGATCGATTCCCGGCGGCACGATACCGGCCACGTAATTCTGAACGTCGGCCTGATTTGCAGGGCACGCCTGGGCCCAGGCGGTGCACTGGTTTCCTCGGACACTGGCCCAGCGCGTCGCTTCGCGCGCCGCGTAGGACACGAAGTGATACGCGTACAGCGCACGTCCGAAATCAATCACTCCGAACAGGAGCATGGCGAGCAGTGGTAAGGCGAAAGCGAACTCGAGCAGCGCGCTGCCCCGAGCGTTTGCCGGTGCGCGAGCTCCGGCAGGGTTGATCGGCTGTAACCGACAGGCTGTGCGCTGCTTGTTCATGGCGCCACACGCATGATGGCCTGGCCGTTGGCCGTGAATGTCGCCGGCAATCCCGGATAGTGGAACAGAGGCGAGATTTGGGCCGTTGTGTTGACCGTAAGAAAGACCACCGGGTGCCCGGCGCCGCAGTTTCGCGCGGGACACCTGACATAGTCTGCCGGAGTGGCCGAACAGGCGCACAGATCCTGGGCGGTGACATTCAGTTGCATCAATTCGGGCGCGTCATTCGACGCAGCAAGTTTTATTCCTGCGACGTCTCGGGAGTCGACCAGACTCTGCGCTCCGTACTGCACGCCCGCGCGCGCCGCGTTGGTGGCCTCGATGGCGAAGTAGGTGTAGCGCCCGATTTCGATGGTTCCAACAAGCATCAGCAGCAACACGGGGGCGAGGAGGGCGATTTCGAGAGTACTCTGTCCTGTCTGGCCCGCCAATAACTGGCGAGGGTTGCGAGGAAAATTTTCCTCGCAAGCGGAATCCGCTTTTGGCCTTAGCTTCATTGCACCAATACCGCAGCCTTTACGGGCGAGCCGCTGGGAAGCGTCGAGTAGTCCGAACCAATGAACACGTTTCCGTTGAATTGGAGGGCATTTCCCACGATGATGGCGTAGTCGCCGTTCACCGTTCCGCCCAAGTTGAGCATGGCACTTGGGAAATACGACGCTCCGGTAAAGGTTATGTTCCCGTTGATAGAGGCACTCTGTGTGTCGTTGCGATCCTGATAGAACAAAACACCCGGCGGAATTCCCGGAGCGGGTGACGTCGTGGGGGCGGTAAGCGTCACATTGCCGGTTCCGTTGATCTGGGCTGACCCTCCACCTGTGATGTAAAACGTCACGCCATTGCCGCTCAGGTTCGTTGGATTTCCAGCCGGTACCACCAAACCGGTGCCATCCAGTACATACAGACCCGGATTGAAAATGATGTTGCCGGTGTTCGCGTTTGCCACTGTGATTCCACCGCAGTACGTGGCCGGATTCAGAGTCGTCGTGGCAGCGCTGTTGATCACCAAATTGGTGAAATTGCAGCCCCCGACCGCCGGCGGAGCAAGATAGGCCAAAGGATCGGCTGCAGGATCAATACCTAGCACGGGCGCCGGATTTGTACACCCGCCGAGAAATTGGAGCACGACGCCGATGGATGACGCCGTGATGCATCCTCCGCCTACCGTGAGAATCGCGTTGTCCAGCACAGCACAGTTTGGTGCGTTCACATCTCCCTGCACGGTGATGCCATTCAATAAGCCCAGAGAATAGATGCAGCCGTGTGAACTCCCCAGTTGCGCGACCGCCGTAGCGCCGATGGCGGCCTGATTCACTCGAAAAATGCGCATGAAAAACGTTGGCGCGTTCTGTTGAACTTGCACTTCCACAAAACTGTCTGCGTTTGCTTTCGCGTTGAAAGGAGCGTCGACGGGAGGATTGCTAGGAGTCACGGTTACGCCGTTGACTCCATTCTCGAACCCGTTGGCTTTCGAATCGTTCAGCGCAGCAGCAAAAAAGTCTCCGTCGTTCAGTTCAGAGGCGCCGGCGATCGCGGCGCTGTCGGCGGCGGTTTGCAATCGTCGCTTCGTGTAACGCAGGTAGCCCGTGTCGATTGCGAGGCCCACCACTCCGATGAGCACCACCAGGCTGAGCGCGACAAACACCAGCGACTGACCAGATTCAGGATTGCGTTTCATTGTGAGTCGGCCGATACCTTAAAGGCTGCCAGAATGAAATCAAAAAGGGGTTGATCTCCACCCGCGACTTGAAGGTGAAGGCGGTCCGCATATCCACTCCGTGCATGCCGAGGAGCAACCAATTGATCAAGGTCGTGTTGCCTGTTCCCAGCTCGCGCTACTGTGCGGACTCGGCACGCGCACGCTGCCGCCCAAATGGCGACGCAAGAACCTCGCACAACCCGGCCAGATCCTCCCATTAGCCCTGACGACCGGCAATCCAGCGAAGCCCCTAGAATTGGCTCTGGTAATTCCCTATGGCTACTATCCACCTGCCGGGGCGGCTACCGCGCTGATAGCACATTTCCTGACCAGACCGATTTTTTTACCACGGTGAATGGCAGAGTCTACATCACAGGCATGGGCTGCGAATTCGAGTTGGGTGCAACCAGGGGGTCATAGGCCGCCGGCGCCGGCGACCCATAATCAAGCACGGCCGTGCGCTGCGGCTATCGTGCTGGCTCGTCAACATGGTACGCTCTGTGACTCCCCGCTTCAGATCAGACCGGTAGGAGTGCGCGTGGACAAAATCAGCATCCTGATAGTGGATGACCAGCCGGGCAAGCTGCTCACTTACGAGGCGATCCTCGGCGGGCTAGGCGAGAATCTTATCAAGGCCCGTTCCGGCGACGACGCGCTTGCGTGTCTGCTCGAAACAGAAATTGCCGAAGTCCTTATGGATGTGAGCATGCCCGGCCTTGACGGTTTTCAACTGACAGAAATGATCCATCAACACCCGCGTTTCCAAAACACGACAATCATTTTCATTTCCGGCGCTCACCTGACGGACGCGGATCGCCTCCGAGGGTATGAGCAAGGTGCGGTCGATTATATTTCCGTCCCTATCATTCCCGAGTTGCTGCGCGCGAAGGTTCGAGTCTTTGCGGAACTTTTAGGGCAGACAGATGTACCGCTCGGGACTTTTTAGACGTCTAAACCTGGAGCCTCGGTCATGACCAAGCTGACTCGCTTTTTAATCGCCGCTGCGATCATAAGCGTTGCTGCGGTCGTTGCAGGAACCCACCCACAGAGGGGCCGTTCGGCCAGCCTGGCCCTCCTTTTCCTATTGCTGGCGGCGCTGGTTGCCGCCGGCATGCTTGCATTTCGCTCCCGAACCGCCGAGCAGCGGACTGCGGCGAAAAATCTCTCCCCTAGCCTCGCCACACTGAGCTCGGCTGCGATTCTCGCCGTTTACGCCGCCGGATATCATCGGACGAGCGGCTCAGCCGGGGGATTTAGCGAAGAGTCCGGCCGCCGGAGCGCGCCGGTTGTGGTTGCGTCTGCCGCCGCCCCGCCCTCATCGCAGCATCAAATCGAACCTCTCGGCCAAGACGCGCACACCCCGGCGCTCGTCATTCCACCTGCCGGATCGCAACAAAAGAATCGCCTGCCTGGGGATCATGCCGCTACGAGCAACACTTCGGCATCATCCAACGGGGCGCCGGTCGAATACGCGACTGCTCGGTCTGTCACGCCGCAAACTACCGCATCGCGCGGTATTCCCGCACCAGCCACTGCGGCTCCGCAAATTGCGATGACCGGTTCCGATCCCGACATTCAAGTGGCCGCGCCAGCGGCGCCCGCTTCGCAGGCGAAGCCTCGCTACAAAGACGGCACCTACTCCGGCTGGGGCAGCTGCCGCCACGGTGACATTCAAGCGTCTGTCAGCATCCAGGAGGGCAAGATCTCATCGGTTGCGATCACACAGTGCCTTACGCGCTATTCGTGTTCGTGGATCTCCGATTTGCCAAATCAAGTTGTGAAACGCCAAAGCCCCGAAGTAGATTACGTTTCGGGCGCCAGCCAAAGCACGGATGCGTTCTATGGCGCGGTCGTCTCCGCCCTATCCCAAGCACGCAACTGACGAACCCTTCCGTCGCACCGTGCCGCTGATGGGCACGTTCGTCACGATCGAAGTCGTGGGCTCAGCGCCTTTGCGTTGCCCCGATCCGACCGAAACAAACGATGCAATTAACCGCGCCTTTGACTGGTTTCACCGCGTCGAGCGATGCTGCACGCGGTTTGATCCACAGAGTGAAGTCATGCAGATCGCATCGCGAGCCGGCGTTGCCGTTCCTGTGAGCGCGATCCTTTTCGAAGCGGTTCAATTTGCATTGGCCGTTGCCGTGGAAACTGGCGGTGCATTCGATCCCACGGTCGGCTACGCGATGGAAACGCGGGGCTTCAATCGCGAATATCGCACCGGGCAACTGGTTCGCACGGCGATGCCTGCGGGCGCGGTCAACTATCGGGATGTTCGTCTCGACGACGCCGAGAAGACAATCACGCTGTTGCGCCCATTGATCCTCGATCTCGGCGCCGTGGCAAAAGGCCTCGCGATCGACCTCGCAGCGCGTGAACTTCAGACGTTTGCGAATTTCGCTGTCGACGCGGGCGGCGATCTCTATCTCGCGGGCTCGAACGCGAAAGGCGAGCCCTGGTCGGTCGGCATTCGCCATCCGCGCCGCGATCAGGAATTGCTCGATTCAGTTCGCGTCTCGAATCGCGCGGTGTGCACGTCCGGTGACTACGAACGCCGCACTTCGCCGGGGCCTGACGGGCACCACATTCTCGATCCGCGCACTGGAGATTCGGCGCAATCGGTCGCCAGCGCCACGGCCATCGCGCCAACAGCGATGATGACAGACGCTCTGTCGACCGCCGCGTTCGTTCTCGGCCCTGCCGAAGGCATCCGCCTTTTCGAGCGAATGGGCGTCGAAGGACTGATTGTCACTCCGTCACTGGAGCGCTTTGCGACGAAGGGATTCCCGAGTGTTTTCTAATTCGCCGTTCCTTGACACGAACGCTTGCGGGCGAAGAGATTCGCAACTGCCGCTTGGTTCAACGCTCCTCCGTTTCTTCCGCACACCCAAAGGCATGCTGCTTATCATTTTGGTGATTCTTGTGGCGATCGCCGAACCTGCCGGGCGTTTCCGTTTCGTTCTTCCCGGCGTGATACTAGCCGTGGCTGCGGCGGGAGTTCTCGACGCGATCATCCTGCGCAGCGCCCGCGAGGAATGGGAATTTCCGAGCGGCGCCGTGCTTACCGGACTGATTATCGCGATGGTGCTCAGTCCGCACGAGCCGTGGTATGTGTTCGTGTGGACCTCGGCTATCGCCATCTCGAGCAAATATATCTTTCGTACGCGCTCGGCCAACGTGTTTAACCCGGCTGCCTTCGCCCTTGTTGTCACGTTTTACATGTTCAATACGGGACAAAGTTGGTGGGGGGCACTCCCCGAAGTTTCGCCGTATATGCTGATCGCGCTCTTTGCCGGAGGGATTTTCATTGCCGGTCGCGTGAAGAAAATTCCGCTCGTGCTGATTTTTTTCGGCGTCTATTTTCTGCTCTTCACCGTGACGGCTTACCTGAGCCATCCCCCGAATGCCGGCGAGATTTTCCGCACGCCAGATTTCCAGTCCGCCCTATTTTTTGCGTTTTTCATTCTGACTGACCCGCCCACCTCGCCGGTTGCGTATCGCGATCAGCTGATCTGCGGCGCTATGGTAGCCGTTGCGAGCTATTCTGTATTCGAGCTACTCGGCGCGGCGCACTATCTTCTCGCGGGCGTTTTGGTGGGCAACATCTGGGAAGCGTGGCGGCGCTGGCACCTTGCCTCCCAGCGGCGTCCCGCGGATCGCGCAGCTGTCCGGCAGCAATCCTGACCACGGACCGCACTCGCCGGCGATTCCATCTTGCTGCACACTGCCGGCGTTGTTGGCGGATATCCTCACGATAGGTCTCATGCAAGACCTTCTGGGGCGGGGATTCTTGGCTGCCGAGTGAATCATGTTAACAACGCACGACACCCTGCGAAACAAGACACTTTCTCTGTGACCGATGGATCAATGTGTTATCTAGACAGATCGTCAATATGCCGCGGCCGCACTACACTCTTTCACGTATTGTGCGGCGGACCGAGCGATTCCCATAATTGGGCGGGAAGCTGTCGATTCAACTTCTGTTGCGTTTGGAACACGCGGAAGCATGATCTCAACGGGCTATCCCCGGTCAAAATTGCGCAACGACAATCTGGAACATTTTGGAGCCATCCCGGGGCCTGATGGCATATGCCGTTTTGTCGTTTGGGCGCCGGCCATTTCCGAATTGTCCCTGGTCGCTTGCGGCCGCACGCGCTCGGTCGTTCCGATGGAACGCGACCGCGGCTCGCACGTTTGCGAAATCGAGGCCGCTCCCGGCACGCGGTATCTGTTTCGTCTGCCGGATGGCCGCGAGCTTCCCGACCCCGCTTCGCGATTCCAGCCCGACGGCGTGCACGGCGTTTCCGCAGTCGTCGATACGAACGCATTTCGATGGACCGACGCGGCATTTCGCGCCCGCGCGCTCAGCGAATCGATCATTTATGAGCTTCACGTGGGAACGTTCAGCGAGGCGGGAACGTTTGCCGAAGCGATCAACCATCTCGACCCGCTCGTCGATCTGGGTGTCACCACGGTCGAGCTGATGCCCGTCGCGCAATTTCCCGGCTCGCGAAATTGGGGCTACGACGGAGTTTTTCCATTTGCGGTACAGAATTCCTATGGCGGCCCGGAGGGTTTGCAGCATTTTGTTGACGCCGCGCATGCGCGCGGGCTGTCGGTCATTCTCGACGTGGTCTACAACCATCTCGGCCCGGAAGGGAATTACGTCGGCGCGTTCTGCCCGTTTTTCAACGACCGCTATCGCACGCCGTGGGGACAAGCCATAAACTTCGATGACGCCGACTCCGGACCGGTCCGAGCGTTCCTGATCCGGAATGCGCTCTATTGGCTCGGCGAGTTTCACATCGACGGTCTTCGGCTTGACGCCGTTCACGGCATTTTCGATTTCAGCGCGCGTCATTTTCTGGATGAGTTGAACGAAAACGTCGAGGCGCTTGCCGCTCAAACAGGCCGTACGCTGCACGTGATTGCTGAGAGCGACTTGAATGATGCGCGCCTTTTGCACAAGCGCGATCGGGGCGGCTACGCGCTCTATGCGCAATGGAGCGATGATTTCCATCATTCGGTCCACACATTGCTGACGGCGGAATCGGCGGGCTACTACCGCGATTTCGGGTCGATCGAGGATTTGCGCGTCACGCTCGAGCAAGGCTGGCGGTATGCCGGCCAATATTCGAACTACCGCAGGCGCCGCCACGGCAATTCGCCAGCGGGGCTCGCCCCGCAGAAATTCGTGGTGTGCAGCCAAAACCACGATCAGGTGGGCAATCGCGCGCTGGGCGACAGGCTCTCGCAGATCGTGGATTTCGAGAGCCTTAAGCTGGCGGCGGGAATCACGCTGCTTTCGCCGTTCGTGCCGTTGCTGTTTATGGGTGAGGAATACGGCGAGACAAGCCCCTTTCTTTATTTCACAAGCCATCAGGACGCGGCTCTCGTCCAAGCCGTGCGCAATGGCCGCCGCGAGGATTTTCGGTCTTTTGGCTGGTCAACTGAAATTCCCGATCCGCAAGACGAACAGACGTTTCGCCGCTCGCGCCTGAATCGCGGCGTCTGCGATTCAGAACCGCATCGCAGCCTTTTGAATCTCTACAAAACGCTCATCGGGATGCGCAAAAGATTTGGGTTTGGCCGCGCAAAGCCGTTGATCCGCGCGAATGAAGAAAAGCAAATGGTTGCGCTCGAATATCGCGGCGCGCCGACCGCTCTAACAGCCATTTTCCACTTTGGAAACGAGCCACTGCAGATCCCACTCGAATTGCCCGGCGGTGTTTCGAGACTTTTGCTCAATTCGTCCGACAAGGCATGGGCTGAAAACGCGGGCTTTGACGCCCGGCGTTGGTCACACGCAGCATTTCCGTTCGGACGGCGCTCGTTTGTGGTTTTTGAATCTCGAGCTTCAGGAGAAAAACCGTGAAATATCTCTGCGTCCACGGCCATTTCTATCAGCCGCCGCGCGAAAACCCGTCGCTCGAAGCGGTAGAGCTGCAGGATTCCGCATACCCCTATCACGATTGGAACGAGCGTGTCACAGCCGAGTGCTACAGTCCCAACGCCATCGCGCGTTTGCTCGATGAAGAGCAGCGAATCGTCGAGCTCGTGAACAACTATGCGCGAATCAGTTTCAATTTCGGGCCAACGCTGCTGCTCTGGATGGAGCAAAAAACGCCGAACGTCCTTGCATCCATCAAGCAGGCCGACAAATCAAGCCAGGGACGTTTCGGAGGACACGGATCGGCCATCGCGCAAGTCTATAACCACATGATTCTGCCGCTCGCTCACCCCCGCGACAAAGAGACGCAGGTGATTTGGGGCATACGCGATTTCGCAAAGCGGTTTGACCGACAGCCTGAAGGCATGTGGCTTCCCGAGACAGCTGTCGACACAGCTTCACTTGAAGTACTGGCGGCCCAGGGCATCAAATTCACGATTCTCGCGCCGCGCCAGGCCAAACGCGTGCGACAGCACGGTAGCCGAAACTGGAAAGACGTGAGCGGTGATCGCATCGATCCGAGCCGCGCTTATGAAGTCCGCTTGCCGTCGAAGAAAACGATTACCGTGTTTTTTTATGACGGCCCGATTTCGCAGGCGGTTGCTTTCGAAGGATTGCTCGCCGACGGACAGCGATTCGCCGATCGCCTGATGAGCGGATTTTCCGACGATCGCACGTGGCCGCAGCTCTGCCACATCGCCACGGACGGTGAGAGCTACGGTCATCACCATCACTACGGCGAGATGGCCCTGAGCTACGCGCTTCACTCCATCGAAAACGGCAAGCAGGCCGAACTCACCAACTACGGTCAGTTCCTCGCAATGTACCCGCCGGACCATTTCGCAGAAATCGTCGAGAACACGTCGTGGAGCTGCGTGCACGGAGTCGAACGTTGGAAGGCGAACTGCGGGTGCAGCTCCGGCGGTCATCGCGGCTGGAATCAGGAATGGCGGGCGCCTTTGCGCCAATCGCTCGATTGGCTGCGCGAGACGTTGGCACCATTTTTTGAAGAACAGTCCGAGGGGCTGCTAAAGAACCCTTGGGACGCGCGAAATGCTTATATCGACGTGATCCTCGACCGCTCCGAGGAAAATGTGGACCGTTTCATGAAGGAGCAGTCCGGCCGCGACCTGAATCGGGCCGAACAAGTGAAAGCGCTGAAGCTGCTCGAAATGCAGCGACACGCGATGCTGATGTATACCAGCTGCGGATGGTTCTTTGACGAACTCTCGGGCTTGGAAACCGTGCAGGTACTGCACTATGCCGGTCGAGCGATCTATCTCGCCCGCGAACTTGGCGCCGGCGAAAACATCGAGGGGCAATTTTGCGAGCACCTGCGCAACGCGAAAACCAACCTGCCTGAGCACGGTGACGGGGAACAAATCTACAAGAAATGGGTCGTGCCCGCCGTCGTGACCATGGATAAGGTCGCCGGTCACTACGGTGTCAGCTCGCTTTTCGAAAGCTACGGCGACCGAACAAGAATTTATTGCTACGAAGTCGATCGGCAGGAATACGCGATAGAAACCGAGGGCCGCGTGCGGCTAGCCCTGGGGCGCGTTCACTTGCAGTCCGATATCACCAAGGAGGAAGCCGAACTGATTCTCGGTGTTCTTCACCTTGGTGACCACAACCTCACCGGGGGCGTTCGCAATTTCGAAGGTGACGAGCAATTTAGAGAGCTGCGCGGCAAGGTGAGTCAGGCCTTTGAGCATGCCGACATCGCCGAAGTGATTCGCTTTCTCGACGAACAGTTCGACAGGGCTACTTTCTCGCTCAGCTCGCTTTTCCGCGATGAACAGCGCCGCATCGTCGATTTGATCCTCAAGGACACCATGAGTTCGGTGAGCGCCTCGTTCCGCGGCGTTTACGAAAATGAAGCCGCGTTGATGCGCTTCCTTAACTCGCTCGGCGTGCCGGTCCCGGGCGCGCTGCTTTCCGCCGCCCGGATTGCGCTCAACAGCCAGTTGCAGCAGGCGCTTGAACGGCCCGAGATTGACGCCGCGGCCGTCCGGAGCCTCGTGCGCGAAGCGGCAGCGAGTCACGTGTTTCTCGACGACACTACTCTGGAGTTCACGATGCGCAAACGATTGGAAGCTCAGGCTGCTCTATTTGCGCAGCGCCCTGATGACATCGGCGCGCTCAAGCGTCTGCGCACGATGCTCGATATCGCCGCCAGCCTGCCGCGTCCGGTGACGCTCTGGGAGATACAGAACCTGTGCTTTGCCCCGCTCGCGAACGGTCGCGTGAATCACGACGGCGTGGGCGACCGCCGCGAGGAGACTCCCGAGCGCCAGGAGTGGAACCGCGAAGCCGCCGCCGTTCGCGAACAACTGCACATCAAGAGCAACCACTGACATGCAGCGCCCTCCGCTTGCCACGTACCGCCTTCAATTCAATGCCAACCTGGGTTTTCGCGATGCGGTCGGCATCCTCGATTACTTGCGCGATCTCGGCATTTCCCATGTGTACGCGTCCCCCGCTTTTACGAGCCGCCGCGGCAGCGGCCATGGATACGACGTCACCGATCCCACGCGCATCGATCCCGATTTGGGTGGCGAAGAGGCGTTCGAGGAATTGCAGCGCGCGATCGAAGAGCGCGGCATGGGTTTGTTGCTGGACATCGTGCCAAATCACATGGCCGCGAGCAGCGAAAATCGCTGGTGGATGGATGTGCTCGAGCATGGCCCCGATTCGCCGTTTGCCGCATATTTCGACATTAACTGGCGGCCTTCGTCGCGCGTGCTCGAAAACAAGCTGCTGCTTCCCTACCTCGGCAGGCCGTTTGGCGAAGCGCTCGATAGCGGTGAGATGCGCATCGTCTCGGAAGACGGCCGCTTCCTGCTGCAATGCGAAGGGCAGGTTTTCCCGATTTCGCCCTTCTCTTACGCAGACATTCTCCGGCGCTCGGATCATGATTTTCGCGATACGTTCGACGCCGGTTCGCCGGTGGCACAGGAATGGCAGGGAATTGTCGCCGCGGCCGAATCGATCGCTTCGACCGCGGGGCTGGGAACGCAGGCCGCTGCCGAGCGCCGGACAAAATTCGAAAGCCTCCGCGAGCGGTTGCGCAATTTGCTCGCGTCGTCGCCGGAAATCGCAGCACTCCTCGATCGAGCGCTCCAGGCACTGAACGGCGAAGTCGGCGATCCGCGCAGTTTTGATGACCTCGAACGCATCCTCTCGGTGCAGCATTATCGTCTTGCATTCTGGCAAACGTCGAGCGACAGCATCAATTACCGGCGGTTTTTTTCGATCACGGATCTGGTCGGAGTTCGCGTCGAAGATCAGCCTGTCTTCGACGCCACGCACGAAGCCATCATTCGCGCGGCATTGCGACCGGTCGTCACGGGACTCCGAATCGATCACATCGACGGTCTGCGCGACCCCCGCGGCTATCTCCATCGATTGCGCGAACGTCTCGCACCCGGCGGATCAAACGGCAATTCCGCTTACTTGGTCGTCGAAAAAATCCTCGCGCGCAATGAATGCCTTCCGTCGGACTGGCCCGTCGAAGGAACCACCGGCTACGACTACCTAAATTTCGCAAATCGCATGATGGTCGACGAGCACCAGTGCGGCGAGTTGAACGCCGTGTATTCCCGTTGGATCGGCGCAGACATCTCGTTTGGCGACACGCTCTATCAAAAGAAAAAATTGGTCATGCGCGCGCTGCTGGGCGTCGAGATGCGTTCGCTCGGACGCGATCTCGCCGATCTGGCTTCGAACGATCGCTACGCGCGTGAGTTGAGTGCGACCGATCTCACCGAAGCATTGATCGAAGTAACGGGGTGCCTCGGGGTCTACCGCACCTACATTCAGTCGCTCGAGGTGCCCGACGTCACCAAGGGCCTCCTCAAGGAGGCCGTGGAATGCGCTCGTGGACATCGACCGGGCCAGTTCACCGAAAGCTTCGATTTCATTTCGGACGTGTTACTGGTGAAGGCTCTCGATCACGTTCGGGCCGATCAGCGCGAAGCGCGCCTCGCATTTGTCGGACGCTGGCAGCAATTCACCGGCTCGATCATGGCCAAGGGCTTCGAGGACACGGCGCTCTACGTCTACTTTCCGCTCGCCTCGCTCAACGATGTCGGCGGGGATCCGCAATGTACGGATATAAAACCGCTCCGATTCCACGAGTTCATTGCGAAGCGGCAGGAAGGTTGGCCGTACAGTATGAACGCGACGACCACCCACGATACGAAGCGTTCGGAAGACACGCGTTCGCGAATCGCAGTGCTTTCCGAAATCCCGCAGGACTGGGCGAGCGCGTTGAAGGAATGGTCGGCGCAAAATGAGCGATTCGTCGCTGATCTTGACGGCACGCGCGTGCCCGATCGCAATGACGAATACTTCTTCTATCAGACGCTCATCGGCGCATGGCCGCTTTCAGAGGATGGCTGGCCGAACTTTGCGGAACGGATTCAGGAATACGCGATCAAAGCCACGCGCGAAGCGGCGGTCCGCACGCGCTGGACCAAACCCAACGAAGCGCACGAGTCCGCTCTGCGCAAATTTGCTGCCGGAGTGCTGGATCGCACGGGCAACGCGGAATTTTGCCGCGGCTTTGCGAAGTTTCAGGAACGCACTGCGCTTTACGGCATGCTCAATGGTCTCGGCCAGACGCTGCTGAAGATCGCGTGCCCCGGCGTGCCCGATTTCTATCAGGGTGCCGAGCTTTGGGATTTACGCCTGGTTGATCCGGATAATCGGGGCACGATCGATTTCGCAAAGCGGGCTGTGATATTCGGAGGCCTGCGCGATACGCCGAATCGCGAGTGCGCGTGCCACGTTCAGGAACTCTTGGAGAATTGGCGCGACGGGCGACTCAAACTTCACCTGATCGAGCGCGCGCTCCAGGCGCGCCGCACCAATCCAGATCTATTCTTGAATGGCGACTACCTTCCGCTTGAAATATCGGGCAAGCATACGGATCGCGCGATTGCGTTCGCTCGAAAACGCGACAGTTTGTGGGCCATTGCAATAATTCCCCGTAGCGTCGCATCTCGGAACGCTCCGGTAGTCGGCACGCTCGCCGGAAGCGAACGTCGCAATTTCTGGGAGGACACGTTTCTGTCCCTGCCCGACGCCGCGCCCGAATCATGGACCAATCCCTTCGCGGGCAAAGAAGCATCCACGGTGCGCTTGCGGAATCGTCGATTCTCGCTGGGCGACGCGTTCGCGGGTTTTCCTGTCGCCCTGCTCGTTCCGACGCGTGGCTAGCGTCTTGATGAAATGACCTTCACAATTTTCTTCAGGTCGGCGACGAACTTGCTCATTTCCTCTTGACGCGTTTCATCGTCAGGCGCGCGCAAGATGGAAGAAGGATGCGCGGTCGCAGCCACGAATGGCGCGAGCGGCGATTCGATGAATTCTCCGCGACGCTGGGTGACGCGAAAATCCTTTCCGAGCAGGGCTTGTGAGGCCGTTGCGCCCAGGCAAACGATCAGGCGCGGCTTGAGTCGCGCAATCTCTGCGTCCAGTCACGGCCGGCACGCCGCGACTTCCACCGCACTGGGCCGTTTGTGAATACGACGCTTGCCGCGCGGCTCCCAGCTGAAATGTTTGACGGCATTCGTCACATAGACCTTGCTGCGGTCGATATTGGCTTCGGTGAGCGCTCGGTCCAGCAGCCGGCCTGCCGGGCCCATGAGCGGCTTGCCTTGGCGAGCTTCGTGATCGCCCGGCACCTCGTCTACAAACGTGATCTTCGTGTGGGGCTCGCCCTCCCCAAAAACGGTTTGCGTCCCGCGCTGCCACAAATCGCATGCCCTGCAATTCGTCGCAATCCTTGCAAGTCCGCTCAATGTGCGTGTTGAAGGAATTTTGTTGTGCGCACGATCTTTGGGTTGGTCTCTCTCGGCCATTTATTCGTCTCGATGAAGTTCCTTCAGAAAAAGGTTCCCACCCTCGGTCCGCGCGGTCCATACCGGGAAACCGCATTCGCGAATCCGGAACTACGGCTTGGCGGGAATCGTCCTCAAGAAAACAGAGCCCCAAGTTCGCTTCGATTTCTTCGCGAATCGCCCCGCGCGCGGGAAACATCCAATCTTGTCGAGAGGCAGGCAGGTCTGTTAGAGAAGTAGCTGACCGGTCTCGACCAGGGTAGTGTTCGTACCCGATTTCGCGGGTAGCATCTAGATCCAATTGTGGAATTTGATCGTTCATGTCCGAAACGGCGAAAGCTCTCGATCACGTGTCTTCCGAAACCACTGCCATCCCAACCGCTGAGGCCTCAGAGGTTGTTGCCCCTGCGCCGACACCCGCTGTGGCGTGGCAGTCCGAGTTCAATCCCTGGCTGATCGCCGTCGTCGTGGCCATGGCGGCGTTCATGGAAGTGCTGGACACGAGCATCGCCAACGTCGCGCTGCCTTACATGGCCGGCAACCTCGGAGCCAGCAACGACGAAAGTACCTGGATTCTCACCTCGTACCTGGTTTCGAACGCCATTGTCCTGCCGATCAGCGGCTGGCTGGTGACCGTGTTTGGCCGGAAACGCTTCTTCATGATTTGTCTGGTCGTCTTTACGATCAGTTCATTGCTCTGCGGAATCGCTCCTTCGCTCGAGGCGATTATTTTCTTCCGCGTGCTGCAAGGTCTCGGCGGAGGCGGCCTCCAACCCATCGCGCAGTCAATTTTGGCGGATACATTTCCGCCGGAAAAACGTGGCCTTGCGTTCGCGCTCTACGGCGTCACCGTCATCGTTGCGCCGACGATCGGTCCCACGCTCGGCGGGTGGCTCACCGACAATTACAGCTGGCGCTGGATATTTTTCATCAACCTGCCGGTCGGAATCGCCGCTCTGTTTCTTGTGTACCGCCTGATTCAAGATCCACCGTGGGCCAAGAGCATCTCCGGCGCGATCAAGCGAATCGACTACATTGGCGTCTCACTGCTCGTGCTCGGAGTCGGCGCTCTGCAGATCATGCTGGACAAAGGTCAGGAAGACGACTGGTTTGGCTCGCGCTTCATCATCACGCTCGCCCTTCTGGCCGCCGGAGGGCTGATCTCTCTCGCGATTTGGGAATGGTTCAGCAAAAATCCGGTGGTAGATGTGCGCCTCTACAGAAATCTCAATTTTCTCGGCGCCAACGCGATGATTTTCATCCTTGGCATGATGCTTTTCGCCTCGCTGGTGATGATGCCCCTCTTTCTGCAATCCCTTCTTGGTTACACGGCTCAGTCGGCCGGCCTTGTTCTCTCCGGCGGTGGCGTCTTGCTCCTTTTCATGATGCCCCTCATGGGAGTTCTCTCTACCAAAATCCAGGCGCGCTATTTGATCGCGGCGGGCTGGCTGGTTCTGGCAATCGCGATGTACTATTCCACCAAGCAACTCGACCTTTTGATCAGCTTCAAGAGCGCCAGCCTGCTGCGCGTTGCGCAGGTCGCCGGCCTCGGTTTTCTCTTTGTGCCGATCAACGCAAGCTCCTACGTTGGCATGCCGCAGGAGAAGAGCAACAGCGTCGCGGGTCTGATCAATTTCATGCGCAATATCGGCAGCAGCGTGGGCACGTCCATGGTCACCACACTCATCGCTCGCCGTTCCCAGGTGCACCAGAACTACCTGGTCGCCAACGTCACGCGCGGCGGGGGAGGTTTCGCCGGCGGCTCCGGTTCGCTGACCACCCAGCTCTCGACGGCAGGCATCACGCATACGCGGGCCGTGGAGCAATCGGTAGCTTTGTTGTATCGTTCGGTTATCGCGCAAGCAACGACGCTGGCCTACATCGACACCTTCTTCATCCTTTCGGTTACGGCGGCGATCATGTTTGTATTATCGTTCGCTTTGCGTAAGAATCAGCCTGGCGCGCGCCCTGTGATGGCCGAATAGCGTCGAGGAGCCATTCGGGGCTGAATCCTATATCGTGCACCCGGAAGGAGCCTCGCATGATCCGAGTCCTAACCATCGACCGCGAGTATGGCAGCGGCGGCGCTGACATCGCGAAAAAAGTTGCCGATCGCCTCGGCTGGCAGCTTTGGGACCAGCTTCTTACCAACGAAATCGCCCGCCTGATGGAATGCGACTGCAAGGTTGTTGAGAAACACGAAGAGAAGCGCGACCCGCTTTTCTATCGTCTTGCTCGCGCGTTCATGCGCGGCAGTTACGAAGGCAGCCAGAACGCGCCGCGAATCCAGATCGCCGATACCGATTGCATCCGCGAAGTCGCCGAGCGCGTTGTCAGGAAAGCCGCACAAGCGGGCAATTGCGTGATCGTCGGCCGCGGTTCGGCCTATTACCTCCAGGACCAGCAGGATGCTTTCCACGTGTTTGTCTACGCGCCGTTTCACGTGAAGGTCGCCCGCCTTCAGGGCCAGGGTAAGTCTCAGCCCGAGGCTGTTGATCTCGCACAAACCGTCGATGAGGACCGCTCCGCGTTCATCAAGCAATATTTCGGCGTGAATTGGCCTGATCGGCACAAGTTTCATCTCATGATCAACTCGATCGTCGGCGATGAAACGGTGGTCGATACGATTCTGAACGGCATCGCGATGTACGAGCAGCGCGTAGCCGGCGCCAAAATTCCTGTCGCCAGCTGAGTATCGCGTAGTCGAATCCGCTTTCCGATTTTCCAGAAGGACGAACCTATATGAGTCGATTTGTATCCAGCCTCTGCGCGCTGCTGGTGTTGTTTGGCTTCGGACCGCACGCCGCCAGCGCTCAAACGCCGCCTGTCGCGAAACCTATTCCTGTAAAAGTCGTGGTCGTGGCCATGTTCGAGCGGGGAGACGATACCGGCGACGCGCCCGGCGAATATCAACTTTGGGTCGAACGCGAACATCTCGAGCAGGTCTTTGATCTTCCCGCAGGCTATCACCATGTCCGCATGAATAGAGACGGCGTGCTCGCCATGCTTACCGGCGTCGGGACGGCGAAAGCGGCCGCCTCCGTCATGGCCCTCGGGCTCGATCCGCGTTTCGATCTTTCGAAAGCCTATTGGATTGTCGCGGGCATCGGCGGCGGCGATCCCGCCGACGTTTCGCTCGCTTCAGGAGTTTGGGCCGATCACGTGATCGATAGCGACCTTGCTTACGAAATCGATCCGCGCGAAATTCCGAAAGAGTGGACGACCGGCTATATTCCGTTGCGCCGCAGCACACCTTACGAACAACCGGTCCCGACCGGCGCCGAGCAGTACACTCTCAACGCGCAACTGGTGGGCTGGGCTCTCCAGCTCACCAGAGATGTTCCGCTCGTCGATTCGGACGCAATCCGCGTTTCCCGCTCGCGTTGGGCGGGATTTCCCAACGCAACGCGTCCGCCATTCGTTACACGGGGGGATTCGCTTTCCGGCAGCACGTTCTGGCATGGCGCGCTGCTCGATGAGCGGGCCAATCAGTGGGTGAAATATTTCACCGGAGGGAAAGGGAATTACATGATTTGCGGAATGGAGGATACCGGAACGCTTCAGTCGCTCACGTTTCTGGGCAGCGCTGGACGCGTCGATATCGACCGTGTCCTGGTGCTACGCACCGTGAGCAACTACGATCGCCAGGCTCCTGGTCTCACCGCCGCTGAAAGTTTGCAGCAGATGAACGGCGGTCACTACGCCGCGTACACCGAAGCGCTCGAAACCGCCGAGCGCGTCGGCGACAAAGTCGTGCGCGATATCGTGACGAATTGGCCGGAACGAGAGAAAACAATCCCGTCATCCAAATAAGAAAGCCGAGCCGTCATTCCGAGCCGGCGCGGCGGAATCTCTTGCGGTTGCCAAGGGCTCGGGCTGCTGGCCCTCCTGGCCGAAGCTCCTGCCTCGGGATTCGCGCCCTCAAATCCCGCTGTATCTCTGCCGTTTGACGAACTCGCCGCTGCCGGCTTTACCCACAAACTTCCCGCCTTCAATGACTGTCTTCCCGCGTGACAATACCGTTCGCGGCGCGCCCTTCACCTTGATCCCTTCGAACATGGAATAATCCACACGCATGTGATGCGTCGCCGCGCTGATCACCTGTTCCTGATTCGCATCGAATACGACAAGGTCTGCGTCTGACCCGATCGCGATTGTTCCTTTACGCGGGAAAAGTCCGAACAACTTCGCCGGCGCGGTGGCCACAAGCTGCACGAACCGGTTCGGCGAAAATCTTCCGCCGTGCACCCCGCCCGTGTAAATAAGACTCAGCCGATGCTCGATCCCGGGTCCGCCGTTGGGAATTTTCGTGAAGTCGTCTTTGCCCAATTCCTTCTGTTCCTTGAAGCAGAACGGGCAGTGGTCGGTCGAAACAACTTGCAGCGTATCGCGCGTCAGTCCTTGCCACAGCCTTTCCTGGTGCCACTTCTCGCGCAGCGGCGGGGTGAACACATATTTCGCGCCTTCGAATCCTGGCGCGTCCATTTGCTCAAGCGAAAGATAGAGATACTGCGGACAGGTCTCGGCATAAACCGGGACACCGCGATCGCGCCCCTCGCGTACTTTTTCGAGCGCGTCGTTGCACGAAAGATGGACGATATAGACCGGTGCGCCGGCCATCTCCGCCAGTGCGATCGCGCGGCCCGTCGCTTCGCCTTCCGCCGTCGTCGGGCGCGTCAGAGCATGATATTTCGGCGCCGTCTTTCCCTCCGCCAGCGCCTTGCGCACGATCACGTCGATAGCGCCGCCGTTTTCCGCGTGCATGCAGATCAGCCCGCCGTACTTGGCGGCCTGCGACATCGCGCGAAAAATCGTCGCGTCGTCCACCATGAGCACGCCCGGATAGGCCATGAACAGCTTGAAGCTCGAAACCCCTTCGCCGATCAGCACGCCCATTTCTTCCAGTTGCGCGTCGGCAAGGTCGGTGATGATGCAATGAAACGCGTAGTCGATGGCAGCCTTACGCTCGGCTTTTTTCATCCAGGTCTCGAACGCCTGCCGCAGGCTCTGTCCTTTTTGCTGGATCGCGAAGTCGATCAGCGTCGTCGTCCCACCGAATGCCGCGGCAATCGTGCCCGTTTCGAAATCGTCCGCGCTCGTCGTGCCGCCAAAGGGCATATCGAGATGCGTGTGTACGTCGATTCCTCCCGGCATCACCATCATTCCCCTCGCTTCGATCAACTTCGCCGCGCCTTCCACGGGCAGCGACTGCGCGATGGCCGTGATGCGTCCGCCGGAGATGCCGATATCGCTCGCGTAGGTATCGACCGCCGTCACCACGGTGCCATTTCGAATTACGGTGTCAAAACGCATCGATCCTCCGGATAAGGCATGGTACTGATACTCTAAATCCGCCAGCGGAAATACTCCTGTTGGCGCATCCTGCGTATGAATCCCAGATCGAAATTTACTATAGCCAAGGTCTCGTTTTCATCGGCCATGGAAATCACGGCGCCCGTCGGACCCGCGGCAAACGAGTGTCCGTCGCACCGCGGCGCTGGGTAGTTCGCGACGGCGATGCCCATCACGGTTTCGAACGCGCGGCCACGCGTCTGTGCGATTCGCACGTCGCCATAAGGCGCATCGTCCACCAGCCTGCAGCAATTCGGCACGAGCGCAATTTCGGCGCCCGCTCGGGAGAGTTGCCTTGCCGCTTCCGGATACTCCCGGTCCATGCAGATCATCAGCCCCGTCGTGACTAGACCTGCCGACGTTGCGATGTTCGCCACCGCGAACTCTGTTCCGCGCCCGCAAGCCATTTCGGGCGAGTCGAAGTCGCAAATATGGACTTTGCGGTGATGAAGTACGGTTTGGCCATCGGGATCAACGAGCAGTGCCGTATTGAACGGCTTCGGATCGCCGCATTCAAGAAGCGTTGCCACAACATATATCCGGTGCTTCCTGGCTGCCTCCCTGAACCGGGCAACGAATTGGCCGTCGGCATGTTCGGCCGTGGCATGCCAACGCTCAATCGATCGGGGATCGTCGGAATCAAAGTGCGCATGGCCGTTCGAATACATTTCCGGGAATACAACGATCTCCGCGCCGCCTTTTTCGCTTTGTTCGATAATCGTGCTGCAGTCACGGCCGTCGGGATATTGCGCCAGAGCGATCTTGAGCGATCCGTCCATCGGCGTATTCTATCCCGACCGAGTGAGCTTTTCCGGGAACACCGGGGCGCTCGACGACCGAACGGGCGCTCGGGGTGCTAGAATGATCGCTTCCTTGGCCGGTCACGGCGCGGCCCGACACCACGCGGCCGTGCCGGTATTTCGGAGGTCCCGAGTTTTTTTCCATGCCGCTTCGCGATACAGCGCCGAAGCTTTCCCCGGAGCAATACGAGAAGAACTTCGCCGAAATCGCGCCCGCAATGACGCCGCGCCAGGCCGCGGTCGAAGCTGCGCGCTGCCTCTACTGTTTTGACGCACCCTGTACGATCGCTTGTCCCACGCACATCAACGTTCCGGCTTTCATCAAGAAAATCTCTACTGGCAATCTGCGAGGCTCGGCTCGCGAAATTCTGTCCGCGAATATTCTGGGACACAGTTGCGGCCGCGTCTGCCCTACCGAAGTTCTGTGCGAAGGCGCCTGCGTCATGCACGAAAAGGGCGAAATGCCAATCGAGATCGGCCGCCTGCAGCGTTACTCGGTCGATTACGTCCTGGCGAACAAAATCCAGCTTTTCCACGCGGGCACTCCCAACGGAAGGCGCGTGGCGTGCGTCGGGTCCGGCCCCGCGTCTCTTGCATGCGCGGCCGAACTTGCAAGGTGGGGCTACGACGTCACGATCCTCGATCGCAACGATGAACCCGGCGGCCTGAACACCTACGGCATCGCGGCCTACAAGACCCGCGCCGCCGATTCGATCCACGAAGCCGATCTTGTGAAGCAGCTCGGGGTGAAGTTTCGCCAGAAGACGGAAGTCGGCCGCGATATTTCGATTGACGATCTCGACAAGCAGTACGACGCGATCTTTATTGGCGTCGGGCTTGGCGAGACATGGGCGCTCAATCTTCCCGGTGAAGACCTCGAGGGTGTCTACGGCGCGATCGAATTCATCGAAGCGACCAAAGCGCAGCCGTTCGCAAATGTAGAGATCGGCCGCAGCGTCGCTTGCATCGGCGCGGGCAACACGGCGATTGACGTGGTCACCGCCGCGCGCCGGCTCGGCGCCGAAAATGTCTATCTCATCTATCGCCGCGGTGAACCGGAAATGCCCGCTTTCGCCTACGAATTCCAACTCGCCAAACAAGATGGCGTCAGCTTCTTGTGGCAGACCCAGCCCGTACGCGTCCTCGGCGAAAACGGCGGCGTCACCGGACTTGAATGCGTACGCACTGAACTCGGCACCCCAGACGCCAAGGGCCGCCCCAGTCCGGTTGTCGTTCCCGGCAGCGAGTTTCGAATCAAAGTCGATATGGTCGTGCGCGCCGTCGGCCAACAACCGGCCACCGCATTTCTCGGCGCTGTGAAAGGCCTCGAATTGAATCGCGACGGCACGGTGCGAGTGAATGACCGCCACCAGACCGGTCATCCGAAATATTTCGCGGGCGGGGATTGCACAAACGGCGGCAAGGAGGTCGTCGACGCCGTCGCCGAAGGCATGTCCGCCGCCAAAGGCCTCGATTCATGGCTGAATCCGAAAGTGCGGTCATCTTGAGCTCGCCCGTCTTGGGAGGGCGTCTTCGGCGTCGACTTCGTTTTTGATTGTTTTTTTCGGTCGCAGCCCGGGGAAACGACCGAGTAAGCACGCAAGCCGCGCCGCAGTTGCGGCACGAGTCTGCTCGCGAGGTAATCATGGCCGATCTAAGCGTAAAGTTCGCCGGCATCACCAGCCCGAATCCTTTCTGGCTCGCCTCCGGCCCACCAACCAACACCGGCGAGCAGGTGGCCCGCGCCTTCGACGCCGGCTGGGGCGGCGCCGTCTGGAAAACGATCGGCGAACCCATCGTCAACGTCAGCTCTCGCTACGGCGCGATCGATTACAACGGCGTCAAAATGATGGGGCTCAACAACATCGAACTTATCAGCGATCGCCCCACGGAAACAAATTTCCGCGAAATCGCTGAAGTAAAAAAGCGCTATCCGAAAAATCTTGTCATCGCGTCGCTGATGGTCGAATCGACACGCAAATCCTGGCACGAAATCGTGCGCCGCGCCGAAGACGCTGGCTCCGACGCGCTCGAGCTGAATTTCGGCTGCCCCCACGGCATGAGCGAACGGGGCATGGGCGCCGCCGTCGGACAAGTCCCCGAATACACCGAGCTGATCACCTCCTGGGTGAAAGAAATCGCGCGTGTGCCGGTGATCGTCAAGCTCACACCCAACGTCACGAGCATTTCGCACATGTCAGCGGCCGCCGAGCGCGGCGGCGCCGATGCCGTCAGCCTGATCAACACCATCAACTCGCTGATGAGCGTCGATCTCGACAATTTCTCACCGACCCCCAATGTCGGCGGCAAATCTTCTCACGGCGGCTACTGCGGCCCGGCCGTGAAGCCGATCGCGCTTCATCTTCTTTCCACGGTCGCGAAAACAACAAAAATTCCAATCAGCGGCATTGGCGGCATCGGCTATTGGAATGACGCAGCCGAACACATCGCGCTCGGGGCGTCCACCGTGCAGGTATGCACCGCGGCGATGCACTATGGTTTCCGGATCGTCGAAGACATGATCGACGGGCTCTCTGAATACATGGACGCGCACGGTTTCCGCACCATCGAAGATTTTCGCGGCCGCGCCGTGCCCAACGTCATGGATTGGGGCGATCTCGATCTGAATTACAAGGTGATCGCGGAGATCAATTCGAGTCTCTGCATCGGCTGCCAGCTTTGCTACGTCGCGTGCGAAGATGGCGCGCACCAGGCGATCGAGCCGTATCGCGACGAAAAGAAGCAAAATTCAGAAGGTTTCCCCGTTCACGTCCCGCGCATCATCGAAGAGGAATGCGTCGGCTGCAATCTCTGCGCGCTGGTTTGTCCCGTGGAAAATTGCATCACAATGAAGGAAATTCACGCCGACCGCACACCCATGTCGTGGAACGATCGCACGCGGCAGCAATCCGCCTGCCCTCCACCGATCCCCAGCGGCGACTAGCGAGCGCAAAAGCGAAACTCGGTCATCCTGAGTGAATCGAAGGCTCTCTCTTTTTTAGCGGTCCTCTCAGCCGTTTTGCCGGTCCTCTCACGCCGCCAGCACCCAGTACGCCACAAAGCTCACGCCAAATCCTACAAACCACGCGTAGTCATAGAGGGCACGGACCGGAGAATAGACCAATCCTACAAACGCCACCGCGCACCCGATCGCCAGCGCCAGGATGGCTCGCCAATTCACGCCGTGGGAAAACTCGTAAAGTCCCCCTCGCCGGTACAAATCCTCCGCCTTCACAATCTTTTTCCGCTTCACGAAGTAGTCGCAAATCATGATCCCGGCCACCGGGCCGAGAAATCCCGAATAGCCCACAAGCCATCCCGAGACGTAATTCCCATAGCTCGCCAGCAGCTTCCACGGCTGCATCGCCACGCCGATCAGGCACGTCAACAATCCGCCGGTGCGAAAACTGATTTTCCTCGGCCAAAGATTTGAGAAATCATTCGCGGGTGAAACCACGTTCGCCGCCACGTTCACGTTGAGCGTCGCCAGCAGCAGGGCGATCATGGCAATCACTACCGCCACCGGATTCCCCAACCGTGCGAGGACCACTACCGGATCCCAAATCGCCTGGCCGAAAACGACCACCGTCGCCGATGTCACCGCGATCCCGATGAACGAATAAAACGTCATTGTCGTCGGCAGGCCGAGCGCTTGTCCCAGCATCTGCTCGCGCTGCCCACGCGCATATCGCGTGAAGTCCGGAATGTTCAACGCCACCGTCGCCCAAAACGCCACTACGCCCGTCAGTGACGGCACAAAGAATTTGAAGAACTCTCCGAATGTCGCAAATTTCGAAGGAGTCGCCAGCATCGGCCCGAAACCGCCGGCTTTCGCGCGCGCCCAAAGCAGCAGTGCCAGTCCGATCAACAGCAAAAACGGCGCCGTAATCCCCTGCAAGAAACGGATCGTGTGGATGCCTTTCAAAATCACGGCAAGATTCAACGCCCAGAAAGCCAGGAAACATGCCGCCGCGCCCCAGCTCACATTTTTTGCATTCGGATCGAGCGCCAAGATCATCGCGTAAATCGCTTCGCCTCCGATCCAGGTCTGAATTCCAAACCACCCGCAAGCCACCAGTGCGCGAAGCATCGCGGGTACGTTTGCGCCAAGCACGCCAAACGCCGAGCGCGCGAAAATCGGGAAGGGAATTCCGTATTCCGCCCCGGCGTGCGCATTGAGCAGCATCGGAATCAGCACGAGCACGTTGCCGAGGAACACGGTGAAGATCGCCTGCTTCCAGCTCATCCCGCCCGCGATCATCGAACTAGCCAGCAGATACGTGGGGATGTTTACGCTCATCGCGATCCACAGCGCGGCGTAGTTGTAGGTGCCCCAGGTGCGCCGTTCGGCGGGAACGGGCGCGAGGTCTTCGTTATAGAGCGAACTTGTCTCGATCGATTGCGCTTCTTGGGCGGCGGCTTGCGGCCGGGAGGGAACTGTCGCGTCGCTCATGGTGATCGGGTTGGTCGATTTGCCTTTTGGGGGACCCAAGCTCTGGCTGCCGCATTGGGGGCCAGGAGAAAATGGGCTTCAGCCCCCGAGGAAGTGCCTTTTCGCCTCACTGCTTTTTTGCGCTGTAGTCGATGTAAACCGCCTTCAACTCCGTATAAAAATCAATCGCCACCGTTCCCATTTCGCGTTCGCCCACGCCCGTCGCCTTCATCCCGCCAAACGGCAGCTGCGCCTCGCTCGCGATCGTCGGCGCGTTCACATGCGTGATGCCGGACTCGATTCTGTCGATGAACTCATAAATCTTGCTCGCGTCATTGGTATACACCGAGCTCGAAAGCCCGTACTTCACCGAATTCGCCACGCGCAACGCCTCTTCGAAATCCGGCACGCGAATCACCGAAAGTACCGGCCCGAAAATTTCTTCCTGCGCGACCACGCTGTCCCATTTCACATTGTCGAAGACCGTCGGCGGCATGAAATATCCGTTGTCGAACGCGCCGCCCGCAAGCCGCTCGCCACCCAACGCCAGCCGCGCCTCCTTCTTTCCGATCTCCAGATAACGCGACACGGTCTTCATCTGCTGCTCGTCCACCAGCGGACCGACGTCCACGCTTTCATCCCGCCCATTCCCGACTTTCATTTTCTTCGCGCGCGCGACCACCGACTCGACAAATTGATCCGCGATCGCCTCTTCCACCACAATCCGACTGGTCGCAGTACACCGCTGTCCGGTCGAGCCAAACGCGCCAATCGCCGCGGCCTCGGTCGCCAGCGCCAAATCCGCGTCGCGCAGCACGACCATCGGATTCTTGCCGCCCATTTCGCATTGGCATTTTTTCATCAGCCGCGCGGCGGTCGCGTAAATCAGGCTGCCGATTTCGTTCGACCCGGTAAAGGAGATCGCCCGCAGCTCCGGCTCGCGCAAAAGTTGATCGCCAACCTCTTCCCCCGCGCCTAACACCAGGTTCAGCACGCCGGCCGGTGCGCCCGCTTCATGAAAAATCTCCACAATCTTCGCGGCGCAAAGCGGAGTCACCTCGGCCGGTTTCAACACCATCGTGTTCCCGGTCACCAGGGCCGGAGCGATTTTCCACACCGGAATCGCCACAGGAAAATTCCACGGAGTAATCGCGCCCACCACGCCCAGCGGCTGCTTGACGGTGTAAGCGAAATTTCTCTTCTGTTCGCTCGGGATGGTTTCGCCGCCCATCCGGCGTCCTTCGCCAGCGAGAAATTCCAGAATATTGATCGAGCGTTGCACCTCAACCAGCGATTCCCTGTAAATCTTGCCTTCTTCAAGGGTCAGGATCCCCGCCAGTTCTTCCTTTTGTTTTTCCATCAGCGCGGCTGCACGTAAAACAATTTTCCCGCGCACCGGCGCCGGCGTGTCGCGCCACGCAGGAAACGCAGCCTTTGCCGCCGCTACGGCCGCGCTGATTTCCGCGCGCGTCGAAAGCGGCGAAACGCTGGTCACTTCGCCGAGGTTCGCCGGATTGCGCCGCTCAAGTGTTTTTCCCGACGCCGAATCCACCCATCGCCCGTTGATAAAGTTCCTGCAAACCGCCGCAGTTGCCGTCGCTGTGCTCATTTTTCTCTGCCCGACTTTCTTTACACCTTCTCTGTGCCCGCCGGCTTTGCGGGCGGATCTCTTCGGCCCTTCTTCAATCCGCCGCCTGCGCCGCTCCGGGAGTCACCGTCCGTGCAATCTCTCCATAGCTTTCGGGCCGCCGGTCCCGATAGAACTGCCACGTCGCCCGTACTTCCGCGATCTGATCGAAATCCAGGTCCGCGACGACAAGCTCATCCTTGTCGCGCGACGCCTGTGCCACAATCTTCCCGCGCGGATTGCAGAAATAGCTCTTACCGTAAAATTCGCCGATCGCCCAGGGCTTTTCGGTGCCTACGCGATTGATGGCGCCAACGAAATATTGATTCGCCACGGCGTGCGCCGGCTGTTCGAGTTCCCACAAATATTCGGAAAGGCCCGCGACGGTCGCTGAAGGGTTGAACACAATCTCGGCGCCGTTCAACCCAAGAATGCGCGCGCCTTCCGGGAAATGCCGGTCGTAGCAGATGTAAACCCCCACGTTTCCATAGCGCGTGTGAAACACGGGATAGCCCGCGTTTCCCGGCGTGAAATAAAACTTCTCCCAGAATCCCGGGTGGCAATGTGGAATGTGGTGCTTGCGGTACTTCCCGAGGTAAGTCCCGTCCGCGTCGAAGACCGCCGCGGTGTTGTAAAACAGGCCGGTCATTTCCTTTTCGTAGATCGGCACGACCAGCACCATCTTGTGTTTCTTCGCCAGCTTTTGCATACGGACAAGGGTCGGCCCGTTCGGCACCGTCTCGGTCAGCTCATACCAGCGCGCGTGCTGCTCCGCGCAAAAATACGGCCCGTAGAAAAGCTCCTGCAGCCCAAGGATCTGCACGTCTTTCTTGGCGGCCGCGGCGATCAACTTCTCGTGCTTGGCGATCATCTTTTCCTTGATATCCTCGAGCGAATGCTTGTCGGCCGGCCATTCGCAAGACGCCTGAATCAAGCCGCATCGGACCACTCTCGCCATCCGCGCACCTCCCTGAATATCTCGCAAGAATACCCCGCCGGCCTACTCCCGGCAACGGTCGCCGGTATCTCGGAACCGCGTTAACTCGCGTGCTTTCGCCAGTCGTCGAGTTACAATGCGCTCAATGGGAGGCGTCCTGATGACGTGGTTTGTATCGCAAAAAAGTGTGCGCTGGATCATGCAGCCAACGTTGATCTTAACTTGTGTTGCCGTGTTCTCCGCGCTTTCCATTTCGCAAACGAACCCGAACCTGCACGCGTATTTCAAAGAATATGTCGGTCTCACCGATGCCCAAATCGCATCCATTCGCGGCGGACAAGCGTTTGCGAAAAACCTCCACTCGCGAACCGCCGACGAAATCTTCGTTTTCGGCGCCGTGTTCGTCAACGCGCCGCCGGAAAGCTACGTCAAGCTTTCGCGCGACTACGGCCGGCTTCGCCAGCTCCCCGGTTATCTCGCGATCACGCAATTCAGTGATCCGCCAAGGCTTTCCGATCTGCGCGGCTTCACGTTTGATGCCGACGACATCGGTGCGCTCGAAAACTGCAAACCCGGCGATTGCGACATTCAGATGCCGGAAAGCTCCATCGAAGATCTGCACCAATCGGTGAATTTTTCCGCGCCAGACGCGCAGGATCAGGTCAATCAGTTCGCGCAGAAAAAAGTGATCGCGCGCCTTTCGGAATATCGGCGTGACGGGAATCAGGTTCTCGGCATGTACAACGACAAACACGATCCGACCGACGTCGCCGGCCAGTTCAAATTCATGCTCAGCTATTCGAAGGCTTTGCCGAAATACCTGCCTGATTTCTACAACTATCTGCTTACCTATCCCGCGGGAAAGCCGGCCAACGTGGAGGACAGCTTCTACTGGGACAAAGTGAAATTCGGACTCAAACCGACCCTTCGCGTCGTCCACGTGCTCACGATGCGCGGCAGTGCTCCGGGCGATCCGGCCTACGCTATCGCGGAGAAGCAGCTCTACTCAAGCCACTACTTTGAGACCGCCCTGGATCTGACGTTTTGCATTTCGGACCAGCCAGATCCCGCGCAGCGGGGCTTTTACCTGATCAAGATGATGGGTTCGGAGCAGGCAGGACTGACCGGCATCAAGGGATCGGTGGTTCGAAAAGTTGCGGTGGACCGGTCGGCGTCATCGCTCCAGAAGTCTCTTGCGGCGATCAAGGGCGCATTGGAGCAAGACTGAACAAGCCTTCCCGAGAGCGCAGCTGCAACGCTTGCCATTCGGTCGCTCACCACGCGTATGGATAACCGGCCGTCAAAGCCTTGGCGAGCTCGGCGTCGTACCCATAAATGTCGTCGAAGAAGCGAATCTGATTTTCCTCATTCACCGCCGCAGTGCCATAAACGATCAGCACCGGAATTCGCGTTGCGAGATTCACCTGGACGTTGTCTTTGCCCCCGTCCATGGCTGCCTTCACTCGCTCCAGGTCCCATCCCGGATTATTCCGCAGCACCCAGGCCACCAGCTCCGCCGGCTCCTCCACGCGAATGCAGCCGTGGCTGAAATCGCGCACGTCCTGCGAAAACAATTCCGGAACGTCGGTCCCGTGGAGGTACACATTCTCCGGATTCGGGAAAATGATCTTCACCAGGCCGAGAGAATTCGTCGGCCCCGGTTTCTGCCTCACGAGCAGATGCCCTGCTTTGAGTTCCTGCAATGTTTCGGGGCTGACGGCGTCTTCAGCCACGACATCGCCTTTGGGCGTGATCACCTGAAAATTGTGGTCGGCGATGTACTTTGGGTTCTTCTCCACGTTCGGCACGATTTCGTTGCGCTGAATGCTCGGTGTCACTTCCCAATACGGCCGGAAGACCACATATTGGATCTCTTTCTCGAAAACGGGCGATTTGTGCCCGTACGCTTTTCCAATAATTACGTTCTTATAGAACGCCACTGTGCCGTCCGGGTTCATTACGCGCAGACGAAATTCCGGCAAGTTCACCACAACCGGCGGCTGGGCGAACGAATGCGGCAGCCAGCGCCATCGTTCCAGCGTGAGCTTGATCTGGCGGATGCGGTCGGCCGCCGGCGTGTTCATTTCATTGATCGTCCGGGCGTCCAGCTTGCCCGTCGGATTTTCCCCGTGCCTGCTCTGATAGTGTTTGACACCGTCGACCAGCGCGCCTTGATAAACGGTCGCTTTCGGATCGAGATGCGTGTCTGCCGGGATGTCGCCGATCAATTGGAGAAATCGTCCGAGTCGCGGCAGGCTTGCATAGGGTTGGCCGGGAATCACGGTTTTCTTTGCTACTTCCAGTTTTTCGCCGTCGTCTTTCCTTGCGTATTCTTCATACAGAGGCAGTAGACCGAGCAGCTTCCGATAGCCTGGGAACGCCGGTTCGCTCTTTTGAATTTCCGCGGCAGGGTCATTCGCGTTTACGACGTTGTTGCGAAGGAAGTCGGCCAGATCGAGCGGGTGATCTTCCATATCCAGCTGAAAGTTGAATTCTTTGGGATTCGCGCGGCCGGCGTGTACGGCCCGGATGTAGCGCATCGCGGAGACGGTCAGCGCCGTATCAAACGAGACAAGTTCTTGTTCGGATGGGCTTTGACCTAATGTGCTCAGTCGACCGGGCCACCGCGACCCGTCGTAGTCTTCCGGCTCGAGCCCTTTCGCGTCGGCTTTCTCGAGCGTCTCTATGACGGCCAGTGCCTGCGGCCGCACGCGCCCGTTTTGAATCCAGCCAAGAGAGTAGCCGTTGTTCTGGTAGAAGCTCGAGAACTCCACTTTGTACGGCGCAAAATCAGGCCAGCGAAGATCCGCGTTGCGCGCCGAATCGGCAATCGCGCGCAGCGCCGAAACGCCGGAGGCAGTCAAAGCTTGCCCGCTGAAGTTCGCGGGTTGACGCCGGTCTGGCCCAGACGCGGTCGCGGTGCCGCGCTCCCGACCGGAAACTCCACCGACGGCCATACTGATCGAAACAATCGCGGCGGAACAAACCCACCGGCTCAAACTCTTCATGGCGAACACGCCCTCGTCACGCTTTGATGACGGGGAGCCTTTGGAAGACGCAAAGAAAGATCACGCGAGATTGGCTACGACGCGCTGTCGCGATGCACTTGGCGCGAGTCCGGTATTCGGACTACCTGTTTTCTCGCGTCCTGGTCGTTCACCACGCCGACACGCCAACACCAAACAAGCGTCGCGCCTGAGCCATCCGGCAGAAGGCTGGGGCGGGCGCTACGAGCGTGGTCGTCTGGGTCCCGACCTGGCGGCTCTCACGATTGGTCGGTCGCCGGCAGGGCACGCTTTGCCTTGATGTCCGACGAGCAGATGCCGAATGAGGGCATAAATTTTTCGGCACTGCTCTCGGTACATATCCGCGTCCTCAAAGATGGACACGTCTCGGCTTGTGCGAATCTTCTTGGCTTCCAGAAGCGCTGATGTGGCTTCGCGATTGAGCTGATCGAGCTCGTCGCAACTGGGCTTTGCGATCATAGCGCCCGGCATTTTACAACTCTCCGTATATCCCGAAATGGTACTTCCGTACTATTTGAACCAGCCGAGGAGGTGACTAGAGCCTTTGTTTTCTTGACCTAGGGCAAACGTATGGTCAGGTCACGCTACAGTCACCGACCGCTCGCAGAAGCGGCGCTTCTTTCCCATCGAGGCAGCCGCGCTCCCTCGCTTCTCCGGCGAGCTCCTTGCCGCCAGCCGCGAAGCGCTCTTGAATCGATGGTGAATCCTCTGAAATTCGCAGAGTCCCTTTCCCCTGCCTCCTGCTCGAAACGCTATAATCGCTCCGTTCCTGGAGGGCCAATGCGTCGCCGACCGATCCGAACGTTCCTCTTGCCCCTCTTTTGCCTGTCACTTTTGGTTGTTGGTTGCGCACACGAGCCTGCTCCCCATCCTGCACCCTCCACGATTGTCTTCATGACAGACTTCGGCACGGCCAACGACGCCGTTGCGATCTGCAAGGCCGTGATCGTCGGAATCGCGCCCGACGCGCGCATCATGGACATCACCCATCAAGTGACGCCGTTCTCGATCGAAGATGGTGCTCGTTTTCTTGCCGGCGTCACACCGTACTATCCGGCGGGCACGGTCTTTCTCGTCGTGGTCGACCCTGGCGTCGGCACGTCTCGCAAAGCGGTGATCGTGAAGTCGAACAAGGGCCAATATTTCGTCCTGCCCGACAACGGTCTGGTCACGCCGGTGATGGATCGCGACGGCATGGATTCTGCCCGCGAAATCACCAATACTGCATGGATGATCGGCGACAACGTCTCTTCCACGTTCCACGGCCGTGACATTTTCTCTCCCGCCGCCGCGCATCTTGCGAAAGGCGATGATTGGGCGCAAGTCGGCCCGGTCGTGACCGATCTGGTTCGCCTTAAGCCGCGCGTCGCCACCATCGACGCCAAAGGCATCGCGGGCCAGGTGATCGCGCTCGATGACCCTTATGGAAATCTGATTACAGACGTCGAAGCCGACGACTTCAAGAAACTTGGCTACGAATTTGGGGATAAAGTCGAGCTGACGATCGATAAAAAATCCTACACATTTCCGTTCGCAAAGACGTTCGCGGACGTTCCACTCGGCCAACCGCTTCTCTACATCGATTCGCGCGGGCGCATGGCGGTCGGCGTAAACCAGGGAGACGCATCGAAAAAATTCGGAGTCGCTCCACCGGTGCCGGTATTCATTCCACGCAGAGGAGCGGGCTAATAGGGGATCTTGTTCGGCTGTTGTTCCCACGCACGGAAAGCCTCCTGCGCTCGGTCACCCATGATGTGAATCATTTGAATTTTGCGTTCGGCGGGAGCCAGGGGAATTTCCTTGTAGATGAAGGAATCGTCAAAACCGACTCGGGAAGCGTCGGCGGCGGTTCCGGCGTAATACACGCGGTCCGGACGCGCCCAATAGATCGCGCCCAGGCACATCGGGCAAGGCTCGCAGGAGGTGTAAAGTTCGCAGCCGTCGAGCTGAAACGTTCCGAGCTTCGCGCACGCGCCGCGAATCGCCATGACTTCGGCGTGCGCTGTGGGATCGTTCGTCGAGGTCACGTTGTTCATTCCCTCGGCGATGATCTCGCCGTCTTTCACGATCACGGCGCCAAATGGCCCGCCCTTTCCCGAGCGGACGTTCTCGATCGCCAGCTCAATCGCGCGCGCCATGAACGGATTGCTCATCCGGCGAGTATAACTGCCGCCCCAAAAATGTGGCAGTCTATCTCCGTGCGTGTCCCCGGATCGTTTCAATCAAAGAGCGCAACGCCATGAATCGGCAAGCCTACATTTCGCGGCGCGTCATCACTCCCGAGGGAATTCGCTCGGCGGCGCTGCTGGTGGAAGGCGAGCGGATAGTGGCGGTTACGCCCATCGCGGACGTGCCGGCGGACGCTGAGAAACAGGATTTTGGTGAAGCTGCGATCCTGCCGGGCCTGGTCGATTCTCACGTTCACATCAATGAGCCTGGCCGCACCGAATGGGAAGGGTTCGAAACGGCGACCCGTGCCGCCGCAGCGGGCGGCTATACAACGCTCGTCGACATGCCCCTGAATTGCCTTCCCGCAACGACCACAGTGGCAGCGCTGGACGCCAAACGCGCGGCGGCGAAAGGCAAATGCCGTGTCGACTGGGGCGCCTGGGGAGGAGTCGTCGCCGACAACCGGAATGACGTCGAGCCACTCGTCGCCGCAGGAGTGCTGGGCTTTAAATGCTTCCTGATCGACGCGGGGGTCGACGGTTTCACCATGGTCAGCGAAGCCGAATTGCGCGGCGCGCTGCCGCACGTCGCTCGCTCGAGATTGCCTTTGCTCGTGCATGCAGAGCTGGCAGGTCCTATCGACTCGGGGACCGCGGCGCTGGCCGGCGCGAACTGGAAGTCATACTCGACTTATCTGAAATCGCGGCCCGATGAAGCCGAACTTTCCGCGATTCGCTCGTTAATCGAGCTCTGCCGGGAGTTTCGCTTCCGATTGCATATCGTCCATCTTGCGACATCGGAAGGACTGGCGCTGCTGCGCGCCGCGCGCGACCAAGGGCTTCCAGTAAGTGTAGAGACCTGCCCGCACTACCTGTACGCGAGCGCCGAAATGATTCCCGATGGCGCAACACTCTGGAAATGCGCGCCACCGATTCGCAGCGCTGCAAATCGCGAGAGATTGTGGCAAGGCCTGCGCGAGGGTGTGATTGACCTTGTTGCGACGGATCATTCTCCGTGCCCACCGGTGATGAAAAGGCTCGACGAAGGCAGCTTCAAAAACGCTTGGGGCGGTATTTCGAGCCTGTCCGTCGCGCCTTCCGCGATATGGACCGAAGCCCATCGCCGCGGATTCCGACTGACTGACGTTGCGCGATGGATGGCTGAACGCCCGGCTCGTCTGGCTGGTCTAGGGGAGCGCAAGGGACGCCTCGCGGCCGGACACGACGCGGATTTCATGGTGTTCGAGCCGGAATCCGAATTCGTCGTGACCAAAGATCGGCTTCATCATCGGCATCACGTCTCACCCTACGTGGGCGAGAGACTTCGCGGCGTCGTCAAAGCGACGTACCTGCGTGGCCAGCCTGTTTATGAAGAAGGCAGATTTCCGGGGGAGCCGCGCGGCCGTGAATGCAAGCGCTGATCGGCCGGCACCCCTGTAAATATTGGGCTTTTTCGTTCACAATAGCTGCTTGAAGGGCGATCCCATCGTCGGTTCTTCTTCGCCGCGCAAGGAAGGGCGCGACAAGCTAACCGGGCGAGCGCGGTACATCGACGACCTCTGGTTTCCCCACATGCTTTTTGGCGCGACGGTGCGCAGCCGGATCCCGCGCGGAAGAATCAAGAAGATAAGTTTCGGCGGCGGAATCAACTGGAACGAGTTCGTCATTGTAACGGCGAAAGACATCCCCGGAAAAAACTACATCGCGCTGATCGAAAACGACCAGCCCTGTCTGGCTGACGGCGTGGCCAATCATCCCGAAGAACCGATCCTCCTGCTCGCGCACCCGGATCGCCATGTACTGCCAAAAGCCGTCGCCGCAGTAACTGTCGACTACGAGCCCCTTCCCGCCATTTTCACGATCGAAGAGAGCGAGCAGAAGCATCCTGTCGTCTGGGGCTCGAACAACACCTTCAAAACATTCCTGGTCGAAAAAGGCGACGTGGACAGCATCTGGCTTCACGCCGACTACATTGTTGAAGGTGAGTATTCGACCGGCGCGCAGGAACAGCTCTATATTGAAACGCAAGGAGCGATTGCCGCCTTCGACGCCGATGGTGGACTCACGGTGTGGGGCTCGTTGCAATGCCCTTACTACGTGCACAAGGCGATGATGCCCCTGTTTGGCCTGCCCGAAGACAAAGTGCGCATCGTGCAGACCGAAACGGGCGGCGCGTTTGGCGGCAAAGAAGAGTATCCCTCGATGATCGCCGCGCACGCAGCCCTGCTCGCGAAAAAGGCCGGGCGGCCGGTGAAAATCATTTACGACCGCGCCGAAGACATGGCTGCTACGACCAAGAGGCATCCTTCACGAACGCGCCATCGCACGGCCGTCA
>Ga0210401_10000937_pt1 | contig 35139 bp, 37 predicted proteins | sample IncBWH32MmetaG_FD_150866 | JGI IMG/M metagenome (GOLD analysis project Ga0210401, IMG submission 150866) | Forest soil microbial communities from Barre Woods Harvard Forest LTER site, Petersham, Massachusetts, United States - Inc-BW-H-32-M | ecosystem: Environmental > Terrestrial > Soil >... | reverse complement strand
ACCTTTCATCCGCTGAACTGGACCCCGACTTGAGGAGAACAGTTGCCGGCGTTCGACTCGAATCTCGAGAAGTTCGCCGCGCTCGATGCCCAGGTCCTGGACATAAGCACCGACTCAATTTACAGCCATCTTGCCTGGCAAAAGCACGATATCGGGACCATGCATTTTCCGATGTGCTCAGATTTCTATCCCCATGCTCAGGTCACACAAGCGTTCGGCGTGTTTCGAGAGGGGCCACCACTCCCCGGGATTAGCGAGAGATCGGTGTTCATCGTGGACAAGAGCGGGAGAATCGTTTTTGCCAAGGTGTATCCGCTGGACCGGACGCCGGCGATCGGGGAGTTGCTGGAGGCGTTGAAAGGTCTGCAGTAACCTCTTGCAGCCTCAGTTGGTTGGGTTCGGCGAAGGCGCTTTTTGCGTGAGGCTTATGTTTTCCAGATTTGCCCCCTCGTTCCCAACCACGATTTCCGCTTTGATCCGGTCGCCTGGAGACAATTTCTCAAGCGCCGCAGCGTCCTTGACCTGATACGGCATGGTCATTGCGGCCATAAAGCCGGGGATTTCGTCGCCATCGACATTGATGGACTGCGTTGCCTTGTCAACGGAAACCACGCGGCCGGTCAACTGGTACCGCTTCGCATTTCCGTTTTCAGCCTTGGCCCCCGTTTGCTTGGCACTGTGGGATGGTCCGCAAGCAGCCAGAAAGCCCAGGGCGAAGATACTCGCGATCAGGATTGTAGTGCCTGCCCGGTGTCGACTCTCGAATGAATAGTTCACTGTTTCCTCCTTAGGGTGCGCGGGCGCGTCGCCCGCGGCCAGATGATTCCTGTTAATACCAGATGATTCCTGTTAATAGTGGAATCTGTAGCGGAATTCAGCAAAAATCTCTCTGGGATCGTTCCAGTGGAACCCGCCGAAGGTGACGCTGTTGTCCAACTCCACGCGCCGGTTGGCGACGTTCAAGGCCGTCACTGAAACCGAGAAGCGCTCCCCGAAGTCCTTTCCCAGAGCAAGGTCGAACGTAGTATGTTGCGGCAAGTAATCGCCTGGATAAGGCTGGCCAGGAAACGCATTGGTGAAGCCGGAGCCATAGTAAACGCTGGTTGAGGCGTAGCTTCGCCAGGGAAGGTTCACACTCCCGACTATGCTCAAGGTGTTGCGCTGGTCGTGATCGAGCGGAGATAAGCCTGCCGGTAATGAAAAGTTCGTCAAACCGCCGGTGATGGCGCCGCCGCCCTCGGCGATTTGATTGGAGTACGCCAGGTGAATCTGCCCCCGATGGGCAATGAGCGGCGAACTCAGTGTGAGTTCCCAACCCCGGATCAAACCTTGAGCGATGGTGATGGGAAAGAAAAGATTGGATTCCCCGATATTGTTGTGATCGAAGAAATTTACGACATTGGTCCGGAAGTTGTCGGCGTCGAGAGTCCAGCCCCGAAAGGGAATGGTGACTCCGTATTGATGCTCTTCGTCGCGTTCGCCGTGCAGAGGAATGAATCCTAAGTTGCTAGCGTTGACAAATTCGAGCAGCGGCCCCGAGGCGGTAATCAAAGGCGGCGCCTGGTAATAGTGTCCGTAGAATGCGCGAAAGACCCAATGCAGATGAGGCACGACAGCGGACACGCCGAAGCGCGGGCTGATCGCGCTTTCTGAAACGCCTCCGGAGAAATGCGTCGGGCGCATTCCCGCAGTCAGCGTCAACCAGGAAAAAGGTTTGAATTTGTCATCGATAAAAAACGCTTCCAGGCTGCCCGAAGGGCTCTCGGTATCGGTAAACGGCAGGTTGCCGCTGCCATCGTTAAAGATCGCTCCAAATAGCGTGTCGTCTTTCTGGTAGAAGCTGTACAAACCCACCTGCAGATTATTCTTCGCCACATTCGCCGCGAAACTCACCTGACCGCCAGCATATGTCGAGCCACGGTTTTGCGTCGTCGCTACCGGATAGTCCTGCGGCGAGCTCGAATAATCCGCTCGGTTGTAATGAAAAAAAGGCGAGACCGTCAGCAGGAGCTCGGAATTAAACGTGTGCACCCAGGAGAAATTCGCCAGGGCATCGCTTTCATGGTCGCCGTCGCGAAGGCCGATGCTGGGATACTGTCCATTCACAGGATTGTTCTCGACATCGTTGGGGAACGGGTCGTAGGGGATCTGGTAATAGTCCTTGCGTAGATTCGTCACCAGACGCAGTTGGTCCGACGGATCGACATTGAAGATCAGCGACCCGAATCCTCCATAGCCATTTTCGGCGTCGTGAACCACCTGCGGAACCGGTGTCTGAATGCCTAGGTCACTGCGATTCGCGTTCACGCTGGCGTAATAAGCGAAGCGCTCGGTGTGGCTGCCAAAATTCAACTGATCGTTGGTCTGGAAGAAGCTGCCCGCACTCAGGATCAACTCGCCTTCATTGTTCCGTTCAAAACCGGTGCGCGGCGCGATGTTAAATACGCCGTAGGTACGATCCCCGTATGCCGCGCTGTAGCTTCCACGCTGGATTTCGAGGTAGTCGATGTCCTTGGGATCAAACTGCGCACCGAGGTTGGAGGCGATATTGGTGTTGGGCACGGGAACGCCATCGATCAACCAGCTGGTTTGATGGCCTCCCCGCATGTGCAGTTGGTCGTGGGTAACATAAGCGCCGGGAGCGTAGTCCGTGATCATCGCCAGACTATTCGTGCGAACCGCCCCCGGTGTTCGCCGGATCTCGGTGCGATTAACAGTGGTCGTGGGCGTGACCGAGTCGGTCGGCGCTACCACGGGGGAAGCCGAGACGTTGACCGTCTCCTTGGACATGGCAACGCTCAACTGAAAATGCACCACAGGCTCAGTACCGGAAGCCACCACAACCGCTCGCGCAGCCTGCACAAAGCCAGGGCTCGCTACCGCAACTGAGTATTCGCCGAGTGGTACACCGTTGAATTCGAAGTTACCATTGGCGTCGGTGTTGGTGCTCTTCGACCACTCGGACGATTTGGCTTTCAGCATCACCATCGCCCCTTGAATCGGGCGGTGCTGCGGATCATGAACGATCCCGCGAACCGAGCCGAAAATCGTGGCGCTGACGGTGACGGCGAGCAGGAGCAAGCTGCCGGTAAAGAGAATACGAGTAAAGCGCATGAGTTCTCCAAATACCTGTGAAGCGCCGATCGCCCGCCGTCAGGGCAAGGGGGCGGAAAAGTTGCTTCAGACGCATCGAATTCGGGAGGGCACGAGTTCTCTCGTGCCGCAAAGCGCTGAAAAAATCCGGGCTTCAGCCCCTGAGGTGAAAGCTCGAATCGAGCTTTTCGGCAGCCAGTGAACGCCTGCCGGGTTACAAACTCGCGAGTGTTTTCAGCCGCTGTTTGGAATCAGGCAACGGAGAACTGCGGAGGGGCACGACCGGAGTGGGCGTAATTGACCGATGAGGCGAAGTCAATTGATTGTCGCTCAGACTGCAGAATCGCTGACGCAGGCGTCGCCCGGGCGCATGTCTTGGAACTTAGATGTGCCGCGCGGCAGACGGTCAGGGGACGGCAACAGTCGTGTTGGCAGCACCCCGGAGGAACCTGGAACTCAGCGTCGTGGGAAGGACGGCCGTGCATCGGCTTCCGCATGCAGCAGGCGTGCGCCGGCGTGGCGGAGATCGCCAGAGCCACCGGAACGAACACGCCCACCAGTAGCAGAACCAGCAACAATCTGGCAGTCAGACGATCCATGAGCCTTAAACCCTGCTTAGACAGCGTAGAGAGATCGGTTTCAGTAAGACAATCTCTTCGACTTCCGCTGCCAACTGGAGAAACATTTTACAAGCATAACGGGAAAACAAATGTAACAAAATTGTCAAACCGGCATACATAGTTCCATGAGCCCACGGGAACGCAAGGTTATCCCTACGGAAGATAACTGGAGGTAAGGCAAATATATTCCACCTATTTCATTAGCACCAAGCGACCGGCATTGGTGAAAAGTATGACCAGATTCATCGTGACCAACATCAAGTCATAGTGCCAGCCGTAGGTTTTCTCGCCCCAGAAACCGGTACGCCAGACGAAGATCTTTTTCTGGATGGCGCCAAGCATGACGAGAATCGGTCCCATTGCGGCAAGCTGTGTAAAGACACCGAAAGCTACGCCTAATGCTCCCGCCATTTCCGCTACTCCAAGAAAAATGGTAAAGCCCTTACTCATACCGATACTTTTGCTTCTCTCATCGGACTTCGTAACGTGACTCCAGCCGCTGGTGATGAAGACCAGGCTGACCATGAGTCTGAGGGCAAGCAAACTGAAGTCGGCAAATTGAGTGAGTTGAGGAAACATTGCGCCGCACTCGATGGTTAAAGCATGACGAAGGTTGCTGCCTGGGGAGATTCTTAGGCCTTGCCATGAATCTTGGCCCACCACCAACGCACGCCAACAAACAAGAAACGCCAGTCGTGAAAGAACTCAGGCTCTTTGTGCTCGAAGGCGTGACCGACGAATTGCAGCGTCCATCCCACAACGAAAAGCGCCAGCGCATAAAGCCACAACCGGCGAACGAAAATGCTGAGAAGGAATAGGCCGAGCGAAACCAGAATGGCCGGTATCCCCAGGGTGTGGCATACCCGGTTCACCGGATGCTGATGGCTGCCGGCATATTGCGCGATCCATTGTTCGTCAGTGCGGCCGCCCAGCATGGCGATTTGATGATACACGCCTCGCACGAAAAAACGGTACCTAGAATACCGGGTTGAGAGGCCTAGTGGGGGCGTGTTAGCATCCTTAGTTTTGGGTAGGCTGCTCGACATTGGCCTATAGATGGTCCTCTTGATTTGTTCTGATGGGGCCGCCGCAGGAATAGTCGCGATTAGAGCCGAGCTTTGCTCAGCCGGACAGCCGGGGGCGGCTGTCCCCACGCGACCTGGTTGAAGGAGTGAATCCGTGAAAGTTTATGAAGGCGCAAACATCCGTAATGTTGCGGTGGTTGGACATGGGCATGCGGGAAAAACCTCACTGGTCTCGGCCATGCTCTACACCTGCGGCGCAACCCCGCGGCTGGGCCGGGTCGACGACGGTTCCGCGACCACCGATTGGGACGATGAAGAGATCGCGCGCAAGATGTCGATCTCGGCCGGCCTGGCGTATCTCGAGTGGGGCAACACCAAGATCAACATTGTGGACACGCCCGGATTCAACATGTTTGTCCACGAAGCCAAGATGGTGCTGCCCGTGGTCGATGCAGCTGTCGTCGTCGTGGACGGCGTGGCCGGGGTTGAGGTCGTCACCCAGCGGGTCTGGAACTACTGCGAAGAATTCAAGACGCCCAGACTGATCGTTGCCAGCCGCATGGATCGCGAGCGCGCCGATGCGGAACGCGTGCTCGAATCCCTAACCAACGCATTCGGGCGCGCCGTGATTCCTTTGGAGTTGCCTATCGGGAAAGAAAAGAATTTCAGCGGCGTGGTCGATCTGGTCCAGATGAAGGCGTACACCTACGAACTGGGCGGCAACGGCAAGGGCAAGGAAACTGAGATCCCCGCCAACCTGAAAGACCAGGCTCAGGGAGCGCACGAGAAGCTGGTCGAGCTGATCGCCGAAGGGGACGACAAGCTGATGGAAGAGTTTTTCGAGAAGGGAACTATTCCAGTCGAGGATCTGATTCCTGCCCTGCATAACGCCATTCGCGAGGACAAGATCTTCCCGGTAATCTTCGGGTCGGGTCTGGGCAACGTAGGCGCCGACCGGGTGATGGACTTCATCGTGGACTACACGCCCGCCCCTTCGGAGCACGAATGGGTGCAGGGAGAACCTGCTGCCTCCGGAAATGGTGAGCCTCCTAAGCGTCATGAGACTGACGCCGAGCCAGTTTCGTTATATGTCTTCAAGACCATTTCAGACGCCTTCGCTGGCCGCATCTCTTACTTTAAAGTATTTTCCGGCGTGCTCAAGAACGATGCCACCGTGCAGAATTTCTCCCGTGGTTCGGCGGAGAAGCTGGCGCACATTTCCATCATGCAGGGCAAGAACGCCGTGCCTGTTACCGAGTTGCACGCGGGAGATATCGGAGCCGTATCCAAGCTGAAAGACACGCTCACCGGTGACACGCTCGGCGACAAAAGCGCGCCCATTCAGTATCCGCGCGTGAAGCTGCCCGAACCAGCCATCACTTTCGCGATCGAGCCCAAGAGCCGCGCCGACGAAGACAAGCTGGGCCCCGGCATCCACAAGCTCATGGAAGAAGACGCCATGCTGCGCTTTTTCCGCGATCCCCAGACCAAAGAGTTCCTCATTGCCGGAACCGGGCAGCAGCATATCGAAGTCGTGGTCTCGAAGATGAAGAAGCGCTACCACACCGAGGTGATTCTGAAGGCGCCGAAGGTCCCGTACCGCGAGACCATCCGCGGCAAAGCCGACGTCCAGGGTCGCCATAAGAAACAGACCGGCGGGCACGGCCAGTATGGCGATTGCAAAATCAAGATGGAACCTCTGCCCCGCGGCGGCGAGTTCGAATTTGTCAACGATATTTTCGGTGGCGCGATTCCGAAGAACTATATTCCCGCCATCGAAAAAGGCATCAAGGACGCGGCTGCCCGCGGATACCTGGCCGGATATCCCGTGGTGGATTTCAGAGTAATCCTCTACGACGGTTCGTACCACGATGTAGATTCCAATGACATGTCGTTCCAAATGGCGGGCCGCATTGCGTTCAAGAAGGCCATGGAGCAGGCCAAGCCCACGCTGCTCGAGCCGGTAATGGCAGCCGAGATCACCATTCCCGACGAGTTCGCGGGCAGCATCATGGGCGACCTGAACAGCCGTCGCGGCCGCATCCAGGGCATGGACAACAAAGGCGGCAACACCGTAGTCAAGGCCGAAGTTCCCATGGCCGAAATGCTGACCTACGGCGTCGACCTCACCTCAATGACCCAGGGCCGCGGCAGCTTCAACATGGAAATGCATCACTACGACGCCGTCCCGGGATTGTTGCAGGAAAAGATTATCGAGAAGGCGAAAGCAGCGCGAGGAGATGTGAAGGAAGAGGAAGAGTAGATTCCCTACTGGCTCTATGATCAAGATGGCGTCGGTCCTACTCGTCCCTGGGCTTCACAACTCGGGCCCCGAACACTGGCAGAGCATCTGGCAAGGCAGGCATCCTGAATACCATCGAGTTCAGCAAGAGAACTGGGACACGCCTCGCTGCTCGGACTGGATCCGAACGCTACATGCTGTCATCTGCAGCATCGGAGAGGGTCCGGTGGTTCTGGCCGGCCACAGCTTAGCCTGCGGGACTATTGCTCACTACGCCGCGAAGCATGCCGACGACGAAGGCCGAGTGACCGCCGCTTTCTTGGTAGCTCCGAGTGACGTGGAACCACCCTATCCGCCCGGATCAAGCGGATTCAATCCCATGCCATTGCGGAAGTTGCCATTCCGTTCCGTCGTGGTGACCAGTATCGACGATCCCTATGTCACGTTGGAGCGCGCCGAGTTCTTCGCGCACTCTTGGGGAAGCCGCCTCAGCAAGATTGCCAATGCCGGACACATCAACGCCGCGTCCGGTTACGGAGATTGGCCAGATGGCGAACAATGGCTCGCAGAACTTCGCGAGATTCGCGCGTAGCACTCACAATCTGGCAACTCGGAACCGAGAACTGGTAACATCCGTCCAGTGGCAACCCTCAAAAACACTCCCCGGCTTCCGCAAGACCGCGAGGGCATCGTCTCCGCCGCCCCGGTCGAGGACGATTCTTCCTTTGAGCTAAAGTTGCGTCCGCAGCGCCTGTCCGAGTTCATCGGCCAAGCCAAAGTCAAAGAGAATCTGGCTGTAGCCATTGAAGCCACGCGTTCGCGCGGCGAAGCCCTGGATCACGTTTTGCTTTACGGCCCGCCGGGACTCGGCAAAACAACGCTGGCTACAATCATCGCCAACGAACTCGGCGTACCTTTTCAACAGACCTCGGGTCCAACGCTTCAAATCAAAGGCGATCTGACCGCGATCCTGACCAACGTCCGCAACAAACAAGTCTTATTCATCGACGAAGTCCACCGCCTCCAGCCCACGCTAGAGGAACTCCTTTACTCCGCGCTCGAAGACTACAAACTTGACATCATCATCGGACAAGGCCCGGCGGCGCGGACCCACACCATGGACGTGCAGCCGTTCACCTTCATCGGCGCCACCACACGGGCAGGCCTGCTCTCCTCGCCGCTGCGCTCGCGCTTCGGCATTGTGCTCCGGCTGGAGTTCTACAGCCACGAAAATCTGCGCATCATCGTGGAGCGCTCAGCAGAAATCCTGGGCGTGGAAATCGACAGACCCGGAGCCCTCGAAATCGCCAGCCGTTCCCGCGGAACGCCAAGGATCGCGAATCGCCTGCTGCGCCGTGTCCGCGACTACGCCCAGGTGCGAAGCGCCGGGAAGATCGACTTGCCCACGGCTCAAGCGGCCCTACAAATGCTAGAAGTGGATCGTTACGGCTTCGACGAAGTAGATCGCAAGCTCCTCCTGATCATCATCGAAAAGTATCAAGGCGGCCCAGTCGGGTTGAATACGCTCGCTGCCGCGCTGGCAGAAGAGCCCGACGCGATCGAAGAAATCTACGAGCCCTTCCTGATCCAGATCGGCTTTCTCAACCGAACTCCCCGAGGAAGAGTCGCAACTCAACTCGCCTACGAACATTTCGGAATCACCCCAAACCGAAAACAAAGTTCGCTGTTTTAGAATGCCGTGAGACCTTCAGCCTCCCCTAAGGCTCTAGATAGTCCCAAGTTCCGAAACTTGCCGCTATCTGCTACTCTGCCCTGCGATGGACTATCTATGGACGCCCTGGCGCTACGCCTATGTCACCGCAGGCGAGAAGAATACCGGCTGCATCTTTTGCGACCTCCCCAAATTAGGGGACGATGCCAAAGCCCGCATCGTGCATCGCGGCCAACGCTGCTACATCGTCTTGAATACGTTTCCCTACACCCCGGGGCACGTAATGGTGGTGCCTTTCGCGCATCTCGATGAATTGCAAAAACTGCCGCTCGACGCGGCTCACGAAATGATGGATTTGTCGCAGACCATGGAACGTGTGCTGCGGCAGCTCTATGCGCCCGACGGCGTAAACCTGGGCATGAACATTGGGAAGGCCGCCGGAGCCGGCGTTGCTGGGCATATCCACATGCATGTGCTGCCACGCTGGGTGGCGGATGCGAATTTTGTTTCGGTAGTCGGAGAAACGCGAATCTTGCCGGAGAGCCTGGAGATCACGTACCAGAGAATCAAAGCGGCGCTCGCGTCTCCGGTGTCATCCTGAGCGAGTGTTCGAAGGGCGAGAACCCCGCTCAGGATGAGCGCCGCAAACGCAAGAGGCGCACAATCGCGGCACCAAAACGCCGGACCGCGATGCTCCCTATGCGCCCATGCGCATCTCCGTGAAACCTGCCTCGAGAAGTCCAGATTTCTTTTCCCGCGCTCGGTTGCCAGAGCCTCCCCGAGTCTCTAGCTGACGATTGGCAGTAGCGTTGAGGAAAGCCTAAGGCGGGACGAATTCACTTTTGTCATAAGAATGTCAAGAGTTTGTAAGTTTTTGTGGAGCAAAACTGGGCAGGAGGACAGGAATGTCAGAAAGCACATACCAATTGGCTAGTCTTCGAGAACAATCCGATCGCTTCGTAGTGCTGTCCGGTTGTTCGGGCGGAGGAAAGTCTACGTTGCTGACGGCATTGGAGCGTAGAGGGTTCATTGTCTTTGAGGAGCCGGGGCGACAGATCATAAAAGAGCAACAATTTCTCAAGGGAAATGCCTTGCCGTGGACTGACCCGCTCCAGTTCGTGGAGTTATCGGTTTCGCGATCGATCCATCAAATGGCGCTGGCTGCAAGAGTGGACCAGCGGTCGTTTCTTGACCGCGGAATCGTTGATGCCATCAGCTTTCTGGAACACCTTTTTCTGCCGGTTCCGTTGCATTTGGAAAATGCTGTCAAGCAGTTGCGGTACCACCGACGGGTTTTCATCGCCCCGCCCTGGCCAGAAATCTTTGCGTCCGATGCCGAGCGCCGGCATAGCTTCGATGAAGCCAAGGCCCAGTATTCATCTCTCCTCCGCACATATGAACGCCTTGGATACAGCCTGGTTGAGCTGCCAAAAATCGACGTCGAATCCCGAGTGGAATTCATCGTGGGGCAGCTAGCAGAGTCTGGCTCGTAGTCCGGGCCTTGTTTATCCGGCCGTATTCATCCGGGCTTTGCCGAGGCTTGCTTACGGCCGAACTTAGCGTCCTAGCAACTCGTCCAAATCCTTTTCGCCGATCACGCTTACTTCCAATTCCTTGGCTTTATCGAGTTTGGAGCCTGCATCAGTGCCGGCGACGACGTAGTCGGTTTTCTTGCTGACCGAGCCCGATACGCGCCCACCAGCATCTTCGATCATCTTCTTGACCTGGTCGCGTGGACGAGTAAGCGTGCCGGTCAAGACAAACGTTTTCTCCGCGAGTTTCGTGCCGCGTTCTTTCTTCGCCCCCGCAAAGGTCAAGCCGGCCTTACGCAGCCGATCTACCAGTTCACGGTTACTCGCCTCTTGAAAAAACTCCACGATACTCTGCGCGATCCGCGGTCCCACCTCATTCACCTGCTGAAGTTCTTCTTCCCTTGCGTTCATGAGCGCGTCCATTGACCCGAGATCTTCGGCCAGGAATTGCGCCGTTCGCTCCCCCACAAAACGAATCCCCAATCCGTAGATTACGCGTTCGAGCGGCAGCTTCTTGGAGGCTTCGATCTCGTGGAGTACATTCTGCGCTGATTTCTCGCCCATCCGCTCGAGCGAGAGCAGATCGTCCTTGGTCAGCTTGTAAATGTCGGCGACATTCTTCACCAGTTCGCGATCCGTAAGCTGATTGACCAACGCTTCTCCCATGCCGTCAATGTTCATTACGCCCCGCGAGGCGAAGTGCAAAATCGTTTCTCGCAGCTTGGCCGGACAGTTGGCGTTGACGCAGAAATAGTCCACTTCGCCTTCCGTACGCACAACTTTAGTCCCGCACACGGGACACTTCTCCGGCACGTGGATTACCTTGTGGCCGCGCGGGTGATCTTTATTGTCCACAACCCGAATAACCTTGGGGATGACGTCGCCGCCGCGCTCGACCTCGACCCAATCGTCAACCTTCACACCCAGCCGCTCGATCTCATCCGGATTATGCAGGGTCGCGCGACTGACGGTTGTTCCGCCAATCGGTACGGGCTTCAACATCGCCACAGGAGTCAATTTGCCGGTCCGGCCGACTTGCCACAGAACGCCTTCAATCTGCGTGATGCCCGCGCGAGCCGCGTATTTGTAAGCGATCGCCCAGCGCGGAGCCTTCCCCGTATAGCCGAGTTCCTCCTGCAGCGCGGTGCGATCTACCTTGACGACAATGCCGTCGATTTCATAGGGAAGTTGTTCCCGCCTGGTTTCCTCCTGCTCGATGAATGCCCACACCTCGTCAAAGTTCTTGGCCAGCTTCCGACTCGGATTGACTTTGAAACCGGCAGCATTAAGAGCGTTCAGGCTCTCCCACTGCCGGTCAAAGAATGTCCGCCCGTCTTTCAGTAACATGTAGGCAAAATAATCGAGCCGCCGCTGCGCAACGATGCTGGGCTCAAGTTGGCGAACCGTCCCGGCGGTGGCATTGCGCGGATTGGCAAACAACGACAGTCCTTTCTCCTCGCGCTGCTGGTTCATTTTCCGGAATGCGGCAAGCGGCATGAGCATCTCCCCGCGCACTTCGACGTCCGCAGGAATGCCTGCCGCCTTGAGCTTTTCTTTCGGAATCGACAGCGGAATCGAGCGCACCGTGCGCACGTTCAAGGTGACATCTTCGCCGATGGTGCCATCGCCGCGCGTTATGCCGCGCACCAGCCGGCCATTTTCGTAAACCAGGGCCAGCGACATGCCGTCCAGCTTTAATTCACAAACGTAGTCAATGTTCTTGCGCCCGCTGAGTTCGTGAACCCGCCGCTCCCAGTTGCGCAGTTCGTCGACACTGTAAGTATTGTCCAGCGACAACATAGGCGAGGAGTGCGCAGCTTTAACCACACCTTCGCGGGGCTTGCCGCCAACCCGTTGCGTAGGAGAATCGGGCGTGACTAGCGTGGGATGTTCGGCTTCAAACTTCTTCAGCTGGATTATCAGTTGATCGAACTGGGCGTCACTGATCTCCGGATCGTCGAGAACGTAATACCGGTATTCATGGTGGCGGATCTTGTCGCGGAGCGCTTCGATCTTCTTTTCGACATCTTTCGCAGCGGGAGCCATCGCAAGAGATTATAGGCGAGGAATCGTTCTAAACTGACCTCATGCCGGTCCTCGAAACCCCGCGGCTCTCGCTTCGCGAATTTCAACTCGAAGACCTGGGCGCTCTCGCCACCATCCTCTCCGATCCGGAAACCATGCGCTACTATCCGATGCCCTTCGATCGGGCCGCCGTCGCGGGTTGGATCCAGCGTAACCGCACTCGCTACGCAAATGACGGCTATGGACTTTGGGCCATGATTCTGAAGTCCACCCGTGAACTGATTGGTGATTGCGGCTTGGTGCGCCAGAGTGTTAACGGCGTGGATGAAATCGAAATCGGCTACCACGTACGCCGCGATCTGTGGGGTCAAGGCTTTGCCACCGAGGCCGCCCGTGCCTGCCGCGGCTTCGGATTCGCGAATCTCGAGGTCGACCGTCTCATCTCCCTGATCCGCCCCGAGAATCTCGCGTCCCGCCGCGTCGCCGAGAAGAATGGCATGACGATCTGGAAAGAAGTGACCAGGGCGAATTTGCTACATTACGTCTACGCGATCAAGCGCGACGAGGGACTTCTTCCGGTAGAATCCCCGTGACCGATGCGCAAAGCCATACTCCTCTACAACCCGCTCTCCGGCCGCCGCCGCGGACGTCGCCTGGCGGATGTAGAGACCGCACTCTCCATTCTGCAAGGCGCCGGAATTGAAGCCTCGGCCGCGCCAACGCGCGCCGCGTCGGACGCCACCGAGCAAACCCGCCAAGCCATAGCCGCTGGCTGCGACACCGTATTCGCCTGCGGCGGCGACGGCACCATTCACGACGTGTTGCAAGGGTTGGTGGGCACGAACGTCGCATTGGCCATCATCCCGCTGGGCACCGCTAATTCGCTGGCGCACGATCTGCGCATGCCGCTTTCTCCAGCCGACGCAGCCCGCGCTGCTTTAAAAGCAAAGTCTCGCCGCATCGCCGTCGGCCGAATCGAGTACCAGGATTTCGCCGGAAAGCGCACTTCCAGATATTTCACCGTCACCGTCGGAATCGGTGTAGACGCGCACCTGTTCTACAAACTGGACGCCCTGGCCAAGCGGCGTTTTGGCATGGCCGCCTACTGCGCCAAAGCAACCGCATTGTGGCTTACCCACAAGATGGAAAACTTTGCGGTAGAGATCACGGAAGAGATCGCGGAAAAACGACAAAGCCGTCAAGCGGAAGTTTCTCAGCTACTCGCAGTTCGCATCGGCAATTTTGGGGGAGTGCTGCGCGAACTCGCCCCCGGCGCGTCCCTCGCACGCGACGACCTTCGTCTGGTGCTCTTCCACACCCACAGCCGGATAGCATATCTGCGCTACGTCCTGCGCGGACTCTTCGGCACCAACTGGAAAGTCCCCGGAATCCAACTCGTCCACGGCACGAGCGCAGTCTGCCGCGATGCAGCATCGCCGACCGACTCGGGGACGAAACCCCGCATATTCGTCGAAGCCGACGGGGAACTACTGGGAACCCTGCCCGCGGAAATATCGGTGGTCCGCGATGCCTTGATGTTACTGCTGCCGTTGAGGTCGTCCCACTTCATGAACGCCAGGCTTTCGAGTAGGACCGGTGTAGGAGAGTCTTGGAACTCCGAGCACCCAGAATAAAGTCATCGCCAAAGGTCGGAAGTTCTGGCATTATGTCTGCCGAGTTTTCGGGTTCAGTTGGCTTAATCGCAAGGCCCGCAGCCGCTGGGAGAAGGTATGCAGAACCTGCAACAGTGGAAGATGGCACGAAGCGTGGCGGTTTTCGTGATTGTTGTGGGATTTAGCGTCGGCTTTGTAAGTCCCACGGCTCAGGCGCAGAATTATCTCTTCGACCGTGCTGGTTTTGCAACGGGCAACGATTCCGCAGGTGTCATTGTCGCCGACTTTAACCAATGGCGGCCCTCTCGTGCCTGATGTCAATCACGATGGCAAGCTCGATCTCGTCGTCGCTGGCTTCGGCTCACCTCTCCAGGTGTTCCTCGGGGGACGGCACTTTCCAGAATCCGATTTCCGCTCCGAGCGCTTTTCTACAGCGGAGGTTTTGTTATCGATGACTTCAATGGTGACGGAAAGCCAGACGTGGTTGCAATAATGTACGACGGAATCGCCTTCCTGGCGGCTAACGGTGACGGTACCTTCCAGGATCCCATTTATTCGGATTCTACGTTCCAGCTTTGCTGCCAACTTGTCGCAAGCGACGTCAGCGGCGACGGCAAACTCGACCTCGTCAACGTGAATGCTGGTTCGGGGGTCGTGGTAATGCTGGGCAATGGCGACGGCACTTTTCAAGCTCCCGCGACTTATGGTTCGCCCGGACAGGTGTTATTCGGGAACCCTGGGCGTAGGCGATTTCAATTCCGACGGCATCGCAGATATTGGCATGGCAAACCAGGGCGTCTATACCGGGAAAGCCGTTGTCTTTTTGTACTTGAGCGTGCCGACGCCCAAGTCTGTTCCCGATCCCTCAACTTCGGCACCGAACCTGTTAGAAAGACCGCTGCCCCCAAGAAAATCACATTGACCAACTCGGGAAATGGGCCGCTCAAGCTTTCCATCATCATCGTAGCCGGAGATTTCCTGCAAACTAACAACTGTGGCAAGCGCCGGGAAATTGGGAAGAGCTGTACGATTGAGGTATCGTTCAAGCCCAAGTCCAAGGGAGTACGCACCCGCCTGGTGCGCATCGCCGATAACACCACGGCCAGTCCGCAGACAGTGCATCTGAAGGGCACCGGCGATTGAACGGTTGGGTAAGCGAGCGCCGTGCCTTTACGCTGGACCTGCCGTTTCCGATCGGCTAATATAGATGGAAAGTTTGTTATCTGTGTGCTAACGCTAGCTCTTTGCTGTTCGCTCTGCAACAATTTTCAACTTTCGAAACGCGCTGTTGGGGTGCACCATCTTGGACCTGGAGAGAAGCTAACTCCTTATTCCGTAATATTTTACATATAAGTCCTTATTACTCAATGATTTTTGCGGGTAGTCTGGCCGTAACCCCATGATTCCAAAAGATCAAGGGAAGGGGTACCTACCTCGAGAGCCCTTTGCGAATCGCAAAATCAGATCATCGAAAAGACGACCACGAAGTCGCCCAGCAGCCGTTCCAACGACAGAGTAATGTATTCTCTCTAACTCGGATCACGAAGAAGGCCCAGCACACTTGGAACCCATTACGCACTTCCTCACCGGCGCTTGTATGGGACGAGCCGGATTGAATCGCAAGACGGCTCTCGCCACCGCTGCGGTGACGCTGGCCGCCGAAGCGCCTGATCTGGACGTGCTCGGCGAGTTTAAGGGACGGGTTTTTGGCTTCGCGCATCATCGCGGCTTTACCCATTCTTTCCTGGGCATCGCGCTGGTATCGGCGGTAGTCGTCGGCTTCGTATATGTGATTTGGCTCCTGCGCGGACGGAAGCTCGAGGATCCCAATTTGCCCCCGCGCTGGGGGCTGTTGTTCGGGTTCGCGTATCTCGCAGGGCTGAGCCACATTCTGCTCGATTACACGAATAACTATGGCGTTCGCCCCTTCTGGCCCTTCTCTGAGAAATGGTATTCGTGGGACATCGTCTTTATCGTCGAACCAATCATTCTGGTCCTGCTCGTTGGTGGATTAGTGTTGCCCGTTTTCTTCTCCTTCATCGATCGCGAGATCGGCGTGCGGCGTAAGCTTCCCACTGGTCGCTGGGGCGCAAGCCTGGCGTTGCTTGGCGTAGTTGCGCTGTGGGGAGTGCGGGATTACGAACACCGGCGTGCGGTGAACGCACTCGAAGCTCGCACCTACGAGAGCGCTGATCCGATCCGCGCATCGGCCTTCCCCTTGTGGTGGAGTCCTTTTCGATGGGTCGGCGTGGTCGAAACCCGAAACTTTTTCGCCTCAGCGATGGTCGATTCGTCGGCTCCCGAAGTCGATCCCGATGGAACATTGCAGATTCTCTACAAGCCCGAGGAAACTCCGGTGACGCTCGCGGCCAAGCGATCTTACCTCGGCCGCGTTTATCTCGACTGGGCCCAGTACCCCATCACGGAAACCGAGCCGCTCGAATCAGGAGAGCAGGGCTACGTCGTTCGCTTCAAAGACCTGCGCTTTCAGCAGCCCGGAAAGCCAAGTCAAAGCGTTCTAACGGGAACCGTCGAACTCGATCGCAACTTAAGAGTGGTCGGAGAATACATGGGCCCGCCCAGGAACAGAATCTCGTCGGGAGCCAACGCACAAGCCGCCACACCAAATTAGGTCCTCTCCGCGCACTCTGCAGATGTCCTCGGCGATCTCTGCGATTTAAGACGTTTACCCGTTTCGTGACAATTCTTTGACTTGACGCCGCCGCCGTCACAGGCCACAATCATCTTTGGGCGTTATCGAGTTTCGAATCATCGAGGTGATCCATCATGTTGGCCTATTTATTCGTGGTGCTCGCGGTCGCGGTCCGGTTCATACCCCATCCGTGGATGTTTACCCCAGTGGTTGGGTCGCTGCTATTCTTCGGAGCGCGCGGATCACGCCGCCAGCTCTGGATCCCGTTTGTGATCATGGCCGCGTCCGATGTGGCGCTCACGAAGTTGGTCTACTCGTATCCGTTCTCGTGGGACCATTACGTTACTTTTGCATGGTATGCGGCGGTTCTCTGGCTGGGCACAAGGCTGGGCGCAAAGACCAAGTGGGTACCGGTGATCGGCGCGGCGCTCGCCAGCTCGGTTTCGTTTTATCTCGTGAGTAATTTTGCGACTTGGGCCTCCTGGGACCTGTATCCGAAGACCCTGAGCGGCTTGATTGAGTGTTACGTGGCTGCATTGCCGTTTTTCCGCCACGCGCTCGCGGGCGATTTGATCTTCACCACCGCAATGTTCGCCGCGCCGATGGCATGGCATGCACTATCCGGAGCTTTGAGCCGCCAGAGCGATCATGCGGCAGCGGCGTAAACCTTAAATCGCAGAGCGCGCGGAGAGGATTGTCAGGTCGCTCTCTGCGAATCCGCGCCCTTCGCGAGTCGGATCTTTTTCTTTCTTCTTCGCATCACCAACCAGACCACCAATCCCACGAGAATGGCTTCCAAAATCAAGTAGTAGTGCTGCCGGAAGAGCGTCCCAAACATGTGCACGACGCCTGGACCGAACTTAATGGTTAGCACGCCTAGCACTAGGAAGCGCACCATGCGGCCGGCGAAGATCGCGCCAAGGAAGCGAACGAATCCCATCTCGGAGACTGCCGCGGCCAGCGCGAATATCTTGAAGGGTACTGGCGGCGGAAGCATTGCCGGCAACATCAAGCTCCAGAACGGATGCTTGTCGAACGCCTCATGAATCCTTTCGAAGCGCTCGGCCGGAATGCGCTTGCGCAGGAGTTCCTCGCCGCCCTTGTAGCCGATCACGTAGATGACGATGCTGCCCAAGGTCGATCCCGTCGACGCCATGAGGGCATATAGCAGGAATCGGCCCTGATCCTGATAGATGTAGCCTGCCACAACGGCGTCCACAGGAAGACCGATGAAGGCACCGTCGAGTGCAGCGACGACCAGCACACCCCACGCGCCCAAAGGCTTCAGAATTGCCCACAGGAATGCGGTGTAGCGGGAGAGGATGTGCTTGATGGTCTTCAAGGTGTAAGACTAAAAGTGTACGCGAAAGCGCGGCACACGATTGCTAGAGACGAAGCTAGCTGCGTCTCTACAGACCATTACTCGTGTTTTGTATCTCCCCTGAGCAACTGCAGTGCGTGGGGCAGCAGATCAATCACGGCTTCAAGTGAATCGACTGCGCCAGTTGGACTTCCGGGCAGATTTACAATCAAAGCTTTTCCGCGCACCCCGCAGACTCCCCGGCTGAGTGCCGCGAGCGGCGTCTTTTTCGCGCCCTCAATGCGCATGCGTTCGGCTACGCCCTCGAGCAGGCGTTGGCAGACGGCTCGTGTGGCTTCGGGCGTGACATCGCGCTCGGCGATTCCGGTCCCGCCGGTCGTGACCACGAGTTGTGCTTCCTGAACCCAATAGGCGATTGCGGTTTGAATCGCTGACTGGTCATCGGGGACCACTTCAGTTCCCATCAGCGAGAAATTTCTTTTTCTCAGGAGTTCCCCAACCGCCGGGCCGGAAACGTCGGCGCGATCGCCGCTGGCGCAGGAATCGCTGACGGTGATGACGGCGGCGGTCATCTCTTTGTCAGTCGAGCCGGGAGTCGAGCGTTCGGGAGTCAAGCTTTCAGGAGTCGAGGAGGACATCTTCTTCCTCCTCTTCGGGTTTTCCGCCGCCGTCCCGCTGCGCCTCGTCCAGTTGGCGGAGGCCTTCCATCAACAAGCCCTGGGTGTTCAGCTGGGTGGTCTGTTGGGTCGTCTTGCCTTCGAAATTGACCTCGAAGTTTCCATCCGTCCAGCGCAGAACTTTGAACACGGCCGGATCCCCAGCCAGCGAGCCGTAAGTGGCGTGCGTGACCTGGCCTTCTTTGAAGTACAGTTCGCATTTGTCGTCTCTATTGGTGAGGGCGAGGGAGCAGCTCTTGCGGCCCATCTCGAGCGACTGCACCAGGTCGATAACATTCATCTGCAACAGGCTGCCGCGCAGCACTCCGTCGGAGGGAACGGTCTTGGCCATCTTTTCCAGCGCGATCTTGTCGATCACTCGCTTGATGCGTTGGGTGGCTTCCCGCAGGAAGAACGGTTTCTCGACAAAATCATCCACGGGAAGATCGGGCGTGCTCAGCTTTTCGCTGATGTCGGTCTTGGTCGCCACCAGAATGACCGCCGCTTCGGCGGTTCGAGGACGGCTTCTTAACTTTTCGACGAGCTGGCGGCCATCCATTCCTGGCATGCGATAGTCGCAGACCAGCAGGTCGGGGGGATCGTCGACAGCTTTCAGGAGCGCATCGGCAGCGTCGGTCGCGGTGGTAACCAAGGCGAGCGGAGTGAGCGCGCCGCGCAGCAACCCCAGCACCATCGGATTGTCATCCACCAGCAGCAGTCTAACGTTATTCGCCATGGAACGCGCTATGTCTTCTTGCGGGCGCGGCGGTAATCGCCGCTTTTGCCGCCGGATTTCCGCTCGAGCACGATTTCGCGAATCTCGATGCCCTTGTCGAGCGCCTTCAACATATCGTACACGGTGAGCGCGGCAACGCTGGCGGCCATCAAGGCTTCCATCTCGACGCCAGTCACCGCCGTGGTTGTAACTTTTGAGGCAATCGCGACGCCATTCTCGCACAGCCGCATTTGCACATCAACGTGGGAAAGGGGCAAAGGATGGCACATGGGAATCAGATCGGCAGTTCGCTTCGCTGCCATAATTCCCGCCAGCCGCGCGACCTCCAGCGGATTTCCCTTGGGATTCTTGGGCAAGACTTTGAGGACTTTGGGCTTCAAGACCACGAAGGCGCTAGCCTCGGCCTCGCGTTTCGTCGGGGATTTTGCGGAGACGTCAACCATTCGGGATCGTCCGGAATGATCGTAATGGGAGAGCTTCTTGGGCATCCGACAGAACTATCTTACTAGAAGCTCTCTGACAAATGGATTGGCAGGCGGGCTGAGAATCCTAAACGCGTCGTCAGGCCATCTAGACAATCGCCTCGCCCAAGGCCCTCAAGCAGCTAAAATGGTCGCCGTGAAAACACTCTGCTTTCTGGGGGTTGGTCTACTTATATCCTGTCCGGCTGTCGGCCAAGACCCATCTTCCTTTGTGACTGGAATCAGTCTGGTTGGGGGTGCCGACTCCTGGCCTGTGTTCGTCGCATATGTATGTGTACCGTCGCCAGCAGAGCGGGCTGGCGTCAAGTCGGGTAATGTTCTCATCGCCGTTGAGCGGACCCGCGTCTCGACCGGTGACGAGGCATTCAAGCTAAGCTTCTGCAATCAGAAAAACCGACCCCGGTCACGCTGACCCTGGCGCGTTGCGACGGTTGGTCGCGAACAAAGATCGACGCTTCCTTGCAACCAACGCGATACGCTTCTTAAGAGCGGCTTCCTTGTACCTCTGGGCGCGACAAAGGCCGAAATAAATGGCAAGCTTGCGTCCATAACGCAGGATCACTTCGTTGACAGGGTGTTTCCCACTCACTATCCAAGCAACGAAAAGCTTATTACGCGGGACTCGAGGTGCTGATTTTGAAAAACCCCGCTCAGGTGGTGGTGCCCGGAATCGAAGATGGACCAGCCTCGCGGGCCGGCGCCCACTGGAGCGACACTATTCTATCTGTGAAGGGAATAGACCCACAAAACAAAACAGTTGCTCAACTGGAACCATTATTCAGTTCGCAAAAGCCCGACTGTAGAATCTGAAAATCGGTCGCGACGACGCGACCAAGGAGTTCACCTTCAAATTGGCGGAGGCAGCTCAAGTCCTGCGGGACAACCAGCGCGAACTTCTTCAGGGCGAACTCGTTCCGCTCGGCCTGCCGGAGGGTTATTTGTACTACCTCAAACAGCGGTTGAAATATGCCTTCGTCAACTGACGGTTCCCGGCGATCGAGTCGGGGCCAAGGCGAGAGGGTATTGCCCAGTCGTCACCGGCAGGCGATCCGTGCGTCGCATCCTCTTCCAGTCATATTCGTAGGCGGTTCCACAAATCAGACAGATCTGATAGTGCTGGCCATTGCCGCCGAGTCGTGGCCAAGTAAACCGATGGGAGCACAAGTCTCCGAAGAGTCGCTGAAAGAATCTCATGTCGTCGCTCGCTTGCGCGCCGGGCCAGACTCGATGGCGCGATCTGTTTCGAAGAGTGGCGGGTGAATCGATTGGACTACGATGCGGGCCCACTTTCAAATTACGGGAGTGCATGTCGGGCGTAGGTTACTGCGAATTGGACGAGTGGGGACTCCGCCGGGACGGTTCACGAGTCGCGTTCGGAAAATTAGCATTTACTCGACGGCCTGCCGTGTAGCATTGACCGTCACTGCAATCCAAAGGTGGTGCTTGATGGTCAGGGGTGCGCTGGTCAAGGGTTACTCTTTTCTGCTGACAATTCTCATCTGTGTTGCGTTGGTTCCCATCTGGCCTCAGGCAAATGGCGGTCTCGACCGCCTGAAGTCCTTGCACAAGGGAAAGGTCTTGCTTTGGCGGGAGGAAGTTACTTGTGGGTCCTGGACGCTGGCAGGGTTCGAGATCACAGATATCGAACCCACAGCAAAAGGGGTTGAAATTGTAGGGGACCGAAACAGAAGACCTACAGCCTATAGTCCCGGAGTACTGGAGGTACTTCTTGGCCGGAAACCGATTTGAAATCAAGAGAGGCGGCTTGGCAAGCTGCCATGGACGAAAGTAAGATCCTGACTTTTAGAAAAGCCGCCGATCCGACCGGCAAGCTTACTCCGCCCGCCGTCGGGCATAGCCCAGACCCCGAATTATACGAAAGAGGCTGCGCCCCATCATATCGAGGGAGTATCTAAATTGGGGTAGTTTTGATTCGACCGGCGGTGTGGTCAAGACGGTGATCCTGCGGCCATTAGGGATAGGTCTCGACGAATAGGCAATCCCGGCGGTAAGCAAGTGGAAGATGTCGATAAGGAAGACATTAAGCGTTATTACGAGTTCGTCGACCAAAAAGTAGCGGATTTGCTCCTCGTCGCTCAGCACACGGCGAAGGCCAATGACAGGATCCCTGTAGAGCCGCGAGACCTTCCCATTACCAAGGGACTGCAAGACAGCATTCACGCGTTGGAGGCGCTTGACCTGGATATCGGACTCGAACGTAGTTTGGAGAAGACCATTCCAGAGCCGCAGATGGATCTGCCTTATAGTGCCGAGACTGGGGCTCGTCTGCCACAATTGTAGGCGGGTTAAGCCTAGCACTCGCGCGCACCTTCAAGATCATCGATCTTCCACTTAAGCATTCTCGAACACAAGAATGGGAGCGCGCGTTTCGAATCTTCGAGTTGTTGCTGCAGGAACCTCGGAGGCACGGCCTATTGCATTAGCAGCGGGACCCATTCGCCTGGCGCAATCCGCTCGCGATCTGGCGGAATCACGATGTAGCAGTTTGCCGCGGCGGTTGCAGCGATGTCTCCAGAGCCTTGCCAGCGCACCAGCTCGACTTCGGCTTGTTCAAACTCGCCGGAGAGAATCGCGGGTAGGAAGCGTTTCAGGCCTGGCTTGGTCTTGATCTCGGATTTGAGCTTGGCGTGGAGGAAAACCAGCTTGCGTGGCGGCATGCCGGCTAGAGCTTCCAGCACCGGCCGTACGAAGAGTTCGAATGTGACCATGGTCGAGACTGGGTTTCCTGGCAAGCCGAAGAAATATTTGTGGCCCTCTGGGGCCAAAGCCCCGTTCTCTTTTGTGCTCTTATCGGCATGGCTGAAGCCGTGACCTCCCGAGGCGTGCCTTTCCGAAGGAGCATCTTTTTCGGAACTTTTGAAGCCGTGTTCCTCGCGGGTGGGGGAGCCCGCGCCACACGGGACGCGCCCAAACACTACTGGTCGTCCTGGTTGAATTTGCGCTCCGGTGAAGAAGAATTCCGCTTCGAACTGTGCCAGGACCTGTTCCACCAGATCATATTTCCCCATGGAGACTCCGCCCGTTAGTAGGAGCAGGTCAGGCTCAAGGCCTTCTGCGATCAGTTCTCGCAGGCGTTCCGGCTCATCCGGGGCAATGGGCAGGAGGACGGGTTCGCCGCCTGCGGCTTGAATTTGCGCTGCCAACGAGTAGGTATTCGAATTACGAATCTGGTTGGGCGCGAGGGGCACGTCGATGTCGACCAGCTCATCTCCGGTGGCAAGGACGGCGACGCGAGGCTTCGAATACACCAGCAGCCGCGATCTTCCGACCGATGCAGCGACGGCAATTGCCGCCTGATCCAGACGCACGCCCGGAGACAACAGGCGGTCGCCTCTCTTTGCCTCGGACGCGATGGGAACGATGTTGTGCCCGGCAGCAATTCCTTTTGTGATCGTAACCTGATCGCCGTTTCGCGATGTGTACTCGACCATCACAACCGCATCGCAGCTTTGCGGGGCTGGCGCGCCAGTCATGATGGCCGCCGCTTGGCCGGATTCAACCTTTAAAGACGCATCCACCGTAGCACCAGCTTTGATTTCGGCGATCACTGCGAGCGTGGCGGGAAGGTTTGCCAGGTCCGCAGCGCGGACCGCATAGCCATCTCGCGTGGCTCGCGGGAAAGGAGGGAAATTGCGGTCGGCGAGTACCGGCTCGGCCAGAATCTGTCCAGGGCTGTCGAGCAGTTCCACCAGTTCCTTGCCTCGAGGACGCAAGGTCGCGGCGTGCTGCTCGACCAAGTGGCGCGCCTGTTCGAAGGTCAAGATTGTGGCTGGGGTCGGCGGGGTGGGCATGGAAGAGATGATACGACAGGCGGGGTGGGGAAAACCTGCGGCCCTGCGGGCCTGACCAGGTCGAAGACCCGGTCCACCCATGCTTGGTGATTTATGTTTTCAGGCGCGCCCGCAATTCCTGCGGGTCGGTTGCGTACATCATCGCTGTGTTGATATCTACATCTCCTGTGTTGACTAGTTTCTCCAGCTCGCCGTCAAAGTGCTGCATGCCCTCGGAGGCGCCGTCTTTCATGGCTTGAAGCAGATTCTCACCCAAGGAATTATTCACTTCCATGCACGACTGGGTACGGGGATGAGCCTTAAGCATCTCGACAATGGCGATTCGCCCGGTACCGTCTTTGCGGGGAATGAGGCGTTGCGAAATGATGTACCGGAAGCTTCTGGCCAGCCGACTGCGAATCGACGACTGATCACATTGGCCAAATGCGCTGACCATGCGTTCCACGGTTTTGGCAACGCTCACGGTATTCAGGCTGGTGAGAACCAGATGCCCGCTTTCGGCTGCTTCCAAAACCATTTCCATGGTTTCGCGGTCGCGCATCTCGCCCACCAGGATGACGTCGGGCGCCTGCCGCAACGCCGCTCGCAGCGCCACGGCGACGCTGGGCGTATCGCTGTGCAACTCGCGCTGGTGAACCGTAGCCCGTTTGTGATTGTGCAGGAACTCGATGGGATCTTCGATCGTGATGATGTGGCAGACCTGCTCCTGGTTGATGCTGTCGAGAAGGGCGGCCAGGGTTGACGACTTGCCCGAACCGCGCGGTCCCGTAACCAGGACAATGCCATCGCGGAGGTGGGCCACCTCTGCCAGCGACCGTGGCAGCCCGAGTGAGCTCAAGACGGGGATCGCAGTTGCGATCACCCTCATCACTACGGCGCAGCTGCCGCGCTGAATGAAAACGTTCACCCGAAAACGGGCGGCCCCGGTAAGGCCGTAAGAAACGTCGCAAAACCCCTGTTCGCGCAGGATGGCGATTGCCTGCTTATTCTCGCCGATCAGATCGGAGGCAAGGCGGCGAGTGTCGTCGGCGCTAAACGGGCGAAGTCCGGCACCTTGCACGCCGATCAGTTGACCGTTGACTTCTACCTGAGGCATCCGGCCGGGCGAAAAAATGAGATCGCTGACTTGATTGTTCGCGCGCAGGATGGAGGCCAATAGCGCGTGCGTAGCCATTGCGCCCGAGTCGGTCGAGGGCTCGAGGACCACGGAGATTGGAGCATTACCGGGTGCGGCCATAGCTTCGTTTCTGAGGGAGCGGAGGAATCGAGTCCCTTCAGGAGTGTCTCAGCCTTACTCTAACGGAACTAGGGGCAGGGTTCTACGAAGAACGTCAAGTTCATAGACCTTCGTAATGATGTCTGGAGAAGACGTAAAAAGGGCGGCCTTTGCAGCCGCCCCGACGAACCGGAATTATTTCTTCGTAGTAGCGGGCTTTTTCTTTCCGCTGCCGTAACTGGTCTCGACCGTGGATCCGAGTCCCTGCAGCATCGCCTTGGCCTCCTCCGCGTGCGGACCCGTAGGCGCCAACTCAAGATATTTCTGGAAAGCTTCGGCTGTGCCGGGCGGCGCCACCATTTTGTCTCCTTGCAGCGTGGCTGCGCCAATCAGATTCGTGCCCTTCCAATAGTAGGCATCGGCCCGGGTCGGATCGGCGGCAATCGCCTTATCAAACGCTTGCGCCGCGGCGCTCCGCATATCCGAATTATTCGTGGTGTTGGCGTTGGTCAAAATCGCACCCAGATTGAAGTAGTACATCCCTGCGCCTGCAGGATCTAACTGCGCCGCTTGATTGTAAGCTTTGACTGCGTCGTCGGTCTTGCCAAGCTGGGCATCCGCCTTGCCCAGATTGTTGTAGTACGAGGCCAGTTGTTTGACGGCATCTGGAGGCTTCTGAGGAGTGGCGTCCAAGGCTTTCTGCTTAAGATCCACGGCCTTCTCATAATCTGCGGCCGTGGCCTGGTAGCGCTTCGTTTTCTCAGCGGCGTCGGTCTGCTTCGCTACCGAAGCCAGTTCATAATCGCCCAGCTTGGCCCAAAGGATGTCGCGAGTTGGATCTGTCTGCGTGGCTTCCGTAACCTGAGCGATCGCAGTCTCGAAATCGCCAGCGTCCGCAGCGGTCTTAGCCGCTGCCAACTTCTCGTTTAAACCCTTGATGGTCGTGTTTTCCTTCGAAACCTTGGCCGCCTGCTCCTGCTGCTGCTTTATCTGCTCGGGAGTCAACCCAGTTCCCTGAGCGGCAGCGGCTGCTTCCTTTTTCATGTCAAAGTCCAATGTGTTCTCATCCGAACTGGCGGCGAACCCGTTGTAGTGAAAAATTTCCTTGCCGTCCGGGCCCAGGAGCGTGACCTTGTAATGGCCAAGTTGAATACCGAGAGAAAAGTATTCACCCTTGCTGTTGGTTTTGATGTCGTACTTCCGGCCGTTCTCGGTGTTCTGCCATTCCACCGTCGCGCCGACAATCGGTTTACCCTCTGCGTCCTTGCAGACGCCTTTCACGGCACCTGTGTCCTGGGCAACTGCCGGGCTCGCGCACAGCCCAGCCATTACAATTAACAGCGCTAGCAGAACGAAATATTGCCTCATCGTTGTTACCTCCGGATTAAACTTGCATTTCTGATTTCCGATTCTCGGTGTGCGAGTCCTGGTCACGTGTCCCTTTTTTTCATTACAAAGATGAAAGTCGTAAAACCGTCGGGTTGCTAGGCCTTCTGTACCGCCTCACAATAGCGCACCGGATCCTCCGCACCAGCCTCCTGAAAGGCACGGAGCCGGAGAACACAACTATCGCACACTCCGCAGGCGTAATCTTCTCGGCTGTAGCAAGACCACGTTAAATCGAACGGAGCGCCCAATTCAAGGCCAAGCGCCACAATTTCGGCCTTGCGGAGCCCAATCAGCGGGGTCACGATTTCGATCCGGGCATCTTTGGTTCCCGTCTTTACAACCTCGTTGAAGGCGCGATAATAAGCCGGCCGACAATCAGGATACCCTGAGCTATCCTGTTCAACCGCACCGATGTATATTTTTTCGGCCCCCAGAACCTCAGCCCAGCTCACCGCAACCGACAAAAAGTGCGCATTGCGGAAGGGCACATAGGTCACCGGGATTTCATGCCCGATTGCCGCGGATTCAGGGACCGCAATATTGGGATCGGTCAAAGCCGATCCCCCAATCACCCGCAGAGCCTCGTTTCGGACCACTAGCTTGTCACGAATCCCCAAGCGGTCGCAAATCCCCAAAAAGGCTCGCCGCTCTCGCTCTTCCGTGCGCTGACCGTAGCTGATGTGCACCGCCGCCGCGTTGAACTCACGCGCCGCCAGCGTCGCGCACACGCAGGAGTCCATTCCGCCGCTGAGCAGGACCACAGCACGAAATGTCGTTCGAAGACGACGGGGCATTTTCAGTTTGCGAACGCCGAATTCCTTTGTGTACCTTTGTGTCCTTTGTGGTTGACGCCTTTAAATGCCTTAACACAAAGGACACGAAGGAAACGATTCGAACTCAAACGCTCTTCAGCGCCGGGTCCCAGATGAATTTATGAATCTGCAACCCCAGGCGAGCCGAAACGTTGTCTGCCAGCATCCATTCCGCGAGCTCGCGTGGATCAAGCAAACAGTGCGAGCTGTCTCGTGGGCCGCCGGCGTCCTTGCTGAATGCGGGCGAAAACAACACCGCGGTTACCCGGCGAGCCAGATCGTGACGCGCGACAAAATCGCGCGCGAACTCATAATCCGTCCGGCTGCTCAGCACGAATTTCACCTCGTCCAGCGAATCGAGGGCCTCCAGGTTCTGCACGCGGAAGCTGTCGGGCTCGCCAGAGTTCGGACACTTCACGTCGACAATCTTGACCACGCCCTTCGGCACCCGCTCCAGCGGACGCTCGCCACTGGTCTCAAGCAACACCGTATAGCCGTCGTCCAAGAGGTGCTGCATAAGCGGGACCACTTCCCGCTCCTGCAGCATTGGCTCGCCGCCCGTGATCTCAACCAAGCCGCAGTGACTGAGATGTTCGACTTCTTCGACGACCTCTTCAACAGTCATGCGATGACCGCCGCTGAAAGTGTACTCGCTGTCGCACCAGGAGCATCGAAGATTACATCCGGTCAGGCGTACGAACACGCAAGGCAGTCCGGCATGCGTGGACTCGCCCTGGATCGATTTGTAAATCTCCGTGATCTGCATGGTGAGGCTCGACGCCAGATGATAGGGCTACGGCTCCGAATAGGTTGCCGTGGTCGTATCTGTTTCAAAGACCGTGACGTTCTTTACTCGCACCCGCCCGCCGGTCACATGATCGAGCTTCTCGTTGGCCTGGTCGTAAAAATACTTGGCCAGATTTTCCGCCGACGGATTCAAGACGGTGAAGGGCTCTAGGTCATTGATCATCTTGTGATCGAGGTGCTCGATCGTCTGTTTCATGACCTCGCGCAAGTCCTTGAAGTCGAGCAGCAGCCCGGCTTTGTCCAGTTCCTTGCCGGCCAGCGTAACCCGCACCTTATAATTGTGCCCGTGCGGATTCTCGCACTTGCCCCTGTAATTGCGCAGGTAATGTCCTGCGGCAAAGGAGTCGTCTACGGTAACTTCGAACATGAACCCTCGAGGCGGCCCGTCTGCATGACGAATGCGCGGGGTATCGCCCAACTCATTATTGTACCGCGTCGACAGCAACCCGGTTAGCGCCGTTTCTTGTTTTCCTTCTGCGCGACCCGCGCCTTTACAGCTTCTTTCCCAGTGCAGTCGGCAGTGGCTTGTCCGTGGGGAAGTGGATCGTCCCTTTGGATGTTGAGAAGCCCTTAAGTTCATCCTTAAACGCTTCGATAACCGCGGCTGTGGGGAACAAACTGCAGTGGTTCGAAAACGCCGCGAACCACACCAGCACTCCTTTGTCCTTGAACGCAGGAATCCGATAGCTGACGATCTCGGCCGCCTGTGTGGCACCGCGGACCGAATCGCTGCGCGCATTTTGTTAAAGGTACCGCGGGAGGGTTCTGGGATCCTGGCAAGGTATTCATCGTTCTTAAGGGCGATTTTGTTTTTCGACACAGCTCGGCGATTGCGAGAGTTCGCTTTTTTCATACCAGCCAATGCTACAAGGCCCTAATTTCAAGTCCATTCACCAACGCGATGGGCCTCGTTCCTTTCAAAAGAGCCGGATAGCCTTCGCCTGTTCGATCGCAGACACTTTCCTGAGCTCCACCAACACCGACTCGGGCACGACCCCATCCACGTGAACCACCGCAATGGCATCGCGCGGAGTGCTGGGTTTCACGTTTCCCAACCGGCGTCCCAGAGAGAAATCGGCGATGTTGATTTTGTGATTGCCCAGAATCGTGCCTACTTTCCCGATCACGCCGGGGACGTCGCGATTGCGAAGGTAGATAAGGTTGCGCTCGAGCGGAGCCTCCACTTCAATTCCATCCACGTGGAGCAAGCGAGGGGCATCCTTGTGCAACACAGCACCCTTGACGATGTGCTCTTCCGCTTGAGCTTTGACCGCAATGGAAAGCACGCTCCCCGCTCCTCCGGTCGAACCTTTGGGCTTGCGTTCTTCGTGAATGCGTAGTCCGCGCGAGGAGGCAATCGCAGCCGCGTTCACCAGGTTCGCCTGTTCCTCCAGAACCTCATTCAAAATGCCCTTGATCGCGCCGTTGCGAATCAACTCCGTCTTCCATTCCGCAATATGGCCGCTGTAGCCCAGCGAAATCTCCTCCAGCGCGCCTTCCGTTACTTGCGCCAGGAAGGAACCCAATCTCTCCGCCAGCACGATGTAGGGATGCAGTTCGACATACTCATCGTGCGAAACCGACGGCACATTGACCGCGTTCTGGATGACGCCATGCTTCAGATACTCTTTCACCTGCAGGGCAATCTGATAGCCCACTGCCTCTTGCGCCTCGTGAGTTGAGCCGCCGATGTGAGGCGTCAAGATTACATTGTCCATGGTTGTGAACGGCGAGTTCTTCAGCGGCTCCTCGACAAAAACATCCAGGGCAGCCCCGGCTGCATGGCCCTGTTTCACAGCGTGCGCGAGTGCCGCTTCATCGACCAGTTCACCCCGCGCACAGTTCACCAGCCGCACACCGCGTCTCATCTTCTTCAGCGACTCAGTATTGATCATGCCGGTGGTCTGTGGAGTCAGTCCCACATGCAAAGTCAGATAATCCGAAGCTGCATAAACTTCCTCCAGCTTGGCAATGGCGATGCCTTGTTCCTTGGCTACCACCATCGAGACAAAAGGATCGTGCGCAATAATCTCCATCCCAAACGCCCGCGCCCGCCGTGCGACTTCCATTCCGACTCGTCCGAGACCTACAATGCCCAGGGTTTTGCCCCGCAGTTCCGTTCCTTGCAGAGATTTCTTCTCCCACTTGCTGGCATGCATCAACTCATTCGCCCGGCAGAGGTGACGGGCCAGCGCCAGCATCATCGCCAAGGTGTGTTCCGCGACTGCAACCGCATTCGCTCCGGGCGTGTTCATGACCGCGATGCCCTGCCGCGTCGCGGGTTCCAGATCGATGTTGTCGACCCCTACTCCTGCACGCCCGATCACGCGTAGTTTTCGCGCCTTGGCTAAGAGCTCGGCATTCACTTGCACGGCCGAGCGCACGATCAACGCATCGGCGGACTCCAACTGGGCTGCCAACCCGCCTTCCATCTGATCGGGCGTGACGACGATCCAGCGTGGCTCGCGCAGCAAGTCCACGGCCGAGGCGGAAATCTTTTCAGCGATGACAATTTTCATAGTTAATTAAATCGGCCACTGATTCTCACGGATTTTACAGATGAGGTGTGGCTTATAAATTAAGTCCTAATCCGTCTGATCGGTGGAAATCCGTGGCTGGTTTTGGAATCTCAACTGCGAGCGACTGCTTCTACTCTTGCCGACTTGGCATAGACTTCCTGAGCGGCGCGAACTGCCGCACCATACTCGACCGGCTGCCCAGTTACGCTGGCAAGCACGTGCTCGAGCGCGGCCAGGATGCCAATTGTATCGAGATAGTCGTAGTATCCCAGGTGCGCGATCCGGAACAGCTGTCCCTTCATCTCGCCTTGACCGTTTGCCACGACCGCAGCAAAGCAGTCGCGAAATTGGTTTACGATTGCGCCGGAGTCGATCCCGCCCGGAGATTGAATCGCAGTAAGCGCTGCCGCTGGAGACGTGGGTGCGAACAGTTTCAGTCGCAAAGCTTGCGCACCGGCGCGAGTCATCTCCCCTGCCAACTCAGCGTTTTCGATCAGCGCGGTGCGGCCAGCTACCAGATCGCTGTCGCCCATCTGTCGAATGAAATCGAGCGCCGCTCCTAATGCCGCAAATAACGAGGTCGCGGGTGTGTACGCTGACTCTCCCTTGGCCGCGGCCTTGCGCTCTCTGCGGAAATCGAAGTAGTAGCGCGGAGACTTGGCCGTTTCCGTACGCTTCCACGCGCGTTCGCTGACAGCACAATAGGCTAAACCAGGCGGAATCATCAGCGCCTTCTGCGATCCGCCAATGATGACGTCAATGCCCCAGCCATCCACGTCGAAGTGCGTGGTGCCGAGGCCGGTGATCGCGTCCACGATAAGCAGCGTGTCGTCGCCCGCCTCACGCACTAACGCCGCGATGCCTTTTACGTCATGCCGCGTGCCAGTGGAACTCTCCGTCGATTGCACGTACACGGCGCGGACGTCCGGTGTCAGCTTCTGCCGGATTTCGTCTAACGCGAATGTCTCGCCATAAGGCACGCTTACCATCTCCACCACGCATCCGAAAGCCTTGGCCAGATCCCGCCAGCGCTCGCCGAACTTTCCCGCACTGAGCACCAGCACTTTGTCTCCCGGCGAAGTCAGGTTCGAGACCGAGCCTTCCATCACACCAGTTCCAGAGGAAGCCAGCACAAGCACGTCGTTCCTGGTGCCGATGAAATCCTTCATGTCGGCCAGCACTCGCGAGTACAGAGCGCGAAAGTCAGCCGTGCGATGGTGCATGGCAAATGACGCCATCGCGGTCTGGGCCGCGGGGAGAATGGGTGTGGGTCCGGGAGTAAAGAGCCGGTTCTTGCGCAGCATTCCGATAACGTCCTTGAGATCGTAAAAATGTTGTTCTCAAGTAGTTTATCGGAAGCTGGTCGCTCTGACATGCAGCGCGCCCGCGTATTTCACGGGAACGAGCAGGCCCGAGGGTTTAGAAAATCAGGTGCGCACGGATTTTGACGCAAGAACTTCAGGTTTCGCCACTTCTGGCGGCTTGGCAAAGAGCTCTGCCGCCTTGGCGAAGAGTGCTTTGGCGATTTCCCCGTTCAGGTGCGCATTGCGGCCATTTTCGTCGGCGAACGTATCGAAGATACCGTACTTGCCAGGTCCCATTTTTATCGCGTACCAGCTGATTGTTCCCGGCTCACGTTCCGCGAGCGGCTGGGCCGATTTCAGGAACGCTTCCACTTCTTTCTCTTTGCCCGGTTTAGCTTCCAATTGTGCCCAAATGGCTAGTCTGCTCATGAAGTCGCCTCCTGCACATAAGATGCGAAAAGAACGAATTAGTAACAAACATTAACCTTATGGCACCGCGCGCTGACTGTCGAACCACTCCGCTATAATTGCCCATCATGAGCCTGATAGAACAGATTCAGAAAGACATCACCGCCGCCATGAAAGGGCACGAAGAAAAGCGTCTCTCTTGTCTGCGTATGGTGAAGACTGCGCTCAAGAACCGCGAGATCGACAAAATGGCCCCGCTCGACGACAAAGAAGCTCAGCAAGTGCTGAGCACGCTGATCAAGCAGCGCAAGGAGTCGGTCGAACAATTCACCAAGGGCGGCCGCCAGGAAATGGCGGACAGCGAGGCCGCAGAGATCAAGATCATCGAGGCTTACATGCCCAAGGCGGCCGGCGAGGACGAGATCGTAGCCGGAGTAAAAGCCATGATCGGCGAGATGGGCTCGCCCACGTTGAAAGACATGGGGACGGTAATGAAGAATGTCATGGCACGCTTCAACGGCGCAGGCCTTCGCGTGGATGGCAAACAAGTCAGCGAGGCGGTAAAGCGAGAGCTGACCCCGAAGTAATGGAGGAGGGGCGTCTGGCCCGTCCGGTCACTTGCTCCTCTGCAATTCCCGATAGGATGCGCTCTTCGACATCCCCATCTCCTTGGCAACTTTTTTCAGCGCCGCCTTCTCGTCCAGTTTCTCCTCTGCGATGATCTGTGCGACCCGCTGTCGAATGCTCACGCGTGAGGATAAAGCTTTCTGTTGTGCGGCTTCCATTTTGCCGATCAGCAGTGTGATCTCGCCCTTGATGTCGCCGCGGGCTTTCAGCGTTTCCAGAACTTCGCCGGCGTTTCCCCGCACGAATTCTTCGTGAATCTTGGTCACTTCGCGGGCGATGACTACATGCCGTTGCCTGCCGAGAATTTCGACGATGTCTTCCAGCGATTCCTTCACCCGATGGGGCGCTTCGTAAAACACCTGGGTACGTGGTGAGTCACGAATGTGCTCCAGAATCTGCCGCCGCTGGCCAGCCTTCGCTGGCAGGAATCCGCTGAAGCGAAACGAATCTGTGGGCAAGCCGCTGGCTACCAGAGCTGCCAGGAACGCCGATGCACCCGGAATCGGCACTACCGGGATGTGATGCCGAATCGCCAGCGAGATCAGCCGGAATCCAGGGTCAGAAATGCCGGGCATGCCCGCGTCCGTCACCAGGGCAATCCGCGCGCCCTGCTCAAGTTCAACCACAAGCTCCGCGGCGCGGGTCATCTCGTTGTGTTCGTGGTAACTGGTGGTGCGCTTAGCGATGCTGTAGTGGTTGAGCAGTTTCTGAGTCTGGCGGGTGTCTTCGCACGCGATCAAATCGGATTCCTTCATGACCCGCAACGCTCGCAAAGTAATGTCTTGCAGATTGCCGATCGGCGTAGCCACCAGATAAAGTCCGGGCGCGAGTGTGCGGCTCGAATCGGTAACAGCAGTGGTTTCTACGGGCTTCATTTCTCGGGTACCTTCGACGGAGTCTACCACTCCAGATCCAACCCGTACCCGCCTCGCAAATTGACGGGGAACTGCCACGGACCCTAAAATCAAGAGCAGGAAGTGCTGGCGGTTCTCGCCTGCGTTTCAGGAGTCCATGCCACTTTACGAATACGAGTGCAAGAAGTGCCATCACCGCTTCGAACGGATCGTGAAATACTCCGATCTCCCCATGAAGAAGTGCCCCGACTGCGGCGGTCCGGTCGAGCAGACAATCACCGCGCCTGCTGTGCAGTTCAAAGGCTCAGGGTGGTACGTCACCGACTACGCCAAGAAGTCCTCGGCGACCGCGTCCTCCTCGAATGGAGATTCGAAGTCGAAGGATGAGGCCGCATCCAAGAAAGAATCGGCTTCCAAAGAGGAATCGGCTTCGAAGAGGGAGGAAAAATCTTCGAAGTCGAGCGAAAAGTCAACGTCAGAAACCTCCAGCAAGAAAGCTGAGAAGAAGTAGCCTCTTTATCGCCACGTCATAACGTAGCCCAGCGCATTCAGGACTTGGTTTTCAAACTCATACTCCAGGATCACATTGAAGTTGTCCCCCGCAAATTCCTACGATGCAGCGTACTTCGTGAGCTCAGGCTGGTAGAAAGAGTATGCGGTGGTGTACCGCACATTACAGGGCTGCTGCGGACACTCGATCATGCCTGTTGGATCGGATCGGTGCTCTCCGGTCGCAGCGAGCAAATCTTCTGATGAAACGTCCGGTACAGCCGCTCCCAAAAGCTGATGAGGTTCGACGCTCCAGGCACGTGGATCGCCGGCGAGCGTGTCCGGACGTACGTTGTTTGAAGGTCGCTGGAGCGGGTTGAGGTCGATCTTCTGGGACGCGCTTTTCTGGGCTTCCGTGCAGATAATTTGTAGCTCGGCGTCGGAATGCTGGGTCTGATTTACCACATCCTGCAGATACCGGACTGTGCGGGCTTCCCTCGCACCCAGGAGAACCACAGTCACGTGACCGTGAAAACATTTCGCATCGTTGCTCGCTTGCAAACCACTACTTGAAGCCATGGGCAAAAGGCAATTCTTCTCCACCTTCGCGGCTTGCCCGAACGTCACACGTCTATGGCCTGTTTCAAGCAGTTCCCGGCCGTGAGAGCACGCTGAATTCCTTTGGGGTTTCCCTCATCTAAACCGAGATAGAAATAGTCGTTGTAACGAGGAGTTTATTATGATCAAGATTCGACGCAGCAATGAACGCGGTGGGGGCGATTTCGGCTGGCTCAATACGCGCCACACGTTTTCTTTCGACCAGTATCACGATCCACGTTTCATGGGATTTCGTTCCCTGCGCGTGATCAACGAAGACCGGGTCGGGCCCGGCGAAGGCTTCCCCACCCATCCGCACCGCGACATGGAAATCATTACCTACATTCTGGACGGCGCGCTTGAGCACAAGGACAGCCTGGGCACGGGTTCGGTCATTCGTCCAGGCGACGGACAGCGCATGAGCGCCGGCCGCGGCATCCGCCATAGCGAGATGAATCCATCGCCGACCGAGGCGGCTCATCTGTTACAGATTTGGATCATGCCCGACCGGGCAGGTCATGAGCCCAGCTATGAACAGAAAGCGTTTCCGGATGAAGAAAAGCGTGGCAAGCTGCGCCTGATCGCCGGACCCGACGGCAAGGAAGACTCGGTTACTATCCACCAGGACGCGCGCC
>Ga0210401_10000934_pt1 | contig 35300 bp, 32 predicted proteins | sample IncBWH32MmetaG_FD_150866 | JGI IMG/M metagenome (GOLD analysis project Ga0210401, IMG submission 150866) | Forest soil microbial communities from Barre Woods Harvard Forest LTER site, Petersham, Massachusetts, United States - Inc-BW-H-32-M | ecosystem: Environmental > Terrestrial > Soil >... | reverse complement strand
AGCGGCGGCCCGTGATAATCGGGCGGCCACCATGTTCCGGCAACGAGCCGCGAGCCCTTTGGCAATTCGGCGGAATAGGTCAGGCCGCGGTCGCTGCGCAACGCCCAGCGGGCTTCGGGCGCCACCGCCGCGGCCTCGACCGGGACACCGTTCAGCCAAGTGATGCGGCCGCGCATCATCGGTACTTCATCCATTCGCGCAGCAGGGATCTCGCGCACGATCCTCTCGAAGCCGGCGAGTTGCGCCGGCTGGATGTCGATGAAGAAAAAGGCCGGCGCCTCGGCCGGCAACCGATCGGCGATCTCACGGCTGAGATTGCCCTCGACGAGCCCGACCGCCACCAGCACGGTCAAGCCGATCCCGAGCGACAAGACGATTTGCCGGGTTGGGGCGCCCGGCCGATAGAGATTGGCCAGCGCCATGCGCAGCGCCGGCGAGCGCGGCCGCCCGAGACGGCTCGCGCAAAAGACAATCGCGGCGCCCGCCGCCCAGAACAGCGCGAAGGCGCCGATCGCCCCGGCGACAAACCACAGCGCCACCTGCCGGTCCTGAGTGCCCGCGACGATCATCCCTGCCAGGCAAAGCGTCAGCAGCGCTGTCGCCGCAAGCGCGGCGTGCGGAACGCGGCGTCGGGCGCGGTCGACCATGTCACGGAACAAGGCGCCGGCCGGGATTCGTCCGATTGCCGCGAGCGGCCACAGCGAAAAGACCAACGTCGTCAGCAATCCGTAAAGCGCCGCCAGGGCAAGCGGCTCGGGATAGACGCCGAGCCGGGCCGATATGGGCAGCAGATGTGCGAGCAACGGCGCCGCCGCAACCGGGAGCGATGCTCCGATGGCCAGCGCTGCGAGAATGGCGACCAGCGCCAGCAGAACAATCTCGAACAGATAGATTGCGAAGACGAGGCGGCTCGTGGCGCCGAGACATTTGAGAGTGGCGATGGTCAGGGTCTTCTCGGCGATGTGGCCGCGGACCGCGTTGCCGATACCGACACCGCCGACCAGCAGCGCCGCCAGCCCGACAAGCGACAAAAACAGCGCCACACGGTCGATCAGCCGCCGCAAATCGGGCGACGCCTGGCCAAAGCTGCGGATCTCCCAGCCCGCATCGGGGAAGGCGGCGCGCGCCTTTTTTGCCCATATGGCGGGTGCTGCACCCGCCGGCAGCCGCAACCGGTAACGATACGTCACCAGCGCGCCGGGCTGGATCAGCCGGGTCTCGGCGAGCGCCGCCGCCGAGATCATGACCCGCGGGCCGAAGATCAGCCCGCTCGCCGCGGCATCGGGCTCGCGCTCGATCGTGCCGCGGATCTGCAATGTCGCCTCGCCGATCTTGAGCGTGTCGCCGATCCCGACGTCGAGCCGGCCGAGGATTGCCGGGTCGACGAGGGCGCCGAAAACGCCGCCGCGGCGAGTGAGCGCAGCGGTGAGGTTCTGCGCCGGTGAGAGCTCGACTTTGCCGAAGAGCGGGTAGGCGTCGTCGATCGCCTTCAATTCGATCAGGCTTTGTCGATGGCCGCGGGTTGTGCGCGCCATCGCGCGCAGCGAGGCGACCTCGGACAGCGTGCCGCTCTCCGCCAGAAACTTCTGTTCGGCGGGGTTCGCCGGGCGGTAGGCGAGCTGCGCCTCGACATCGCCGCCGAGCAGTTCGCGCGCGTCGCCGGCGATCCCGGCGGTCAGCGCCGCGGCGAGCGAGCCGATGCCGGCAATCGCGGCGACCCCGAGCACGAGGCAGGCAATCAAGACGCGCAGCCCGGCAATGCCTCCGCGCAATTCGCGGCGGGCGAGGCGGATCGCGCAGCCGAGCGAGGCTACGCTCACCTAGCCCGGCGCGCTGCGCCCAGCGGCGTCAGCGCCGCGGTCCGGTCCTCGGCGATCATTCCGTCCGCCAGCCGAATCCGGCGGGTGCAACGCTCGGCAAGGCTTTCGTCATGGGTGATCAGCAGCAGAGTCGTATCTTGTCGGGCGCGTTGCTCAAAAAGGCAGTCGATAATCAACCCGCCGGTCGCGGCGTCGAGATTGCCGGTCGGCTCGTCGGCAAGCAGCAGGGTCGGTCCGGCAATAAAGGCGCGGGCCATCGCAACGCGCTGCTGTTCGCCGCCCGAAAGCTGTGCTGGATAGTGACCGAGACGGTGGCCGAGACCGACGGTTTCGAGGCCCTGCCCGGCAACGGCGAATGCATCGCGGCGGCCACCTAACTCCAGTGGCAACGCCACGTTTTCCAATGCGGTCATCGTCGGGATCAAATGAAAGGCCTGAAACACGATCCCGATATGGTTGCGCCGTAGATGGGCCAGCGCGTCCTCGCCCAACAGGCCGAGATCTTGCCCGCCGACCAGCACGCGGCCGGCGGTTGGCCGCTCCAACCCGCCCAGCACCATCAGCAACGTCGATTTGCCCGAACCCGACGGACCGACCAACGCGACCGTCTCCCCCGCCGTGATCTCGAGCGAGATCCCGCGCAGGATGTTGACGGGCCCCGCCGCGCTGCCCAGAGTGAGGTGAACATTCTCGACTACCACGAGCGGGCCGCCGGAATGGAGCGAACTGGTCATGTTCGGTTCGAGCCGAAAAAGGCGGCGGCGCCGACCCGCAGCCCGCCGAGCCTTCGACGATATGGCGGCCGAAGGAGGCTTTTCAACGCGATGCGCCCGGCTGCCGCGGCGGCGGTGCCGCTGGCCCTGATGCTCGCCGCCGCTTCACCCGCATCGGCGCATGTCCCGCTCATTCTCGATTTCGGGGACAGCCTGACCGCGGGTTATGGGCTGATGCCGGAACAGGCGTTTCCGGCGCGTCTCGAAGCCTGGTTGCGCGAGCATGGGGTTGCGGCACGGGTCATCAATGCCGGGGTGTCCGGCGACACCACCACCGACGGCCTCGCTCGGCTCGATTGGGCGCTTGCCGACAAACCCGATTTGGTGATCCTGGCCCTCGGCGCCAACGACGCCCTGCGCGGCATCGATCCAGCGACGGTTCGCGACAACCTCGACAAGATCGTTCAAAAGATCAAGTCTGCCGGGGCCAAGGTGCTGATATTAGGCATGCTCGCGCCGCCCAATTGGGGAGAGGCCTATGATCGCGCCTTCGACCAGATCTTTCCCAAGCTGGCGCGAGCGAATGACGCCGCGCTCTATCCGTTTTTTCTAGAGGGTGTCGCGATGAAACCCGATCTCAATCAGCCGGATGGTTTGCACCCCAACGAGCACGGCGTCGGGGTCCTCGTCGACCGGATCGGGCCGGTGGTCGCCGGTCTGATTGCCCTCCACCGCGGCGGTGCTTCGTGAGCGCGCGGTTCGCTTCGGCAACGGCGAGCGGCGAGCCAGCCGGTCTCGCCTCGCGGTGCATCGCCGGCCTGGGGCCGGTCGATCGGGCCAATTTCGGCGTCGTCTATGTGACCGAGCCCGCGGCCTCGGCCCTGCCACAGATATTGCGCGATCTGTCGACGCATACCGGGGTGAAATCCTGGGTCGGCGGGGTTGGGCTCGGCGTGTGCTCGGCCGAGAACGAGATCTTCGAGGAGTCGGCGGCTGTGGTCCTCACCGCGGCGCTGCCCGATGACGCTTTTTGCGTCTTTGGCGCGACCAAGGACCCGGGCGCCGACCTGATCCGTCGGCATGCCGGGTGGATCGAGAAGTTCGGGCCGGCATTGGCGCTGGTCCACGCCGACCCGCGCTGCCCCGATCTGACCAAGGCGGCGGTCGATGTCGCGGCGGCGAGCGGCGCTTTTCTCGTCGGCGGCCTCGTTTCGCATCGCTGCGAGAGACCGCTGGTAGCGGGCGGTCCGGGCGAAGGGGGCCTTGGCGCCGAGGGTGTTGCCGGGGTGATGCTGGCGCCGGAAATCGCGGTCGCGACCTCGCTGACCCAAGGCTGCATGCCGATCGGCCCGACCCATCGCATCGACGAGGCGCGCGACAACATCGTCATGATGATCGACGGCCGCCCGGCGCTCAACGTGTTTCTCGACGACATCGGACCGGATCTGGCGCAGGATCTGCGGCAGCTCGGCGGCGTCATCTTTGCCGGCCTGCCGGTCGCCGGCTCCGATACCGGCGACTATCTGGTGCGCAATTTGATGGGGATCGACCCGGGCCGCGGCTGGATCGTGGTCGGCGCCGAAATCGCCGCCGGGGACCAGATTTTGTTCTGCCGGCGCGACCCGGAGAGTGCGCGGCGTGACATGGTGCGGATGGTGCGTCAGCTCGCCGGACGGCTCGCCGGGCCGCCCCAGGCCGGGATTTATGTCAGCTGCGTGGCGCGCGGCGCCAATTTGTTCGGCGAGCCCGGTGTCGAGGCCCGGCTGATCCGCGAGACCCTCGGCGATTTCCCGCTGGTCGGGTTCTTCGCCAACGGCGAGATCTCGCGCGACCGGCTCTACGGCCATACCGGCGTGTTGACCCTGTTCACCTGACGGCATGCTGCGGCTGTTTGTCGGTATCGGCTTTCCGCCGGAGCTGAAGCTGCGCCTGTCGCTGTTGTGCTCCGGGATACCAAAGGCGCGCTGGGTCGATCCCGGCAACCTGCACCTGACCTTGCGCTTTATCGGCGAGATTGCTGAGGATATCGCGGCCGATGTCGACGAGGCGTTGGCGCGGCTGCGGGCGCGCCGCTTAACCTTGCAGCTCGCAGGAACCGGCGTTTTCGGCGGCGACCGGCCCCGCAATCTGTGGGTCGGTGTCGAGCGCAGCCCGGAATTGGTCGCCCTGCGCGACAAGATCGAACAGGCGCTGACCCGCACCGGATTGCCCCCCGAGCCGCGCAAATTTGCCCCGCATGTCACCCTGGCGCGGCTGCACAACCCGCCGCTCGACAAGCTCGCGGAATTTCTCGCCGCCCATGCCGGGTTCCGCGCCGAGCCGCTGCCGGTCGATGTGTTCAGCCTGATCGCCAGCTATCCGACCAAGGCGGGCTCGGTCTACGAGGACCAGGCCGATTATCCATTGCACAACTGACCCGGCGGAGGGATGTCGCCATGGCGCATTGGCTGTTGAAATCGGAACCGTCGGCCTATTCGTGGGACAAACTCGCCGCCGACGGCCGCACCAATTGGGACGGTGTGCGCAACGCCCAGGCGCTCAGCAACCTGCGGGCGATGAAACCCGGCGAGCGGGCGTTTTTCTATCACTCGAATGAGGGCAAGGACATTGTCGGGATCGCCGAGATCGCCCGGAGCTTTTATCCCGACCCGAACGACAAGAGCGGCAAGCTTGGCATGGTCGATGTGACGCCGGTGATGGCGGTGGCGAAACCGGTGACGCTCGCCGAAATGAGGGCCAATCCCGAACTCGCCGGGATGGCGCTGTTGCGCCAGTCGCGGCTGTCGGTGTGCCCAGTGACCGACCACGAATGGGCGGTGATCTGCGAAATGGCCGGCGTCACCGGCTGAGCCTCGGCGCGAAGCCGTTGCCTTTGGTTCGAAGGATTTCGCCTACGGCGCGGCGCCGGGCGGATTGAGATCGCGCAAGGTCAGCTCGACATTGCCGTCTTCGGTCAGCCGACGCGTGCGCAGCTTTGTCTCGGCAGCGCTTTCGAACACGCTGCGGTGGAGGTAGTACGCTTCGAGACAGCTTTGCGGGGTCACGGCGTGCGAGAGCAGTTGTTGGAACACCTGCCGCGGCACGCGGACGACGCCGCGATATTCGCCGATCGCTATTCCGAACTCGACCGCTCGTGCCGCTTCGTTCCAAGACGCGTCATCCGGAAACAAAAACAAGTTCACAGCTGCGGGCCGCCACCGCTGTGCCGGACCAGGCGGCAGAACCGGCCGCTGTCTATCGATAGCGAAGCTGCTGCTCGGCACCGGGGAATTGCTGCGGCCGGCCGCTCGGAATCCGCGTATAGCGATAGGCTTGCAGCCGCGTGCTGCGCAGGCCGGGGACGCCGTTCTGGTCGAATGCCCGCTCCCACGCAACCAGCTCCTCGTCGGACAGCATGTAGCGTGCGCACGCCTCCTCGCGGCTGATCAGGCCGGCGCGAGCAGCGGCGACAACCGCAGCCTTTCTACTCGGCGACCATCGTTTTGTATCCGCGGGCGGCAGTACGATATCAAGCGGCGGAATTGGGGGTTGCAGGGTCATGTGCATGCGTCTCATTAGCAGTTGTACGCCGGTATCCCGCCAGACAGCGGGGAACGGCATAAGCGTAGGGCTTTGACATTAATAGGACTCCGTTGCGGACGATTTATTCCCTCGGCGTGTCAACCGAATATTCGGCAACCTCCGGTCGAGACCGACACTGCTCTTGCCCATTTCTGCGCTCAATCGCGCGTGCGGCGGGAGGCCGCAGGCAGCGCCGTTTTGAGGTAGCGTTGTCGATTTGAAGCGATTATCACCTCGGCGCCCGCCGTTCGCGTAACGGTGCTCAGGGCTACCGATCATGCCTGCTGAGACACCGGCATCGGTCCGAGGCGCCGCGCAATAGGCTACGGGCGGTTGGTTTCGCATGGAATTTCAGCGATTGCTCGTCGGCCTTGTGGAATTCTGCCGACGGCATGCGGTGCTAGTCTTCGCGGCCGCGCTCGCCCTCACGGTCTTTGCCGGCTTCTTTGCCGCCGGTCATCTCGGCATCAGCACCGACACCGACGAAATGTTCGCCCAGAGCCTGCCCTGGCGCCAGCGGGCGCTGGCGCTCAAGGGCGAGTTTCCGCAGTTCACCGATGTCCTGGCGGTCGTCATCGACGCCAAGGAGCCCGAAGAGGCAGAGGCGACCGCTGCCGCGCTGGCCAAGGTCTTGGCCGCGGACCACGGCCATTTTCGCGCCGTCAGCCGTCCCGATTCCTCCCCCTTTCTGAATAAGGAAGGGTTGCTGTTCCTCGATGTTAAGCAGCTCGAAGGGTTGCTCGAGCGGACGATCGACGCCCAGCCGTTTCTCGGCCAGCTGGCAAAGGACCCGAGCGCGCGCGGCCTGTTCGCCGCGCTCGCGCTGTTGGGTCAGGGATTGCAGCGAGCTCAGGTCGATCTGGCCCCCTACCGTACTGCGCTCGCCGCGTTTCATCAGGAGATGGCCGCGGCACTTGCCGGTCATCCGCAGCCTTTGTCGTGGACGAAGCTTATCGGCGGCAGCCTCGCCGATCTCGGGGGGCCCTACAAATTCGTCCTGGCGCAGCCTCGGGTCGACACGGCGGCGCTCCAACCCGGCGGGGCGGCGACGGCGGCGATCCGCGCGGCTGCCGCCAATCTCGAATTCGTCAAATCGGGGGATGCGCGGGTCCGCATCACCGGCAATGTGGCGCTTGCCGACGAGGAATTCGCCTCGGTCGCCCAGGGGGCGGCCGCCGGATTGGCCGGCAGCATTGTTCTGATCTCGCTGTGGCTGTTTCTGGCGGTGCGGTCGTGGCGTTTGATCGTCCCGATCCTGCTCACGCTCGTGCTCGGGTTGATGCTGACCCTGCTGTTCGCCGCCGCAGCGGTCGGAACCTTGAATTTGGTGTCGGTCGGGTTCGGCATCCTGTTTGTCGGGATTGCGGTGGATTTCGCGATCCAGTTCTGTGTCCGATACCGCGAGATCACACTGGAATCCCCCGACCCAGGCACGGCGATCAGGGAAACCGGCCGGCGGGTCGGCGGCCAGATCCTGGTCGCGGCGGCAGCGACCTCGGCCGGGTTTCTCGCCTTTGTGCCGACCGATTTTCGCGGCGTCGCCGAGCTGGGGCTGATCGCCGGCGTCGGCATGCTGATCGCTTTCGTCTGCACGCTGACGTTTCTGCCGGCGGCGATCAGCGTTTTCCGGCCGCCCAGCGAGCGCGCCGAAGTCGGATTTCGCTGGGCGGCGCCGCTTGATGATGTCGTGCGCCGCCGCCGCCGCCCTTTGCTCGCCGTGTTTGCGACACTGGCGGCGGCGGGAGTGCTCCTGGTGCCGAGATTGAGCTTTGACTCCGATCCCTTGCACACCAAGAACCCGAATACGGAGGCGATGCGGACCCTCTACGACCTGATGGACTCGCCGCTGACCAATCCGTTCACGATCGACATTCTGGCACCGAACACGACCGAGGCGGCAGCGCTCGCAGAACGCCTGCGGCATTTGCCGTTGGTCTCCGGCGTGCTGTCGATCGACAGCTTCGTGCCGAAAGACCAGAAAGCCAAATTGGCGCAGATCGAGGATGCAGCGACCCTTCTAGGGCCGACCCTGACCCCCTACAAGCCGGCCCCGCCGCCGACCGCCGAGGGCATCCGTTCCGCGGCGATAAACGCGGTCGAGGCGCTTGCCCCGGCGCTCGCCAAATCGCTGCCCGATCCGCAGCTCGCCGCCATCGCGAGCGACCTGCGCCGGCTTGCCGCTGCACCCGATAGGACAGTGTTCGCGGTCAACGAGGCGCTGACGCGGTTTTTGCCGGCTCAGCTCGATCAATTGCGCGCCGCCCTCAGCGCCGGACCGGTCAGCTTGCAGAGCATCCCGGCATCCTTGGCGAGGGACTGGCTATTGCCCGATGGCCGAGCTCGCATTCAGGTCCTGCCAAAGCCAGCCGCGCGCAACAGCCGGGGGCTCGCCCAATTCGTCGACGAAGTGACCGCGATTGCGCCCGATGCCGGCGGTTCGGCGGTCACGATCGAAGCCACCAGCGCCACGATCGTCGGTTCCTTCCGCTCGGCGGCAATTGCCGCGGTGCTGGCGATCGCAGTCATCCTGTTCGTCGCGCTGCGCCGGGCGCTCGATGTCGGGCTGGTGCTGGCGCCGCTGCTGCTATCGGCGCTGATGACGGTCATCGTCATGGTTGCGGTGCGGTTGCCGCTCAATTACGCGAACATCATCGCCCTGCCCCTGCTGTTGGGGGTCGGCGTCTCGTTCAACATCTATTTCGTGATGAACTGGCGGGCCGGACGCATCTCGATGCTGGGCTCGGCGACCGCGCGCGCGATCCTGTTCTCGGCGCTGACCACCGGAACCGCCTTCGGATCGCTGGCATTGTCCGCCCATCCGGGGACGGCGAGCATGGGCAAACTATTACTGATCAGCCTCGCCTGCACACTTGTCGCGAGCCTGGTTTTCGTCCCCGCGCTGCTAGCCTCGATGCCGCGCCCGGCCGCCGACGATAGGGCTAAAATCGAGTTGCCGCGACCACGTCTCGGCCGCCGCGGGATTGACCTCGAAGGCCGGGATTAGCCGAGCGGGTTTGCCCGCGGCTCTTCGGGCGGTCAGCCGGCGCGCGGCGGCTCGGCTGGTCATTGGGCCGGTCGGGACGGGGTTCGGCCTTGTTCGGGACCGATCCCGAAGCGCGCCATGTAGCGCGCATAGCGCTGGTGCTCGCGTGCGGGGTCGAGCCCATAATCCTCCAGCTGCGCGCGACGGCGCCCGTACCCACCATTGGGATTGGCCGAAACCCGGCGCTTGATGCGGACGGTCGCATCGGGATCGAGAACACGGCCGAAATGGCGGTAGAGCGCCGCAACGGTACCGGCCGGGTCGCTGACCAAATCAGGGTAGTGAATGTGGAAGATCGGCTGCTCGAAACGCGCTTCGTCCGCCGCTTCGATCATCAACTCGGCGGCGGCGAGCCAGCGGTCGCTGTCCTCGCGCCCGACATCAAGCCGATCGACATGGCGGCTGAAGGGCCGGCGCAGCACCTCGGTAAGCCTCGCGACCGAGGCTAGCACCGCGACCGGATCGCGATGCACAAATACCAGATTGGCGTCGGGGTAGACGCTGCGCAACGCGCCCAGGGCAAAGATGTGGTCGGGGCATTTCAGCACCCAGCGGCCGGCGTGGCTCCGCTGATGCTGCAAATGCTGCAGGAAGCGCCTGTGAAAGCGATAGGCATCGAGATGCCCGGTGCCGTCGAGCCAACGTCGATAGCTCGGAATGCGATAGGTCGTGTCAAAGCGCAGGCTCGCAAAAATGTGCGCGGTAATCTCCGAGCATTCCTGCGGCGACGACGCCTCGATCGGGTGCAGTCGGCGAAATTGCGGCGCCAGGATCTGAAACATCCGCAATTGGCGGGCGACGCGCCGTTGCCGGCGGTCGGCGGCGGCACGCTTGCTCCGCGCCGGGTAGGGGTGGATCAGCTGCCATACCCGCGGTACGATATTTTGGCGGTCTTCGATCAACAGGCCGTGCAGAAAGGTCGTGCCAGAGCGAGGCAGGCCGGCGATCACCAGCGGGGCGGCGACCTGCTGATCAAGGATCTCGGGCGAGCACTTTTCTTCATCGCGCAGGCGCAGCAAATTCTCCAAAAACCGTACCGTGTCCCAGCGGATCGCGGCACCCCCGAAGAGGCTCAGCGCCGCCTCCTCGCGGCAGGCCCGCAGCAGCTTCCGCATCGGGTACTCGAACGGGATATCGCCGAAATCATTCAATCCGGTGCGGCGTCGGGCCTTGTCGATCAAATGCCCGGCGATGGGCGGCTGGCGCCAGCGAGCGAGCACGCCTCGGATCATGTCGGCGACTGCGCTGACAGCTTCTCTTGATAGAGCCTAAGGGCTGGGCTTGGCCGCTCGCCGGCCACGCCGATCGAGCGTGAATGGTCGATTCCGCTCACCGGGGGGCGCCAGCGGCCGGAGCAACCCGCGAATCGCGGCTCTGCACCGTCGAGCAGATACCGCGGCAGTGCCGAGGCGGAACTTGCCAAGCGTTAATCTCCATCGGCTTGCGACCAGGACAAGGCAACAGCTTGATATCTTGTCGAGGGGGCGAGCCATCCCCGCCCGGTGCGCTGCGGCAAAAGCCGGTCCGAATTATACGATGCGGAAAAGTCAAAATCGATAAGCCGCGTGCGGCACTGCTCGATCGATCAGCCCGGCGCCGATATGAAGCGACAAGGTCAGCCCTGACACCGCGGGCCAAGCGGATCGGGATCGAGACGTTGTCCGTCGAGCGCAGCGAGCCAATCGAGCCCGGCACGCAGCCGTACGACCTCGCCGACGACGACGATCGCCGGCGTTTCGGCGGCGGCCGAAGCGGCGGCGATCATACCCAAGGTGGAGACCAGCACCTGCTGCTCGGGAGTGCTCGCCCTGCTGACGATCGCCGCGGGTTCCTCGGGCCGCCGGCCGCCGGCCAGCAGGCGTTCGACGATCAGCGGCAGATGCTTTAGCGCCATGTACAGCACGAGCACCGGCGCGCCGCGGGCGATCGCGCCCCAGTCGAGCCCGTCGGGGATGGCACCGGTGCTGTTGTGGCCGGTGACAAAGGTCACGGCCGAGTTGATGTCGCGATGGGTCACCGGAATCCCGGCATAGGCAAGCCCACCGATGCCGGCGGTGATGCCAGGGACAATGCGGAACGGGATCCCGGCCTTGACCAGCGCCAAGGCTTCCTCGGCGCCGCGGCCGAAAACGCATGGATCGCCGCCTTTGAGGCGCAGCACCCGGTTTCCGGCCCGCGCCAGGCGGATGATCCGCGCCGAGATGTCGGGTTGGCTCGGCGACGGACGGCCGCCGCGCTTGCCGGCATAGTCGAGCGCCGCGTCCGGGCGCGCCAGCCGCAGGATGCGCCGATCGACGAGCGCGTCGTAGACGATGCTGTCGGCCAGGGCAAGGGCGTGTAGGGCGAGCGCCGACAACAGCCCCGGATCGCCGGGGCCGGCGCCGACCAGCCAGACATGGCCCGGTTCGAAATCGGGCAGACCGAGGCGAGCGCTGTCGATCAATATCGTCCCCGTCGCTGCGAACCCTCAAGCGGAGGGCCACAACGTAGGCATCCGCGCGGGTTTTGCTAAGATCGACGCATGGCACGGGACGGGACCCGGCGATTGCGCCGCGGCTGGACCACCGGTGCGTGCGCTGCCGCCGCCGCGCGCGCAGCGTTTGCGGCATTGCTGTCTGGTCGCTTCCCCGACCCGGTGTCGATCCGCCTGCCGCGCGGCGGCAGCGCGCGGTTTGCGCTGGCACTCGCCGAGCGGGGCGAAGGCTGGGCCCGCGCCGGCATCGTCAAGGACGCCGGCGACGATCCCGATGTGACCCACGGCGCGCTGGTCATTGCCGAGGTCGCCTGGGCGCCGCCGGGTTGCGGGATCGCGTTCGCGGCGGGCGAAGGGGTCGGCCGGGTCACCCGCGCCGGTCTTGCGCTCGCGGTCGGCGAGCCGGCAATCAACCCGGCGCCGCGCGCGATCATCGGCACCGCGCTGCTCGACGAGGCCGCCGAGAACGGAGCGCCGGCGCCCGATGCCACGGTCACGATCTCGATACCGGGCGGGGAGCGCCTTGCCGAAAAGACAATGAACGCGCGCCTCGGCATCGTCGGCGGTTTGTCGATCCTGGGGACGACCGGCATCGTCGTCCCGTATTCCTGTTCATCATGGATTCATTCGATCCAGCGCGGGATCGACGTGGCCCGCGCCGCCGGGCTCGAGCACATCGCGGCGGCGACCGGCGCTACCTCGGAGCGCGCGGTGCAGTACCTCTATGACCTGCCACAGCATTCGCTGATCGACATGGGCGATTTTGCCGGCGGCGTGCTCAAATATCTGCGAAGCCATCCGGTCGAACGGCTGACCCTCGCCGGCGGCTTCGCCAAATTCGCCAAGCTCGCGCAGGGACAGCTCGACTTGCATTCGGCGCGCAGCCGGGTCGATATCGGCGCCTTGGCGGGCGTGCTCGCAGCTTTGGGCGCCGACCCCGCTGTAGTGCAAGCGGCGGGCCGGGCAGCGGGTGCAGGCGAAGTCCTCGCTGTCGCCGGAGCACTTCGCGGACCGCTCGCACGCGATGTGGCACGGCGGTCGCGCGAGGTGGCGCTCGCGACCTTGAGCGGCAGGACCGCGGTCGAGGTCGCGATCGTCGACCGCAACGGCGAGTTTCTGGCGCGGGTCGGCGGATGATGGCACACAATCTGCTGATCCTCGGCGGCACCGCCGAAGCCGCAACTTTGGCGCGGGCGGCAGCGGGCCGCTTTGGCGACGCGCTTGCGGTCACGACCTCGCTTGCCGGCCAAACCGAGCGGCCGGGTCCGATCCCCGGCGACATTCGGATCGGCGGATTTGGTGGGCCGGCAAGTCTTGCCGCCTATCTCGACGAACACCGGATCGACTGGTTGATCGACGCGACCCACCCGTTCGCGGCGCGGATCTCGGCCGCAGCGCGGGAAGCTTGCGAGGCGGCCAATGTACCGCGATTGATGCTGTGGCGCCCCCCCTGGCGGCGGCACCCGCTCGACCGCTGGATCGAGGTCGGTGACATGACGGCGGCGGCCGGGATCGTGGCCCGCATCGGCCGGCGCGCCTGGCTGACGATCGGCGCGGGCGAGATCGCCTGCTTCTCGTCGGTCACCGCGGTACGATATCTGGTGCGGCTCGTCGACTCGCCCCGCCAACCTCTGCCATTGCGCTTTTGCGAAGTGGTTGTCGGGCGCGGACCCTTCGCGCTTGCCGACGAACGGCATTTGATCGCCCGCCATGCAATCAACGTCCTCGTGTGCAAGGCGAGCGGCGGTGCCGCGACCGAGGCTAAACTCATCGCGGCCCGCGAGTTCAGCATCCCGGTCGTGATGGTGCGGCGCCCGGCGCCGGAGCCCGGCGAGGCGGTCGAGACCATCGAGGCGGCGCTCGACTGGGTGGCCGGCTCGCAACCGCTCCCTGAAGCCAAGAGGGTCTCATGAGCGTGCGCAGGACCGCGATCGCGGCATGGGCGGTGGCCGGTTTGGTGATGTTTGGTTCGGTAATTTATGGTTCGGCCGCCCGCGCCCAGCTTAATCTCAACCCGTTCAGCGCCTATTACGACAATGTCGCGCGCGCCGCGGCGCAAAACGACGCCGAGAAGGTGAGGCACCTCGTCGGCGGCGGCGACGGCAATCCCAACCAGACCGACGACAGCTCGCGCACGGCGATGCATTATGCCGCGCTGAACGGCAACCTGGAGATCATCGCGATACTGATCAAGGCGGGCGCCAAGCTCGATCCGGTCGACCCGCTGGAGGACACCCCGCTGCATTTGGCGACCGATCAGAACCAGACCGAAGCGGCAAAGCTGCTGCTCGACGCCGGGGCCGCGGTTGATCCGCAAAATAAGGATGGGTTGACGCCGCTGATGATCGCCGCCAGCCGCGGCAATCTCGAACTCGTCCGGGCATTGCTCGCCAAGGGCGCCAGTCCGGCCAAATCCGACTACACCGGGCGCGACGCGTTGAGTTGGGCGCAAGACAGCCACCGCCCTGCGGTGGTCGACGCCATCACCCGTGCCCAAGCCGCCAAAGGCTCCTGACCGCAACGCCGCGATACAGCCGCGAGCGGCGGTAATTGTTTACGCCATCGACCTTCTGATAGACGATCCGGCTGGATCGAGGGGTGTAGCGATGGCAAGAGAATTTGAGGTTGTCACCAAACCGGACATCGCGTTCGCTGAGCATGACGGGGTGTCGCTGCTCGGCGACCTGTACCTGCCGCGAGGCTTGGGCAAGGCGCCGGTGCTGGTTGGCGTCCACGGCGGCGGCTGGCAGGTCGGCGACCGCAAATTCTATATGAATTGGGGCCGCTATCTCGCCAAGCACGGCTATGCCGTATTCGCGATCGACTATCGGCTGATGAAGCCGGGCGTGAAGAGTTGGCCCGGCGCGGTTCACGACTGCAAGGCCGCGGTGCAGTTCGTGCGCGCCGAGGGCGCCGGGTTCGGCCTCGACCCCCGCCGCATCGGCATGATCGGCGATTCTGCGGGCGCGCATTTGTCGGCACTGGTGGCGCTGGCCGGCAAGGAACCGCTATACTGCGACGAATATCGCGACCATCCCTACGCCTCGACCTCGGCCGAGGTCGCCGCGGTGGTCGGCTTTTACGGCGTCTACGACATGCTGGCGCAATGGGAGCACGACCAGATCGCGCGGCCGCGCGACCCGATCACCGAGAAATTCCTCGGCGGGCCGCCGATGGTCAGCCGCAAGGCGTTCTTCGAGGCGTCGCCGCTGAGTTATGCCACTGTCGACAAAAACAGCACGCGCTTTCTTTTGATCTATGGCCGGGAAGACGACATCGTCGACCCCGCGACGCAGTCGGAAAAATTCCTGACTGCACTGAAACAGGCCGGCTTTTTCGCGCGGACGATCGTGGTGCCGGGCGCCGGCCATTTCTGGAGCGCCGACCCCGTCGAGGAACCCGGCAGTTTCGGCGCCTATGCCGGCCCCAAAGTCGTCCGGTTTCTCGCCGGCGCGTTCCCGGAAGAAGGCGCGGGGTTAGAGTGAGGCGGGCAAACGCGACCGCAGCCGATTGATCGAGGACAGCATGCGCATCGAAATAATCTGCACCGGCGACGAAGTTCTGACCGGCAAGATCGTCAACACCAATTTCAGCTACATGAGCCAGAAGCTCGAGGATTTCGGGCTGTCGGTATCGTGGGGGACGATCGTCGGCGACGACCGCGACGAATTGCTGGCGGCATTTCGCATGGCCGGCGAGCGCGCCGACGCGGTCATCGTCAATGGCGGGCTCGGGCCGACCGTGGACGATCTCTCGCAGGAGATCGCGGCGCGCGCCTCCGGCGTCGATCTCGTCCTCAGCGAGGACTGGCTCGCGCGCATGGAGGATTTTTTCCGCCGCCGCAACCGCGTCATGTCGGCGAACAATCGCAAACAGGCGATGCTGCCGATCGGTTCGGAGATGCTCGACAACCCGGTCGGCACCGCCTGCGGCTTTGCCCTCGACATCGGCAAGGCGCGGTTTTTCTTTACCCCCGGCGTGCCGCGCGAGCTGTTTCGCATGCTCGAGGAGCAGATCATCCCGCGCCTGTTGGCGCGCGCCGGCGCCCCCGGGGTCATCCGCCTGAAGCGCTTTCACACCTACGGGCTCGGCGAGTCGCATGTCGACCAAATGCTCGCCGGGGTCGAGAGCCTGGTGCCCGGCGGCAATGTCAAGCTCGGCTTTCGCAGCCACTATCCGCAGATCGAGACCAAATTGACCGTGCGCGGCGCCGACCATGACGACATCGACCGCAAGCTCGCCCCGGTCGTGGCCGAAGTGCGCAAGCGGCTCGGCAATTTCATCCTTGGAGAGGACGACGAGACGCTGGAGGGCGTGGTTCTCGGAGCGCTTGCCGCCGCCGGCGGCTCGCTGGCGGTGGTCGAGACCTATACTGGCGGCCAGATCGCCGCGCGCCTCGCACCGTTGCCCGGGGCGGAAAAGGCATTCCGCCGCGGCCTCGTCGCCCGCGACCCGGCCGAGATCGCCGCCTCCCTCGGCCTCGACGGCGCCCTGATAGCAGGCGAAATGAGCCGCGAGACGGCCGAGGCGGTTGCCCAGGCGGTGCGTCGGGAGACCGCCGCCAGCCACGCGCTCGCGGTATTGATCGAGGTCGATGACGGCCCCGACCGCATCGATTTCGGCGGCAGCATCCATCTCGCGATCGCCGATGGCAACCGAATCGAGTCGCGCCGCTCGCGCATCTATGGCGGCCGCGACTGGGTTCGCCTCGGTGCCGTCGAACTCGGCCTCGACTGCCTGCGCCGCTACCTGCAAGGCCTGCCGGTCACCGAACGCACCGATTTCGAGCGGGTCTGAACCCGGATTTACAGATGTGCGCCGGGCGTGGCAATTTCGCGATGTCGGGTAGCATCGGGGCGGGCGATGGCGGGACGGCTCGCGGGCAAGCGTGCGTTGATCACGGCGGCGGCGCAAGGCATCGGGCGGGCAACGGCGCTCGCTTTTGCCGCTGAGGGGGCGAGTGTGCTCGCGACCGACATCGCCGAGGAGAAGCTCGCGCCCTTGGCCGAGGCGCTGATCGCGACGCGGCGGCTCGACGTGTCCGATGATCAGGCGATCGCCGCACTCGCCGATGAACTCGGGCCGCTCGACGTATTGTTCAACTGCGCCGGCTTTGTCCATCACGGCACAATCCTCGACGCCGACCCGATCGAGTGGGATGCGTCCTTCGCGCTCAACGTGCGCTCGATGTTCGTGATGATCCGCGCCTTTCTGCCCAAGATGCTGGAGCGCGGGACGGGCGCCTCGATCATCAACATGGCCTCCACCGTCTCCTCGGTCAAAGCCGCGCCCAACCGCTGCGTCTACGGCGCCACCAAGGCGGCGGTGATCGGGCTGACAAAATCGGTGGCGGTCGATTTCATCGCCCACGGGATCCGCTGCAACGCGATCTGCCCGGGCACCATCGAAACGCCCTCGCTCGAGGACCGCATCGCGGCGCAAGGGGTGCGCGTCGTCGGCGGCAGCGAGGCGGCGCGGCGCGGCTTTGTCGAGCGCCAGCCATTGGGCCGGCTCGGCACGCCCGAGGAGGTGGCCGCACTCGCCCTTTACCTCGCCTCGGACGAGTCCTCGTTCACCACCGGCGCGATCCATGTAGTCGACGGCGGCTTTACGCTGTGACCAGCTTTATGCTGTGAATTCCAACAGGAGGCATTGCCGATGAAGCTTCTTCGCTACGGCCCGCCGGGTCAGGAAAAACCCGGCCTCCTCGATCGCGACGGCAAGATCCGCGACCTGTCCGGCATTGTCGGCGATGTCGATGGCGCGGCCCTCGCCCCGGCCTCGCTCGCGCGGCTCAGAGCGATCGATCCGGCGAGCCTGCCGCTTGTTTCGGGCACGCCGCGGCTCGGGCCGTGCGTCGGCTCGGTGTCCAAAATCGTCGCGATCGGCCTCAACTATCGGCTGCACGCCCAGGAGGCGGGTGCGGCGATCCCGACCGAGCCGATCTTTTTCATGAAGGCCATCTCCTCGATCTGCGGCCCGAACGACGACGTGATCATCCCCAAGGGCTCGCAGAAGACCGATTACGAGGTCGAACTCGGGATCGTCATCGGCAGCCTCGCGCGTTACGTCGCCAAGGCCGACGCGCGCCGGCACGTCGCCGGCTATTGCGTCGTCAACGACGTCTCCGAACGCGAGTTTCAGATCGAGCGCGGCGGACAGTGGACCAAGGGCAAGAGCGCCGACACTTTCTGCCCGATGGGCCCGTGGCTGGTCACGGCGGACGAGGTGCCCGATCCCGGCAAGCTCGCGCTGTGGACCGAGGTCAACGGCGAGCGGCGCCAGAACAGCAACACCGGCGACCTGATCTTCCGGGTCGACGAGATCGTCAGCTATGTCAGCCAGTTCACCACCTTGCTGCCGGGCGACGTGATCCCGACCGGGACGCCCTCGGGTGTCGGCATGGGCTTCAAGCCGCCAAAATTCCTCAAATCCGGCGACCGGGTGCGGCTCTCGGTCGAGGGGTTGGGCGAGCAGAACCAGCGCCTGGTGGCCTACGCCGGGTAACCAGCCGGGGCGCGCGGATTGGGCGTAAATGGGGCGGCAGTAAGGCGAGGTCACGGCTAGCGTGGGGCAGTGGGTTTGGGTTAAGGTTTGCCGTTTGGCAGGCTAGCTGGATTCTGCCCTACGCTCAGAGGCACCATGTACGAACGCCGCCCCAGCTTCTTTCGCGAGGACACCGCCCCAGGCCGTCGCGTCGAAGCCAAAGTCAAGTGGTTCAATCCCAGCAAAGGTTTTGGCTTTGTCACCTTGTCCGACGGCTCGCAGGACGCGTTTCTGCCGATGGCCGTGCTGCGCCGCGCCGGCTATGAAGACGTGCGCGAAGGTGCGTCGGTCTCGTGCGAGGTCGGCGCGGGGGCCAAGGGCCCGCTGGTGACCAACGTGCTGAACATCGACAACAGCACGGCGACGGCGCCGCCGGTGGGCGAGGGCGGTTTCGATCGCCGCGCCCCGCGGCCCGCGATGTCGCTCGACGGCACGGTGAAATGGTTCGAGCCGGAGAAGGGCTACGGATTTGTTTCGCCCGACGGCGGCGGCAAGGATGTGTTTATCCACATCACGGCGCTGCGGCGCAGCGGCGTCACCGGCCTCGACCCGGGTCAGCGGGTCCGGGTCGAGGTGGTCGACGGCAAGAAAGGTCAGGAGGCTGAACGCGTCACCCTGATCTGAAGGGACGCGGGCGGAGATAACCAAATGGACCCGCAGGGTCCGGCGCCGCCGGACCATTGTGGCGGGTCGAGCGCCGTCCCGCATGGCGGCGATAGGGAGGACAAACATGACGCGCACGGTGCGGCATGCTACGCGTATCCTGACAACTTCGTCCAAAACCGGCGGCTCGCAAGGGCTGCTGCGGCGGACGGCGTTTGTCCTGGCGGTTTGACGAAAGCGAGACGATGGACTTGCACGACACGATCCGGACCTACCGTCTCTTTTCAGGCTCTTACGACATCTTTTTTGGCCCGGTCTTTCACCCGGGGCGCAAGGAGGCGGTGCGGATCGCCAACGACCGGCCGGGGCAGCGGATTCTCGAAGTCGGTGTCGGCACCGGCCTGTCGCTGCCGCATTTTCGGCCCGATTCGCGGGTGACCGGGATCGATGTGTCGGCCGAGATGCTGGAAAAGGCCAAGCGCCGCACCGAACGTCTGGGCTTGGCACATGTCGACGGCCTGCATCTGATGGACGCGGAAAACCTCGAATTCGCCGAGAATTCGTTTGATGCCGTGCTGGCGCTATACGTCGCCTCGGTAGTGCCCGATCCGGCGCGCTTTGCCGCGGAAATGCGCCGGGTGTGCATCCCCGGCGGGACGATCGTCGTCGTCAATCACTTCACCAGCGACAACCCGGCGGCGCGGTTTATGGAAAGGCGCCTGGCGCATCTCGCCCGCCATATCGGCTTTCACGCCGATTTCCCGTTCGACACCTTCCAGCAGGCGAGCCGCCTGTCGATCCGCGAAGTCCGGCCAAGCAATCTCTTCGGCTATTGGAAGCTGTTGCGCTGCGTCAACGAAAAACCCGCCTCAAGCCCCGGTTAGACGCTTCTCCCACTTCGCGACCTCCCATCATCCGGCGGCCGGATACCACTTGGGACGGCGTTTTTCGGCGAAGCTTGCGAGCCCTTCGGCGGCTTCCGGCAACCGGCGGCGAGCCGCCGCCTCGTTGGCGATGCGCTCGCGAAATCCCGGCGTGTCGGGTATTTCCGCCACCTCGGCGACCAGCGCCTTGGTCATCGCCGCGGCCTCCGGCGCCGCCATCAGAAGCTCGTCGACAATCCGTGCGGCGGCGGCGTCGAGCCCCGAGGCGGGGCAGACCTCGTGTACGAGTCCAATGCGTCGCGCTTCGGCGGCGGCAAAACGCTCGCCGGTCAGCGCCAATCGTCCCAAGACCCCCGAGCCGAGGCGGTCGGCGAGCAGCGGGATGATCGGCGCCGCGGTGATGCCCCAACGCACCTCGTTGATTGCAAAGACCGCATCCTCGGCGGCGATCACGATGTCGCAGGCAGCGGCGATCCCGACTCCGCCGCCAAAGCAGCCGCCATGGACCACCGCGATCGTCGGGTGCTGGAAATGCCGCAGGCCGTCGATCGCCGCCATCGTGCGCCGCGAGAAGTCGAGATTTTCTTCGGCCGGCGCCGTGCCGAGCCGGCGTAGGAACGAGAGATCGGCCCCAGCCTGAAAATGCCGCCCGGCCCCGCGCAACACGGCGCAACGCAAACCAGGCTCGCGCGCCAGCCGGGCCACCGTTTCGATCAGGCCGTCGATCAGCGCGTCGTTGTAGGCGTTGCCGACGGCCGGCCGGTTCAACGTCACCGAGGCGACGCCGCGCTCGTCGATAGTGCACAATACCGTGTCGTTGACAGGCATATCCTGCCCCTAGCCGTCGGCCGCGCCCGCCATTGCCCGCAGCCGGATCTCGTGGAGCAACTCCTCGACCACAGCACCAGCAAAGTCGAGGCAGACCTGGTCGACGAGCCGGCCGTCGCGGATCTTCGCGGCGACCGAGGTGATGATGCATTCGCGCGCCAGCACGACCCGCGCCATCATCGAATCCAGCGCCACCTTGATGTGTTCGAGGCAGCGGGCGCCGCTCAGCGCGCCGGGCGAGGTCGCCATGATCGCCACCGGCTTGTACGCCATGACCGAAGTAAAGGCAGGCCGCGACGCCCAATCGAGCGCGTTTTTTAACACACCGGGAATGCTGTGGTTGAATTCGGGGGCGCACAAAACGAGGCCGTCGGCCGCCGCGATCGCCGCGAGCAATGCCTTGACCGGGGCCGGGCGCTTGTCGCCTTCGAAATCCTGGTTGTAGAGCGGGATCGGCGCCAGGTCCCAGATCGTCAGATCGGCAATGCCGGTAAATTTTTCGCGTAAGGTTTCGAGCACCGCGTTCGAATATGAGCCGGCGCGCAGACTGCCCGACATTCCAATCAGGCGGGCCGGTGCTTTCTCTGTCATCGTGGCGCTTTCCTCGAGCAGCGGTGAGGTGCGTGTGATAGCCAATGGCGCTCGGCAGTGGCAACCTCTTCACGCCGCCGATGTCGGTCTCGCGACTGCCGGGAGAGGGTTTCGTCCGAAATGACCTTGCGTGCTTCCCGCCGCGGTCTGGTGCCGCCGTTTATCGCGATGGACGTATTGCGCGCCGCGACCGAGCGCGAGGCCGCGGGTGCCGATGTCATCCATCTCGAAGTCGGCCAACCCGGTACGCCGGCGCCAGAAGCGGTGCGCGCGGCGGCGCGGCGGGCGCTCGACGATGCCCGCATCGGCTACACCGACGCGCTCGGTACAGTAGCGCTGCGGGAGGCGATCGCGGCGCATTATCGCGCGCAATACGAGGTCGCGGTCGAGCCCGGCGAGGTGGTGGTCACGACCGGCTCTTCCGCCGCCTTCCAGCTGGCCTTTCTCGCCGCATTTGAGGCCGGCGACCGGGTGGCGCTCGCGGCTCCCGGCTATCCCGCCTACCGCAACATCCTGAGCGCCCTCGGCATCGAACCGGTGCTGATCGAGGTCGGCGAGAACACCCATTATCAGCCAAACCCGGAATTGCTCGCCGAGGCGGGGCCGCTCGACGGGCTGATCATCGCCAGCCCGGCCAACCCGACCGGCACGATGATCAGCGCCGACCATCTGGTATCGCTGGCGGATTATTGCCGCGAGCGCGGTATCCGCCTCGTTTCGGATGAGATCTATCACGGTATTACTTATGAAAGCAGGGCTGCTACGGTGCGCGCCTTCAGTCGCGAGGCGATCGTCGTCAACTCGTTTTCGAAATATTACAGCATGACCGGGTGGCGGCTCGGCTGGATGCTGGTCCCGGCCGATCTCGCCCGTTCGGTCGAATGTCTGGCGCAGAATTTCTACATCTCGCCGCCGGCGCTCTCGCAACTTGCGGCGATCCCGGCCTTCGAGTGCCGCGCCGAGCTCGACGGCCACGTCGCGCGTTACCGCTACAACCGCGACTTGCTGATCGGAGCGCTCGATGTCGCCGGCCTGACGCGGTACGCGCCCGCCGACGGCGCCTTTTACCTCTATGTCGACATTGCCGATTTGACCCGCGACAGCGAGGAATTGTGCCGGCGCCTGCTGGCCGAAACCAGGGTCGCGATCACCCCCGGCCTCGATTTCGACCCGATCCGCGGCGGCAACTGGGTGCGCCTGTCGTTCGCCGGCTCGACCGGGGACATCGCCGAAGCCGCGCGGCGCCTCGCGGATTGGTTGAGGCGCGGCGGATAGCGGCTCACGGGCCGAAGACGACGGCGTGCATGATGCGGCCGGGCAGCAGGGTGAAGGCGCCGGCGATGACCAAAGCGCCGGTGAACAGCATCAGCATTGCCTGACGGTGCCGCCTGACGTTGTGGCGGCGGGCGTGCCAGATCGCCAGCGGCAAGGTCGCGAGCACCAGCAGGGACAACAAATGGATCGGGCTCCACGGCCCCCACAGCCGAATGGTGTGGATAAACAGCGAGCTGGCCGCGACAAGCAGCATCAGCGCCGCCCATGACCAGCCGACAAAAACGGTGCGGAATCGTGCCCTTTGGCGTGGCGAGCTGAGCCGCGCCGACGGCAAAGGCGGCGAGCGCCGCAAACGCATGGATTTGAATGACGGCCGGGGCGCCGAGAAGTGGGGCAAGGGTCATGTCTGGGGGTTAATGTAAATGTTTATTACATTCACATACAGCTTGCGGCGGTTGTCGTCAAGGGCGTCAAGAATGCCAGTTGTTCGGCTGCGCGCGCGGGATTGACAATCTGCCAGTTAAGAACAAAATAGCAACATGGTGGATTTTCATCGAGCATGACGCACGATCTTCTGTCGGTGCTGCGCGAACGGGTTCGGCGGCTCGAGCGGCCGACGGCGGCGGCGCATGGTGTGCTGCCGTTTGGCGTCGCCGCGATCGATCGGGCCCTGCCGGGCGGCGGGCTGCCATGCGGCGCCGTGCACGAAATCCTCGGGGCAGGTGGCGACGAAGAGGATGGCGCGCTCGCCGCCGCCTTCGCCGCCGGCATCCTCGCGCGTCTCAATCAGGACGGCATCGTGTTGTGGTGCCTTGGCCGGCCGGATCTTTACGGTCCCGGTCTTGCCGCGTATGGGCTCGATCCGGCGCGGCTGGTGGTGGTGCGGGCCGCGCGCGACGCCCAAATCCTGTGGGCGATGGAGGAGGGGTTGCGCTCATCAGGCGTCGCCGCGGTGGTGGGCGAAGTCGGCGCCCTGCCGGCGGTGGCGAGCCGCCGATTGCAGCTTGCCGCGGAACGCTCAGGCGTCACCGCTTTTGTATTGCGGCGCTGGCGTGACGGCGGGCAGGCAGCGCGCGAACGCAATCTGCCGAATGCCGCCGCGACGCGCTGGCGCATCGCCGCGCTGCCGTCGCAGCCCATTGCCATTCCCTCCCCGGTTTCCTGGCTTCTGTCTCCAACCATACCCATTATTCGTCCTCCCCGCGGAAGCGGGGATGCAGGTGCAGCCAGCGCAACCTTCATGACTCCAGACCCCCGCTTTCGCGGGGGCGACGGGTACTACGCAAAAAAACAGAATACTCGCGGAGAAGGGGCGGGGTGGGAGCCCGGGATCGGGCATCCGCGCTGGCGGGTCGAGCTGTTGCGCTGCCGCGGCGGCGAGCCGGCGTGCTGGGGGGTGGAAGTCCAGAAAGGGAAGGTGGCGGATGCGACGGATTCTGTATCTTTGGCTGCCGCACTGGCCGATCGACCGGCGGCGCCGGTCGGCCGCGCTGAAACCCCGGCGCAAAGACTCCGCCGCACCGGCTGAGGAGGGTCCGTTCGCCACGGTCATCGACGCCGCCGGCCGGCGCCTGCTCGCCGCGGTCAACCCGGCCGCGGCCGCCGCCGGTCTTGCTCCCGGAATGCCGCTGGCGGATGCGCTGTCGTTTGTGCCCGGCCTCGCCACCGCCGCGGCCGAGCCGGCGGCGGATGCCGTGGCGTTGCGCCGGCTGGCGGAGTGGTGTGGACGCTACAGCCCGTGGACAGCCCCCGATGGGCTCGACGGCATAAAGATCGAGGTCACCGGCTGCGCCCATCTATGGGGCGGGGAGGAGGCTCTCGCCACCGATCTGATCGCCCGGCTCGATCGTCAGGGCATCGCCTGCCATATCGCCATTACCGACACGCAGGGCGCCGCCTGGGCATCCGCCCGCTTTTCGCAAACCGGCGGGCGCGCGGTCATATCGCCGCCGGGAGAAACGCGCGCCGGCCTCGCCCCGCTGCCGGTCGAGGCGTTGCGTCTCGACCCGGCGACGGCGCAAGGGCTGCGTCGGGTGGGGTTGAAGCGGATCGGCGAGCTTTATGCGATGCCGCGCGACGCGCTGGCGCGCCGTTTTGGCGACGCCGTGGCCCGGCGTCTCGACCAGGCGGTGGGCGATCTGCCGGAGCCGCTGTCGCCATTGGGCGAAACCCCGGCCCGACGGGTGCGGGTGAGCTTTGCCGAGCCGATCGCCGATCCCGCCGATCTGGCGCTCGCGGTCGACCGGCTGGCCGCGGATCTCGTCGCCCGGCTGGCCCTGGAGGAGACCGGGGCGCGTCGACTGGTACTCGGCTTTCACCGGGTCGACGGCCGGGTCGAGCGGATCGCGCTCGGCACCGCACAGCCGAGCCGCGACCCGCGCCACCTCGCTGCCCTGTTCAAGGAGCGGCTCGACACCGTCGATCCCGGTCTCGGCGTCGAAGACATGATCCTTGCCGCCTTCGCGGTCGAGCCGTTGCTACCCGAGCAGATCGATCTCGGCCCCCACCCTAGCCCTCTGTGGCTCGCACAGGGTGATATCAGCGCCTGTCCTTCAATCGAACCCTTTAGACCCCTGGACCCCTGCTTTCGCGGGGGCGAGGGAAGAAGGCAAAAGCCGGTCGAAAAGGGAATGGAGGGAGGCGTCGCAGCACTCCTCGACCGGCTCGGCAACCGGCTCGGGCTCGCCGCGCTGTCGCGCATCGAGGCTCGCCAAAGCCATATCCCGGAGCGCGCGTCGGCAAAGGCGCCGGTCGATGCCGGCCCCCACGCCGGCTCCCACCTCACCCTCCCCGTCGCGGGCGCGACGGGTCCCCTCCCTCTCCCCCCGGAAGGGCGGAGAGGGTCTAAAGCTCCCTCTCCGCCCCTGGGGGCGGAGAGGGTTGGGGTGAGGTGGGGGATCAACAAACCGGCGCGGCCGACCCGGCTGTTCGAGCCGCCGGAACCGGTTGAGGCGTCGTGGCTATTGCCCGACGACCCGCCCTTTCGTTTCACCTGGCGGCGCCGAGCGCATCGGGTGAGATGCGCCGACGGGCCTGAGCGGGTCGCCCCAGAATGGTGGCGGCCCGAAGGATCGACCGCGACCGACGCAATCCGCGACTATTACCGGGTCGAGGACGACGAAGGTCGGCGCTTCTGGCTGTTCCGGGCGGGCCTGCCCGGCGGCGCCCAGCCGCCGCGCTGGTATGTCCATGGCGTCTTCGCCTGAGCCGCATCCCATTATGCCGCTTGAAATACGGCCGTCATTGCGAGCGCAGCGAAGCAATCTCGCGCCGACGGTACTCCACTCCATCGAGATTGCTTCGGCGCCTGTTGGCACCTCGCAATGCCGGGTGGACGGCCCCCTGACGGCATCGATGTGCCACAGGCCCGACCACCACAATCACCAGCCGATATCATCGGCTGATTAGCAATCCCGGTTGGAGCCATCTCCGGCCGGTCACCCCGCAAGGAGCAGGAGGCAGCGACGGCACAATGGTCAGGACCTGGGTCGGGACACGCCGATTTGTCATCGCGCCACAAAGCGCGCCGCAATGCTGGGCACCCGATCCGCGTAACCCATCGCGGCCAGCGGTCAAACCAACGACCGCAGCGACAGGCCGAATACATGACCGCTCCAGACCGATGCCAGTGCCGCCAAATTCCCCTTGCCCAACGGGGCCGTCCATACATGACAAACCGTTCCGTCGGTTATGCCGAACTGCAGGTCACGACCAATTTCTCGTTCCTGCGCGGCGCGGCGCACCCGGCCGAACTGGTCATGACCGCGGCGGCACTCGGTCACCGGGCGATCGCGGTTACCGACCATAACAGCGTCGCCGGCATCGTGCGGGCATATCAGGCGGCGAAGGAAATCGGCCTCCGCCTCGTCGTTGGCTGCCGCCTCGATCTTGGCGACGGCATGAGCCTGCTCGCCTTTCCCGAGGACCGCGCCGCTTATGGCCGGCTGACGCGGCTCTTGACGTCAGGCAAGCGCCGCGCGCCCAAGGGCGGATGCCGTCTCGACTATGCCGATGTTGTCGCGCATGACGAGGGCCAGATCGTCGTCGTGCTGCCGCCGGACGACCCCTACCCTCTTCTTCCCCGTGGGCGGGGATGGGAGGAATTCATCGCCTTTGCCGCCCGCGTCGCGATCGATTTCGGTGACCGCGCCTATCTCGCCGCCCATCATATCTATCGCGGCGACGATGCGCGCCGCCTCGCCCGCCTCGCGGCGCTGGCCGCGATGGCGAGGCTGCCGCTGGTCGCGACCAACGACGTGCTCTATCACACCCCCGAGCGGCGGCCGTTGCAGGATGTGCTGACCTGCATCCGCGCAGGCTGCACGATCGGCGAAGCCGGCTTCCGCCTCGCCGCCAATGCCGAGCGCCATCTGAAATCGCCGCAGGAGATGGCGCGGCTGTTTCGCGGCTATGAAGACGCCGTGGCGCGCAGCGTCGAGATCGTCGAACGCTGCAAATTCAGCCTCGATGAGTTGCGCTACGAATACCCGGACGAGACCGCCGAGGACGGCCGCACCCCGCAGCAACGCCTCGCCGATCTCGCCTGGGCGGGCGCCGCCGCGCGGTTTGGTGATTGTCCCTCTCCGCCCTGCCGGGGGGAGAGGGAGGGGCCCATTGCGGAGCAATGGGAGGGTGAGGTGGGTGACGGCGAGCGCTCTGGAATCCTCCACCTCACCCCGGCCCTCTCCCCCCCAAAGGGCGGAGAGGGAGAAAATCAGCAGCCGCGCTCTTGCGCCCAGGCCGGCATTTCCGAGAAGATCCGCCATCTGATCGAGCACGAGCTCGAGCTGATCGAGCGGCTCGATTACGCCCGGTATTTCCTGACCGTCCACGACATCGTCGAGTTCGCGCGGCGCCGCGGCATCCTGTGTCAGGGGCGCGGCTCGGCGGCGAATTCGGTCGTCTGCTATTGCCTCGGCATCACCGCCGTCGATCCGGCGCGCATCGACGTGTTGTTCGAGCGCTTTATCAGTGCCGCGCGCAACGAGCCGCCCGACATCGACGTCGATTTCGAGCATGAGCGGCGCGAGGAGGTGATCCAGTACATCTATGAAAAATACGGCCGCGACCGGGCCGGGCTCGCCGCCACCGTGATCTGCTACCGCTCGCGCTCAGCGATCCGCGAGGTCGGCAAGGCGCTGGGCCTGTCGGTCGATGTCGTCGCGGCCCTGGCCGGGATCGTCTGGGGCTGGAGCAACGACCCGATCGCCGAAGAGAGGGTGCGCGAGGCCGGGCTCGACCCCGGCGACCGCACCTTGCGCCTGGCGCTTGACCTCGCCGCCGAGCTGACTGGCTTTCCGCGTCACTTGTCGCAGCATGTCGGCGGCTTTGTAATCACCCGCGGGCCACTGTCCGAATTGGTGCCGATCGAGAATGCGGCGATGGCGGACCGCACCGTCATCGAATGGGACAAGGACGATCTCGACGCGCTCGGGATTCTGAAGATCGATGTCCTGGCGCTCGGCATGCTGACCTGCATCAAAAAGGCGTTTGCGCTGATCGAGCGGCATTTCGGCCGCCGGCTTGATCTCGCCACCGTGCCGGCCGAGGATCCGGCGGTCTACGAGATGCTGTCGCGCGCCGATTCGCTCGGCGTCTTTCAGGTCGAAAGCCGCGCCCAGATGACGATGCTGCCGCGGCTTCGCCCGCGCGAATTCTATGATCTCGTGATCGAGGTGGCGATCGTCCGGCCGGGGCCGATCCAGGGCGACATGGTGCACCCCTATCTGCGCCGGCGCTCCGGGCTTGAGCCGGTCGACTACCCGTCCGAGGCGTTGCGCCAGGTGTTGGGCAAGACCATGGGGGTGCCGCTGTTCCAGGAGCAGGCGATGAAGATCGCGATCGTCAGTGCCGGCTTCGCGCCGGAGGAGGCCGACCGGCTGCGCCGCGCGATGGCAACCTTCAAGCGTAACGGCGACATTCATCTGTTTCGCAACAAGTTTGTCGCCGGTATGGTCGCGAACGGCTACGAGCGCGACTTCGCGGCGCGCTGCTTCAGCCAGATCGAGGGGTTCGGGACCTACGGCTTTCCGGAAAGCCACGCCGCGAGCTTTGCGCTGCTCGTCTATGTCTCGGCCTGGATCAAATGCTTTTATCCCGAGGTTTTCGCCTGTGCGCTGCTCAACAGCCAGCCGATGGGGTTCTACGCGCCGGCGCAGATCGTCCGCGACGCGCGCGAGCACGGCGTCGAGGTGCGCCCTGCCGATGTCAATCACAGCTTTTGGGACTGCACCATCGAGCTTGCAAGGGAAGATTTATCTCCCCCCTCGCCCGGACTTGATCCGGGCATCCACGTCTTTTCCGTCGAGGAAGGAAGAAGGAGGGCGTGGGTGGCCGGGTTGAGCCCGGCCAAGGCGGATTTTGAACTGGCGTCACCGACGCGGGTCAAACCTGCGGACTTTGACTTTCGCGGGAATGACGAGTGCCACGGCTGGGCATTGCGCCTCGGCTTGTGCCAGATCAAGGGGTTTAGCGAGGCCGACGGCGAACGGCTGGTCGCTGCGCGCGGCTTGGGCTACCCGAACCCGCAGGCCTTGTGGCGAAAGAGCGGGCTCGGCCGCGCCGCACTCGAACGCCTCGCCGAGGCCGATGCCTTCCGCTCGGTCGGGCTCGACCGCCGCCGCGCGCTGTGGGCGTTGAAGGCGCTCAACGAGCCGCCGCTGCCCTTGTTCGCCATCGCGCAAGAAACCCATCCCGACACAGAAAGACCCTCGCCCCCCATAGGGGGGAGAGGGCAGGGTGAGGGGGACGCCTGTCTACCGTCAGCGGTGCCGTTGGAATTCCCCGCCTCACCCCAGTCCTCTCCACCCCCGGGGGCTGAGAGGGGGGAAATCCACGGCGCGAGCGAGAACAGCGAAACCCGCGCCGCCGCATTGCTGCCGCAGATGCCGCTCGGCGAGCATGTCGTCGAGGATTACGCGAGCCTCGGCCTCAGCCTGAAGCGCCATCCGCTGGCGTTTTTGCGCAGCGAACTGTCTCGCGAGGGCCTCGTGACCGCCGCCGACCTCGCCCGGCTGCCGGTCGACCGACGCCTCTCGATCGCCGGGGTCGTATTGATCCGCCAGCGCCCGGGCAGCGCCAACGGCGTCGTCTTTGTCACAATCGAGGACGAGACCGGGATCGCCAATCTGATCCTTTGGCCAACCATCCTCGAACGCTTCCGGCGCGCCGCACTGGGCGCCACCTTGTTGCGCTGCACCGGAAAATTGCAGCGCGAGCAAAGCGTCATCCATGTCGTCGCCGAGCGGCTCGAAGACATGACCCCGCGGCTCAATACTCTGCGCGAGCGCACCGGCGACGACATCGCGCGGCCGGCGGCGAAACCGCCTTTTGCCATCCCGGTCAAGGCGCCCGGCTGGGACGTTCGCGACATCGTCGTCCCAAGCCGCAATTTTCGCTGACGACCCTCGCCTGCCACGCTCTGCGGCGCGACGCCAGCAGCGGGTTCGATCCCCCTGGCGAGTTGTCCCGGACCGCTTCCGCCGCGCGCCGTTTGGTGCCACCTTGTCGGATCGGTGATGAACAAAACGATCCCCGTGATGCCCAACTGCCCGATCACCGGTCTGCCGGCAAAACGCCTGATCCAGCGGGTCAGCGCACGCCTGATCGGCGGGCTGTGGCGACACGCATTCGGAGTTTCCGCAGACCGGCAACTCGCGAGTATCGCGCATTTCGGCTTGTGGGAATCGATATGTGGGCTCGCTTTCTTTGATCCGATGCTGCAGGGCGATGAGACTTTCTATCTCGACCTGTATCAAGGCGGCGATTTTCACCACATTTTGGCTGCTCCGGGGCTCGCCAGAAGCGAATTCAGGCGCGTCGCAGAGATGATCCGACCGCGGGAGAACGTTCTGGATGCCGGTTGTGGGGAGGGCGGGTTGGCCCGGCACCTGCCGCACGCAACCTATGTCGGTCTCGATCCGAATTTTTCCGCTACAGAGCCGCAGTTCGATGTCAGGAATGAAACGGCCGCCGTGCATGGCGCATCGCATCCAGAGGAATATGACGCGGTCTGCGCGTTTCATGTCATCGAGCACGTATCGGACCCCTTTGGCTTCGCTCGCGATCTGGTAAAATGCGTGAAACCTGGCGGACGCCTCTTCATCGCGGTGCCTGGCTGGCCGTCGCCAATCACAGACATCCCAAACTTCGTATTCAATGCGCCGCCTCATCACCTAAGTTGGTGGAACGAGAGCGCATTACGCGCGCTCGCCGACCGGCTCGGGCTTGTCGTCGAGACCGTCGAGGCTGTCCCGTTCGCGTCTCACGACAGCATCATTTATTGGATGGGACGTTTCGCTCCGCGACTGACCGGGGACCGCTACTTCCGCGCCCACTGGACATGGTATGGCGCGCTCGCCTGGAGTTGGTTCGCCGGCCGCGCGTGCAATGCGCTGTTTGATGTCCCGGCGGCGGCAAAATCCTCGGGTTCGCTGCTCGCGGCGCGCAAGCCCCTCTAACCAGCCGACAGTGGTCTCCGACATCCGGATGCGGTCTCGATGATGGCATGGATTGCGGCCACCGTTGCCGTTTTCTATGCCCTCGGCTTGCTTGCCCTGGCCCTCTTCTATGCCGCGCATTTGCAAATCCCGGATGAGCGACCCAGGGCGGACGTCGCCTTGGTGTTGCCGCTGACGGGGCCGAGCCCGAGCCTGGAGGAATTGCTGGCCGCGTTAGCCGCTCAGTCGCTCCGACCCCGGCGGCTGATCGTCGCGGTCGAGTCGCGCGACGATCCCGCGTATCGGCGCGCGGCAGCCCTCGGCGGCAATTACGCCGGGCTGAGGATCGAGCTGGTCGTTGCCGGCTTGTCACCATGGCGCAGCCAGAAATGCACGAACCTCCTCGCGGCGTTGAGGCAGCTCGACGACAACGATGCCTACGTTGTCCTGTTCGATGCCGACATCCGTCCGCAACCTTGGTGGCTCGCGGCACTGGTAGCGCCGCTGGCCGCAGGGCGCGCCGATATCGTCAACGGCTATCGCTGGCAGATGCCAAAAACCCTCTCGCTGGCTACGGCGCTCGTCGCAGCGATCGATCATACGATCGCAACCCTCCCTCGCTTGAGCATGACGAGAGCGATTTGGGGCGGTTCCCTCGCGCTGACGCGTCACGCCCTTCAGATCCTCGATCTGCCGGCGACCATCGGACGAGCCCTGACCGAGGATCTGCCGATTGGGGAGCGGGCTGCGGAAACCGGTTTACGCGTACTGACGCGCCGCGCGATTCGGGTCCCGACGCCGCTCGACGGCCGCTTTCAGGAACTGTGGCGCTTCGGTCGCCGCCAATACCAGCTGATACGGATCTATCGTCCCGGCCTATGGTCATACGCGGCTATTGTCGTGACCACCGACCTGATCGCGCGTCTCGTCCTCTTATCGATGCTGATCGTGGCAGGTGCATCGGGACCCGCCTTGTCGGCGATCCTAGTCGCGGCCGCCTTAGGGTCGATCGCAACAGAAATTCGGCTGGCGGTCGGAAAACGACTGGGTGTCGCCGAGCCGATCGGGTTTCGGCTATCGCAGCATCTTCTCGTTTGGCTGATTTTGCCGGTCCCCGGTTTTCACGCCAGTGTGATTTGGGGCGGCTTCGTCAGTTCCCCGGTACGGTGGGCCCATATCCACTACCTCGTCGACCGCAGCGGGCGAGTAGTGGAGGTAATGCGCCGCCCGCATTCCGATTAATCGGTCTGTTCGCGAGAATCGATCAGCATTCGCAGATCGTCGCCGGGTCGCAGGCTCAGCCGGCAAACCGGCTCGACAACGGCGTCCGAGGCAAGGCGAAGCCGCACCCGCTGCGCCAGGGTCGCGAGGCATAGGATTGCTTCGGTCAGACCGAAAGCGGCACCCGCACAGATCCGAGGTCCGGTGCTGAACGGAATATAAGCGTGCCTGACCAAACTTCCGGCATTCTCCGGCAGGAACCGCTCGGGCACGAAGTGATCGGGACGCTCCCAATACTTGCGATGCCGGTGCAACAGCCACGGGACGACCATAACCAAAGAGCCCGTCGGTATCGACCGGCCACGAATCCTCTCGTCTTGCAGCGCTTGTCGGGCCAACACGGGTACCGGTGGGTAGAGCCGGATCGCCTCCTCGAAAGCCGCGCGTGTATAAATGAGTTCGGGAACGTCCTCCAAAGTCGGCAGTCGGCCTCGAAGCACCCGTGCCAGCTCGGCATGCAGGCGATCCTCGGCCTCCGGCGCCTGCGACAGCAGATACCAAGTCCAAGCGAGCGAATTGGCCGTCGTCTCGTGGCCGGCCATGAAGATGACCGCCGCCTCGTTGCGCAGAGCGGTATCGTCGAGCCGCTCCCCGGTCTCGGAATCCCGTGCCTCGAGCAAAAGGCGAATCATCGAGGCTTCGCCATCGGCGAATCTCTCGCGACTGCCGCGAATGATCTCGTCAAGAACCTTGTGGATTCGCCGGGCGGCGCGATGGATCGCGGGGGAATGGAATCTCGGCAGCCAATCCGGCAAACCCACCAGGTAGGCGAGGTCCAACTGCCCGATCAGCCGTTGATATTCGCTGAAGGCGGATACGATCTCGCCCGCATGTTTGGACCCGAGGTGCCGGCCGAACACCGTCCGACAGATGATCTCCGCCGTCAGCGCCGCCATTTCGGCCAATGCGTTGATCGGCGCGCCCTTGGGGATGTCCGCCCACCGGTTCGCGGTTTCGTTCGCTGCTTGGACGATCAGCGGGGCGAATGACGGCAGCTGCGAGACGTGGACGATCGGCGCGACGACCCGGCGCCGGCGCCGCCAGATCTCGCCGTCACTGATGAACAGTCCGTCGCCGAGAAGCGGCGCCAGCGCATGTCGCATCTGCGGGCTCTTCCGCGCAAAACTTTCATGGCGCTCGATAAACGCGCGCGCCACCGTGTCGGGGCTGTTGCAAACGAACAGCATCCGGGCAAGCAAGCGCGACGAAAAGAAATCCAACTCGAAACACCAATCTTCCCAAATCGCGAGAAGGTTGCGGCGGGCGAGGCGCAGGGTGGAGAACGCGGAGAGCGGCCTGTGAGGCCGTTCCGGGTAAGGCGGGACGAAGCCGCCCGCACCGGCGCCCGCGATCGAATGCGCGTCGCGCTCTGTCATCAGCGTCCGCTCTGGCGCGTCTCGCCGACGGCGGCGCGGGCGAGCGCGTCGGCGCGCTCGTTTTCGGGATGGCCGGCATGGCCGCGCACCCAGATCCACTCGATCCGGTGGTGCTGTGCGGCGGCTTCGAGCCGCTGCCACAGATCGACGTTCTTGACTGGCTCTTTGTCGGCTGTGCGCCAGCCGCGCTCTTTCCAGCCATGGATCCATTTGGTGATGCCGTCGCGCAGATATCGGCTGTCGCTGTAGAGCCGCACCCGACACGGCCGCTTCAACGCTTCGAGGCCGCCGATCGCCGCGGTCAGTTCCATGCGGTTGTTGGTGGTCGCCGGCTCGGCCCCGCTCAGCTCCTTTTCGACCCCGCGATAGCGCAAGACCGCCCCCCAACCGCCCGGCCCCGGATTGCCGCTGCAGGCGCCGTCGGTGAAGATCTCGACCTCACCCGGATCAGGCGCGCTGCCCTCAGACATCGAGACCGTAATCGCGCACACTCGCGACGGTACGGTGAAAGCGCAGTTTGCGCAGGAATTCGAGCGGGTCCTTGGGTCGCACCAGTGCTCCCGCCGGCTGATTGAGCCAATCGAACAGCCGCGTCAGCAAAAACCGCAACGCGCTGCCGCGGGCGAGCAATGGCAATGCCGCGAGTTCCGCCGGGGACAGCGGCCGGGCATGGCGATAGCCGTCGAGCAACAGGCGCGCCTTCGTCACATTGAGGCTGCCATCGGCCTCGAAACACCAGGCGTTGAGGCAAACCGCCAAATCGTAGGCGAGAAAGTCGGTGCAGGCGAAATAAAAATCGATCAGCCCGGAGAGTTCGCGATCGCGGAAAAACACGTTGTCCGGAAACAGATCGGCATGGATGACCCCGGCCGGCAGGGCGCGTGGCCAATCGCGCTCGAGCGAGCACAACTCGCTAGCCAATTCGTCGGCGAGCCCCGGCTGCACTTCGCCCGCCCGCGCCGCGCATGCTTCGTACAGCCGCCGCCAGCCGGCGACCGAAAGGTCGTTTGTCCGGCGCATCGCGAACGACGCGCCGGCCTGGTGCAACGCCGCCAATGCCCGGCCGACCGCGGCGCAGTGAAACGGCTGGATGCGCCTGGGCCACATGCCCGAAAGAAACGTCACCATCGCCGCCGGGCGGCCGCACAGCTCGCGCAATGCGGCGCCGTCGCGGCCGTGCACCGGGGTCGGGCAGGCGAGCCCGCTCTGTGCCAGATGCTCCATCAGCGCGATAAAGAACGGCAGATCGGCGCGCGCCACCCGTTTCTCGTAGAGCGTCAGGATGAAATTGCCGTGCTCTGTCGTGACCAGGTAATTCGAGTTCTCGACCCCTTCGGCGATCCCCTTGCACGACAGCACCGCGCCAATGTCGTAGAGCGCCGCAAAGGCCCGCAATTCGTCATCCGCGACATCGGTGTAAACGGCCATCGGCGGCAAGGCTCTCCCGGGGCGGCGGCCCGGGCTTGTCTGCCGGGCGAGGCTCGCATATACAGTCCGGCGCTTGGCGCGCCGCCGGAGCGCAGACACCGGCACGGACGAGGTGGGGGAAAGAACCAATGGCCGAACCGATTCCAGCGCAAAAAGAGCCCTACGGCATCAATGTCGAAGCCGGCAAGCGGTATTTCTGGTGCGCCTGCGGGCGCAGCGCCAACCAGCCGTTTTGCGACGGCTCGCACCAGGGCACCGGGCTCACCCCGGTGCCGTTCACCGCCGCGGCGAGCGAGGAAGTCTGGCTGTGCGGCTGCAAGCAGACCGGGGGCAAACCCTTTTGCGACGGCACGCATAACGGCCTGTGAGCCCGGCGCAGGTTGGCCCGGCGCGGGTTGGCCCGGCGCGGGTTGGCCCGGCGCGAATTGCAGGCGGCGCGG
>Ga0210401_10000932_pt1 | contig 35329 bp, 32 predicted proteins | sample IncBWH32MmetaG_FD_150866 | JGI IMG/M metagenome (GOLD analysis project Ga0210401, IMG submission 150866) | Forest soil microbial communities from Barre Woods Harvard Forest LTER site, Petersham, Massachusetts, United States - Inc-BW-H-32-M | ecosystem: Environmental > Terrestrial > Soil >... | reverse complement strand
GAACAGAACGCCTTTACGCCTTTCGTGCGGCCTTCCTAACCAAGTGTCAAGCACTATGAATGGTGCTAATGGGTTTTACGTAATTGGTTGAAAATACAAATACATGGTTCCGCTTGGGACGGGTTGTCTTAGTCTTTTGAACAGTTTTTCCACAGCCCCGTGGTAGACTGGCGCGGATGTTCTTGCGCTTCGACGAAACAAAGGCCACGCAAGCCGCAAGTTTTCTCCTCTCTCTTCGCGGCGGTCGGATGCATTACATCAAACTGATTAAACTTTTGTACCTTGCCGATCGCGCTGCACTACTTAAGTGGGGAGCCCCGATAACAAAGGACCGATTTGTTTCCATGAGTCATGGCCCGGTGGTGAGCAACATTCTTGACCTAATCACTAAGAAAATTAATAAGCCTGTCTGGGCGGAATTCATTTCTGAACCGCTAGGAGATGATGAAATAGAGTTACGGCGAGAGGCCCCTACTGATCGCTTGTCCAAGGCAGAAGAGAATCTTCTACGTGAGATATTCACCCAGTTTGGACATCGGAATCGCTGGGATATCATTAACAACGTCATGCATAAATTGCCGGAGTGGAAAGATCCTCAAGGCAGCTCTATCCCGATAAAGATCAGGGAGATTCTGGAAGCTGGGGGCGAAGATGAGAAAGAGATACGAGCTGTACTCAATGAACTCCGGGCAACTAGCGATGCAGAAGAGGCATTGTCGAACGCTAAATGCTGAGTTGTGGCGACACGTTTTATGCCAGCGATGACGAAGATGTTGAACCCCACCTATTTGTAATTATCACTCCACCGCACGAAGGCGATGTCATTACAGTTAGCGTAACCACTAGACGCCAAAAGTCTGAGGCATTAGTCATCCTAAAAGTGGGCGATCATCCATTCATCAAATGGGAATCTGTAGTCTCCTACCGTCACGCTCAGATCAGGAAACTTAAACAACTCGAAGCTGCGATTGATAGCGGCTTGGCCGCGAAGCGGGAGCCGATCTCGGGAAGTCTGCTCCGAAGGATTCGGATGGGACTGATGGAATCAGAGTTTACCGAGTATGGGGTACTACATTTCTACCTAGACTTGAAAATTTCAGACGATGAGTAGAGCTTATTTCGATTTCCTAGGTTTAGGTTGGGAGTGGATCAGCTTCCCTAGCACCTTATCGAAAGCCTGCTTGGAAACCTTTACTGGTGGCCGCTTTTGGGGTTTTCCTGCCATTTCCACCGTTTTTATTCAATCTCCACAGGATTTGCACCAATGCTAGGGCGTTTTACTGTTGCACAGATACCGTTGCAATCTAGCATTTGAGATGGCGGGAGGCTGACTAGTCGGTCACTAGGAGCCGCCTTATAAGCGGCAGTTCCCCGACAGGAACGGTGTTCAACTCACCCAGCCTCCGCCACCTCTCGCACTCCCTTATACCACCAATTGCAAACCAATGGCACAAGCATGTGCGTCCCGACAGGGATTCTGTGATATAACCTCCGCCTTTCGGCCCTTCCATGTATTCGGGTTGCTTCATAACGCTAAGTTTATGTCACGGCGCAAAAAGTCCAAACGCAAAAAGCATCAGCAGCCCCCCGCTGAAAAAAATCAGATACGACAACACAAAATGCCCGATAACCAAAACCATGTTCATGTTGACGGAGGACGGATCGAAGCTGATTTTCCTCCAAAATTGAAAGAAGATTACTCCGCCGGACAAGCAAAGCAGGACCGCAGGGAATACAAAAAATTTGTGGTGGAGATCATTACCGCGATTCTTCTCTTCTGCTACACGACCATTGCCTTTTGGCAAGGATGCTCGGCTAGAGATTCTGCCGATGCCGCGATAAAAGCGGCTAATGGTGCTGCTGAAAGTGAACGACTGGATAAGCGAGCCTGGATTAGTACGCAGTCCATGTCCATAAAAATCACGGATTACAAGACGCCAATTGCTGCCCAAGCGGTAATAATCAACAGTGGAAAGACTTTCGCTTTTAATGCCAGAGTGGACTACTCCTTGCTCTTTAGTCACGATGAAAAGAACATCTCTGAGTGGGCTATCAGACCGAGCAGGCCAGAACCATCTACTATTGCTAGCGTTGGAACGATCCCTCCAAATCTGCCGCGTATTTTGTTCGTATTTCCGTCCGAATCTGAACTCTCTCAATTTTCTAGTCACGACACAAAACAGGGACGTGATCTCCTGCTTTCCTCGCTCAAGGAGAAGAAAATGTTTATCTATCTTTTCGGTCGCATCTCTTACGAGGATATTTTTCACGTCAGCCACTACACGAACTTTTGCGGGGAATACAACCCGGACACTGGCGCTGGATTTGACGCTTGCCCAACTTACAACGATGCAGATTAGCCCTGTCACGGCAAGGGTAATCTTGGCGCAACTACGCCTCTGTGTCAAATGCATAGTCATCGTCAAGAAAATATTTGCATGAAGATGTTTTTGGGCTAGTACGAATAGCATAGTGCTATAGGCGCATGCTATACTCCCGCCCATGAAATTTCGCGCCCTGCAAGAAAATCTTCGCAAAACCCTATGGTCCCGCATCGATGAAGGCGACTTGACTGGCCTCCGGTTGGCGGAACAGACCGGTTTCAAACAGGCGCACATCTCCAACTTTCTCAATCGCAAGCGTGGCTTGAGCCTTGAAGGTATGGACAAGGTGTTGAATGTACAGCATCTTTCGGTGTTGGACCTGCTGGAACCTGGTGAGGTCAACAAGCGTGCCAGCATCCTGCCTCCGAGCGATGACGAGTTTGAAAACGTGCGGGTGGTGGAAACTGGCATCGCCGCTGCCGATCCACGAGTCATGAGCATGAATGTGAAGGAGATCCTTAAGTTCAGGAAGAGCTTTCTGCGCAAGATGCGCCCCGAAATGGAGGGTAATCGCGACCGCTGGGAGCGCTTTGTCCTGATCAAGGCCGATGGGCGCGAAGGTATGAGCATGTATCCTCGCCTCATGCCGGGGGCGACCGTCCTCATCGACCGGCACTACAACTCGATGAAGCCCTACCGCAAGGGAGAGTCCAACATGTACGCTGTCAGCAAGAACGGCGTCTGCACCGTCAAATACGTGGAGCAGGCGGGCAGACACCTGGTCTTGCGTCCACACAACTCTGCTTATCCAGTTGAAGTTCTACCCATGGAAGCGGGCAGAAAGCCTGCAGACTACCTGATTGGGCGGGTTTGCCATGTGGGAATGGAGACCTAGCGGTATCTACTTCGAGCCTTCACTCCCACCGCCGCAGCACTTTCTCCAAACTTTCCACCGCCTGGCCGAGCGTGCTCCGCTCGTGCTCGCTCAGCGTGCCGAGATGGTCGGCCAAATATCCGATCCGACGCTCGCGGGCGGCTTGCAGCAGGAGCATGCCTTTCGGAGTGGCGCGGATCTGAACCCGGCGGGCGTCGCCGGTGTCTGCCACCCGTTTGGCCAGACCGCCATCTTCCAGGGCGTTGACAATACGGGTCATGGTGGGTGGTTTCACCTGCTCCGCCGCAGCCAGTTGGCCGAGCGTCATAGGCCCCCCGAAAACCAAAACCGACAGCGCCGACAGCCGAGCCGGGCCCTCGCCGGTCGCAGTGTCCTGCTGGCGGACCCTCCGCAGCAGGTGGATGGCGGCCGAATGCAGCCGATCCGCGATCCCGAGCACAAGTGGGCCGCGCTCACTTTTTCTCTTGCCTTTCGTCATACGATATAGTTAGCTATGCTAACTAATATAGTAGCGGAGGAACCTACCATGGATACCGCGACCCCCGGAATCGGAATCTCCCGCATTGGGCAGATTGCCATCAACGTGCACGACCTCAACCGCGCCACTGCATTCTACCGGGACACTCTCGGTCTGCGCCTCTTGTTCACAGCGGGGAAGCTGGCTTTCTTCGATTGCGGCGGAGTACGCCTCATGCTCGATACTCCTGAGAAACCGGAATTCGATCATCCCAGCTCGATCTTGTACTTTGCCGTAACCGATATTAAGGCCGCTCACCAACAGATGGTGGCCCAGGGTGTGCGCTTCGAAGACGAGCCGCATGTAATCGCGAGAATGCCCGACCACGATTTATGGATGACCTTCTTTCGCGACTCGGAGCAGAATCTGCTCGCGCTGATGAGCGAGGTGGCCCGTGCGGCGTAATATCGGGCCGTGGGGGAATCGAAAAATGAACAAGGCGTCTGAATGAAGAATAGAGATGAAGAAAATGAATTACGACGCCTTGTTCTTGATAATAACTATTCCGTCGTTATCAAAACATTAGAAGCGATACACCACCCCGGCCGAAGGTTCCGCGGTGTGTTGCCATCCGCCGGTCGAATAACCGAAGATGTTGAAGTCAGGCGCCTGATAAAGAAGCCCGCGATACTGCAGACGCAGCGCGACGTTGCGTAACAGTCTGTAGTCCGCGCCGCCGCCATACACAAAAACTCCTTTGGCTTCCGTCGCCGCTCCCGAAGCTGTGTTGATGGAATTACTAACTGGACTAAATATCAACGCTCCGCCACCGGCAAGCAGAAACGGACTGAGCCTGGCTGATTTCCTCGGAGTGAAGACATAGTCGGCGCTCGCTTCGTGGACGCTCGAGCGAATACTGTTCGAGGACTGATTACCCGAAAGATCAGTCACGGTGTAATTTTGAGAATTGCGGGAGAAGGCATAGTTCAGCTCCACCGCGTGTCGCTGCTTGAGCGCGTGGCGATAGGTCACTAGAAATCCCGCCGAGGCGGTCGGCGCTAGCGTGACCTGCTGGCCGCTGGATTGAGTCACGAAACTACCGAAGGCATTTATGCTGACGTCCGAACGACTCTGAGCCAACACAACGGACGCGAAGAAGAGCACAACCGCGACGACTGTGGCGAATCCTCTCAACATTAATTTGCCTCGGATGATTTATTTTCTGGAGGGAGATCCGATGCGAATCAGCCGAACCGATTCAACTGAGCGATCGAATCTCCCAATCTGCGAGGTGAGATGCCAGCGCTGAAGAATTCCGCGGTAAAGATTGCGTCAAGCGGAGTAAAACTTTGTAAATGGTTTTGTGCCGGCCTCGGAAGCGGACGACGCGATCAGCAAACGTCGCGCCGTCCCGGTTCAGGATTTTTCCGAGACCCTCGTGCTTAGAGCTAAGCTCGAGAAGACCACGGATACTTACTAAGGTTGACTTGGACCGTTGCCCGGAGGTCGGCCGTTCCCAGGGCCACGGCCTCCCATATGTTCGCGCCTTTCCGCTTGCATCTTGTCAAACTGCTTCTGCTGATCGTCGTTCAAGAGTGCTTTGATTTGAGAAGCACTACTCTCGTGAACGCTCTTCATCTTGCTGAACCGGTCCTCGCGGGACAACGACGAGTCATCGCGAATCTGCTCCATCTGCTTGCGCTGGTCTTCGATGATGGGTTTCAGCTTTGCCTGTTGGTCGTCGCTCAAGCTCAATTTCTTAGCCATGTGCTTAACTTGATCGTCGACGCTGGGCATGGCGTGCCGGCCCATACGTCCGTCCATCCCAGCACCTTGACCGGATTGATCGGGAGCAGCTTGACCTTGGGCGTTTTGACCGAAAGCGATTCCTAGTCCAAGGCTGAGAACTAGCGCAACTAGGATCGTTGCGGCAGGCAACGCCTTACGCTCATATCGCGAGCTCGCAGCATTTTTTGTGGGTAAGTTTAGCATTTGAATCTCCAATTCCGACCTGAACAATCTGGGTGTCTTGCTCCTGAGATTGAGGTCTATTCATAGGAACACCCTTGTCGTGTTCGACCGCGTAAAGAGTCAGTAAAGTTGACGTAAAAATTCGTAAATCAAATTGCCAACGCTTAGATAGCCGTTCCGAACCCCGCCATGCGGCACGAGCTTTACAACTCTTTACTCACCTTGACCGATTCTTTACGCAAGATCAGCAACAGATGACTGGTGCCACGCATCTCTGCTTTTGGAGTTGTCTGCCTACCTATTTCTCAGCGTCTTATTCTTCTCGGGAGGAAAGTATCGTGAGCCGCTTCTGGAAGCTGCTGTCATCTGGCATTGGTTTGCTGTCGCTCGGGGTGGTCCTGCTGAGCCTGGGTTGCGGCGGATCCAATAGCACGAAGCTCAGGGTGATGAATGCAGTCCCCGACCAAAGCCTGCTGACTTTTCTGCTGAACGGCAATAGTTTCGCCGCGAATGTGGCCTATCAAACAGCCACCAGCTATCAGACTGTGAATTCCGGCTCCCCGCAGCTCCAGATCGAGCCCTCCGGTTCATCAACCGCAATCGTTACCCAGTCACTGAGCCTCAGTGGCGGGAACAACTACACCGTCATGGCTGTGAATTTTTCGGCAGCCCACCAGGCGCCAATGGTACTGATTGACCAGAATACTGCTCCGGCGTCGGGCGACGTAAGCATTCGCGTAGTCAACGCATCGCCCAGCCTGGGGACCGCTGATGTGTATATAGTCAGCCCTCCGGGCACATCTATCGATGCTCTCACGCCTACCATCAGCGGCTTGGCCTTCGCGGCGGCGTCGAGCTACCAGTCACTCAGCGCCTCCGCCAACTATGAGGTGATCTTTGCTCCGACAAATACAAAATTCACTGTCATCGACAGTGGACCGCTCGGTCTCACCTCTGGCCAGGTTCGGACCGTAGTCGGACTAAACAGTCAGGGAGGAGGATTTACCGACGCCGTGCTCCCTGATTTGAACTAAGCTGGGTCTACTTCGAGTCTCCATCGTGGTCGGCATCACGCCTACTTTTCAGAGTAACGGAATCTTGCGCCTTCGCAGGCTGGTTCTTCGCAGCGGCGTTCCCTGCCACTGGTTTAGCGGCCGCCTGAGATACTTCGGTTTGGTGGATTGCATTCGAAGAAGCGACTGGGTTAACCATAAGAAATTCCCTCCATCACTCCTATCGGCAGATGGACGCAACCCATGAATCCAATCCCGATGAACCAGCCTCCGGAAAGCCTGGCCGCTTCACCTCGCCACTCTAAGCGTTCTGTTATCATCGATTTTCTGCCGGGATTTTTTCGCTCCGATGGACGACGACATTCCCAGCATTTCGGTTTGGAGGGAGGCATTCATGGAGGAGACACCCGCTCTCGCGATGGGATCACGCCGCAATGAGGACATTGCGCTCGATCTCATGAAGTTTATCGCTATGACCACAGGCTACGGCCGGACCAGCACTTCGGGAGTGGGGTTCCAGGGAAGCGGCACCGCCGCGAAGCCCGAAGACTATGCCGCCCACCTGCTTGAGCTTTACGGAAAGTGCCTGGCCGCCGTCGGGAAGAAGTAAGGAGTGTGGTAGGTCTAACCGGCGACGGAAATCGAAAACCGTCCTTCTCGCCTACGGTTTGATTCACCTGCAAAAGCAAAGCCGCGACGCAAGGCCGCAGTCACGGGCTGAGCTGAAGCTCCCCTCACTAAACTCAGATTTTCGATCCGCTGCGTCAGCGACGGCGGCGTCCGCCTCGCCTGGCGGGCTTCTTTGATCTTCGTGCCGGCTTTCTCTTGGCAGGCCGCTTTGCTGGTCTCCGCGCGGGCTTCTTCTTGGCTGGCTTCTTCTTCCGAGCCGGCTTTTTCTTCGCGGGCTTTTTCTTTGCGGCTGGTTTTTTCTTCGCCGGCTTTGGGGCGCCTCCGCCTCCGCCGGCGGGTCTGGGCGCGGGTGGAGGAACAATAGGCTCGGGTTGCGGCTCACTCATCCCCGGCACTTCGGCTTCCTCTTCCTCTTCTTCTTCCTCGTAATCTTCCTCCAGCGCATCACCATAAGCGCCGCTGTCACCAAATTCGTCTGCTTCGTCGTCACGTCCGTAGAGGGTTTCGTCGAAACTCATTTCTCCTCCTGATTTTTTCCGGGCTGCGCTCTGCGCTGGACGCTGCGCCGCTCCTGTCTCTTTGGGAAATAGTAAAGACAACTGTAAGACTGCTTTGTTTTGGCTGAACGGCGCGTGATTATAGCACAGCAGTTTTGCCCGTCAGTCACCGGCACTTTGCATATTACACCGGATTGGGAATTCGGGCATCGGACCTCAAACCGCAGGAATCCGATCTGAGAATCCCTGATCCTAACGGTCCTTGATCACCAGAATCATACCCGGGCGCAGAATCGCCAGATCACCGTTATCGCGTCTTAGAGCATCTACGGTCGTGTGATGGGTGGAGGCGATGGAGGTCAGGGTCTCCCCGGGTTTGACCGTGTGGCGCGTCGCGCTGATCGGGCTGTCAGTCCGTAAAATCTTAGCAGGTTTCGACTTAGATGCTACCGAGGCCCGGATTTCGTTCGTGCTTGGCGTGAGGGGAAGATGCACATACACAACCCGGCGACCATGTAGGCTATCGCCCTTCAGATGGTTCCAGCGTCGTACCATGGTGGCGGGGACGCCAAAATTGTCGGCAACTGTCTGCACTGTGTCTCCCTTGTGGACCGTATAGCGAGTAGCTCGGCGCGAGAATGTCGCGCCATCTTCCGTCGATGCATGCTTACCCGGTGCAATGGGGATGATGAGCTTGCTCTCCGGTTGAAGATCCTCCTCACTCTCGAGATGATTTACTTGGGAGATTGACCTCGGGGTCGTGCGGTAGATGCGCGCCAGCGAGGCCAGGGTGTCGCCGGAGGCAACTTTGTGATAGCGCCACCACACCCGCATGTCGCGCGGAATCGTTTCTACAGCTGTCAGATAGAGATCCCTGGTTCCAGTCGGCAGGTGCAGATCGAATGACGAATCCTTGGGTGTCGTAAAACGCAGCAAGCGGGGATTAAGATCCTGCAAAGTCGCGGGCGAAGCATCCACGCATTCGGCCACCAGCCGTAGGTCGACCGGATAATCGATTTTTACCGTCTCATACGGGACCGGTTTCTCCGCTACTACTTCGTCAAGCCCGTACTGCGCCGGATTCTTAGCCATGATAGTCACGGCCAAAATAATGGGCACGTAGTTCCGGGTCTCTTTGGGCAGGACGTTGCGCTTGTAAAGCTGCCAGAAATCAGCATAGCCGGTTCGGCGGACCGCCTGTTGCACGGTTCCAGGACCGGAGTTGTAGGCAGCCATGGCCAGGTACCAGTCGCCAAACTGGTTGTATAAGTCTTTCAGATGCCGAGCGGCGGCGCGCGTCGATTTCTCGGGGTCCTGGCGATCGTCTATCCATAAATTGTGCTCCAAACCATATCCTCGGCCGCGGCTTGCCATGAACTGCCAGATGCCGCGGGCCCCGGCGTGCGACACTGCCAAAGGATGAAAGCCAGACTCGGCCTGCGCCAGATAAATCAGATCTTGCGGAACTCCCTCGTTTCTCAGGACACTCTGAATCATGTCATGGTAGCGACCGCCGCGAACCAGAGCCCGCTCCAGGACGCCGCGTCCGCGGGTGGAGAAGTAATTGATGTAGCCGGCTACCGGGTCGGTCAACATGAGAGGCAGATCGCTGTGCGTGGCCTTTATTTCGGCTTCCGCCTTGGCCTTGATGTTCGGGTCGACAGGAAAAGTTACTTCGTTGGCTTCGTCGATCGGAGCGGGCTCGGACTTCTGCGCGCTGGAATCGTCTTCTGTCGGCTGCAGCCCCGGACTGTTTAGAGCCTCCAGCACTCGGTCGAACTCCGGCTCCAAACGATTGTCGGACAGCGCATATTCCGGGCTACCCAGCAAGGAAAGGGCGTGTTCAAAATTCTGCTTTGCCGCTCCCAGACGGCCAGCTTTGTAATTGTCTTGCCCCGCCTGATATTCCTTTTCGACCTGCGCGATCAGATCAGCGACTGGATCAGTCTTAGGCTTTGTTTCTGATTTCGTCTGCTGAACCGGAGCGGGGCTGGGATGAGGAGCTTTGGCGGTGCTGGCGGGAACTGGTGCGGTGGAGACCGCCTTTGGGGCTGGCGCATTAGCCTGTGCCGGTGGCAGCAGAGCCACGGGTCGCTGGGCCGTCTGACAGGCAGCCCCTGCGAGTAACAGCGCGGAAAGTAGTGCCGTCAGAAGATAGAGTTTTGCAATCTTCATATTCATCTATCACTTACAGCAACTGTCCTGTAAACCCGCCGGTTATGAGATCGTACTATCCTCTAATTTGATGGGTCAACGAAGAACCGGGTTTGCTCCCGTTACTTTAGGAACAGGCCGCGCATATTACTCCCAGACGTAAGGCGTGGCAACTGGAGATTTGGATGGCAGGCCCGGTGCCCCAGGTTCGCGCACCCTGCGAAAGGGTGGGTAATAGGAATCATTGACGCCTCATCGCGGTCTCTCTTTGTGACAGTGAACTACCCCCGGCCTTCACAACAAACGCGAAAGGCCGGGCCACCCGCCTTCTGTGTTCTTGCTCGGCAAGCAGGCAGCGCATCCAGCGCTTGACTTGCGGGTGGACTAACCGCAGAATCTCCGAATGGCGAAATCTGGCCGACAGGCCCCGGTGCCAACCCGTGGAGAGCTCAGGCTCCTCAAAATCTTGTGGCGCTTGGGCGAAGGCACGATCGAGGATGTATTGCAAGCGTCCCATGAGAATCCTTTGCCAAACTACAAGACAGTCCAGACTCTCCTACGAATCATGGAGAACAAGAAAATGGTGACTCATCGCTTGCTGGGTCGGGCCTTTGTGTATAGACCACGAGTTCAGCAGGATGAGGTGAATCGACTCTCCATACGGTCGTTACTGCAACGGCATTTTGAGGGCTCGCGAAGCGAACTCCTATTGAATCTACTTGATGACGAACACATCGAAGCTGCCGAGTTAGACGAACTGGGCGAGCTGATTCGTCGTCGTCGGGCAATGAAGTCACCTCGTCAGGGTTAGAATTGGTGAGGTTGAGCCATGACATTCAATAGTTCGTTGTCTGCTGAGAGTGCGTGGATGACGTATTTCGTCCGGATCGCCTTGGGCTATCTCGTCACCTGGGCTCTGTGTGCCGTAGTTCAAAGGCCCGCGGTTTGCTCGCGTCTGTGGCGCTGTTTTCTCCTTCTAACGGTTGCCGGCTGGCTGGTTTTGCTAGCGCCTGCACCAGATCGAGCTAGGGGATCCATCACGATTTCTTCCACTATTTCTTCCACTGTCGCAGGAGGTGGTTCCGCGCTACGTTGGTCATTGCCAGTGGCGGGGGCGTGGGCGCACCGACTGGACTCGTTGTGGATATGGGCCACACGATTTTATCTCGTGATCTTGGCGCTTTCTCTGCTGCAAATGTTCTTGAGGTGGTTACGACTTGAGGCCTTCCGGCAGAGCGGCCAGTTGCCCTCGCCGGAACTGAGTCTCGTGTTCCACAGACTTCGCCGAGAGATGGATGTGGGTGGCTGCCAGCTGATCGTAGCCAAACAGTTGCGTTCTCCCGGCACGGCGGGCTGGTATCGACCTCACATCTTCTTGCCAACGGAAATGGTGCCCGGACTCAGCGGCAGTCAACTTCTCGACATTCTGCGGCACGAGCTCATTCATGTCAGGCGTCGTGATTACCTGTCGGACCAGTTAGCGGCGCTTGCGTGTCGACTGGTTTGTTTCCATCCGGCAGCCTGGCTCGCTCATCGACAGTTGCGCTGGGAAACGGAATTGGCTTGCGATCAGGAAGTGGTGGCGGGGCGTACGGAAAGCCGGCTACTGTACGCTGAGTGTCTTACAAACATGGCCAGGTGGCAGCTCTCGGGCCAAGCTGGGTCCGTTAAAGGAATTGGGTTCGCCTCCTCCGCGTCTTTGCTCGCTACCCGAGTGCGTGCTCTGTTGCGTGAGCCCTGTCCGCACTCTCTATTTCAACAAGTTTGTCGAACTGGCGCTGTCGCGCTAATGGTCTTGCCAGTTGTGTTCTTGCTGCCTGGCGTAGGACTGACCATGTACTGGTCGGTTCCGCATGCATTTGTAAATCGGCCCTCGGGTCCTCAGCGACACCCGGCACCTCGTCTCCGTGCCGCCGGCCAAAGCTTTCGGACACGAACGCAGAGGGCACTATCGGTACAGCCAGCAGAGATGCGAGGTGTAGACGCAGCCCCAAATCAGCTGTCGAGCCTTTTTGCAAATATGAATGCTCCGCCTATGCCGGTGCTCGCAAACTCATCAATGTCCGGCGGTGACGGCGCAAGGTCGGCGTCCGCGCCGAATGAGAATGGCGAGACGGGATCTCGGGACTCGGATCCGATCTGGAATCAATCCTCATCAACTGATGCTGCACCAAGTTGGGGAGACGTTGCGAACACTGCGGTCAGGGTTGGAGTTTCGCTCACGCCGGGAGGAGGAGGGTCGCATAGCGGCCGACCCGACCGCGATCCCGACCCCCGAAGATTCCCCTGAAAACCGTCCGAAGGGTCTATTGCAGAGGATTGAGTATCCCCTAACGCCGACGGTCGAAAACCAACGAGGCAACCCGAATACAATTGAAACAACAGCTCATACTCCACTTAAGTTGAGCGTCCCGCCATTGGACTAAGACGAGCGCCGCGGCAAAATTAAGACCTACGCCCCGACCTTCCTAAAAGAGTTGAGAGCCCATGTATACGCTTTGGGCTTCCCGGCTTTGGGCTTGACAAATAAATCTTAAGTCGTTAAGACTTGTGTTGCGCCCGGCCCATTCCATCCACGAGCGCGTGAACGTCTTTGGAGTCGCCGCAGCCGTGCTCAGGAAAACAAATGGCCTTGGGTCAGCTCAAGTACGCCGTTAACTACATACTCGGACTCGATCGTGTCGGGAGAGGCTTTACCACCTTTGAAGATGACATGTTTCTTGTGTCATATCCGAGATCGGGCAACACATGGGTTCGTTTCCTTCTTGCGAATCTGCGATATAATCAGAGTGTCGGGTTTGCCAATATCAACCGACTGCTTGCCGATCCCGCAGTTTCAACGAGTCGGTTCCTGGAAAAGCTTCCACGACCGCGCATACTGAAGAGTCACGAACCCTTTGACGTCCGTTTTCGGAAGGTGGTCTACTTGGTTCGCGATCCGCGCGACGTGGTGCTTTCGGAGTACTACTTCAATCTCAAAAAAATGTATATCAACCGGAGCGTTTCTCTGGACCAATTCGTGGCGCGCTTCATCGCGGGTGAGACCTCGGCGTACGGCTCGTGGTGGGAGAACGTGGCAAGCTGGATTGCGGCACGGCAGGGGAATCCGGCGTTCTTGTTGGTTCGATATGAAGACCTATTGTCCGATCCGATCATCACACTTGCCAAAGTCGCCGAATTCCTGGCCATTCAGGCTGACGAAGAAAGAATGAAAGCTGCTGTCGAGCGAAGTTCAGCCGAAAGTATGCGGATGCTCGAACAGGAGCAATTTGACCAGTGGACAGGAACAAAGAACACCGACAAGGACATCCCGTTTGTGCGCGAGGCGAAATCTGGAGGATGGAAGCAGAGTCTGGCTCGCCACCTGGCCGACAAAATAGAGATCGAGTGGTTTCCGCTCATGAATTTTCTCGGATACGAAGTTACGGGCTCGGCACCGTAACAAATGCGCAAAGACGCAACTACCTGAAAGACCTTGGGCATCAGGTCCATGATGGGCTTCGGACGGGCAATGGCCAAGGGTTCTTCGTCAACAGTGCCGAACGAGTCTTCTGTGTCTGAACGAGAGGGGATTGAGAATGGATAACCGGAACCCAACGTTGCCGGCGCTGGTTCGGGCGAGGATATGGTCTGCACAGCGCGAGCGCTGGTTCAGGATCATGGTGCGGTGCAAGAAGAAGCCCCCTGTTGCGGGTTTCTTCGATGCGTACCCGCGCTTCTTCTCCACAAGCTCAACGGCCTCGGAACGAGACCGACTCAACCGGCGCTACTCTGCCTTGATTCGATCCAATACCGACATTATCGCTGATCGACGCATCTTGGACATAGCCTCACATGACGGGCGTTGGAGCTTGGCCGCATACAAGACAGGCGCGGAGTATGTGCTTGGCATCGAGGCCCGGCGGCACTTGATCGAGGCAGCACGCAGCAACATGCTGGAATACCAGGTGCCGGACGGCAAAGTCCAATTCTTGCAGGGCGATGTTCTGGTCGAACTGGACCATCTCGAAGCCGGAAGATTTGACACGGTATTTTGTTTCGGATTCCTCTACCACACCATCGACCACATGGCTTTATTCCGAAAGATTGCACGCCTCAATCCGACCAGCCTCGTGATTGACACTGCGATTTCTATCCAGCCTGGAAGCATCGTTGAAGTTCGGGACGAGGAAATTGGGCATGAAAGTACCGGAGCTGTTGGTGAGCCCGGCACTCCGATACGCTCAGTGGTGGGGAAACCTAGCAGAGAAGCGTTGGAACTAATGCTGAGAGCAGCTGGATTCCCTATTTTACGTTATTTCGACTGGCTGAGTACGGACATCAAGCGCTGGGACGATCTGAAGGCCTATTATATGCGAAAACGTATCTCCCTGACTGCGATGGTTTGTGCGCAAAAAAGCTGATGGAGACCCCGGACTTATCGCTATGATTGAATTGGACACAAAGAAAGATGCAACACCGACTGCCGCGACCACGATGGTGTAACGAATCCATTGCCGTTCCCACCATCTGATAGTGTCCCAAGTTTCACTGGTCACGCTGGTAAGATAAATCGCCCACGCGAACTTCAAAAGCAGCGAAAGTAACCGACGCTATAGTCAACAATCTGTTGACCATGTCAGGTTCCTTTGGGAAAAATCCCCGGATCGCTGTTGTAACATCGCGTCTCCACTGATTGACCCAGCCGCGACAGCCAAGCTCCGTCGATAATCGTCAATAACCCGTTATCCGATAGAAGCGTTGCCGCTTCAGAATACTCAGTACAAAATCGTCGTTCACTACCAATTGATTCTAGCAAGGGCTGGCCCACGGATCACCTCCGTCATGCCGCCTTGGGGTCGAACCCAAGATTTTTGATTGCATCGTCGCTTTCTAAGGTCAGAGGAAAACTGATTTCTTCGCCCCTTTCGTAGGCGGCAAAACGCTCGTGTAATTGTTCGTGTGTAACTCCCGCTTCACGTTTGAGCAAAACTGCAACTTCACGGAACTCACTCAAATAACGCGGAAGGCCGTACTCTTTGCCGTCTGCATTCAAGAGAGACAGAGATGCGTAAAACGCTTTGTCCTTCGGTTTCCTCGGATCAATCTTGGTCTCTTTCTTGATTAGTGCCGTCGCTTTGATGCTCATATGTGCCTCCCAGTCTTTGACGTGAGCCACGGTCATCGAGCGTGAAAACCGTCGCTCACTCGGTTCGATTTCACTGCACGATTTACTGCACGATAGCCTACAGACGGGGTCAAATGCGGTCAACGCAGGTCAATTGCCAAACGGCAACGAGGCGTATTTTTTGGGGACCATGGACTGAACCGTTCCAATTTGCGGATACATCCAGTCGCCATTTGGTCAAGCGACGCTAGACTTGGCGGAACGCGAAGGGGGCCCCAGGCCGAAACCGGCCCCCGGAGGGGTCGGTTGAGGCCGGTTTAGGGGTCTGGGAGGGGGAGGGAGCATTTTGCCGTCGCCTTTATACCACCCCCCTTCAACGTTGACTTCGCAACAAGCCTTGCCTAACATGCGCTGTGCCTGAAAACGTCACCATTCCTGACAGCAATGTCTCGCACTACCGCATCGTGGAGAAGTTGGGCGGCGGCGGGATGGGCGTCGTCTACAAGGCCGAAGACCTGAAACTCGGCCGTTTTGTGGCCCTCAAGTTCCTTCCTGAAGAATTCGCCAAAGATCCCCAGGCTTTGGAGCGCTTTCAGCGTGAAGCGCGCATGGCATCGGCGCTCGATCATCCCAACATCTGCACCACCTACGAAATCGGCGAGCACGATGGGAAATCCTATATCGCCATGCAGTATCTGGAAGGCGTGACGCTGAAACACCGCATCAGTGGGCGCCCGCTCGAGCTGGGAGCCGCGCTCGATCTCGCGATCCAGATCGCCGATGCTCTGGACGCTGCGCATGCCAAGGGCATCATCCACCGCGACATCAAACCGGCAAATATCTTCGTGACCACGCGTGGGCAAGCGAAGATTCTCGACTTCGGACTTGCCAAAGTTGCAACCTCGGCACACTCCTCAGGACTCACGTCCGCCCTGACCGCCACTGGGGATCACCTGACCAATCCGGGGACCGCCATAGGCACTGTGGCCTACATGTCTCCTGAGCAGACCTTGGGCAAGGAACTGGACGCCCGCAGTGACCTCTTTTCTTTTGGCGCTGTGCTCTACGAGATGGTTACTGGCAGCACACCCTTCAAGGGTGACAACTCGGCAGCGATCTTTGATTCCATTCTGCACAATGCTCCTGTTGCGCCGGTGCGGCTGAACAGCCAGGCTCCGGCGGAATTGGAACACATCATCAGCAAGGCGCTGGAAAAGGACCGCAACCTGCGCTATCAGCATGCAGCGGACATCCGCACCGACCTGCAGCGGCTGAAGCGGGACACCGAGTCCGGACACACAGCGGCTACGATCACGGACTCCAAAGGGACGAAGGCAATCGTCGGCCCCAGCCGGACGCGAGTCGGCCTGAAGATCGGTGTGCCGGCGGCGCTCGTCGCACTCATTCTTGCTGGCGTCTTGTTTTGGCGATCGCGCCCGGCTGCCCCGCTCACGGAAAAAGATACGGTCGTCCTGGCCGATTTCACCAACAGCACCGGCGATCCGGTCTTCGACGATGCGCTCAAACAGGCACTGGCAGTGGATTTGAGCCAATCGCCTTTCATCAATGTTCTTTCCGATCGCCGCATGACCGAGACTCTCCGCCTCATGGGCCGCGCTTCGGGTGAACGCGTTACCCGAGAGGTAGCACAGGAGATCTGCCTCCGTACCGGAAGCAAGGCGCTGCTGACGGGATCGATTTCCAGCCTGGGCAGCCAATATCTGGTGGGTCTGGAGGCAGTGAACTGCGGAAACGGAGACACTCTGGCCAAAGACGAAACCACTGCCTCCCGGAAAGAAGACGTGGTCAAAGCACTGAGCAGCGTAACTACCACTTTGCGAACCAGGCTGGGAGAATCACTGGCTTCGGTACAGAAATTTGACGTTCCCATTGAAGCCACTACCCCGTCCCTGGAGGCACTGAAGACCTTTAGCATGGGCGTCACCACACAGGCTGAAAAGGGAGATGCAGAGGCAATTCCTTTTTTCAAGCGGGCCATCGAGATCGATCCGAATTTCGCCATGGCTTATGCGCGCCTGGGAATCTCCTACGCCAATTTGGGACAGCCCAGCATGGCCCTGCAAAACTTGGAAAGAGCCTATGGTCTGCGCGATCGAGTCAGCGCGCGCGAGAAGTTGCACATCACCGCGGACTACGCATACGCCACTGGTGAGCTGGAAAAGGAAGCGCAGACCTACCTTTTGTGGATTCAAAGCTATCCTCGGGACGCGATTCCGCACATAAACCTGGGGGCCAATGCCACCGCTTTGGGTCAATATGACAAAGGCGTCGTCGAGAATAAGGAAGGGGTTCGCCTGGAGCCAATCAATTCGGCTGGCGTAGGCAATCTCGCGCAGGATTACATGGCAGTCAATCGCTTCCCCGATGCCAAGACCACGCTTGAGCAAGCACAGGCGCGAAATCTGGATGGCGTAGGCATACGGCTGCAAATGTATTCTCTGGCATTTCTCGAGGGCGATTCAGGGCGAATGGAGCAACAACTAGCCTGGAGCGCGGGAAAACCTGGTGCGGAAGATCCACTGCTATCTGCTCAGTCGGACACCGAGGCCTACCGCGGCCATTTGGCTAAGGCCAGGGATTTCTCCCGTCGTGCGGTGGATTCCGCCATCCGTGCCGACTCCAAGGAGACCGCCGCGCTGTGGCAGGCAAACGCGGCTCTGAGAGAAGCAGAGTTCGGCAACCCGACGGAGGCAAAGAAGGGGACGACGGCGGCCCTGGCGCTGGCTCCGGGGCGCGACGTCAAAGTGGAGGCAGCGCTAATTCTCGCGCGAGTCGGCGACAGCGCAGGTGCGAAGGCCATGATTCAGGAGTTGGAAAAGAGCAATCCCTCCAACACCGTATTGAAGCTCTACTGGGCGCCTACGCTTAAAGCTGCAATGGAACTGAATGGCGGGAGCGCAGCTCAGGCCCTGGTGTTTCTGGAAGCTGCCGCTCCTTACGAGCTGGGCGAGCCGCCACCAATGACGCAAGGGACTTTGTATCCCGTTTATCTTCGCGGCGAGGCCTACCTGCAAGAGCACAAAGGCAGCGAGGCGGCTGCCGAGTTTCAGAAAATGCTCAATCATCGCGGCATCCTGGGGAATTTTTTTACTGCCGCCCTGGCCCATCTCGGCCTGGCGCGCGCGTATGAGATGTCCGGTGATACCGCCAAAGCCAAGACTGCCTACCAGGATTTCTTCGTCCTCTGGAAGGACGCCGACCCCGATATTCCCATCCTCAAAGAAGCGAAGGCCGAATACGCCAAGTTGCAGTAGCGGCCGGCGATCGCGGGCACACGTGCTTCTTTGACTTCCACGCGCCAACCGGCCTAACATGCTCCCTCTAGGTTGGAGGCTCTTCTACTGCTCGGCCAAACTATCTCGCATTATCGGGTCATCGAGAAGCTCGGCGGCGGCGGCATGGGAGTGGTATACAAAGCCGAAGATACCCGCCTGCACCGCTTCATCGCCCTGAAATTTTTGCCCGACGAGGTGGCCAAAGACTCTCAAGCTCTGGCTCGATTCCAGCGTGAAGCACAGGCCGCCTCCGCCCTGAATCACCCAAACATTTGCACGATTCATGACATCGGCGAGTACGAGGGTCATCCCTTCATCGCCATGGAGTTTCTGGACGGAGTGACGCTGAAGCATCGCATCGCGGGCCGGCCTCTGGAAACCGAAGTACTGCTGTCGGTGGGCATCGAAATCGCTGACGCACTCGATGCAGCGCACGCTGAAGGCATCGTTCATCGCGATATCAAACCGGCCAATATCTTCGTCACCAAACGCGGCCACGCGAAGATTCTCGACTTCGGACTGGCCAAGCTGACGCCGACGGGTCGGATGCTGGATGGAGCTGAATTGGCCGCCGAGGCCACGGCTGCGGCCAGCCTCGAGCACCTCACCAGTCCAGGCACGGCTTTGGGTACGGTTGCGTATATGTCTCCCGAGCAGGTGCTGGGAAAGGAACTCGACGCCCGCACCGATCTCTTTTCTTTTGGCGTGGTGCTCTATGAGATGGCCACTGGCGGATTACCCTTCACCGGCGGAACATCGGGTGCAATCTTCGATGGCATTCTGCACAAGGCGCCGGTCGCTCCTGTGCGCCTCAATCGCGACATACCGGCGGACCTCGAACGAACCATCAATAAAGCATTGGAGAAGGACCGCAATTTGCGCTATCAGCATGCTGCTGACTTAAGGGCCGATCTGCAGCGTCTGAAGCGGGATACCGACTCTGGGCGTTCCCTGGCAGCAAGCTCCGTCTCGGAAGAGGCGCCGCCTTCCAGTCCGGCAGTTGCGCCAGCCCCTGCGTCGGCTCAAGTCAGCGAAGCTCAGCAGAGAACAAGCTCTGCGGCTGTGTCAGCTGCAACGCCGACCACAAAGTCGAGTGTTCCAGTGTCAGCGTCGCGTCGCTGGAAGCTGCTTATTCCCGTGGGAGTAGTATTGGCTACACTCATTGCCGGTGGCATTTTCCAGCGTTCGAACAAAGCGCGCGCCATCACCGCGAAAGACTCGATTTTCGTCGCTGACTTTGTCAACACCACCAACGACCCAGTATTTGATGGCACGCTCAAGAAGGCTCTGGCTGTAGACCTGGAGCAATCTCCTTATCTGAATGTGTTTTCCGATGCCAAGGCCCGTCACACGCTGGCGCTGATGGGAAAGCCACCGGACGAGCGCGTCACGGCAGAAGTTGCCCGCGAGATCTGTCAACGCAACGGAGTGAAAGCGTTGTTGGCTGGTTCAATCGCAAGTCTGGGCAGCCAGTACGTGGTCACGCTTGACGCGATCAACGCATCCACCGGCGACACGCTCGCCGAGGTACAAGGTCAGGCCGACAGCAAAGAGCAGGTGCTCAAGACTCTGGATACCACGACCAACCAGTTGCGAGGAAAGCTGGGCGAGTCGCTGGCTTCCATTCAGAAGTTCGACAAACCGCTGGAAGAAGCGACGACTTCTTCGCTTGAAGCGCTGAAGAGTTTCACCTTGGGCGATGTGAAGCACTCCGCCGCTGATGACTTTGGTGCGATTCCCTTTTACAAGCGTGCCATTGAACTGGACCCTAACTTCGCCATGGCCTACGCGCGATTGGGTACTGCTTATAGCAACCTCTTTCAGGCAGACCTTTCGGAACAGTATCGAAAGAAAGCGTTTGAGTTGAAAGATCGAGCCAGCGAAAGGGAGAGGCTCTACATCGCGGCCCACTACTATGCCGACAACGGTGAAGTGGAAAAAGGAAACGCAGCCTATGAACTGTTCAAGCAGACCTATCCTCGCGAAGTAACCCCTTATATAAACCTGGCGGTCACTTATACGCTTTTCCTGGGTGAGTTCGAAAAGGGCCTGGCCAACGGGAAAGAGGCTATCCGGGTGGATCCGGACACGGTCAACGGCTATTTCGTGACGGCCTTCGCCTACTCCGGTCTCAATCGTCCCGATGAAGCCAAGGCTGTTTTGAGAGCTGGTTTGCAGCGGAATCCAAGTTTCATAAACCTGCACGACCGCCTCGCCGACCTCGCCTATGCCCAAGGCGATCTTGGCACCATGGAAAAAGAAGAAGCCTTTCTCCATGAGCAGCCTGATCTGGAAATGAATCTGAACACGCGGCATGGGGACATCGCAGCCTCGGGGGGACAAGTCCAGCGAGCGCGTGAGTCGTATCAAAAAACGGGACAGGTGGCGCAGCGCTTGCAGCTCAACGATTCAGAGGCGGGATCGCTAAATGCGCAAGCATGGATGCTCGCCCTCTTTGGCTACCCAAAACAAGCCAATGAAGCTGCGAACGCCGCCCTGGCCATTTCGCAGGGCTACTTGACAAAACTTTTTGCTGCCAGCGCCCTCGCCGTCGCGGGGGACAATGCGAAAGCGCTTGAGCTGGCGTCCGAAGTCGCGAAACAACGTCCAGACAACACCCTGGTGCAGAACGTCTCCGTCCCGTTCGTGCAGGCGGCGGTTGCGTTGAATGGCGGGAAGGCCAGCAAGGCTATCGAGCTCCTGAAACCGGCGTTGCCCTACGATAACGCGACTACGGCAGATTTCTATCTGCGTGGACTTTCCTATCTGAAGATGGCACAAGGCAACGATGCCGCGCAACAGTTCCAGAAGATTTTGACCCTGCGCTATTACGCGCCCGCCGATCCTCTGATGTCGCTGGCCCATCTCGGCCTGGGCCGGGCCTATGCGCTCGCTGGCGACACCGCCAAGAGCCGTGCCGCTTACCAGGACTTCTTCGCACTGTGGAAGGACGCTGACCCGGATGTCCCGGTGATGAAAGAAGCTAAGGCGGAGTACGCAAAGCTGCAGTAGAGCGCTAATTCCCGAGGGTGGCCCGGCCTTTCGCGTTTTTTGCGAAGGCCGGGGCTTTTAACTGCCTTCGCGGCGAAAAAGGGTCAGAAATACTCCCGCGCGCTCGCGTTTTCGCGCCGTCCATTGCGACTCGATTTCGACCACGCTCTCCTCACCGGTTAAACAATGCCGAAAACTACTCCAGCGCCAGTCTTCTGGTTTTTCCACCAAGCCTCGCTTTACCGGATTACCGTGCATGTAGCGTAGCTTTTCCACTCGCTTGCCCTCGCTCCATACGTTGAAGTCATAGTACCGCGCCTGCCAGAACGGCGTGATCGAGGATGCAAGACGCAGCTTTCGCGAGATTATCTGCTTCAACATCTGCAAAGCTACAGTCAAGTTGCTACGTTCCGGTTCGCTGATCAGAAGATGGACATGCTCCGGCATCACCACATATCCGGTCACATAATAACCGTACCACCGCCGCACCTGCTCGAGGGCCAGCACAAACTCATCGCGCGCTTGCGGCGTCGCCAACCGAGGAGTGCGATGATAACAACTGAAAGTGATGAAATGCAGGTCTCCCGCTTGCTGATACCGTTTCAGTCCCCAAGGCATGGCAGGAGACTACAATGGCTCATCGTAGTCTCGCTGTGACGAATGAACTACCCCGGCCTTCGCAAAAAACGCGAAAGGCCGGGCCACCCCCGGTTCGGACCGGACACTGATAAAGCTGTCCTGCTACACTCTTGATTCACCCATCCTTGGCGATTGCCGGAGCCTCTTCCCAATGTCTGAACCGTATACTCCAACCTCGCGGACTCGTCTTGTCCGCGAGCCGCAGCGCGCGGTTTATGATCGCGCCGTGGCCTACGAAGTCCTCGACGAAGGGTTCATCTGCCACGTCGGTTTCGTAATCGATGGCCAGCCCTTTGTCATCCCCACGGGCTACGGCCGGGCCGGCGACAATCTCTACATCCACGGCTCAGCCGCAAGCCGTATGCTGCGCAACCTGGATCAGGGTGTCGCGGTCTGCGTCACCGTCACCCTGCTTGACGGGCTGGTGCTGGCTCGCTCCATCTTCAATCATTCCATGAATTATCGTTCGGTGATGGTACTGGGCACCGCAGTCGCGGTGGAGGATCCAGAGGAGAAATTGAAAGCCCTGCGCTTGTTATCTGAGCACATCATTCCGGGGCGCTGGGCGGAATCGCGTCAGCCGAATGAGAAGGAAATCAAAGCCACCCTGGTGATGCGCCTCCCCATCGAAGAATTTTCTGCCAAGGTGCGACAAGGCGCGCCCATCGACGATGAAGAAGACTACGCGTTTCCTACCTGGGCGGGCGTAATTCCGCTGGAACTGGTTCCGGGCACGCCCATCAATGATCCGCGGTTGGATCCCGCGCAAGCGGTTCCGGAATATGCGAGGAACTACTCGCGCAAGAAACCTGATTGATGTACCAGGTGCAGGTGCCCCAGGTTCGCGCCCCGGTTTTTGAGCGCTAACCTGGGCTCCACTTTACCCTAGCTCACCGATCGGTGTAGGTTCGTCTCATGCCAGTCGCTGGGGCAAACCGAATGAACAAAAATTGTCCGCAACCGTGCGAGAGCAATAAATGAGCAAAATAATCTTTCAAATTATGGGATTGGTGCTTTTTTCTGCCGCCCTCTTGCTTCTAGGCGGCATTGTCACGATGGTTCGTTATCCGCCTCACTCCCGTTGGGTTGCTCTGCCATTGACTGCACTGGTCGCAACACTTGTCGTGGGCGGGTGGCCCGGCCTTTCAAGTTTGTTGCGAAGGCCGGGATAGTTCACTCGTCACAGAGAGACGCGATGAGCGGTCATCGATTCCGTTACCCACCCTTTCGCAGAGTGCGCGAAAAGGGTGGGGCACCCGCAAACGTAAACAAATTCAGAATGAGAGCTGTTGCTGCCGGCCCTGAGTCACTTCAAACCCTCAACCATGTAAAGATCGGAGAGGTCGCGTACGTACGAATACACATACCATCGGGCATCGGGGGAGAGAGAGAGTACTCCGAGGTTGTAAACACCGGCGCGGTCCGTTGGAGCCAGCTCTTTCCACAGTTGTTTCTCGCTGCTCGTTGAGTCAAAGCGGTACACCTTGAGGGGAATTTCCTGGCGAAGCGAGGCAAAAATATAGCGTCCACTCCGAGCCAGGTTTCGAACCGCAGGCATGGGAAGCAGCGCTTTAATATCTCTCGGCTGCCCGCCGTCGATTGGGTACAGTGTCCAGGTAGAGTCGTCACGAGGCACCAAAATCGACTTATCGTCCAACCACGGAAAACCAAACACACCCTCGGGCGTCACCGGAGTGAGTCGACCGCCCGCCGCATCCTGCAGATAATTGCGCCATGGCTTCCCGATCTCGTGGCCAACCACCGACAATCGCTTGCCATCAGGAAGCCATTGCGCGGAGTCGTAGTCGAATCCTGGTTGAGACAGATTTTTTACATCACCGCTCCGGGTCGGAAGCAGGGTCAGTTGCTGCGGCTCACCCGGAACCACTGAGGCCACCCATTTGCCGTCGGGCGAAACACTGTAAGGAACGCCATCGCCGAGGCGAATCGCGGGAGAGCCGTCGGTATTGCGCATATACGCCGAATACTTGGCTCCTCCGCCATCACCTTCTTCCGCGAAGAAAACCCATTTACCGTCGGGAGAAATGGCTAAGGGAAGCGACCAATCCTGCCAGCTGAGGTCGGTCTCCGCTTTTTGGCCGGGGAACAATCCCGCGATTCCACGCCGCCGGTTGGCGCGGATGAACAGCGTCCGGCCATCCTGCGAAACATCCTGCACAATGACTTCGCCCGCACCGGCCCAGACCAGGCGTTGCTTCCCGGACAAACTGACCGCGAACAGATTGCTGGACAAATGAACGTATGACCCGGTAAACCAGATCTCTTTGCCTGAGGGATGCCAAGCCAAGCCGAGTACATCAGAAAAAGTATTGGTCAGCGCCTTCCGGTTACCGGAGCGGTCCACCACCATGATGCTGCCACGACTGTCAAACAGGATGGGGTGATCGATGAACGCAACCCGTTCTCCATCTGGAGAGACTCGCGCATCACTGACCCAGCCCTCGGTTTTGTAAATCACTTTGCCCAACGGATACTCCAGGTTGGTCCGCCCGTCGGTCAGCCTCACGGCGGCGAGCGCACTGCCATCCGGTGACCAGTCAGCGGAAATAACATTCTCGGCAACTTCGCGTGGCGCGCCGCCACTGAGCGGAAGCCGGGCCAACGTACCGGCTGAAGTGTTAGCCGTGAAAAATGTATGGTCCAATGTGACTGCCAGTTCCGTAGACCGCGAAATTGCCAGGATGCTGCTGCCCTTCAGTCCCAGTTCGCGGGACTGCGGAGAATCCGGCCGCGTAGTGTAGAGCTGCACCGGGTCTTCGCCGAACGCCGCGCTATAGACGATGGTCTGGCCATCGGGTGCGAATCTTGCCGAAGCCACATGCCCGCCCCGGAAAGTCAGTCGAGTGAACACCGGATTCGAAGCTGGAACCGTGGCTCGACCCGCCCAGAATGCAGCGGCCGTGGCCAGCAGCAGGACCGGAACCGCCGCCAGCAACGAGGCGCGCAAGCGCCCGATATTGGCCCATCGCGATGCCGCCACCGCCTTCGCGGAGCTGCTGAGCGAAGATAGGCTCTCCAAATCGAAAGCCAGATCGCGCGCCGACTGGAAGCGCAAGCTGGGTTCCTTTTCCAGGCAGTGGCGGACGATCCGCTCCAGACCGGGAGAGACCTGCAGGCCGGTCTCGCTCAACTCCGGCGGGTCTTCCTTGAGAATGGCGTTCATAGTCTCCACGCTGGAGTCGCCCTTGAATGCCCGCTTGCGCGAAACCATTTCGTAGAGGATGGCGCCGAAGCTGAAAATATCCGAGCGGTGGTCGATCGTCTGCCCCCGCACCTGCTCGGGAGACATGTAACCCACAGTACCCATCACGGTTCCTGGAGTGGTTGGCGTGGGACCGGTCATGGTCGCGCTCTCGCCCGACCCCATCTCCGAGGCGAACGATTGTTTGGCCAAACCGAAATCCAGGATTTTCACCCGGCCGTCTTTGGTGACGAAGATGTTGTCCGGCTTCAGATCGCGATGAACAATTCCTTTCTCGTGCGCTGCCGCCAGTCCCCTGGCCATCTCCAGCGCATACTCGATCACTCGCCGCTGGGATAACGGGCCAGTGTTCATTCTTTCGCGCAGAGTTTGCCCTTCGAGAAATTCCGAGACCAGATAGTGGACGCCATCCTGCGCCCCCACATCATGGATCGCGAGAAGATTGGGGTGGTTGACCGTGCTTAAGAGGCGCGCTTCGTGCTCGAATCGATTGAGGCGATCGGCATCGCCCGAAAACGCAGCCGGAAGAATCTTGACTGCAACCGTACGATCGAGCCGGGTATCGCGGGCGCGATACACCTCACCCATCCCTCCCGCGCCCAGGGGAGACTGAATTTCATACGGTCCGAGTTTGGTCCCGGCAGTCAGAGCCATGCTGAATGGTGACGCGCAATTATAACGTTAGGGTTGGGTTTAGGGCGTGGTCGGTTCCTCGCGGCCGCGACCTCACCGGGAACCCTTGCAGGCATAGACAGCTGCTAACCACCACCTTGAGGCTTCCGCGCCATGACGCTGTAGTTGACCGCGAATTGGTCATTCTCACTCCTCGCCAGATGTTCGAGACCCAAGCCGGCCAGGTTAAGCAAAGGCACTATTGTGTACCTAAGTATGAGCTTGGCTGCCGCATATCGCGCGAAGATGTCGAAGCATACATTGACAGTGCGAAAGAACCCTATGATGGTGTTTCCTTCGGGTACTACCTGAATCAACGTAAAAGAAGATAGTAGTTTGCGCAAACCCGCAGGGAGAAACCGCCAGCACTCCTCCTCTGAATCCCGCACATGGGCTGCCGGAACACTCAGGATTAGAGCGCCTTCAGGCTTGAGAACTCGATTAATCTCTGACAGTACCAGAGAGGGTTCTGTCACATATTGTAGTACTTGGGTGCATAGCACAAGATCAAAACTACCCGAAGCAAATGGGAGTTGCTCGCCACGCCCAACCACGTCCACTAGTGGTGTTGTTCTGATGTCGACAGCAATGTAACAGACATCGTCCGCTAAAAGTTTTCGATAGGGCTGAAGCCGGCCACCCACATCAAGCACTCTCACAGGACTTATTCGAAGATCGTGAAGCCAGTGCTTGAAAATCTCACGCCGTCTTCTAAGGACTAACCAATTGGGATTGGTAATTGAAGGGTATAACCGCTCCTGGCTTTCTCGAATAACTTCTTCCGATATTCCCATTGCTACGCGCTGCTGCCTGGCGCCGAGCATCGGCATCGTCGGTAACGTTCTTACACCGCGGCCTTTGTAAACAAGAAATTATTTCTCGTCTCCCAATGCTCGTGCCGCCAGTGGCGTACCGGGGTGAGACCAGCGCCGCGTGCCAGTGCGAGAAACTCGTCAGTGGTGGCGTGAAACGAAATCTGACTGCCATCGTGAATCACCGTGGGCTTGCCACTTACTTTCCAGTACGCGATCCTTCGAGCCATCCCAAGGCAGGTGCGCAGACCGTGTTTACGATAGAGGAACGCCAAAGTTTGCCAGCTGCTGTCAAATTGCGGCTCAAGCGGCGGGCCGGGAACAAACGGAATCTCGCCGACGAAAATGCGCGCTCCCGGCCTTGTGATGCGATGCATTTCGCGCAAGCTCAGCAGAACTTTCTCTCGCGGGACGATCAGCAGCACGCTGTTACAGACGACGACCGACGCGCTCGCATCCGGAACCGGCAGCCGGTCGCTGAAAGCCTGACCTACATTCAGCCCAGCGGCCCTCACCAGTGCGACTTCTTCCTCGGTCGCCAAGAAGCCGAGCGCACTGCGAACACCTATCTTCTCGGCCAAACGCAGCAGCGTACCGTCGCCGCAACCGATGTCGACTAGATCGTCCCCCGGCCCAAGATCCACCTCTTCGATGATGCGCTGGCTAATCGCGGCGGTGATTTCCTCTTTGCCGGTGCCGCGCAACGCCAGGTCATGAAGAGTCTTCAGGTGTGTGGCGGTTTCACGGCAATATTCTACGTAGTCGTTGGAACGGGAAATCATGGGATGGGCAAATTCTAACAGCAGCGAGTTCGAGCGAACCAACGGCGAATTGATGCTGCTAATTTGCGAGACGGGCCCATCTTCCCCTTTGACCTTCATCCTCGCCCGGACGGGCTGCGCCTCAATTCACCCAGCCGGACTTAGAGCCGCCGTTCTTCTTGTCAGCCCCGGTATCTTCCGGTGGGATGTAATTGCCATGCTCGTCGAATTCTACGGTGCGGTTGTGCTTGCGCATATAGACCTCGAATTTCCGCGCCGCCCGGCGCCGCTTCCAGCGATAGTACTCGTTGCGTATCCCATAAAGCCGCTCCGTGAGGCGAAGCGAAGTCCGGCGGGATGAAAATAGCAAATACCAGACGTATCCAGCGCCCAGCCCGAGTAGAAGGATGAAATAAAAGAGTGCGAAATGGTAGAGCAGCAGGTACGCCGTTTCAAGGGCGGCGAAGAATAGAACGATCCACTTTACCGGGATTTGGATCGGGATGGGAAACAGCATGATCGGCGCGCCGCGATTGAACAGATAAAAAACCATCAAGATGGCATTGGCAGCGGCGCCTGAACCCCACGCCGGTCCTTGCGCAATAACCCCGGTAAGCGAAAGCAGAAATCCGGCTATTCCCGAAAGTACGACACTAGTGAAGAAAAGCCCGTAGAAGGGCGTGAAACCAACGCGTTCCTCCACCGCTGTTCCCAGAAAGTAGATTCCGACCAGCGAAAGCACGAACTGCCAGGGATCCACGTACATGAAGGCATAGGTGACAAACTGCCACAGCCAGCCTTGTCGAATATGCGCAGGATCCAGAGTGCCAACGCTAACAAGCGCCTGCCCGGTCCCTTGCGCAAACGCCATCAATAGCAGGATGACAACGTAAATCGCAACGCTGGCGAGGATGATTTGCCGGACAGCGCCCCGAAAGGGCGGCAGTCCCAAATCGAAAGAGGTGTTTCTGGGCATAAATCACAAGCCGTCACTTGGCTTCTGTCTACTTATCCTAACAGTTCGAGCCTCACCTTTCCGGCAAAGGCACCATGGGCAAGCTTCTGTGGCCTTCTTGATCGACCGCCCGTACAGCGAAGATCACATTATCTTTCGAACGCGGAACCGTAGCTTGGAGAACCTTTCCTTCCGCTTCCACGTGTTCCCATTCCGGGCTGGTGGTTGCACGCCACAGGACCTCGTAGCTGTTCGCACGCCCTCCCGGCGAAGATTCCCAAGTCAAGGTGGAATCGTTTTCCAGCTCCTTGGTCAGCAATCGGACCTTGCCCGGAGGGGCCGGCGCCGAAGCTAGCGAGGCCAGCGTAGCTGCGTTCAAACGGGCCACCGAAGCGATGTAGCCGTAATTCACGAACTTAGACAAGTCGCCGTATTCAATGCCGTTCGCGGCGCGCACATTCTGGTGCTGGTGGTTGTAGTCCTCGCGATACTCCGTGAATCGCACTGCGGCGTAGCCTCGCTGGTTGAAGGAATAGTGGTCGCCGCCACGCAGGTATCGGTCCAGGCGGAAAAGCAGCATCGGCTTCACACCGGTGTCGTAGGTACGGCTGACTTCCGAGACGTAGCGCGCAACTTCTCGAGAGGAGGAATCGCTCTCTCCGCCCAGGCTGCGGATCTGGCGCAAGTCAGCGTCCGTAGCGGCGGCCGGCACGCCTTCGGAGAACACCCGCACCACACTCGGGTCCTGCTGCGGATTGTTATCTCCGCCAACGATGTCATTGTTGAGCACAGCTTCAATGTTCCATTCCGCAGACTTCGCCATTTGCGCGAAGTGCTGGCTGCCGTAGAGTCCCTGCTCCTCGCCTGCCACGGTCAGAAAAATAATTGTTGCGGGAAATTTCAGCTGGCTAAGGACCCGGGCACACTCCAGGCTCACGGCGGTGCCGCTGCCGTCATCATTCGCGCCGGGAGCGGCATCAATCCCATTGAAATTGTCACTGTTGCGGGAATCGTAATGGCCGGTGACCAGCATAATGCGCTTGGCGCTTTCGCTATCGGTACCCTTCAAGACCGCATAAACATTGGTAATTTCCGTCGGCTTCGGAATGCGGTCGGCGGGCGCTTCGGTGAAACTGTCGATTTTCACCTCCAGGCATCCGCCGCAGTCGCGAGCGTAGCGCTCAAATTCAGACTTGATCCATTCCCGGGCGGCGCCGATGCCGCGGCCACCGGCAATGGAAGCCGGGTCCTGCCCTGAAAGCGTTGATCGAGTCTGGAAGCTCACCAGTTTCTCGATATTAGCCTGAATGCGTTGCGCGGAAATCTGCTGCAAAGCCGCGGCGATCCGCGGGTCCACAGGCAATTTGCCATCGACAGAACCGTCTCCTTGCAGAGCTGGTTGTGCCAGTAAAATGGACACAGCGACTACAAATAAGGCGACCGCAGCGCGCATACGGGAATCGAACATGCTTGTCAACCGAATAAGAGGAGCGGCAGCTGAAGATTTCCGTGACCGAACCACTTGACCCCAGGCCCGGGAAAAACTAAATATTAACAGGGGGCCTCTTATAGAACGGGGGGAATTATGGTTTATTGTCCCGAGTGTGAGTTCAATCTCGATATTGAGGAAGATGATGTCGATGAGGGCGAAATTGTGTCCTGCCCGGAGTGTGGTAGTGACTTCGAGGTGATCACGCTCAATCCCATCGAACTGAAGCCGGTGGAAGAGGAAGAAATCATTGACGAGGAAGAGGAGACGGAAGCAGAAGACGGTGACTACTCCTAGGCCTCGGATGACAGGTTCCCATCCTCACTCCTTCACTTTCAACTCCGGTACTTTCTACCGAAGTTCTCGGTTCATCCCATTCGGGCTGCTGCTATACGCATTGCTTGTTCCATCCGGGTTATGCGCCGCCGGCGGTCCCGGGCCCGGGCAGGCTAAGGCAGAAAAACCTTACGCGCTCCTGTTCGGGACGGTCTGGGGACCTGACGATCATCCGTTGTACCGAGTTAAGGTGAAGATTCGCCGGCCTGAGGACAAAAAGGCCCGTTGGGAGGTGTATTCCAATCACCGCGGCGAGTTTGAGCAGCGCTTGCCTGCGGGCAAGGCTGATTACCTGGTCTGGGCTGACTTGAAAGGATATAAGTCCCCCAATGGCAAGAAGCTACAGCCCGGCGAAGCGGTCAAGGTCCACTTTGAGAACGATGAGCGGGTGGACACTGGATTGCATCTAAAATGGTGATTGGCTGGCACGCTGCCGTAGTGAGCGGTTCCGGGAGGAACCTCATGAAGAAGCACCAGGTTGTGTGGTTCGCGGTGCTAGTGATTGTCCTCGCTGCCGCCGCAAGCTTCGCCTCCGCCGCGTATTCAAAGGAGAAAGGCGACACCGGCCGTCTGCTGACGGGGAAGGTCATTGATCACCAGGACAACCCTCTGCCCAGTTCCGTCGTATATCTCTCCAACACTCGCACCCGGGCAGTCAAAACCTACATTGTGGGCGCGGACGGCATCTACCGGTTCCCGGCCTTGTCGCTAAACGTCGACTATGAGGTGTACGCCCAGTACAATGGGCGCAAGAGCGACACCAAGACCGTCAGCCAGTTTGACAATCGGCAAACCGTAAACATCAATCTGAAAATTGACGCGGGAAAGTGACGCGGGGAGCGAAATGCTCTTTTCGGAGAGCAACAGATCCGTAGCGCTGCGCTCAAGATGAAAACTCGCAACCTCGTGGCTGCGCTTTTTCAGTTATTTTCGTTCCCGGCTCGCTTCCACGACACCAGTTCGCCGATGGTTGAGCCGCCAGTGCTGGACACTGGATGCTTATAGGCTTCCACTTCGTGTCGCGAAGCCTCCTCGCCTACGGCTTTGATGCTCAATCCAACCTTTTTCTCTTCCGGATTCATCTTGATGATTTTGAAGTCGTGCTCAAGGCCAGGCTCGAGGGTCAGGGCCTGGCCATTGCCATCCACCGCCTCGGAGTTGTGGCAGAGACCTTCGATGCCGTCAGCGATCTCGACGAACGCTCCGAAGCTGGCCACGCGCAGCACTTTGCCGTGCAGCACATCGCCAACATGATGTTGCTCGAAGAAAGTCTCCCATATATCCGGTTGAAGCTGTTTCACACCCAACGACAGGCGCCTCTTGTCGGGCTCAATTGCCAATACCACCGCCTTCACTCGGTCGCCCTTCTTCAATATCTCGGATGGATGCTTCACGCGCTTGGTCCAGCTTAGATTGCTGACGTGCACCAATCCATCGATGCCATCCTCGATCTCGATGAAAGCGCCGAAGTCGGTCAGGTTACGCACCCGGCCTTCGACCTGTGCGCCCACGGGATACTTCTCATGCAGAGCATCCCAGGGGTTGGTCGCCAGTTGCCGCATTCCGAGCGAGATGCGCCGCTCCTGCGGATTCACGTTGAGCACAACGCAATCTACCTGGTCGCCTACATTGACCAGCTTCGAGGGATGCTTCATGCGTTTGGACCAGGTCATCTCGCTGACGTGGACCAGGCCCTCGATGCCCTGCTCCAGCTCTACAAATGCGCCGTAATCGGTGACGCTGATGACGCGTCCGCTGACGTGCGCTCCGACCGGATAACGGTGGGAAGCATCCAGCCAGGGATCGGGTGTGAGTTGCTTGAAGCCCAGTGAGACCCGTTGCTTCTCCTTGTCAAACTTCAGCACCTTCACCTGGATCTGATCACCCACGTTGACCAAATCACGAGGATGAGTCAGCCGGCCCCAGGACATATCCGTGATGTGCAGTAGTCCATCAATTCCGCCGAGATCCACGAATGCGCCGTACTCAGTCAGGTTTTTGACCACGCCGGTAAGCACGCCACCTTCTTCCAGGTGTTCCAGGGTCTTGGACTTCTTTTCGTTCTGCTCTTCCTCCAACACCTGCTTGCGCGAGACCACGATGTTGCCGCGTTTCTTGTTCAGCTTGATGATGGCAACATCCAGCCACTGCCCTTTTACTCCCTCCAGATTGCGCACCGGACGCAGATCAGCCTGAGAGCCCGGCAGGAACGCGCGAGCGCCAAGAACGTCCACCGTCAAGCCGCCCTTGATGCGCTCGACCACCTGAGCCTTGATCGGCTTTTTCTCGTTGTAGGCCTTCTCGATTTCATCCCAGGCGCGCAGCCGCTGCGCTTTCTGATGGGAGAGGTTGATGTAACCCTCTTCAGTCTCACCCTTATCCCGCATGACGTCGATTTCATCACCGGGCTGGAATTTCGGCTTGCCATCGTGGTCCAGGACCTCGGCCAGGGGCAGCATGCCCTCAGACTTAGCGCCGATATCGACCACGACGTGAGTAGGAGTCAGCTTCAGCACTGTGCCTTTGAGGACATTGTCCTCGCTGACGGCTTCTTCACTCTCGGTGGTGAAAGTTTCTAGTGCTGCGGCAAAATCTTCAGTGGCGGTTGGCATAGTTGGTTTTTCGTCGCGACTCTGGGCAGGCTCGGGCGGCTCAGGGTTGGCAACGTCTGCGGAATGATCCTCGGCGCTCCCCGAGGGATGCTCAGCTACCGGTGTCGAAGTCGAGAAATCCAAGTTACGGGCGACGTTGTCGTCAAACAAGATCAATGGCCTCTCTGCGGTATTCCTCGCCCCTCGTACGGGGACGGACGCGGGCTGTTTACGTGCGGACTGCTGGAGTGAGTCTTAGGTTGTGTGGAGCCCATCCTGGCGAATGAGCTTGAACAATCCCAGCGGCCGGACCGCTAAAAGCGAACCCGCATCCCAGTGCGAACTCTCCGACTATAGCAACCGGTTCCGAAGAGTGTCAAACAGCAAAAATGTAGGCGCGGACCTGTCCTGAGCGAAGTCGAAGGAGTCCGGCCCCTACATCCTCCACCCCTGCATCTTCAGCACTTCTGAGGCCGTGGCCAGCACGAGCGAGACGCTCGCGCCTACACCGATCCTATGCGCAAATTGCAGCGGTCTGGTACTCTGCCGTGCGATGGATTATCTTTGGACTCCCTGGCGCTACGCCTATGTGACTGGTGGGGAAAAAGCCGGAGATTGCGTGTTTTGCGAACTTCCCAAGGCCGGAAATGACGCTAAGGTTCGCATCGTATATCGCGGCCAGAACTGCTATATCGTCCTCAATACTTTTCCCTACACTCCCGGGCACGTCATGATCGTTCCCTTTGCCCACTTGGATGAACTGCAGAAACTTCCGGTGAAGGCGGCGCAAGAGATGATGCAGCTCTCGCAAAAGATGGAAAGCACGCTGCGCGAACTCTACAAGCCCGACGGAATCAATCTGGGGATGAACATCGGCAAGGCGGCAGGAGCCGGGGTAGCGGGTCATATCCACATGCATGTATTGCCACGCTGGGTGGCGGACGCGAATTTCGTGTCGGTAGTGGGGGAAACCAGGACCTTGCCGGAGAGTCTGGAGGTCACCTACGAAAAAATCAAAACCGCAATGGAGGCGCGAACTTCATCTTGAGCCGCTCGCTAGCTTCCCCATCTCCTTCTCGTCTATCACCTTCACGCCCAATTCTTTCGCCTTATCCAACTTGGACCCTGCGTCATCCCCGGCGACCACGTAGTCGGTTTTCTTGCTGACCGATCCGGTGACTTTCCCCCCGGCATCCTCGATCAGCTTCTTGGCTTCGTCCCGGCTGTAATGCGGCAGTGTTCCGGTTAGGACAAAGGTCTTGCCGGCAAGCTTGGTACCGCGTTCCTTCTTTTTGCCGGCGAATGTCAAACCGGCCTTGCGCAATCGCTCCACCAGCTCCCGGTTCTTTGGCTCCCCAAAGAATTCCGCGATGCTCTCGGCGATGCGGGGACCAACTTCATCTACTTCGAGCAATTCTTCTTCTTTCGCATTCATCAGGGCATCCATTGACCCGAAGTGTTCGGCTAGAAACTGCCCCGTGCGCTCTCCGACAAAGCGAATGCCAAGACCGTAAATTAAGCGCTCGAGCGGCAACTTCTTCGAATTCTCAATCTCGTTCAGAATGTTTTGCGCTGATTTGTCAGCAAATCGTTCCAGGCTGAGCAAGTCTTTCTTTGTTAGCCCATAAATGTCGGCGACATTCTTGACCATGCCACGCTCGGTCAGTTGATTGACGAGCGCATCGCCCATGCCATCGATGTTCATCACGCCGCGTGAGGCAAAGTGAAGGATGGTCTCTCTCAGTTTGGCGGGGCAATTGGCGTTCACGCAGCGGTGATCAGCCTCGCCCTCAGTGCGTACAACGTGGCCCCCGCACACCGGACACTTCTCGGGCATGTGAAACGTCTTATGGCCGCGGGGATGATCTTTGTCCTCTACCACGCGAGTTACCTTGGGAATCACATCGCCGCCGCGTTCGACCTCAACCCAATCGCCGATTTTGACGCCCAGGCGCTCGATTTCGTCCATGTTGTGGAGAGTGGCCCGACTCACAGTGGTGCCGCCGATGGGAACAGGTTTCAGCACGGCGACGGGTGTCAGTTTGCCAGTTCGGCCAACCTGCACGATGATGTTCTCAATTTGGGTGATGCCGGAGCGAGCAGCATATTTGTAGGCAATCGCCCATCGCGGAGCCTTCCCGGTGTAACCGAGTTCCTCCTGCAGCCCGGTACGATCGACCTTAATGACGATTCCGTCAATCTCGTAGGGCAGCTTCTCCCGCTTGGTTTCCTCCCGCTCGATGAAGGCCCAGATTTCATCAAAGTTTTTCAGCAGCTTTCGGCTGGGATTGACCTTGAATCCGGCGGTATCGAGGGCATTCAGAGTTTTCCAATGCCGGTCGAAATAGGTCCGCCCATTCCGCAGAAGCATGTAGGAGAAGTAATCGAGCCGGCGTTGCGCGGTAATACTGGGCTCAAGCTGGCGAACGGTGCCTGCCGTAGCATTCCGGGGATTGGCGAAGAGCGAGAGGGCTTTCTGTTCTCGCTCGTCATTCATCTTCTTAAACGCGGCGATC
>Ga0210401_10000929_pt1 | contig 35354 bp, 34 predicted proteins | sample IncBWH32MmetaG_FD_150866 | JGI IMG/M metagenome (GOLD analysis project Ga0210401, IMG submission 150866) | Forest soil microbial communities from Barre Woods Harvard Forest LTER site, Petersham, Massachusetts, United States - Inc-BW-H-32-M | ecosystem: Environmental > Terrestrial > Soil >... | reverse complement strand
TTGTCGGGAGACTTGCCAAAATGCTTGGCGAAGTCGCTTACCACCCGCAGGTAATTGCGCGTGGTGATGGCAGAGTAGTTGCGACGCTGGAGTTCCTCCAGCATCATCTTGCGTAAACGGGTCACAGGAATCTCCTTTCCCTATGACCCACACTATGTCAGCAGTTCCTGAACTCTCTCGGTCGATCCACGCGGTAGCGTCCGCCGCGCCAGCGGCTTAGTCCTGGTCGGGTAACCGGAAGTAATCCGGATCGGGACATGCGGGTAGGTAATGAGAGTCGGCATCTCGTGGGTTAATCATCGCTGACGAGATGCGCGCTTCCTAAACAAAGGCACCGGCGTTTGCACTATCTGATCGACGTATCTCGACTTCTTATACCGGCCAGTCTTGGGTCTTCTTGCGAGTTCCAGTCTGCGCCGATGCAAGCACGTCATCCATGAGCTTCGCTAAGTGGACGGCATGCTGGAAATCAGGGGCAATTGCGGTTCCCGAGGATATGTCGTTTCGGAGTGCCGCATACATAGCAGCGACATTGGCAGCCTCTGCCGGCATCAAGGCCAATTCACCCTCCTCCAAAGGCTGCGGTTCGCCGAACAAGGAGAGAGTAAGCCTACCGGACTGAAAGCCTCGCACAGCCCCACCCTCAACAACAAGATCGCCAAGCTCCCCCGTCACTTCCAAGCGAAACGGTACTGCCTTAGCCGGCCGTCCACCTGTTACCTCGATGGATACGCTTGTATCGCTTCCGCCGCGAGCTTGAACGAGCAAATGGTCTGGCACCGACCGGGCTTGCGTTGTGGGAGGGGCGCCAACCTGAACTTCAGGGTATTGGATTGTGGTCAGAGCGGCCAGCTCGGACCATGGGCCAAGCAACGCGATAGTGAAGTCGATGGTATGGGCGCCTTGAATCGTCACCAGCGTAGCTCCATTCTTGGCATCCTCTGCAAAAGCCATCGCTGCTTCAACCTTTGGACCAAAAGCGACGGTGGTGGAGAGGACTCGAGCGCTCAGCGGCCGACCGATCGCTCCAGAGCGAACCAGCTCGCGTGCACGAAGAAGCGCAGGGTTGACGCGTGTTTGTAGGCCGACGGCCGCGTGGACATTCGCAAAGCTGCGCAGCTTTCGCCAGTTCTTCCGTCTCGGCGAAATTACGTCCGAGCGGCCATTCGCAATAAACGTGTTTTCCTGCCGTAAGCGCTGCCAGTACTAAGTCACGATGATCGGGGACTTTCACGGCGATGGTGACAATGTGGACGTTTGGATCTTGAATCAGGTCTTTGCCATCGGCGTAGCTCGCCTTCGCGCCGAAAGCTTTAGCAGCAGCGTCTGCCTTTGCCTGACTGCCTGAGGCGACCGCGACGATCTCCAAGCCCGCAAGCTGCTGGACTGCCGGAACGTGAGCAAGTTTTGCCCAACCTCTCTCCGCGCCTGCGCCGATGATTCCAACTCCGAGCGGCTTTGCCATTTGGTCTCCGGTTCGGCGCAGCAACACTGTGGCAGGCCGACTCTTCGAGATTATTCGATAGTTATTCCCGCCAAACGGCTCAAACTTAGGGTCCGCTGTTCAGGACGATTCTTACAGTCGTGAGATTAATAACGGGAAGTCGGCTTGTCGGTAGCTGGGGTTCTGCTACGTTTGGCCTCGACAGCCAGGGACTCTGCTTCGCGTGCCCGGCGGCAGCATGTGGCTCATAGCTGCCGATGGATCGGCAAAGTGAAAGAAAAACTGCAGCCGTGCCCCCGACGGCTTGTAACGCTCAGCGAGCCACCGTGCGCCTTAATAATCGCACTCGCAATAGGAAGTCCCATTCCAGTCCCTTCGACCGCGTGCCGATGGTCCTTCCCGCGATAGAATTTCTCGAAAATCAAGGTTTGTTCACAATCGTCAATCCCTTCGCCCCGGTCGATCACGCTCGTCATAACGAAATTTCCATTCAACTCGGCAGTGACGATGATCGGCCTGTCGGCGGGCGAATATTTGGCCGCATTTTCCAGCAACTGCATCAGTCCTTTCTTGGCTACTTTCAGATCGGCGCGCACGGCTGGCAGTCCCTGTTGCAATTGAACCGAAATCGAACGAGTCGCAAGCAGCGTCCTGCACTCTTTTGCGGCCGCGTCGATGATCTCTTCGATCGCATGCGGCGTCAGATCGAGTTTCACGCTTGCATCGAGCTGCGCAGTCTTCATTGCCTCGCCGAACAGTTGGTTTAGGCGGTCCGCCTCCTCGTTGATCACGAGGAGGAGATCGTTGCGTTGCGAGGGTTGCAAACGCGAATCTGTAAGTAGTGCCGTGACAGAGGCCTTGATCGAAGTCAAAGGTGTGCGGACTTCATGCGTCACGGAGTCAACTATCGCGGTCCGCAACTGGCTTGCTTCTCGATCCCGTTTCCCAGGATCAAACTGTGGCAAGTGTTTGCTCATGGTCTATGTTCTTCTCGATTGGTCGACTTTGCGGTCCTTACAATGGAGTTCGCGTTCGGCTCGCAGCCGATCATCAAGCGCTAGTGCCAGACAGGATGCTGCGCTCGCTGCGTCCATCGTTGGGTGTCCGTTCAAGGAATTGGCGGTGTGCTGCAACGAATACACAGCTCACTGCCGATAGCCGTACATCCATCACTAAATCCCTCCGCATGGTTTCGGGCCGCTGAGTTCAAAACATGCATCGTCTCTTTTCCACGTAAAGAGACTCCGAGATGGTTCTGCACAGTCGAGAGCATCTTCAATCGCCCGGGAGGTCCGTAACGCTGGCTAGTTCACGAGCTCCCAATCGACCACACTTTGGTCTGGGTTTATTTGAAGAAGGCGAGTAATTCTTGATTGATCTGATCCGCCTGAGTTGTACACATGCCGTGCGGCGCGCCCGTAATTACCTTGAGCATGCCTCCTTTTACAATCTTTGCCGAAAGCAGCGCAGAGTCGGCGATCGGCACGATTTGATCGTCATCGCCGTGAAGGATCAGAGTAGGTACATCCATCTTCTTTAGATCTTCGGTGAAGTCGGTCTCGGAAAATGCCTTGATACAGTCATAGGCACTCTTGATCGACGCCTGCATTCCCTGGAGCCAGAAGGAGTCTCGCACTCCTTGCGACACCTTCGCGCCCGGCCGGTTTGCGCCGTAAAACGGCAGGGTGAGATCTTTGAAAAATTGGGACCGATCGGACAATACTCCCGCGCGGATGCCGTCGAACACATCCATCGGCAAACCACCGGGATTCGCAGCGGTTCTTAGCATCAGGGGCGTCACTGAGCCAATGAGTACGGCTTTCGCCACACGTCCCGTTCCGTGCCGGCCAATGTAACGTGCGACTTCGCCCCCGCCTGTCGAGTGGCCGACGTGGATCGCATTTTTCAGGTCGAGGGTTTTGACGAGCGTTGCAAGGTCGTCCGCATAGGTGTCCATTTCGTTGCCGTTCCAGGTTTGGCTGGATCGTCCGTGACCACGGCGGTCGTGGGCTACACAGCGATATCCGCGGGAAGCCAGAAATAGCATCTGTGCGTCCCAAGCATCCGCGTTGAGCGGCCAGCCATGACTGAATACCACGGGCTGCCCCGCGCCCCAATCCTTAAAATAAATCTGTGCGCCGTCTTTGACCGTGATCGTATTCATGCGATGCTCTTCTTGATTAAAGGTGGGGGATGTCGAAGCCGCAGATTTGCCGCGTGCCACAACCACCTTCGGCATGGCCGTGGCCGCTACCATGGCAGAGCCGCCGATGATCATTGCTCGGCGCGATGTTGATACTCTCGAATTCGTTCTGTCGTTGTTCACGATTTCAATTCCCTTGGTTGCCCTTCCTGTTCCGATTTCGATTTCGACAAGGCTTCAGAAACTCAAATTGATTCAAAGTTCCTTGTCCGGAGGTTATTCACCGTCGCAGCGAGTTTGCTTGAGATGCGGAAGTTAGGGCAAACGCGCGGAGAGCACACTGCCGGCGCGCCTTTCGCTGTAAGATACGGACAAGCTTGGCCCGAGCTCGTGCGATCTGCGCCTTCACGGTCCCTTCGGGCACTCCCAACAGACATGCGGTCTCTTTCGTGGTTAAGCCATCAAGGTCGCGCAACTCAAATGTTCGACGTAGTGTGGGGGAGAGCTGATTGACGACCTTGAGAATTCGGCTATGTGCGTCTGAAGCGAAGCAGACTTCTTCTGGACTCGGCTTCGAATCCGGTAATCGCTCTGAGAGGGCGAATCCTTCCTCTCCTGGTTGTTGGTCGAGCGATATGTGGATATCGCGTCGCCGACGCAGTTGCATCAGCGCGGCGTTGGTGACAATCGCACTTAACCACGTCGACATTTGTGCTTGCCCCCTGAACTGGGCCAAGTGCTTGTAAGCGGATACCAAAGCGTCCTGAACAGCGTCTTCCGCATCAGGTGTGTTTCCCAAGTATCGAAAAGCTCTCCTGTAGAACATAGGAAGATTACGCGTTACAACATCGTCGAGTTTCCGAGCGCTCTCGCTGAACAAATCAACTCGATATGCTTCATGTTCGGTCGAGGTTTCTGCCGACATGCGATTCGTCCTTTCAAACAACGGGACCGAGCATTGAGTTGAGGCCGGCAGTCGTTAGTGGGTCAGCCAAGGTCACTTACATCAATAGCAAATGCAACTGTGATGCCACTCTGGTAAAAGCAGTTTCGTCATGAATAAAAGGAAACTGTTTACGCACAGAACTACAGGGGGATCGGCTATTTTGCAGTGCCCTTTGAGAGCGCCTCTTTTGGAAGGATTCCGAGGGCGGACGATTCTGCCGTTGAGACCGTGTCCCTAAGCCAATTCCTAACTGCCGACAGACTGTCTATTGCTAGCCCACTAGCAAGCATGGCTCGAGAAATGTAGCTGTGTTCAATCCACTAGTTCCCAGGATGCGCGGGCAAGGATCATAGTTTGGCACATCAACTGCCTCAGTCATCCGGGCTGGAAAATGCTTTTTGCTCTGCGCCGATCATGCGTCGTTTTCAGGATAAGCCTTGGGCTTCAAGGCCAAGGGGTTCCGCGAGTCGGGAGTCATTCCGAGCAAAAACTCTACCCAACGGTTCAAACATGTCATTTCCGGATCGACGCACCGTCGACGTACTACTGACAACTCTGCTTTTTCTCGTCGTCTGTTCACTAGTCTACAGCGCCCGGCGTGCCATCTTGGTCTTCGTCGTATCGATATTGTTTGCTTACCTGATCAATCCGATCGTCAGATTCATCGAGGGGCACTCGTTATTTTTCAGAAATCTAAGAGGACCTGCTGTCGTAGAAGTTTATCTGCTTCTGCTGATTCTCGTTGCAATTCCTGCACGCACGCTTGTCCCTACACTGTTGCGGCAGACTAGCGCGCTACGCGATGCGGTGCCAGCTTTATTGAGCGATCATCCAGATGAAGAGCTTGTGACGGAGGTTGGCAGCAGATACGGATGGACCGAACTGCAGGAAGTTCGCCTGAAGGCTTTCCTTGCAGGACATCGAGACGATTTGTGGAGGCTCGTACTCGATGCGGAGCATCAACTTCCCACTGCGGCACAAGCTCTGGGCTTTGTTCTTCTGATCCCGATACTAGCGATATTTTTTCTACGCGAAGGAGGGGATCTCGCGAACAGTTTCATACTATTCGCCTCCTCGCGCGGAAGGTCCGAATCTGTACGCGCACTCGCCGAAAAACTGGATGCCGCAATGAAGAACTATATAAAGGCAAAGGTGATTCTAGGCAGCTTATCGCTAGTCGTCTATTCGGTGGCCACGCTCCTCTGTGGCGTGCCGTACGCTGTTATCCTCGGAATCTGCGGAGGTGTCCTCGATTGCATTCCCGTGGCGGGCGGAATGGTTGCGGCGGCCATGATGATCAGCGTTGGAGTGCTCACGCATTCTCATTGGATTTGGATGACCGTGTTGCTGGTCGGTTGGAGAGTAGCTCAAGACTACTTAATTGCCCCCCGCGTTATGGGGCGTAACCTCGAAATTCATCCATTGATGGCGATATTTGGCGTGATGGCAGGCTGGGAAATCGGCGGCGTTTTTGGCGTCTATCTTGCCTTCCCCTTAATGGCGGCGGCAAGCGTCGTCTGGCGCAACTACATCTCTTCGAAATCATCTCTGTACCATAGCGCCGGCACGTATGAACAGATGCATCCCACCGCCCCACTGTCGACCGATAAGTCCCTTCAATAGTGGTTCGATCAAGAGAATACGCCCGAAAGTGCCCTAACCGGATTCTTCACGGAAATGAACGGTCTTTTGTGCGCGGTTTGGGCGCTTCACCATCGAGAGCCGCGGTACTCTCAGGATCGAGAAATGCTTACAGCGTCCTCGCGCTTGTCTCGGCTGATTCTCTTTAGAGAAGGATCCGAGGATCATACGGCTTCTCGGGAGCAAATTCGCCCGTCCAGGCACGCTCATGCAGTTCCCATGCCGATGCGCCCGCCTCGCGTGCAGCAATCACCTTGTCGGGGTCTACGTACTTGCCCATCGGATTTTTCGCAAACTCCGGCGACGTACGCAAATGCTCGGTCGACGTCAAACTGTCACCGTAGTTATCGGCGTTCAACTCGACGCTGTTGCGGTCGGGGTCCTCATAATAAAAGGCGGTCTGAGCGCCGGAATCTGTGCACAGTACGGGCAAGATGCCTTGCTCCTTCAATCGCGCATACGTGCCAAGCAAGTCGTCGAGAGTTCGGTACTCAAAAGCAACGTGCTGGAGCCGTTGATGATGCGCTCTGTCGGGATCGGCGATTAGACCCGGCAATTGGACGAACGCCAAGCGGTGGTTCGCCTCGTCATTGCTAACCCATGCCGCCATCAGGTTGGGCCCCGACTTCTGATCACCGGTAGCGGAACTGGTGCGATGGACCAGACTCATTCCCAGCACAGTTCGATACCAATGAAGCATGGCATCAGTATTGGCAGTGGTCATTCCCAAGTGTTGTAGCCGAGGGTGGATGATCGTGAGCTTGTTCATTGTCGCCAATTTCTCCTAAATACAAATACTGCTTCGAAGCAATTCAATATCCAAAGGTGGCGCGCATTATCTTTGCGGAGCCGAGGTCGGGCGACTGCCAATGGGTTGGCAGCCGATAGCCCGTTAGCATTGGATGTCGAGACAACGACCGCTTACCCCCTCGCCCGATTTGTTTCCCACTGAATTATTTTTTTCAGATCGTAGTAGGTTGGCGACTCTAGTTACGCTGGAGTTATACCCAGACGCAGTCATCTGCTCGTCCGTTCTCAAGGATGGAGAGGCAAACCAACGGTTTTGGCACGGGGAGTGCTCTCCCCTCAGTGCGCGTGTGAGAGCACGACATCAATCTGCGGTGGGACTTTGTCCCGCCGTGTACTCGACATGGAGGTGGACGGTGGCTCCAGAGGCAGCGAGTGTCCCGACAACTGAGCCCGCAAAGCCAGCCCTTGTGGTGCCTCGCCATCAAGCTTGGCCAGGCTGGATAGTACCCAGCCTGGTGTTGCTTCTTGCCGTAGTCCTTTTATTCGTAATCGCGGGCAATTGGAACGCATGGGTCGGGGGGGAAGCGAAGCAGGCCACGGATGACGCCTATCTCCATGCCGATGTAACGCCACTCAGTACCAAGATCTCAGGCGTTGTGGCGAGTGTGAAAGTGTCCGACTATCAACACGTAAAAGCTGGTGATCTTCTTGTCCAAGTGAAGGATGACGACTATCAAGCCCAAGTAGCGCAAGCCGATGCCGGGGTGGCTGCTGCGAAGGCCGCAATCGAAAATAATCGGCGTCAAAAGCAACTGCAACAAGCCAAGATCGACAGAACGGTTGCCGGGGTCGGCCAAGCCCAAGCTGAGATATCAGCAGCTCAAGCAGGCATTGACGCTGCTCAGGCCGAACTCGACCGTACGTTGCCGGAACGACAACGCCAGGAAACTCTGATTGCTACCGGTTCCACAACTCGGCAGAAAGTTGAGCAAGCCGTCGCTGACGAAGAACGGTCGCGGGCACAACTTGTCAGCCGTCAGGCTGGATTGGCGCAAGCCAAAGCAGCACTAGCCAGCAACGAGTCAGCAGTGGACGCCGAACGCCGAGGGCTTGACGTTTTGAACTCACAGGAGGCTCAGCTTCGTGCCGATCTCGCTGCGAAGCAGGCTGCTCTCGACGCGGCCCGCGTCAACCTTGCATATACACGAATCGTTGCTCCAACGAACGGTACGGTCGGTGAGCGGAAGGTCCGCCCGGGACAAATGGTCAATCCGGGAACACAAGTGATCTCCTTGGTCGAAGATGACGTGTGGGTGCAGGCAAATTACAAGGAAACGCAACTCACTCACGTTGCCGTAGGGAATGCAGCAGAAATAAAGGTCGACGCTTTTCCCGGAATCGTCCTGCGGGGCAGGGTCAGCAACGTCTCGCCGGCTAGCGGCTCGCAGTTTTCCCTTCTTCCGCCCGACAACGCGACTGGAAACTTCACGAAAGTCACCCAACGAATTCCAGTGAAGATCACGCTTGAACCGGACAGCCGAGTTGCGGGAAACCTGCGTCCCGGCATGTCAGTCGTAGCCACCATCGACACACGTTCTGCCCACTAAATTTTAAGGACCTCATCTTAGGATCAGGACGGAGTATGAGCGCAACCGCGCATAGCTCGCAGACTCAAGAAAAGACCGGGGCACAGATCCTCACGTCCCTCTCCGGCGCCCTGCCGGCAGAAATCTCCGTACGTCCTCTCATAGGAATGTCGGGTGTGGCACTCGGGGCGATGATCGGGACCATCAACGGCCGGCTCCTCTCCGTGGGGCTCCCTGACATCCGAGGCGCGATGGGCTTGGGGCCGGACGAAGCTTCGTGGCTCCCGACGGTTCTGAATATGGGAATGATGTTCATCGGCCCATTCTCAGTGTTTCTAGGCGGTCTGCTGGGAGCCAGGAAAGTTCTCCTTCTCTGCGCGACTATTCTGATCCCTGTCTCTATCGTGTTGCCGTTTGCACCCAACTTTCCACTCCTGTTGGTCCTCGAGGTAATCGCGGGAATCACTGCCGGCAGCTTTTATCCGCTAGCCATGAGCTTCATTTTGCGCAACCTGCCAGTGCGCTATTCGATCTTTGCGATCGCAATGTATGCAGCAGCAATTGATTTCTCGACAAACGCGGCTACGTCCGTCCACGCGTGGTATATGCAGCACCTGTCATGGCATTGGGACTTCTGGACTACCGCAGTGCTCACGCCGTTGATGATGTGGCTCGTCCACAAGGGCATTCCCCCCTCGCCGCCTCCATCCAGCAAGGGTCCTCGTCCGAGTTGGGTTGCATTTCTATATGGCAGTTTCGGCGTCGCGTTCCTTTACGGAGCCCTAGACCAGGGTGAGCGATTGGACTGGCTGAATTCAGGAACCGTCGTCGCCATGTTTTCTGTCGCAGCTTTTCTGCTGACCGTCACAGTGGTTCGTCGGCTGCGAATGCCCAATCCATTGGTCGACCTGCCTTTTCTGCGGCAGCGGAACACGCTGCTCATGGCCGTCGTCCTATTCATATTCCGCTTCGTGCTTTTGTCTACCGTTATTCTTATTCCGCAATATCTCGGAGGAATCCGCGGACTGCGTCCTGAGCAGATTGGTGCGACTCTCCTTTGGGTGGCTCTCCCGCAATTGCCCCTTGCACTGTTTACCGCCTTGTTCCTCAGGCGATTCGACTCCAGACTGCCGTTGGCTGTTGGCTTTTTCTTGGTAGCGATTGCGTGCGTCATGAATTCGCACCTGAGTTCCGCGTGGGACCGTGCTGATTTTATTGGATCTGAGATCGTGATGGCGTTCGGGCAGTCGATGGCGTTCACGAGTGTGGTAGCGAATTGGATCATGCAGTCGTTCTACACAGGAGCCATCAGCAAACCCCAATGGATCCTGACGTTTTCGGCTTTTGTCCATACCATCCGGCTTTTTGGCGGAGAGTGCGGCGTGTCATTGATGGGGCACTTCTTAAGCGTTCGAGAGAAGTTGCACTCGAACCTGATCGGCTTACACGTCGATACCGGAAGCTGGCTCGTGCAGCAAAGACTCTCCTTGCTTGCCGCCGGGCTCGCCCCGGACTCCAACGGAGCCGACGGCGCGAGCGGTCGTGCAGTCGGGTTGCTAGCGCTGCAAGTGAGCCAGCAAGCGCACACTCAGGCCCTGATTGATGGCTTCGTTCTGTGCGAGTGGGCTGTCCTGGTTTGCTTGTTGGTTGTGTTGTGTATGCACAGACCGCTTATCACATACGGTGACCTGGACGCCGTTCCCGGAAGGCCGGTACCCGTGTGAGGCCGGGCACAGGAGAAACACAATGAAAAAGCACTATTACGCCCTCCGCAAATGCGCTCTCCTGTTGCTCGGTTCCTCACTGCTGGTGTCTGCGGCCGGCGGACAGGAGCGAAGACTGACTTTACACGAGGCGACTGACCTCGCGCTAAGGCAAAACCACGCAATAAAAACTGGCCAGTACGCCTTGGCTGCCGAACAACAGAAGCGGCGGATCGCACAGTCCAACTACTACCCAACGCTCACCAACGAGTCCAATCTGCTGCATATCACCGATCTTCAACGTGTGGAGGTGCCAGCCGGGGCCTTTGGCGTCATCCCTGGGGGCGCATCCATTCCCCCTTCGAATCTCTTCCTTACACAAGGAACAAAGACGCTTGAAACCAGTGGCACGATGCTCGCGCAGCCGCTGACCCAACTCATCAAGATCCACCAGGCAAATAAGGTCGCGGAGGCGGATGTAAAAGTATCGGAAGCCTCCTTAATAAAGACATCCAGCGACGTGGTGTTCCGCGTGCACGAACTCTATTACCGTGTTCTGGCGACTCAGATGCAAAGGCAGGCGACCGAATTGCAGATTGCATCTGGCAACGAGAACCTGAACGAGAGTAGCGAACAAGTCAAGAACGGCAGCCTACTTCAAGTAGATCTAGTGGAAAGCCGGGCGAACCTGCTTGAGGCCAAGCAGACACTTTTAACTTATGATTCGCAAATCTCCGATCTCAGCGTTGAACTAAATGATCTACTCGGCCTACCACTCGATACGAGGCTTGCTCTGGATCCTGATGTCAATGTGGCGCTAGACTTACCAACCCGAGACGAGTCAGTCAAAGCCGCGCTGAGCAGCAATCCCGAGATGAAGCAAGCGTCGCAGGAACTTTCTAAGGCGCAGGCGGCTCACTCGGCTGCGAAGGCCGAATACATCCCTGACGTCGGTGCTTTCGCTCGATACAGCTACCAGAACGGTGTGCCCTTCGTCGACCGGAACTTTGGCACGTTCGGAATTCACCTCACCTATGATTTATTCGACGGTGGCAAACGGAAGGCGCTCGTTCGGGAACGGCGTGACGAAATATCAGAAGCTAAAGAAAACCTCCAGCGCATTCAGGATGAGATCGAGGTTCGTATCACAACGATTTACAACCGGCTGGAAACGACTCGATCCATGGTGGAAGTCAAGAGAGAGTATCTTGCTGCACGGCAAGAGAGCGCCCGCCTTGCTGAGGATCAATTCAAACAAGGGATTACTTTGGCGTCCCAGCGGGACGCATCACGCGCGCAAGCGATGAAAGCGAAGGCTGGATTGCTCGACGCGAGCTTGGCGTACTTATTGGCTCGCGACGACTTGACGCGAACCCTTGGTGGCGAACTCCCACGGTAGTCTCTCACATTAACGTAATCGGCTGAGGAGCGCGTGTTCCAGAGAGTCAGGCGAAACAGACTCCGTCGGAGACTTGCGAATGCCCACCTCTGAACCGCGCACTCATCCGACCAAGGCGAATCCGCAACAAAAATACAAAAGGCACAGCTCGTCTGAATGTCAATCTTCAATCATGTGCCAGCCCATTAGCGGTTGGTAACGGCCCGCAGCATCTATCGCAAACCAGATCATCTGCATGGTGACCTCATTCCCTGTGGCTTTACAAGCGACTTTCCCTGAAAAGAACTTCGGCACCGTGATTGCTCCATTGCCATCCAGACACCGCAACCGCCAGAAAATCAGGAGAAGAACAATTAAATGATTGCCTATCGGCTCCTCCAACCTCAACAAGCTCCGGAGCTTCGGGATGTGCCCAAACCATCGCCTCGTGCCGGGCAGCTTCTGATCAAAGTAGGTGGCTGTGGACTCTGTCACACGGACATCGCCATCATGGGAAAGACCAAAGCGCAGCTCGACGAGTGGCATGCTGCGCCTCCGTTCACATTAGGACACGAGATCGCCGGTTGGGTCGCGGAGCTCGGCCAGGGTGTTACAGGGTTCAAGACTGGCGAGCCGGTGGCAGTGGTACCTGTGTGGGGGAGCTGTGGGCATTGTCCTCCGTGCCGGCGCGGTGAAGAGAACTTCTGCTACTACATCACGAGTCTGACGGGGGCCGGCATTGGATTCGACGGCGGTCTAGCTGAATACATGGTGGTTGAGTCCCGCTTCGCAGTTCCGATCGGTGAATTCGATCCTGTCCTTGCCGCTCCCCTCACTGACGCCGGCTTGACCACGTACACCGCGATCAAGCCGGCCTTGCCAGCGCTCGTTCCTGGAAGCACGGCTGTTGTAATCGGCGTGGGTGGACTGGGACTGCTAGCGGTTCAGTTCCTCCGTACTCTCTGCTCTGCCCGAGTCATTGCAGTGGACAGCGACAAGGGCCATTTGCAGATCGCCGTGGAGCACGGCGCCGACAACACTCTGCCGAGCGACGCGACAACTGCAGAACAGATACGGAGCCTGACCGCAGGGACGGGTGCTAATTTCATTCTTGATTGCGTTGGCGTCGAGGCGACTCTTAAGACCGGTGTCGCGGCCTTGGCACGACTTGGGAGACTGACGCTCGTAGGCGCGGCTCTAAAGACGATTCCGTTTGGACTGCACGAAGTACCTTGGGGCGCTGAACTTGCCACCAGCATGAATGGAGGTACGGTCAATCTCCGCGAGGTCATCGAACTCGCCCGGTTGGGAAGGATCGAAACCATTGAGGACCGTTACCCGCTCACGCGGGTTGCCGACGCCTACAACGATTTCAAAGCGGGGAAAGTACGGGGTCGTGCGGTTTGCCTTCCCGAGGGGACGGCGGCGTAGCAACCGAGACCTCCTGAAGTCTTGCATGCAGTTTTCATCGGTTGCTCGCATGGAGGGAAATTCGGATTATGAGTCTGGCTGAAGCGATCAAGGTTACGGCAGTCCCGAACGAGTTCGCTATTCTCGCTGACATCCGCAAATTCTTCGCGCGTTACGGACCTACCTTTGTGGACTTGGCAGATGGACAGCGGTCGGATATTAGCGCTCTGCTCGATTTCTACGGCGCACCGTTGAGGTTCATCGGCGCGAACTTTCACATGGTCATGAAAGACAACAATGCCATCACTGGTGAAGAAGGAATGGGAGGCGAGATCGGCAGGCTGCGACATGCCCATTTTGCTGGATCAACGCTTGACAAGTGCGATGTCAAAGTCCTCAACGCTCAGGCAGCGCTCGTCGATGCTTTGTGGGTACGGCGCGACACCGCAGGCGCCGTTATGACGCGATTCGGTGTGATTTACCTCATGGCTCTTACTCCGCACGGCTGGCGCATCACGTCTGCAGTCAACGTATCGGAGTGAGCGCCGCCGAACTCAGTTCCGTTTCACGTTGGACCAAGGAAAGGAGACTTGACGAAAGCAATGGGAGCGGAAGCAAAGATCGGGATGACGATGCCGACTACAGACATTACCACGCTCGAAGTGGGCGATATACAGGCGACAGTTTTGCGCCCGCGGCCTTCTCCATATAAAGGAGAATACGTAATACTTCGTATCGACGATGCCGCACAGGCCCGGGAAATGGTGCGTCGACTGCTCCCTCACGTTGCCCCAGCGGATGATTGGTGGGTACCAACGCTCCCCGGCTGGCTGGGAATTGCTTTTACTTATCAAGGTCTCAAAGCGTTGGGATTGCCCCAGGCATCCTTGGACAGCTTCCCCAAAGAATTCCGCGAAGGCATGGCGTCGCGCGCGTCCATCCTTAATGATGTAGGTGACAATGCTCCGGCTAACTGGGAATATCCGTTTGGGAGCGTGGACATGCACGTGGCGCTGGCGATTTATTCGAAGGACGACCATAGCCTGGAAACAGTTCTCGATCGGGCAAGACAGAGTCATCACGACTTGCCAGGAGTCTCGGTCATCTACCGCATGAAGTTCAGTGAGCTTCCAGGAGGTCGCAACCCATTTGGCTTCAGGGACGGACTGCACAACCCACACGTTGAAGGAAGCGGCTTTCGTGCTCATCCGGGTTATGGGCCGCTAGTGAAGGCCGGCGAGTTCGTCATGGGCTATCCGGACGAACTAGGGCACGTGGCAACAAGTCCAGAACCCGAGGTCTTGCGGCGAAACGGCACCTTTTTGGCTTTTCGTAAATTCCACACGAGGGTAGCCGCCTTTCGGAAATACCTGCGCGAGCAAGCGTCGACCTCCGAAGGAGAGGAATTGATCGCGGCGAAGATGGTCGGCAGATGGCGAAGTGGCGCGCCCCTGGTGCTCGCCCCCGAACGCGACGATCCCAACCTCGGCGCGGATGCGGACCGCAACAACACTTTCAGTTATGAGGGCGACATGCAGGGATTGAAGTGTCCTTTCAGCTCCCACATTCGACGTGTGAATCCGCGCGATGCTTTGAAGAATGACCTGGTGGCTGTGGATCTGCACTATTTCCTGCGTCGGGGCACCAATTACGGCCCTCCCCTTCCCGAAGGCGTCCTGGAAGATGACGGCGCGGAGCGTGGCGGAGTTTTCCTGTTGATCGGTGCACATCTACAAAGGCAATTCGAGTTCGTGCAATCGCAATGGATGACGGACGGCAATTTCATTGGCCACGGGACGGAGCAGGACCCAATCGTAGGAAACGGCGAAGGTGACGGAATCTTCACCATCCCTAAACGCCCGATCCGTCGCCGCCTTCACGGACTACCGCAATTCGTCGTTGTGCGCGGTGGGGAATATTGCTTCATGCCCGGCCTGCGAGGTTTGAAATGGCTTGCCGATCTGGACGCCGGTGACCGGCAAAAAACTGAGGCTAATGAGTGATGCCTATTACCAAAACCATAAAGGAGACAAAAATGGCTACCACACAAACTATCCAGTCCCGTCCAGGCACCAAGGCGGGACAATCAAACGAGTTCACGCTTATCTGTAAGTTGAAGCCGGGCGGAGCCGAGAGGATGCGCAAGCTCTTGGCCGACGGATTCACCGGCGAGCGGAAAAAGAACACGGATCGCATCGCCACAGTCCACGACCTGCGGTTCGTGATCTTCGATAACGACACTCGGGTTATTTTCGCCTCTACGTTTGATGGCGACTGGGAGTCGTACATCAACGACTTCGCCACTATCCTGCCTGATGAGATTGACCTGCTCTTTCATGAGTGCGCCGGATATCCCGGTATACACAGTCCCGACATTAAAGAGTGGATCGTCGAGCAGCAGGTTACGGCAGTGGGCTTCTACAGCGCATATCCTGAGGCTTCAGTTCGCGATGTGTGGAAGGCGTTGAAGACGAAGAAGGCATTCGACACTCTGCTGGACGCGGCTAGCTGAAACGAGCCCGAAAGGGCGGCACTTCGAGTACATCCGCCTTAAGCCTGCTTGAGGCAGATTCCAAGAGGGAGGGAAAACATGAATCACGGTCAATACCGAATATCCGCGCAGCTAGTAGAGATGATCCATCAGGATTTTCAAGGGTTTCACCCAGGCTACCGCGACGTGCATGCCTCGGGTCGTTATTATGCGGGTACGTTTAAGGCCACACCCGAGGCCAAGAAGCTGAGCCGTGCTGTACACCTCCAGGGTGATCCCGTTCCGGTTACAGTGCGCCACTCGAACAGCCGGTCAGGAAACCCTTGGGGGCCGGCAACCACGGCCTCGATGGCAGTGAGGTTCTATCTTCCCGATGGCACCCAAACGGATCTTGTTTCTCTGCCGATCCCGCTCTTTTTTGCGCGCACTCCGGACGAGACGCTCGAATTTCTCGAAGCGGTCCGGCCTGATCCCAACACAGGCGAGCCCGATCCGAACCGGATCGGGCCGTTCTTGGCAGCGCGTCCATGGATTGCGCACGCGGTCCAGGTTGCGAAAAGCCTGCCGGCATCAGTGAGCCTTGCCCAGACAGCGTTCCACATGCTTCACGCCTTCCGTTTTGTGAACGCTGCAGATGAGGCCCAGTATGGTCGATATCACTGGGAGCCCGAAGCTGGCGTTGCGGGTCAGGCGCTCGAAGAACTCCAGAAGCAGCCGCCGAATTATCTCTTTGAGGAACTCGAAGCCCGACTGCGCCAAGGGCCAATAATATTCAATCTTGTCTTGCAACTTGCCGCAGACGGGGATTCGACGGATGATCCGAACGCTCCGTGGCCCGACGATCGCCAGCGCGTACGCATTGGGCAACTCAAGGTCGTCCGAACAACCACCGTCGAAGAGATAGGCGATCCCGTGATGATGCACGATCCCACACGGCTGACTGACGGCATTGAGCCGTCGGACGATCCCGTCCTTGCTGCGCGGCGCGGTGTCTATGAAGTCTCGGTTGCCTACCGCACTGGCGGGTGGAAGGGACGCCAGGCGGCGTTTGAGCGCGGAGGAATTTGCCCGTTCGGGGGCGGCGCCAAGGGATAGGAAGCGATCAACAACAATCAAGGCACTTAAAGTTGCGACAACAGAGGACTCCTATGGCGACGAAATGGATCGACAATGAACGTACCGCATTGGCCCAAGAGGTGACCCGTCAGCCGGACGGTCCCGGCAGACGGATCGGGAAGCGAGGCGAGCTCACCGGCATCGGCAAGGTTGCGCCGGGAGGAGCGAAGATCTTCCGCGAGCGCCTGGCGCAGTTCCAGGCCGAAGCCGCCTACTGGGAAAACCGCATCGGCACGGTGCACGATTTTCGCATCTTCTTGTTTGACAACGACACCCGTATTTTGTTCACCATCGTCTTCGATGGCGACTTTAAGCCCTACGTCGAAGACTTGGTCAAAGAAGTGACTCCCTGGCTCGATCAGATCTTTGGCGGCGTCTGGGAGGGATATAAGGGCATGAACGATGCCGGGATTTCGGAACTCGTCCACAACGCCAAAGTTGACGCCGAATTCTTCTACGCTGCATTCCCTGACTCCACACGCCGGGACGTTGAGAAGGCGGTGCGGATAAGCAGTGCGGTGAACGAGTTGCTGGACGCCGCAAGTTAATCGCTGCCCAGTGTGGGGGAGCATTCGAGATAGCCGTTGATCCCACGAGAAGACTCTGATCGATTTGCGCTTGAAGTGACATAACGGTGACAGAACATTCATTGGCCTGCGCTGTACCCGCCGGCCTCTGGCCCATTCGCGCTGATGCTGCTAAATGAGTATTCGTGCGGCCATTCCGTTGCTCACCCTTCTATTTGCGGTCGGACGCGTGCTCGCCCAAACCGCTTCGGCTTTCCCCCGACCACCCATGGCATTCCGCTGTCTCGGATCCGAGTGCCAATCAGCTAGCAACAGGTAACCCATTAGCACGGCAAAGCTCGAGCCGCAGAGTCAAACTTGGGTTCTCTTCCGCGACATCTCTTACATCTCAACTCTTTGGTGTAGTCGTCGGGTTTGGCTGAGATTGGCATATACCGTGCACAGGAAGAGATGGCAACGCCCCGAAAGGTTTTTTCACCTGACCGGTCATGATTGCGGTGAACCTGACCGCACGAAATCCGAGAACGATGATGGCCACGTGACAGCACTGGATTGAACCAACAGCGAACACGGGCAGTCGGAACTAGTAGCTTCATTGCAGTCAGATTGCGCGCCTAAGAGGAGAAAGGAACCAATGTCTTTGAACAAACCAGTACGTCGAATCGCAATCGTCGGCACAGGAGTAATCGGCGCGAGTTGGGCCGCCCTGTACCTTGCGCGTGGCTTCAATGTTGTCGCCACGGATCCGGCGCCCAACGCCGAAGCTAATCTGCGTCAGTACATCGATGCCGCTTGGAAAGACCTCACTGTCCTTGGGCTTTCGCCGAAAGCATCGCGCGATCATCTTGAGTTCACTCTCGACATGAAGAAGGCGCTCTCGGACGCTGACTTTGTGCAGGAGAACGGGCCGGAACGGCAGGACTTTAAGATCAAGCTGTTCGCGGATATGGACGCCGCTACTCCCCTAGATTCGATCATCGCGTCGAGTTCATCGGGGTTAACCATGAGCGTGATGCAGTCAGCCTGCAAGCATCCCGAACGCTGCGTAATTGGCCATCCTTTCAACCCTCCGCATGTCATTCCGTTGGTCGAAGTGGTGGCTGGTGCGAAAACATCATCTGAAACCGTCCAACAGGCGATCTCGTTTTACACCTCGATCGGAAAGAAGCCGATCCATGTCCGGAAAGAAATGGTCGGCCATGTCGCGAACCGCCTCCAAGCCGCGCTCTATCGGGAGGTCGTGTATCTCATTGAGCAGGGTGTGCTGGATGTCGCAGATTCGGATGCTGCTGTGTGCTGGGGACCTGGACTGCGTTGGGGAGTCATGGGGCCCAACCTCCTGTTTCATCTGGGTGGTGGTCAAGGAGGAATTCAGCATTTTATGGATCACCTTTCTGGCCCGACAGCCAGTTGGTGGAAAGACCTTGGGAAGATCACGGAATTTAGCCCCGAGGTCAAGCAAACCATCATCGACGGCGTAATAAAAGAAGCCGGAGGCCGCTCGCTCGATCAATTGGCTCGGGAACGCGATGACGTGTTGCTGGGATTGCTCGGTTTGCGTAGCAAGCACGCCGAAGTATCTCCGGCTTCCGCTAAGACCGCAAAGACCTAAAGATATAGCCCTCTCTCGCTGACAACACAGTCACAACAGCATGCAATCTGATTCGGAGGGTTTTCATGGTAGCTGCAACGCAGAAAATCGACGCAGCGAAAAGTGGCAAGGAGACCGCAACACTCCCGGCTCCAAATAGCGACTTCTACGAACTTGCCGAGACCCTGTCCGCCGAAGATCTGGCGGTTGTGAAGCAGGTGCGCTCCTTTCTGGAAACGAAGGTCGCGCCCATCATCAACAAATATTGGATCGACGATGCCTTTCCTTTTGAACTACTGCCCAGCCTGAAGGATCTCAACATCGGCGGGCTTGCAATGAAGGGCTATGGCTGCAGAGGCGGAAGCGTTCTGCTGTTTGGCCTGGTCGCAATGGAGATGGCGCGCGTCGACGTGTCCATTGCGACATTTTTCGGCGTCCACAATGGCCTGGCGATGGGTTCCATTTACCTGGGCGGATCGGAAGAACAAAAACAGAAGTGGCTTCCGCCGATGGCTCGCATGGAAAAGATCGGCTGCTTCGGGCTCACGGAGCCGCTGGTGGGTTCCGGAGCGGCCGGCGGCCTGCTGACGACGGCGAAACGCGAGGGCGACACCTGGGTCCTCAACGGCCAGAAGAAATGGATCGGAAACGCCCCCTGGTGCGATATCTCCATCATCTGGGCGCGCGATTTGGCGGACAACCAAGTCAAGTCATTCATCGTGGAGAACAAAACCACGCCTGGTTTTAAGGTGGACAAAATCGAGAATAAGATTGCGCTCAAGGTCGTCCAGAACGGCTTGATCACGATGGAGAACTGCCGGGTGCCGGAGGAGAATCGTCTTCAGGGAGATAAATCGTTCCGTGACACTGCAAGAGTGTTGAAGATGACCCGCTACCTGGTTGGATGGGAGGCTACAGGATGCGCGATGGGCGCCTACGAACATGCTCTCAAGTACTGCCAGGAGCGTCTGCAATTCGGAGAGCCGATTGGCTCATTCCAGTTGGTACAGGACCTGCTCGCGAGGATGCTCGCAAACATCACAGCGTCGCAATGCCTGGTGGTTCGTATGGCTCAACTACAGGCCGAAGGCAAGCTAACGGACGCCCACGCGGCGCTGGCGAAGGCGTTCACCACGTCCAAGTGCCGTGAGACGGTCGCATGGGCACGGGAGTTGTTAGGTGGCAATGGCATTGCGGCCGACTATAACGTAGCGCGATTCTTCGCGGACGCGGAAGCCCTCTACTCTTACGAAGGTACATTCCAGATGCAGAATCTGATCGTTGGCAAAGCCATCACCGGTTTCAGCGCCTTTGTGTAGAGAACACGGAACACGGCTAGCCAACGAAGATCAAGTTTTGGGTTTTCCCAATAAGGAGCAAGAGAATGTCGCCGACTGTCACCAAACCGAAGCTCACAAGTTCCGGCTCCAAAAGCACTTCAGGCCGGCTGTTTTTATTGGATCTCGGCGGTGGCCGCGTGATGTCAGCGAACCCCGACGGCTCCGATTTTAAAACCATCGTCAGCGAAGGTAGAAAACTTCCCGACGGGCTAATTGTCGACGTCGAAGCCGCTCACATCTACTGGACGAACATGGGAAACCCCAACGCGAATGATGGTTCCATCGATCGCTCCGATATCGATGGGAAGAATCTCACAACCATCATCCCCGCGGGTGGCACGTTTACTCCCAAGCAAATCCAACTCGACAAGAAAAACGGCAAGCTCTACTGGTCCGATCGGGAAGGCATGCGCGTGATGCGGTCCAATCTGGATGGTTCCGATGTCGAAAGCCTCGTTGACACCAGCCAGGGCGACTCCCGCCCCGGTAAGGACGCGAGAAAATGGTGCGTGGGTATCGCCGTCGACGCTGACGGAGGCAAGTTCTATTGGACGCAGAAAGGCAATGACAACGCCGGGCAGGGCCGCATTTTTCGCGCCCATCTGGAAATCCCGAAGGGGCAGACCCCCTCGAACCGCAACGACATCGAAATGCTGTTCGATGGTCTGCCCGAGCCAATCGATCTGGACCTCGATCTGCCCAATCGGATGATGTACTGGACGGATCGTGGGGACCCCCCGCGAGGTAACACTGTGAACCGAGCGCCCATGGATGTTGCACCTGGGAATCGCAAAGAGCCGGAGGTTGTCTTTACCCATCTGATGGAAGGAATTGGTTTGTCGTTGGACCTGAAAGGTGGGCGTATGTTCATAACCGATTTCGGCGGTTCCGTTTACAGCGCGAACCTCGATGGATCGAACAAAAAGACGCTGCTCGTTGCTCAAGGAAACCTGACGGGCATCGCATACGCGGAACTGCCTGCGAGGTCGTAGCCAAGGCCTGGTTGGATCCGTCTCCTAGAGGAGGAATGTTGTGAGTGTGAAAGGGATACCAACACGTGAGCAGAACAAGTGTGCGCACATGCCATGTCGCTGTCCCGTGCCGGCTGGCGAAAAATACTGCGGTCCACGCTGTGAGGAAGCGGGATCGGAGGAAGTCGAGAGTGCATGTCAGTGTGACCACGGAGCCTGCCCGCTTACCGCCTAGAGACAGCATCGAGAACCGCTTTCGAAAGACAGAGGAGTGAGCGATTACTCAAGCCGCAGAGATCGACAGTTTGTTGAAGATCACAGTCACTCGCAGTGAAGGAGCGGCGCAACTCTGCTTGAGTGGTCGCATCACAATCGACTCATCGCCGGAGCTTCGGGAACAGCTCCTTGCGCTGTTGAGCGGAGAGCCATTAGAAGGCCTAACGGTCGATTTGTCGAATGTTCCCTACATGGACCTCTCCGGTATTGCCACCCTGCTGGAAGCTCTGAAGATTGCGCGTAGGCGCAAGACTGGACTCCAATTAACGGGATTGCACGATCGGCCGCGATACTTATTCGAGGTCACGGGCCTGCTGTCCTTGTTCGAGAATTGTGGCCCCGTAAGTGCTCCCTCCATACCGAAGGCGCAGTGATGGCAACTCTTGTCGAAGGCGTCGGGAAGAAAACGCTCAACCAACTCGACTACGTCGGGGGCCTCAGCATTCAGTTGTGGGCAGCCCTGCGTGCCATGGGAGCATCGCTCCCTCTCGTTGGGAATCGATATCGCTGGAAAGCATCCGTGGCCCAGATGCTGCAAATTGGGGTTTCGGCGTTGCCGATGGTTGGACTTATGGCGGTCTGCAGCGGATTCATCCTTGCCATGCAGGGAGCATCCGAACTCCGGCGTTTGGGTGCGATGCACTACGTCATCGACCTGGTCGCGGTTGGCTTCACGCGCGAACTGGGGCCTCTTCTAACTGCAATCGCTGTCAGTGGCCGGTCGGGTTCAGCATTCGCTGCAGAAATTGGCACTATGAGGGTAACAGAGGAAATCGATGCACTCCGGGTCATGGCTTTTGAACCCGTGGAATTCGTGTTGGCTCCGAAATATCTGGCCGCGTTAATCATGGTGCCCTGTCTCAGCATCGCATCGAATGTCTGCGGGATCCTCGCAGGCGGAATCTTCATGTTTTTCAGTACTCATCTTGGTCTGAGCCTCTATTTGCGATATGTGTTGACGTCCATCCAGTTGCGCGACGTGATCAGCGGACTCATCAAGAGCGTGGCGTTCGCGACCATCATCGTTCACGTGGGCTGCCTGGAAGGGTTCCGGGTTCACGGAGGCCCGGACGCCGTCGGCCGGTCCACCACGACCGCTGTGGTCAAGTCCACTTTCCTCGTCATTGTTGCCGATGTTGTCTTCACTGCCATCTTCTACTTCACGGGGACGCGCTGATGGCGATTATCTCGGTTCGCGATCTAGTTGTTGAGTACGACGGGCGCCGGGTGCTGGACGGGCTGAACCTGGACATCGAAGCGGGCGAAACGATGGTCTTGTTAGGGGGCAGCGGGTCGGGGAAAAGCACGCTGCTGCGCCAGATCCTCGGCCTCGAACGAGCGCATTCCGGCAGCGTCTTTGTGAAAGGAATTGACATCACTCGTTGTTCGCAGGCCGAACTCCGGCGGGTGCGGCGTTCAGTTGGGGTCGCGTTCCAGAGTGCGGCATTGTTCAATTCCTATTCTATAAAGGACAATGTTGCGCTCGCCTTGCGCGAACATACCGCGCTCGCCCCTTCCATCATTGACCTTATGGTCTGGATGAAGCTTGCCGGGGTCGGTCTGGCAGAATTCGGCCACCTGCATCCGCAGGAGCTATCAGGCGGTATGAAGAAGCGCGCAGCGGTAGCGCGCGCACTTGCGCTCGATCCCGAGATCCTCGTGTTCGATGAGCCGTCTGCCGGGCTCGATCCAATTGTGGCTGCAGAACTCGATGAGATGATTCTGCTTCTCAAACGAGCTTATGAGATGACAGTAATCGTCGTGACTCATGAATTGCCGAGCGCGTTCCGCATCGCAGACCGCATCGCCATGTTATACAAAGGCTCGTTTCTCGCAGTCGGAACCAAAGATGAGATCAGGAACAGTCAGCATCCCCGCATCCGGCAGTTTCTTGACCGAGTGCCGGACAAGATGGCGGAGGCTCCTGCGTTGGCCGCTTCGTTCGAGAAATACGTGCGCGCCCAGGAGGTAAACCTGTGACAACGGAGGCAAAAGTTGGAGCTTTTGTGCTGGTGTCGCTTCTGATATTGACATTGACGGTCGTCTATCTAGCAAACGCACAGTTCCGTGGTGGCAAAGTGCCTTATCGCACATACTTGCGTTATGCGGGTGGACTTGAAGCCGGTGCTCCCGTCCTGTTCGGAGGAATCAAAGCGGGCAACGTTAAGAGTGTACGTCCATGGCCATCTGACCCGACCCGCATCGAAATTCTGATAGAGATCAAAGAAGGAACACCCGTAAACCAGAAAAGCATCGCGAAGCTCGGATCGGTAAGCGTCATGAGCGAACCGGCGCTGATGGTCAGCACAGGCTCTAATGAAGCAGATCGGATCGCACCTGGCCATGCGATTCCTTCACAGGAAAGCGTTGCCCTGGATGAAATCGCAGCCAAAATTGCTACCGTGACTGGCAACGCAAACGACTTGATTATCCAGGTGCAAGGCGAACTGAGCGGCATCAGCAGCGACGCGCGAACCCTCCTCGCCAACCTAAACTCTGTCACAGCCGATGAGCGCCCAAAGATAGACCACATCGCAGATCAATTGCTGGCGCTGAGTCAGCATGCTGATGCCGTGATGGCAAAGGTTGGGCCAGTGGTCGATCATGCCGATTCCGCTATTCAAAATGTAAACGGCGTGGTTGGTGACGTACGCGAGCCGATACGTGTAGATCTTGTTGAAGTCCAAAACACGCTCCAGCAAGCTAAGGATGTATTGGCGGACATGCAGGGTGTGGTTCGGGCCAATGACTACAAAATCGATGACACGGTAGAAAACCTGCGCACGGCAACCGACAACTTAGGCCAGTTAACCGACCAATTGAAGCAGCGGCCGTGGAGCTTGATTCGAATCAAGCAACCCAAGGAACGCAAGGTCCCGGAATAGGAGGCTACGAAGCATGAGAATCCGACGCACATCTCTTCTAATCGTCGCGCTCGCAGTCTCGGCCGTCTTCGGCGGGTGCGCCGGCAAAGTAAGGTATCCAACCTACTACACGTTGCATGTGCCCCCCCCTCCCGATCCCGCGGCTGGACCAGGGATGCACTCCTCGGTTGCTGTCCGAGAATTCCGAGCTCCAGTCTACCTACGCCAGGGGCCGCTTGTGTATCGCGAGTCACCCGAGCAAATCGGCTTCTATGAGTACCATCGCTGGGCGTCTGACCCGCGCCAATTCGTTACGGCCGCGTTCGCAGATCGCCTGCATGCCAGCGGCAACTTCGCGCAGGTAACCCTGTACGATGGTCGATTACATGCGGATTACATGATCAACGGCCGCCTAGAGAAACTTGAGGAGATAGATTACGGAGGCGGAGTCAAAGTTGAAGTCGCGCTTTCTGCGCAGATGACGAACTTTCGCACGGGTACAACGGTCTGGGCCGGCAGCGCGTCCGATATCGAAGAGGTTCCCCAGCGGAATGTGCCCGCGGTAGTGGCCGAAATGAGCAAGGCAATGGACCGTGCGATTGAGAAGCTCCTCTCATCTCTTCCCCCTTCCGCGATAGCCGGTAACACACGCTAATCAGCCTCGCATGGAATCCATCTTGCAGCGAATTGTTTCACTGCCGATCGGCACGAAGCTCGTGTGCGCGGTTCTGGGAATTCTTTTCGTTCATGCAATGTTTCGCGTGCTGGAGCGCACGCTCCCTCGCCACTTTCGCGAGCGGGATGCACGCTATCGAGTACGCAAGTTCGTTGTCTACGCGGGCTATGCCGTCGTCATCCTGCTTGTCACCGTCCTCTTCGAAGACCGGCTGGGCCGGATCAGCTTTGCATTAGGAGTCGCCGGCGCCGGGGTGGTGGTAGCCCTTCAGGATGTAATCGCCAGCTTCGCGGGGTGGTTTGCGATCGGTTTGTCGAATTTGTATACCATTGGACACAGAATCCAGATTGGCGAGATGAAAGGGGATGTGATCGATATCTCGATCATGAGGACCACTGTGATGGAAACGGGAAGCTGGGTGAGCGGAGATTTGTACAACGGCCGCGTCCTCCGAATTCCAAACAGCTATGTCTTGAGGGGGCCAATTTTCAACTATTCACAGGGCTTCCGATTTGTATGGGATGAGATCAAGGTGTCGCTCACAGCAAACAGCGACCAACACCTCGCGAAGGAAACCCTCTTGCGGGTCGCGAAGGAAAAGGTGGCTGGCTATCTGGCTGAGGCGGAGACTTCGTGGAAGAGGGTCGCCGACAATTATCGTCTCGAAAATCCGCCCCTGGAACCCACGGTAAGCCTGGTCGTGAGCGGTGGGGCTTTAGAATTTACATTGAGTTATATCGTCGACTACGCAAGCCGGACCGCGATGAAAGATCTCTTGTTTACCCAGATAGTGGAGGAAGTCACGCAGAGCAAAGGAAGACTCGCCTGGTCCGCGTCGCCAACCGGCGGCCACATCCAAGCACTAACCGCGGATGCTTCGCCCTCCTCCTCCGAAGCTTTTCGCATAGTCCGGCGATAGGATGTATGCCCCAGCTTCGTTGTGCTCGGCGCTCAAGGTTCAATCAAGGGCATTTGTGCCAGTTGAAGATCGATCATCAGGCCAAGACGCCAGTCGATTTGAAAAAAGAGTGCCGTCTCTCTTCCGGACAATACTTTGCGGAATATCGGAATGTACTTCAATCTCAATTGCATGATTGATTCTTCAACGGCTGCGCGTTTTCTCAAGTAGGTCTCGGCCTGGTCACCCGTCATCGTCTCGTTGTTCTGCGAGAACTCCTGTATGAGCGCCAGCTTGGAGTCATAGATCCGCGCCAGCTCCGTCGTATACTCGTCGTAGATCGGCCAAAACTTCTCCGCTTCAGTGTCAGTGAGATCCATGTTCGTGGCGACAATCTGTTTTTTCAGCGATCTGACATCCTTACGCAGCAGTTGGAGATACTGGTCATCGGGAGCATCTGTCACACTGGACTGGTCAGAGGTTTTCGACACCTGTTTTGCCTGCGATTTTACCGGCTGAGATGGTTGGACTTGCGCGAACGACCCGACGCAACCTAAGAGAAATGTCGCCGTAATCGCTGTGAAGATTGCCGATTTCGTGTTCATTCTTTCTCCGCCATTAGTTTAGTTTTTTTTATCGTCGCCCGATTCAGGCGACTGCAGGGGAATCTGCGGATTGCAGAGCATCAGCTCCAATGGACCTTGGGATCCCGGTCCCAGTGACATTTGGTTAGCCTGAGCGAGGCGATATCTGATGAGTTCGGCAACAGTAATTAGTTTGAGCTGGGATTTGATCGCTCGCTTCAATGTTCCAATCATTTGCTGGATACTACGGCGAGATCGGTCTTGCCTGTCGGCTTCTGCTCTTGCGACCCGTGATGATTAACAATGAGCCGGGAACCCCGCTGACCGGTGACATAAGTCCAAACCCATTGCACGAAAACGCTTACACGAAGACTCGATTGCGCCAGAAACTCAAGATGCACAGCCGCCCACGCTAGCCATGCCGGGAAACCGCTTAGCTGGATTTTGCCAGCTTGGAGCACTGCAAAGCCCTTGCCCACGACCGCCATGCTGCCTTTATCGAAATAGCTAAACGGCTGCTGATCAGGCCTTCCGCGGAGGCGCCCTTGAATCAGTTTTCCTGCGTACCGCCCTTGCTGCATTGCCACCTGTGCAACACCGGGCAACGGCTTACCATTTTGATCGAGCGACGCCGTATCCCCAACGACGAAAATCTCAGGATGGCCGGGTATTGTGAGATCCTTTTCCACGCGCACCCTGCCGGCACGATCCGTCTGGACGCCGAGCCACTTGCCCGCCGGGGACGGACTCACGCCCGCCGTCCAAATCACGGTTTTACTGGCGATGCGTTCCGCTGCTACGACGACGCCGTCAGCGTCGATCTGATCAACACTGTGTCCAAGGCGGATCTCGACGCCCAGGCTTTCGAGCCTCTGCTTCGCCGCACGGGAAAGTTCCTCACTAAACGGGGGTAGAACCCTGGGAGCCATATCCACCAGCACGATGCGGGCCGCAGCGGGATCGATCCTTCGGAATTCCTTCTTGAGTGTGCTGCGTACCATTATTGCGATAGCGCCCGCCATCTCCACACCTGTGGGACCCGCCCCCACGAGGACGAAAGTCAGTAGCTCGCGATGGCGGCTCGGGTCTTCTTCGGCCTCCGCCTGTTCGAACGCCTGCAAGATCTTGTTTCGGATCGCCACGGCGTCTGCAAGACTCTTCAATCCCGGCGCGAATTGTTCGAATTCGTTGTGGCCGAAGTAACTGTGAGTAACGCCGGTCGCCAGGATGAGGTAATCGTATGGGAGACGAACCCCCTCGCGATCTGCGTCGCGCACGATGACATACTTCTGATCCTTGTCCACTCCGGTGACTTCTCCGAGAATGACGGTTGTATTCCTCTGCTTGCCCAAGATTCCGCGGATCGGGGAAGCAATTTGACCTGGTGTCAATACCGAGGTTGCCACTTGATAAAGCAGCGGCTGAAAGAGGTGGTGGTTGGTCCGGTCGATCACAATAACTTCGGCTGGGGCATTTCGCAGAGCCCTGGCGGCGGCCAACCCGCCGAATCCGCCGCCGACGATCACGATTCTTGGTTGTGGCATGACCTCTCCCATCCGACCGCAGCGCGGTATCGGAACGCGACTAATCTCCGGCAACGATGCTGTCCAACGCTATGTTGTCGCGGTCTCTTTGGTTCTCGTGAAGTCCGGCGGACGCTTCTCGAGGAACGCCGTGAACGCTTCCTTGGTGTCGGCCGATCGAACTCGCGAGGCGAACTCCTCGTTCTCGGCTTTCATCGCCTGTTCCATCTGTGCGCGTGAAGGCTGCTTCATGAGTCTCTTGCAGGCCTGTAACGCACCGACCGGCTTCTCGGCCAACTGCTGCGCGGTTTCAGTCGCTGTAGTGAGGAGCTTCTGATCAGGCACTACCCGGGTCACTAGTCCCAGCTCGGCAGCTCGCTTGGCATCGAACGGCGTTGCCAACAGGATCAACTCGGCGGCACGAATATGTCCCAAACGCGCTGCAATCGAGAAAGTCGAACCAAACTCGGGCACGAGGCCGAGATTGATAAACGGCATTTGGAACTTTGTGCTCTCACCCGCGTACACGAAGTCACAATGGGTCAGCATTGTGGTTCCGCCTCCGACCGCCGCGCCTTGTACAGCAGTGACCAATGGCTTGTCGAAGTTCATTAGCGCTTTCATCAAGATCGCTTGCGGACTGTCTCCCGGTCCTGGAGGGTTCTTCAGAAAATCCTCGACATCGTTGCCCGCGCAGAATGAGTCTCCCGCGCCGTGCCAGAGGATGACGCGTATGTTGTCATCCTTCGCCGCGGCATTGAGGACATCCGCGAATGCGATGTACATGCTGGACGTCATCGCGTTTTTCTTTCCCGGACGATTGAATTGGACACGCAGTATGCTTCCGGAACGCTCCGTAACGATGTCGCTCATCGTCCACCTCCTGTCGGCGCAGCTTCCAAATGCCAAACGTGCGGAATGGCCCCGTTCGCGCGGAAACCGTCGATGTCGTCATCGGTGAAGCCGAGTTGCTTCAGCAGTTCCTCGTTGTGCTCCCCGAGCTCCGGGGCACGCCTTGCTGTCACCTTTTGAACTCCGTGTATTTTTAACGGACTGCTCACGGTCAGTTTCAGGTGCTCGTCGCCACCCTCGATAGGAACAATGATGTCGTTCGCTAGTACCTGGGGATCGGTGATGCATTCTGCAGGAGACCGCACAATGCCGTAGGTGATGCGGGCTCGATCCAGGACCTCGCGCCAGTGTGCCAATGGCTCTGACGTAAAGACTGAGTCCAGGATCTCCGCCAACTTGGCCGAATTCGCGGCGCGGGTCGCATCATCAACGAATCGCGCATCGAGTAGCAGTTCGGGGTGTCCGATTCCCGTTGCCAGCGCGGGCCAATCCTTGGCCTGAACCACAATCAGGAACCAGTGGTCATCGGACGTCTGGTACACGTTGAAAATTGCATTCGGCGGATTCTTGCGGTCGTGTAGAGGAAAGAACTTGGCCCCACACAGCGCAGCTTGGATGGACATCGCGCTGGACCAGATCCCTTCTCCGATAAGCGATGTTGTGACATGCGAGCCCTTTCCCGTGCGCTCCCGCCGATACAAACCGGTCACGATCGCTGAATAAAGGCCGATTGCCGTGGCGTGATCTCCGCTGGCGGGAACGGGAAGCGTGGGCGGCGCGCCGGCATCCCGAGTCATCGCCAGCAGGCCGCTTCGTGCCCAGTACGCGGTGATATCAAAGCCCGGCAGATCAGCATCCGGACCGACATCACCATAGCCGGTAAGATCGGCGTAAATCAGGCGGGGATTCCACGGAGCAATGTCCTCATAAGTGAGCTTAAGGCGCTTCCGAACTGGATTTGGGAAGTTAATAACGAATACGTCCGCCCACTTGACGAGCCTTTCCACAACCTCTCTTGCGTGCGGCGACTTCAAGTCGAGGGCCATCCCGCGTTTATTGCGATTCGACAGATGCCAGCCGTAGTTCTCCTTCGCGCTCGGGTTCGGGGGGATTTTGTATGTCATCCGGTGCGGATCACCGATTCCGGGGGGTTCAACTTTGATCACATCCGCACCGAAGTCAGAAAGCACGGTCGCCGCTCCCGGACCCGCAAGAAAACTGGCCATGTCCACAACTTTCAGACCTGAAAAAATGGTTTCTTCTGCCATAGCATCTCCTTGATCACTATCTGTTCTAGAACTTCAAGACGAAGCCGGACATCCCGGCCTACCGGCCGCATACTTCATGGCCTCATCGACCCTGAAATTGTGGAACACGCTTTGCCAGAAATGCCGATGTGCCTTCTTTCTTGTCTTCCGACCCGGCGCAGACCGCAAACAGCGAAGCTTCAAGCAGCAAGCCTTCCGAGACGCTGGCTTCCAGCCCCTTGTTCACAGCCTCGATAGAGAACTTGACGCCTAAAGGAGCATTGGAAATGATCTGGTTAAGGATGGCTTCGGCCCGCGGGATCAGATTGGAACTCGGAACGATTTCGTTTACTAAGCCGATCCGGTACGCCTCCTGAGCACTGATGACCTCGCCGGTGAGAATGAGTTGCAGCGCCCGACCCTTACCGACCAATCGCGGGAGACGTTGTGTTCCGCCAGCGCCAGGCATGATTCCAATCTTGACTTCGGGTTGGCCAAACTTCGCACCTTCGACTGCGAGTCGGATTGTGCAAGCCATCGACAGTTCGCACCCACCGCCTAGCGCAAAACCGTTCACCGCAGCAATGACCGGTTTGCCTAGATTTTCGATGATCTCCGTTACTTCTTGTGCACGTCGTGTCGCTTCCCCTGCCTCAACCCCCGTGTAATTCGACATTTCGGCGATGTCGGCGCCGGCCGCGAACGCCTTGTCGCCGGTGCCGGTCAAAATAACGCCACGGATGTTGTCGTCATTACGTGAGTCCTCAAAAGCGGATTTCAGTTCCGCAAAGACTGCCTGCTTCAGGGCGTTGAGCACCTTCGGGCGGTTAAGAGTGACGTACGCGATGGCGCCTTTCTTTTCATAGAGAACGTTTTCGAGTGTTAGCCCTGCAACTGCCGTGCTCATAGAATCCTCCCGGTTAACCTTAAGTCAGACAGAGCCGCGTGGAACGCCATCCATTGGGCGCCAACACCGAGGATCTGGGTGTTCGCCCAAGTGGAGTAGCGCAGAGTGAATCCGGTTGCGCTTATCTTTTCTGCTCTAACCTTCAACCGCAAAGCGGTATAGGCCGCGATGTCGAGATGATCGAGCGCCACTAGGACATGTGGGATTTCCTCGAAGGGCTCCTTAAACTTCACAACGTGATCGAAGTGCCTTTCTCCTTCACCATCTTTGAACATCCGAAACTCGCGATCATCTTCGGCAACAGCGTGATTGCCAGCCTGAATGTGCATTGGACGTTCGCTCCCCGGTAAGTGCAAACCGACGGCCAAACTATCTGAGCCCAGTTCTCATTCAGTGCCGAAAGCGCCGCCGTTGAGACTCTTGCACTTGCTGAGATGGAATCTGAGCACCGGGAATTGTTTGGAAACCGGCGAAGTGCCAACTGGCTAGCACCGGCTAACCTGTTATCACCTCAGGCTTAGTCCAACGGACTATGCGCACTCTTCGCTTGAGCGCTTCTGTATTCCTGTTCAAGCACTTGCAGTGTGAGGACCAGTCTCAGGCTCGCGGCAAGACAATTGCCAATCGCTCTTTAGCAATCGCGCAAGAAGCCGAAGATCGAAACGATCCACCCAATGCAAATGGCAGGCACGCGACATTCGAACTCGCTGGGCGCATTCCGGCTATTCCTGTTGGTCATTTGGTCCGGAGCCGCAGCGGCCTCGACTGACCCGGTAGCTCAGTCGATGAGTCCCACAAACATCTTTGCTCCCGTCTCGACACCAGCGAAGTCGATCTATGGACTATCCATCTTTGTGCTTGCCGTGACCGCAGCCATATTCGTGGTCGTTTTTACTTTGCTCACATACTCTGTTGTGAAATTCAGAAAGAGGACCAACGACGACGGACGCGAGCCTCCTCAGGTGTATGGCAGTAATCAGGTCGAGCTCGCTTGGACCGTAATCCCTGTCCTTATCGTTGTGGCACTGTTCATGGCGACGGCGCGAGTAATTGCCGATGTACAGAAGACCGCACGACCCGACAACGCGATCGAGGTGATCGCCATCGGCCACCAGTTCTGGTGGGAGTATCGATATCCGGCATTCGGAGTCGTGACCGCGAATGAATTGCACGTGCCCGTGAGCGATTCAAACCATCCGACACCCACGTTCATCAAGCTGCTGTCAGCGGATACAGATCACAGTTTCTGGGTGCCACGCCTGGCGGGCAAAACCGACCTCATTCCCAATCATCCGAACAGCATGTCGATTGATCCGCATCAAACGGGTCTTTACCTGGGCCAGTGTGCGCAGTATTGCGGGACACAACACGCCAAAATGTTGTTGCGAGTTTATGTTCAGTCGCGGGATGAGTTTGACCGCTGGATTCAGGAACAACGTCGTCCGGCATTCGCCAGTGACGCCGCTTCTCGAGGACAACGAATATTTGAAACCACTGCGTGCATCAACTGCCACACTGTCGCAGGCACGGTCGCTGACGGGCGCTTCGGTCCTGATCTCACTCACCTCATGAGCCGGGACACAATCGCTGCCGGCGCAGCCCCTAATACGCCGCAAAACCTTCGGCTGTGGATTCGGGATCCGGAGGCCATCAAGCCAGGTTCCTTGATGCCAGCAATGGAGTTGAACGATCAGGATCTAGACTCACTAACCACTTACTTGGAGACGCTTCGTTGAGCGCCTCGCTCAATATGCCTAGGAGACCGTGCGATGTCGACTGATGCCATTGCATTGCCGAGGACGGAATTTGCGTCGCGTCCTTTCGTCGATGCGCTCCACGAATGGGTTACGACCGTCGATCACAAACGGCTGGGCATCCTGTATATCGTTTATGCCTTGGTGTTTCTCGTGATAGGTGGAATCGAAGCCGGGGTCATGCGGATTCAGTTGGTCCGGGCTCACAATGACTTTGTCTCTCCACAGGTTTTTAACCGCATGTTCACCATGCACGGGACCACGATGATCTTCTTCGTCGCGATGCCCCTGGTGTTCGGCTTTGCCAATTATCTAGTTCCCCTCATGATCGGCGCCCGGGACATGGCTTTCCCGCGCCTGAACGCTTTCAGCTTCTGGCTTACCGCTTTCGGAGGCATTTTGCTTTATTTCAGTTTGGTTGGCGCGAACGGCCTGTATGGAGCCGGAAACGCACCCGACGTGGGATGGTTCGCGTACGCGCCGTTGACCTCCAGAACGTTTTCGGTGGGGCACAGTACGGATTTCTGGACTCTGGGTTTGCTGGTCTCGGGCTTCGGCAGCATCGGGACGGCGATCAATATCCTCACTACGATCTTATGTCTGCGTTGCCCGGGCATGAGTCTGGGGAAAATGCCGCTGCTGGTTTGGCTCAACTTCGTCATGTCCGGCATGGTAGTCCTTGCTGTCAGCCCGCTGACGGCGGCGCAGTTGATGCTGCTGGTCGACCGTTACCTCGGTGGTCACTTCTTTGATACGCAAGCTGGCGGCTCGGCGGTGATCTGGATGCATTTCTTCTGGATCTTTGGTCATCCGGAAGTCTATGTCCTGGTCATTCCGGCTTTTGCCTTCGCGTCTGAGATCATCCCTGTTTTCTCCCGCAAGGCGATCTTCGGCTACCCGGTCATGGTGGCGGCCACGATTTGCATCAGCTTCATCGGCATGAGCGTCTGGGCTCACCACATGTTTACGGTTGGCATGAGTTCAAATGCCAACACATTCTTTGTCCTCTCGACGATGGCAATCGCCGTTCCCACTGGAATCAAGATCTTCAATTGGTTGGCCACGATGTGGGGCGGAAAGATCGAGTTCAAGACACCCATGCTGTTCTGCGTTGGGTTTCTTTTCCAGTTCCTGATTGCGGGCCTCACCGGGATCATGCTCAGTGCCGCACCTTTCGATTGGCAATTGGGAAACTCATACTTTGTGGTTGCACATTTTCACTATGTGATTGTGGGTGGGATTCTATTTACGGTTTTCGCTGCTTTTTATTACTGGTTCCCGAAGATGACAGGAAGGATGTGCGACGAGACTCTGGGCAAGCTGCATTTCTGGCTCTTCCTCATCGGTTTCCACTTGACCTTCGATTTCATGCATATTCCCGGCCTGCTGGGAATGCCTCGACGGATCTACACCTATGAACCAGGGCGGGGCTGGGATATCTGGAATCTCATTGTGACGATTGGTGTTTTTTTTCAAGCGCTGGGCACCTTAGTTTTCGTCGCGAATCTGCTGTGGTCGTATTTCAAGGGAAAAGCTGCAGGAAATGATCCGTGGGATGCCTGGACGCTCGAATGGTCCACAAATTCACCGCCCCCCGCTTATAACTTCTCAACCATCCCAACAGTCGAGAGCCGTCGTCCGCTGTGGGATTTGAAGCATCCGGACGATCCAGACTGGAAATACGAGTAGTGAGGAAAACTTTGTGAATGCGACCCCCACGACGATAGCGGAACGCGAGATCATGCTGAGTCGTCCTGCGCGCGGACGGGTCGGGATGTTCGGTTTGATCGCCGCCGAGGCCGCGATTTTCACGATCTTTGTGGTGGCGTACCTCTTCTATGTCGGCAAGAGTCTCACCGGGCCCACGCCTAGGGACGTTCTCAGCGTCCCGATCTTTTACACAATTTGTTTGCTCTCCAGCAGTCTGACGATTCACCTGGCCGTCAAAGCGCTGCGTCGGGGGAACGTGCGAGTCTTCGGAGACTGGTGGCTCGTGACCATCGCGCTCGGTGCCGCGTTCATATATGGGACCGCCATGGAGTGGCACAGGCTGATTTACCACGACGGATTGACCATCAGCACTAACCTTTTTGGAACGACCTACTATTCGTTGGTCGGTCTCCATGGCTTTCACGTCGTGGTAGGTCTTCTAGCTCTCTCCATTGTCATGGTGTTCACGCTTCTCGGAAACGTCAGATCAGAACATGCGGAGCGTGTCGACGTCTTGTCACTTTACTGGCACTTCGTGGATGCGGTTTGGGTCGTCGTGTTCACGGTTGTGTACGTGGCTGGACGATAAAGGAAGGATTTGGAGATGGCATCGGAAACAGTTGAACAGCCCCGCGGGTCAATGCAGACGGCACAGGCGATTGAACTTCCCGCGCCGACCGCATGGCCGATCATTCTGGCCTTCGGTATTACGCTGGTATTCGCGGGATTGGTTACCAGCGATTCTGTCAGCATTCTCGGTGCAATCTTCGCGATCGCCGGTTGCATTGGATGGTTTCGTGATGTGCTGCCTCACGAAAAGCATGAATCCGTGCCAGTGGACGAGAGAGTGCCGACGATCGCCACCAGTCGCCCGCGAGTCACTCGAATCGAATGGATCACGCAGGAACTTCACCGCGCACGTCTGCCCCTGGAGATCTATCCGATTTCAGCGGGTGTCAAGGGAGGCATGACGGGCAGCGCTGCCATGGCGGTTCTGGCTATTCTCTATGGAATCGTCAGTGGCCG
>Ga0210401_10000928_pt1 | contig 35374 bp, 33 predicted proteins | sample IncBWH32MmetaG_FD_150866 | JGI IMG/M metagenome (GOLD analysis project Ga0210401, IMG submission 150866) | Forest soil microbial communities from Barre Woods Harvard Forest LTER site, Petersham, Massachusetts, United States - Inc-BW-H-32-M | ecosystem: Environmental > Terrestrial > Soil >... | reverse complement strand
TCTTCCTGGTGGCCGGCGCGAAAGACCAGGACAGCGGGAGGAAGGCGGACTGCGGGCACAGCTGTTTCCGTACGGCCGGCGATGGGCGAGGCGGGCTCCGGCGTGGATGCAGTTCTGTAGACGGACTGCGATTGGTCGCCGTTGGTGATTCGGACCCAGTGATCGCCTTGCAATTCAAGAATGAGCGACTCGGCGGGCGAGCGCGGCTGCGGAGCGGGCGGCGCGGACTGTACGAACTGGATGATTTCGGGTTGCAGTGCTTCGATCGCCGCGGGTTCTTCGTAGTCCGAATAATAACCAGGCCAGAAAACCGACCTAGCGTAAGAACGCCCAGCGCGATGCGCGCGCACAAAATGGTTCGCGCCGCCGATGCCGCGCTGCGCCAGCGCAGGCGACGCGCATGCCGACGCCAGGACCAAAATGCCGAGCGTCATTACCACTGGTCTCTTCATCGCGCACCAGAATGCTGCTACAGCCTCTGCCACCCCGCATCGTACGCTGGCAGCGGGTCCGATACAACTGCGGCAGCGATCTCTCGACGGTTGTCCCTCGGCAAGATCTCAGGCGCCGGGAAAATAGCACGAGTTTCTCTCGCGATAACCAGAACACCTAATCTGGCGGTAACTAGGATGCCGGGAGTTGCGAACATTCTCGTTCGCGGGAACGCCTGCGACCTGTCCCCGGCCTTGCGGCTTGCGTCGTTTACAGATGAGCGTCCAACGCAAACCGACGCCGGCGAGGTGCCACCCGGTCACCGTCTTGGGATTGGCAACAATCGGTGAGATCTTCCACGCGGAACAACCCACCGCTGTTCAAAGTCTCAAATCGATGAAGCACAGCTAAGCGGCTCCTGATGCGGAACGCGAGCGGACCCGGTTCGAATTTCCGTCGGCGTTTGCCTCCAGAACCGCGCGAACCTTGCGCGCTAGTTCATCGGCGCTGAAGGGCTTTTCAATAAAAGCCGCCTCGGCAGAAAGAGTACCGTTCGTGTATAGCGCGTCCTGTGTGTATGCCGACATATAAAGCAAGCGCACGCCAGCGTGAACCCTTGCCAATTCCTCTCCAAGCTCCTGCCCCTTCATGCCGGGCATGGTCAGGTCCGTAAGCACCAGATCGATGGTTTCCCCATGACGCTCCATGAACTGGATCGCGTCTTTGGCGCTCGGCGCCTCAACTACCTGGTAGCCCTTAATTGAGAGCAGCTCTTTCGTCATTCGCCGTACCGCGTCGTCGTCCTCGACGACGAGGATTGTCTCGAGACCTTGGAGCGAAGGAGCCGGTTCCTGCGGCGCTTCCGCTTCCGCGACACCCTCTGCTCGCGCAAAATAGATCTGGACTTGCGTGCCTTCGCCAATCTTACTCGAAACGGTGATACATCCTCCGCTCTGATGAACTGTTCCGTACACGCTGGCAAGCCCCAAGCCGGTTCCCTTGGTTCTATCCTTCGTGGTGAAAAAGGGCTCGAAAATATGCGCCAGGAGCTCCTGATCCATGCCGCAACCCGTGTCGTTCACCGCCAACATCACGTGAGGACCGGGGCGCATCCCGGCGTGGCCGGCGACCCGGCCCTTATCGAGATACGCGTTCTCGGTGCGGATAGTCAGTTCACCGCCATCCGGCATGGCATCCCTGGCGTTGAAGACCAAATTCATCATCACCTGCTCTAACTGGGAGGAGTCCGCCTTTATGGGCCCGAGGTCCGGCTCCAAGTCCAGTTTCAACTTGATATCGACTCCGAGCACAGGGGGCAACAAAGCCGCCACTTGCGCGACAAGCGCGTTGAGATTGAGCACCTGCGGCTTGAGCATTTGCTTGCGGCCAAAGGCGAGGAGTTGCCGGGTGAGCGAGGATGCTCTGTCGCTCGTACGTACAATCTCGTCGAGTTCCCCTCGAAGCGGATCAACGGGCGACAAACGGCTCAGCGAAACCTCCGCCTGACTGCGGATCACCATCAACATATTGTTAAAATCGTGGGCCACTCCGCCCGCGAGCCGTCCCACGGCTTCCATCTTCTGCGCCTCGCGCAACGCCTCCTCGGCCTGTTCCCGGCCAGCAATCTCTTTTGTCAGCTCCTTGTTCGCGGCCGCCAGTTCTTTTGCTCGAAGCTTGGCTGCCTCTGCCATGTAAGCGGTCACGGCAAGCCAAGCCGCCAGAACCAGACCGCCAACAAACGTCACCTGGGGAAGAATCGATTGGGCGTCGCCATATTTTCCCGGCTTCGGCCAGACACGAACGATCCACGTCAATTGTTGAAACTGGACCGTTGCCTCCTGAGAAGGTTCTTCCTTACTCGGCGGCGTCGCGCCCTGGCGTTGATAGATTTGGTGATTGCCGTCGGACACCGATACCAAATACCCGGGTCCAACGTCTCGCAGAATGGATTCGAGCAAGTTTTGAAGTCGGAATTCACCAAGTATGTAGCCGCTGAATTTGTTGTCCCGGAAGACCGGCACCCAAACCAGAAGGCCACGGCCACCCTGTCGCAAATCGACCGAACGCGTGACGACTACGCGCTTGCTGTCTTGTGCGGTTTGAAGGGCTCCGAGCCTGCCGAGGTCGGGTGATTCGTCAGCGCCGATGTCAACCGCGTTGCCTTCCCGCGGAACAGTCCAACGTGCTCGAAACTGGGGGTCCACCCACACAATCGCCTGATATCCGGGGTAACCGCTCATTGCCAGCTCGGTGTCCGATTCCATGTGAGGAAAATCCAGCCCACTCGCGGCGCTCCAGCGTTCGCGCAACAGTTCCAGAGGCAGAAAGCGCGAGTCGAGTTCTGATTCAATCTTATTTTTAACGAAGAGCGCCTGTTCCTTTGTAGACTCCTGCACTTGTGCCTGCTGCTGCAAAACAAGCCGCTGCAAAATGATTAATGCGAATACGACCGTCGTCAAACTGATGGCGGTTGGAACCAATAAGCGATCGATGAAGCTTTTGCGCATTTATAGGTCCTGAGGAAGCCGGCGAACCTAAATGACTTATAGGCACGCTATTTTAGGTAACGCAGATCCTAGATTTCTATCCACCGGGAGTCAACAGTTACGGTGACCCTGTCTTTGGCTTCGAGCCGCAAGCAAGCTCACCTATGACGGTGCTCTCGTGTACCCCGCCACCGAGTGCAGGTGTCTCCATTAGGTGACACCGGAGAACGACGTATGCCTGATTCTCTGCAGGCCTTGCTCTTCGCCCGCCGTACGTTATTGGTCTGTTGCACAATCCGGGCCGTTTCGAGAGCTGTCTCTGGTCCTCGATTTGCAAGGCCACTCACGGGGAATCCAGGTAACGACCCATAGGCTAGTGAGCGTGCGCAGGGTTTTGTTGTCATGCTGCATTTTGTTGGGGGGCCGACCCGGCTGTTGATCGTTTAGTGGGGGGAGACGGTCCCGGGCCATAAGAAAGGAGGCCCACTCTGGCCTGACCAAGCATGTCATACACACCATCAAAGTCGGAAGATCTCCCGAACTCTTTTGACCGGCGTCGCCACGTGAGACAGCGGATTGGTTCGCTATGTCCGGTTTGGTCCGGGGTGGATAACGGAGGTATCGTCCTTGATATCAGCGAAGGCGGATTGGGGATTCAGGCTGTCGGAACGATAGCCGATGATGCGCTTCTGCAAATGCGCGTGGGACTGCCCAGCCCTGGATCACCCTTCGTAGTCGAAGGCCAAGTGGTATGGACGAGCGAATCGAGGAAACAGGCTGGTGTGGTTTTTGTAGGCCTTGCCGAACAAACCCGGGATGGAATCAGAGAATGGATCTTGAAACAGAAGCCTTCCGATGGCTTTGCATCTGGAGCAGTGCGATCAAGCAATAAGGAAAATCGCGTAGTGTCAATGCCTCGATCGGAGGGCTCGGAGACCCACGCGGGTCCCGTCGGTCGAGTAAACAAATTGGGGTTGGACATCGAGGCGATGTTCCCGTCAGAGAAAGCCCCAGTTGCTCCCCGAGTCGTGAATGTTCCCGTCAGGCCGCCGCGGTATTGCGAACAGCCTCCGCGCGAATCAGCGACGCCGATGAAGGAGTGGCTTGCAAACATTGAGCGGGGGGCGGAAGCGGCAAAAGCGAAGCTTGGCGAAATCGCTAGTCCGGCTGCTCCTGAGACATCGCAGCCGGTCATCGCTCCGACGCCGGATCCTGAAAAAATCGCAGCCGCACTGTCGCAGGAGGAAGTTGCAAAGGAACAGTATCCTCCCCTTACGCCCGCTTCGGATCCGTCTGTATTGCTCTCGGAACCCTCAACTTGGGCGACCCAGATAACGCCGCCGGTTGTTCAAACCGATCACGATTCTAGTTTGCCCCTAACAGGCGGGTGGCAAACCGAACCGACGTCCACAACAGCAGATTTGGAGAGCTACATCGCGCCACAGCTCACAGCACCCGGTGATGGGCCGACACGAACGGAAACCAACAGGACCGTCGTGAGTTTCCCGGCGTCCCGCGAGGTCGCAGCCCAGTCAGACCCACTGCCTCCTTCCGATGACAAGAGTTCTGTAAGCCAAACTGTATCCCTCCCTCAGGCAGACATCTCAGAAGTATTGCCAAAGTCCACTTCCCGGCTTTCTGAGGAGGACGTCATTGCCGGACTCAGGGCTGCCATGGAGCGGAGAAACATCGCCAAATCCGTGGCCCGTGACATCCTCACCCACCATCCTGCTGAGGAGCCGCCTGATGCAATCCCGGCCGCCCTCGGGCCTGTCGAGACGGTCGAAGCTGCGTCAGCTGCAAGCAGATCAGCGGCTGCGTCGGGAGCCGTGCTTGCTGAACCTGCTCCGGAAGCAGTAGCGGGAGTTACTCTGGGCCACCCGCAAGCTGGCGAATTTGCGAGGGAGGGTTCGTCCGAACCTGACATTTCTAATCACCGAGTTGCTGTTCAACGGGAGCCAAGGCGCGTCCCGAGCAAGAGCTTCTGGATGCCTCGGCCCAGGTTCGAGCAGGCGGCAGCGGCGGTCCTTCTGGTTGCTTTCGTGGTTGGAATTGCATTTGTATGGAGGAAGGTGACGCCTGGGTCTGATGGACACTCTGCGATCGCGAGTGATTTGACTACGCAGCCCGCTCCACAGAAGATCGAGCCTCTCGCAAAGCCCGACGAAGTCGATAAGGCGGGTTCGGGAGCTTCCGATAGGGAGCGGCTCGAACGACCGCCTGCGGTAACGGCGCCTTCTGCCACTGCGCGGCAAAAGGAACCGGGTTTGACGTCGGCGGGATCGAATGACACACAAGAGAAGAGTGGACCCTTATCTCCAGTGCCAGCCACGAACGAGGCGATTGAAGTAAAGCCTCCGCAGGAGAAGACTGCGCTTGCTGCGATAGAGCCGCAGTCCTCCAAGATTAGCAACAGTGGCACCAGCAACGTGAGCACCGACAACGGTGGAGGCGAAAAACCGAGTAATGATTCGTCGACAACACCAGCCACCGCAATTGCACCTCAAACTCCAAGTGCCACAACTGCAGCGACATCCCTGACGGTTAGTGCCGGAGATCGCGTCTTACCGAGTTCTCTGCTCTATAGCGTCCAACCACTGTATCCGCCGGATGCGGCGCAGAAGCACATCGAGGGTACAGTAAAACTCGCGGCAGTAATCGGGAAGGATGGGCGAGTGATGGGCTTGGGTGTCATCAGCGGCCCCACCGCGCTGGTTCCAGCGGCGCTTAGTGCAGCGCGAGAATGGCGGTATGTCCCGGCTCTGCTAAATGGAGAGCCCGTCGAGACCCAAACCGACATCACCATCGAATTTCACCTGCCAGCCGATGTAAATCCGTGATCGAGTATCGGCTGGGAAGGCTTTCTCTTGCGCTCGTTGCGCCGGTCCGGTATAAGGCAATCAAGTAACTTGGTTCTAAGGCAAAGCTGCTCATGGCCCACTCTGGAGCGTTTTCGTGAAAGCGGCATTTGGACGTTTATCGCGTCAGGATTCAGGCGCCGACCTTGTTGAATACGCGCTCCTGGTCGTGTTGATTGCCGCCGCGCTCATCGGTGGGATTTATGCATATAGCCGGGCAAATTCGAGCACTCTGAACGGCGCGGCGGACGGTCTGAACGCAACCGCGCCAGCTTCGAGCGGTTCGGGCGGCAGCAGCAGTGGAGGAAGTAGCGGTAGCACGCAAGGTAGCGGGGGTGGCAGTGCCGGCTCGGGACAGGGTAGCCAAGGCGGAAGCGGAGGAAATGGAGGAAGCAGCGGTGGTTCGGGCGACGGTGGGAGCGGACAAGGTGGAGTTGGAGGCCAAGGAGGAAGCGGTGGCAGCGGTGGAGGCACCGGTGGTACAACCGGCCACCGGTTGGGCCACGGTCAAGGGGGCGTCGGGGGCAGCCAATAAGAGCTGCGCGTGAAACTGGCTAAGCGTCTGTGGCACATCCGGTCTGGTTTGAACTGGTTGGTATCTCGGTTGTATTTAGCGGCGAACTTTCTTGTGCGGGTTTGGGTGTCGTTTAGCTTTGTGGGGTTTGTGACGCTTGCCTTTCGGGTGTACCGATCTCGCCAGGGCGCCGGATCGGCTGGCGCTATCGGATAGGTGCAGGCCACGCGCGGGACTAACGAAGGCCCACAGGAAGAGACAAGCAGTCAACGCTACGACGCTCACAAATCTGATGGTTTTCATCTTTTCCGTCCGATAACACTTGCACCATCCCGGTTCAGCATTTCTGTTGCCACCGGCTGCCGCCGTCCCAAGGCCAGATAGCTCCCTTGATTCGAGCGAGGTTCGCGTAATATGGCCGTTGGCGGGGACCCACTCGTGGAAATGGCGGCTTTGGATTCGATGCACAAACCAACCGAAACAGTAGGGCGGGCCTAAAAGGATTGGAGCATGGAAACTATCCGCCTGCTGGCCGCGCCACAATCGATTCGCGAGACTGGTCTTCCCAGGCTACTTGTTGAAAACCTTGCCGTTAAAGTTCTTTTTCTATACGGTGAGGCATCGCTCGCCGAACTGGCCGAACGAATGTGCTTGAGTCTTGCCGCGGTCGAGGAGATTTTCGCGTTTCTCCGCAAAGAGCAGCTTTGCGAAGTCACAGGCATGTCGTGGGGCAGCCACCGGATCATTGCCAGTTCACGCGGGAGAGCGCAGGCTGTTGAACTTCTCGGCCTGGGCCAATACGCAGGACCCGCACCTGTGCCCTTGGAGAGTTACGCTCTCCGTGTGCGAGCACAAAGCATCCAGCAAACCGAGATCAATCCGGAAAATCTCGTCAAAGCGTTCCAAGATATCGTCCTCGATGAAGACGTAGTTGCGCGCATCGGAGCGGCTGTGGTCTCGGGAGCCTCTCTGTTTTTGTACGGCCCTTCGGGAACCGGGAAGACAAGCATCACCGAATGCATACCTGCCGTATTTGACGACGCCGTTTGGATTCCCTACGCGGTCGAGGTGGATAATCAGGTGATCTCGGTCTACGACCGGAGCGTCCACCGGCCAATCAAGCTATCGGCTTCCGAGGAAGAATTCGACAAGCGATGGGTGCTCTGTCATCGGCCGCGCGTTGTCGCGGGCGGCGAACTCTCGCTTGAAATGCTCGATTTGCAATTCAGTTCCACCAGCCGGCACTACACGGCGCCATTGCAAATGAAGGCCAACAACGGAATCCTGGTGATCGACGATCTGGGGCGCCAGAGAATTCGTCCCGACGAACTTCTCAACCGGTGGATGACGCCTCTCGATCGACGGGTCGACTTCATATCCATTCCCGGCGGGAGAAAATTTGAAATTCCATTTGACGTGTTCGTGATATTTGCCACGAATCTGGAGCCGGCCGAACTTGCCGACGAAGCATTTCTGCGTCGAATTCCGAACAAAATATTGATCGGCTATGCCACACCTCAACAATTCGAGGAAATCTTTCGAAGAACCGCCGATACGTTTCTGCTCGACTACGATGAGGCGGCCATATCGCGGCTGCTAAAGCTGATTACGGGCGTTTTCAAGCGACCGCTTCGCCCTTGCTACGCGCGAGACATTCTGCAGCAAATCTCTTGGACAGCAGCTTTTCGGAAGGAACGGCTTCGCGTCGGAGAAAAAATCATCGAGGCCGCCTGTCGGAATTATTTCCTAACCGACAGCAGGCCGGGCGGTTAGTGCGAGGTTTTGTCTGCCGGAACCTCTAGATACCCAGTAATCCCGTCCTTCCGCACCGACGTGGCAATCACTTCAAATGGAGCCGAATACCGAGAAATTACAAATTGCACCACTTCGTAGCGATTCCGGTCCTTCAGTTCGACGCAAGTGTCCTGGACGTAAGCACAAAGTGTGTATCGCTGATTTTTCGTACTCGTCGACTTCAAGGTAATCGTTATCGGGCCCACCGGCTCGCGTTCGGATCCGCGGTGGAGTTCGAAGGGAATCGCCGTCCGCTGCGTGCGCATGAGCAACTGATTTAGCTCGTCCCGGTTGCGCAGCAACTGCACCTGCTGGCTTCCTACTTGACCGCTAACATCGGCAAGACGATCCGTCGCGGCTTGCCAAGCTTCACGATCTGCTGCCGTATCCTGCTGGAGATTTCCTAAGCCTTGCTGGATTCCGGCAACCTTTTGAGCAATCGCCGGATCTGCCGCCGGGGCGCTTCGTGTCGGCTCTTGTGTAACAGGCGGAGGCGAAATGCGATAGGTCAACCGAGAAGGGCTATTTGTGTCGCCGACCGATGGACCGACTGCGGCCGCTTGTTTCGAGCTCGGGAGGGTCTCGGCGGGGCGTCGATCATGATCCTGTTCGATTTTTTCGAGCCTCTGTTCAACTCCGGCCATCCGCTGGTCAATTTCAGCGAGCGTGCGTTGATTGCCTCCGGAATCATCCACGGCACTTTGAATCAAGAACTTATAGCCCAGGAAGCAAAGCCCGGCGACAGCCACCAGAAGCAGCACGATGCCGGGTAAACGCGAAATGTGTTGCGGTTGCGAGGCGGCGGGAGCGACGAAAGTCTCCCTGTCAAAGTCTAGTCCTGTTGATTTGCGGTCCATTTTAGTGTGCTCACAATCTGCTTGTCATCGGGCTGCGACGTGATTGGGGTAACGCGCGGTCAGCGTAAGCGCCACTTCCCGCGTCTCCTTCGGGCTCAAATCTACGGTTTTTTCGCCGGACTCTTCCCCCGGACCTTGCATTTGAATCCTGTATTTTCCGGGCGCCACAATCAGCAGAAGCGGTGTGTGGCCAACATAGTTATCATCCACAAACACTCTGGCCCCGCTTGGAACAGAGCGAACCAGCAGTTTCCCGCCCTCCGGTCCAGCGTGCTCCTCAAGGGCCTTTCTGTTTACCTCATCGACCGGAACGCCGTCCGAAGCGGTGATATATGGCGACTTGGCTTGCGTCTTTGGGTTAGCCAGTGGCGAAGAGGTCGCTCCTGCCGCCGAGGAGCCGCCGGGAGTTGAAGACGTCGAGCTTGTTTTGCCCTGCGCCCGACAAACGCTTTGCGCGGCAACGATCAACAGCAACACGATGGTGCACAAGAGCAACCGACCGGCAGCCGCAAGAATCGGCCGGCTCGGCGGGTTACCTTCGCTGCGTCGCCGCGACTTGGTAGAGGAAGCAGTATTCCTGTTAGACACAAATGCCTCCGCGACCGACAAACTGCAGGAGGCATACCAAAGCTCGACCGGCATGCTTTCACGCCCGATTTAAGTCCTTCAACTGGAACAGCTCAGGGGTTACGACGGCTTTTCTTACGTCTGAGGGGCAGAAAATATCCTCGATGGTGACGAAAACTGTTCAGCTCTCGGTCGAGCACGTCCTCAAACGGTGACCATTGAGACTTTGCCAGGACTTCCCCTGGCGCTCATTACGTTGTCTTGGGCCACCATGTCGTTGGCATCCGTCGTGCATTTCCTGTGACTCGGGCGCTACCCGATGAGTGTGTCGAAGGGAACGCAGGGCAACCGATCGTCGGCGGGTGCAACCGGATTCCGACTCCGGATAGATTATTGGGCAACTATGGCGACTAGAATCGCGGAATACTTCATTTTAGGGGAGCGCCGGTCTGTACAAGCGAGAACCGCTCGGCGTATTTGCGCGTCCGAGGAGACATCTCAAGACCGGGAAAGCCAGAACCGGCCGATGCAGTTTCTGGTGAAGCGCGAGTCGACGCTTCTCGGCGTCTGGCGCTCTTTGGCGGTTCTCTGCACTCGTACAAATTCGCTCTCTTTTCATGGTCCGATCTTCCTGTTCCGGAACCTGCGGCTTCCGCAGTTTAGATTGCGGCCCCGGTCGTTTTCAGCGTCTGTGCTGTTCCACTCGACGATGATTCTGCTCCTGGTCTATTTGCCTCATGTACTGCCTGCGGCGGAATCAACATCAAGTAGCAAGCGGGAAATGACGGCGACCGAAGAAATTTACTTCCGCGTACCGCTTGTGGAGACGCCAAAACCCCTGCCCAGCATCTCTTCGAAAACCGTGTCAGACCCGGCGACGCAATCCGATCCGGTCGAGCCGCCCTCCAGTCGGCTTGCTCAAAGCGATGCGCGAAAAACGGAAAATACGGCCTCCTACGGCAGCTTGACGATCATTTCGAAACCCGCCCGGCCCGACAATTTCCATCAAACCATCATTCAGCCACTGTCACCGCCGGATCTTAAGATCACCAGTGACGTGAAAGTGCCGAACATCGTCCTTCTCCTCGGCAAACAGCCTGACGTTGCCAAGCCGGCGCTCGATATCAAGCCTAGTGATTCCAAACCGATACGGCCGAACAGGCAGCTTGCATCGGTGGCCCCTCCATCGGTAGCCCCTACCCAGCAGAATTCCATTCTCCCGCTGGCTGGCGCGCCCGATATCGCGAAACCTGGATACGCTGTGACTCCGGCCGACTCGAAACCGGTGCTCGGCAAGCGACAGATTGCGTCGGTAGCCGCACCCTCGGTGGTCCCTAGCGAGTCGAACTCAGTTCTACCATTGAGTGATCCAATTGACGTGGCGAGGCCGAGATTCGTTCCGGCTCCCAGCGGCTCGAATCCGGTGGAAACCAAAAGGCAGATGGCATCGGTTCAGGCGCCATCGGTTGGGACTGCTCAGAAGGATGCGGCGCTGCCTGGCATTCTGCAAGGCACAACTGCCGGCCCTCGACCACCGATACCGACAGCCGCCCCAGCGACTCCGCTGGCAAGGCATTCGGACGGCGCTGGCCAAGGGTCGGCGGTTGCGAGCCCAGTCATAGCAACCTCAGGAGACAGGGTCGATCTGGTGGCGATTGGCATCAACCCCTCCGATCCTTCGTCGGAAATTGCCTTACCGCCGGGAAATCGCTCCGGGGAATTTACGATAACTCCGGCAGGAAACCCTATCGGCACCGGGAAGACACCTGGTGGTGAGAGCAATGCCAATCCGGGCAAAACAGTGGGAGCGAGTGCACAGGAAAGTTCGGACCGAACAGGGACTAAGGGTGGGGAAGGCGTCCTAAGCATCGTTGGTCCGAGCACGGGCGGCGAAGGAAACGGTATGCTAGACCCCGCGCTCGGCGCGAGCCTAGTGTTCCCGGTGCCCGCCGAGCTTTTACCCAAGGCGCGGCAGAGTCACTTAGTGATTTCGACCGGACCAATGGGAGGCGGAGGCCTCAATCTTTACGGCGCCATGCAGTGCGGCAGGATCTATACGGTATTTGTCGAAATGCCAAAGGACAACTGGACGCTGCAATACTGCGAGAAGAAAACGGACCGAGCCGAGCCACCACCACAAGGCTCTTCAAATGTCGTCCACCTGGAAACGGCGCTCACACCGCCCGATGTTCAAACCAGATTTGACTTTCAACGGCTGCCAGTCGCTCCTCAGGACGCGCATAAGCTAATCATCCTAAAAGGGATAATTCGCGAGGATGGAAGCGTCGATCAAGTGCAGGTCTATCAGGGTATATTGCCTCGGATGGATCAAGCTGCGCGACTCGCGCTCAGTCAATGGAAATTCAAGCCGGCTTTGCGCCAGGGCAAGCCTGTAACTCTGGAAATCCTTGTGGGGATACCTTTGACAGCCACTACCGCTCCCTAGCAGAAGGTCGGGAGCTTTACCGGGACAACCGACGAGACTTATTTTCCGATTCGTGGCACTTGTTTGCCGCAATAGGGAACTTGCTTTCCCGTAACAGTTCACGGTGTCTCCTTTTGCGAACACGCGTCACATTCTTGTGTCATATATAGCTGATACGAATTGCTTTACGCTAACCAGGCGGAGTGCTACTTTTTTGCGCGATGGCAGGGTTGTTGCCGCAGGTGACATTCCGTGCAAACGGAACCGGGCTTGGGGGCCCGGTTTGAATTAGCTTGTCAGCCGGAAAAAACCCACAGCTTTTGTTAGCTCGGTGTACGGGTATTGTCGATTTGCCTTTGTTGAGGTTCTGAGGGGGGCCAAAATGGAAGGCGTTATTCACGTAGGATTTGTGGGCCACGATTCAGGCTTTGCCGAGATCGTGGGTCGTGCCCTCGGCGAGGGATTTGTGTGCCGGGCGAGCAGCGACCTCCAGCTGAGCGCGTCGACCGAAATCCGCGAGTGGTGCGACGTCCTATTGGTCGACCTGCGTGCCGCCGCTGGCGGGGAGGATCTAAATCCTGTCCTCCGGCTCATGGACGATCTGAGCAAGGCTCCCTCCCACCCGCCAATCATTGCCCTGTGCGACGCCGAGAACCGGACGCTTCTTTACAGCGTCATGGACCATGGAGCCTATGACAGCCTAACGAATCCTCCCAATATGGCCGAATTTCGTTTGGTCCTCCGGCGCGCCAAGAAGTTCCAGACTGCTCAGAAGGAACTCGAGCAGCTTCGCAGCAACATGGGGGGCACAGGGAGACTGCACGATCTGATCGGAACGTCAGCCCCGATGCAGGAACTCTTCGCTTTGGCCCAGAAAATCGCACCTTGCGACGTGAACGTATTGATCACCGGCGAGACAGGTACCGGCAAAGAGCTTCTTGCACGCGCGATTCATCAAATGAGCGCACGAAACGCGCGGCCTCTGGTCGCGTTCTCTTGCGCGAACCTCCCGGAGACGCTGATTGAGGACGAGCTCTTTGGCCATGAACGCGGGGCGTTCACCGGAGCCCTTTCGATGCGGCGAGGCCGCCTGGAAACAGCGGACAACGCCACGCTGTTTCTCGACGAAATAGGCGATCTTGGCCTCGGATTGCAACCGAAGCTGCTGCGCGTCTTGCAGGAAAGAACGTTCGAGCGGCTCGGCAGCAACGCGACCACCAGCGTCAACATCCGGCTCATATGCGCCACTCATCGCAATTTGGACGAGATGGTAGAGCAAGGCAAATTCCGAGAGGATCTCTACTATCGATTAAACGTAGTGCAGATGCATCTTCCGCCGCTCAGAGACCGCCGAGATGACATTACTCTTCTCGCGCAGCACTTCTTGCGGGACTCTGCCGAACAGTTCAAGAAAAAATCGCGGCGCTTTTCCCAAATGGCGGTGCATGCGTTGGAGGAATACCGCTGGCCAGGCAATGTGCGTGAATTGTTGAACGCGGTGCAGCGGGCTGTCGTGTTATCAGAAGGCCAGACGGTCGAAGTGTGGCATCTGCCAACGGCTATACGCAAGGGCATCGACGGGCCCGAGTTCAACCGCTCCTATGAGGAAGAAGTTCGGCAGTTCAAGCGCAGACTCGTCCTGCGAACGCTGCGCGAATGCGGCTGGCGAAAGGCGGAGACCGCTCGAACGCTGGGCGTGGCCCGGGGCTACCTGCACAGGTTGATCAACCAGCTAGGCATCGACCAAGGCGATGAGGACTGCGCGTTGGGCGAGAAACCGGCCCAGCTTCCGGTCCCCAGCCGTGTGATGTAAGTCGGACGATCTGACAGACCAATGTTCAGACCCCTCCGCCTTTTTGGCAGTCGTAAGAGTCGAAGAGTAGAAATGTGCAGCCGCCGTGGATGAATCACCGATCGCGATGCGCTCAACTGTCGCCGGCAGCGGGTTCACTGTCACGGGCGACGCAATTTCCGCGCCAACCGCTTCCCTATCTGACCAGCTAAACTTCCTTCGCGTCCTTCGCCGAATTTTTTCATTTCCCGCTCTGTTAGGATCCCTGCTCGTGGGCGCGGTCTCTGTTCCGGCGCGGCATTTCTTCGTCGATCCCGATATTTGGTGGCACATCAAGGTCGGCGAAAGCATCCTCGCAACGCACCGCTGGCCAACCACTGATCCGTATTCGTTCACGGTTTCAGGCCAACCCTGGATCGCGTATGAGTGGCTCGGCGAAGTGGTCTGGGCCGGCGTGATGAGGATGGGAGGAATCCGCGGCCTTGAGATCTTCTTGATAGTGTTGGGCAGCGCCGTGATGCTCGTCCTGTATGGCTATGCCACACTCTGCTCGAAAAATTCCAAGGCGGCTTTCGTGGCTTGCACGTTGCTGTTCGTACTGGCAAACGCATCCTTCACGTTGCGACCGCAAATGCTGGGCTATCTTTTTTTGATCCTCACGATGATTTGTTTGGAGTTATTTCGTCAGGGCAAACGCCTGGCACTTTGGTTTCTGCCCATAATATTCCTTCTCTGGGTGAACACGCACGGCTCGTTCGTAATCGGGCTCGGGGCTGTCCTGGTCTACTGGTTATGCGGACTCAAGGAAATTCATTGGGGAGGGATAGAGGCTAATCGATGGTCAGCGACCGACCGTCGCAGCATCTTGCTTGTTTTCCTTCTTTGTCTCGTCGTTCTACCCATCACTCCGTACTTTACACAACTCGCGGTCTATCCGTTCGACATGGCATTTTCCCAGCCGGCAAACCTGGCGAACGTCCAAGAATGGCAATCCATGTCGTTTGGGCTGTTAGGCGGAAAGCTATTTCTCGGGCTTCTACTCGCGTTCGTTGTTTGCCAAATCGTGCTTCGACTTACATGGCGCCTTGAGGAGCTCGCGCTGGCCCTGTTCGGCATAGCGATGGCATGCATTCATGTGCGCTTCCTTCTGATCTTTGTGCCCTTTTTCGTTCCGCTGCTGGCCAAAATCCTGGCCCAGTGGATGCCTCCTTATGATCGGTTGAAGGATAAGTTCGCCTTGAATGCCGCGATGATGGTCGTGCTCGTTTGGGGCCTGGCGCACTTTTTGCCGTCGCAAAGCGATATCCAGGCCAAGATCGCCGACGAGTTCCCTGTCAAGGCCGTCGAATACCTAAAGACCCATGCGGTTCCCGGTCCGATGTTCAATAACTACCGATACGGTGGGTATCTGGTCTGGACGCAGCCCCCCGGGCGCGGAGATTTTATTGACGGTCGGGGCGATGTTTTCGAACGTGGCGGTGTGTTTGCCGATTACATGCATATCAGCCTGCTCAAGCCTGGGGCATTCGCCGTTCTCAACGGATACGGAATTCGATCCTGTCTTGTTGAGCGCGACGAGCCGCTCGCGACGGCTTTGGCCGTACTGCCGAACTGGAAGGCAGAATACAGCGACAGTCGTAGTGTTCTGTTTGTCCGCACGGATACTCCCTCGAATAGCCGCAATAGGAACGAACCCTAAGTTTTCGGCGGTCCTCAACACATCCAAAATCGTTACGGTCCTCTAAGTCGTGCCTCTGACTGAAGCTAGCAGCGACTTGTCACCAAAGAACGACTTCTCGGGATCCCGGTGTCTCCAGACGGTCACCCTTTTGAATAAGCGGGAAGAACTGTCGGGACCAAGAGGCTTTTGATTCGCTGAAATGCTCGACTTTTAAAGACGTTAGCAAAGCAAAATTCCGGGCAAGGGTTGGCTGTTCAGGTGCATAAACCCGAATCGGCGTGTCGGAAGTTCACGACACTCACGCGCAACCCGGAGGAAAGAAACATGAAGCATCTCTTGAAGAGGCTCTGGCAGGAAGAAGATGGTCAGGACCTGACCGAGTACGCGCTATTGGTGGTCTTGATCGCCTTGGCGGCGATCACTGCAATAAAGAACCTTGCCGGTGCGCTAGTCGCAGCGTTTGGGTCAGTCACAACAGGTCTCACCCCGCCCGCGGGCGGATGAGGCAGTCTTCGACTGCTGTCTGGTCCAAACGAAGGTGGTTCGGAAACGGCGCAGGATAATCTCGACTGCACGGAGGGGTCGAGCGTTGGAACTGGTACCGAAACGATCAGGGGGTGGCATGAGGCAAGTCCTCAAGCGGCTTTGGAAAGAGGAAGACGGGCAGGATCTGACCGAATACGCTCTGCTGCTGGTTCTCATTGCGTTGGCAGCAATCACCGCGATGAACACCCTGGCAAACGCAATTATCAGCGTCTTCACCAATGCGGCGGCAAACATCACTACTACGACCGGCGGGTAATGGCCCGGTGCGGCATTCTCGGGCATTAGGTTAGGACCTTTCAAAGTGGTAAGGGATTTACACCAAATAGCGATCTGGCTTTGTGCCCTTGACCTGACGTTTATTGCGGCATGGACCGATTGGCGAACGCGTCGAATCCCGAATTGGCTCACCGTATCGGGCTTCGCTTTGGGAATCGTGCTCCATTCCTGGATCACAGGTTGGCGAGGCACGCTGGTGGCGATCGAGGCAGCTGGTTTAGGTCTGGTGATCCTGCTCCCGCTGGTGCTCATGCGGGCGTTAGGGGCCGGTGACTGGAAATTGATGGGGGCGCTCGGCGCGATAACCGGTCCACAAATATTTTTGCGGGTGTTGCTTGCAAGCATTTTCGTATCGGGGCTGATGGCCGTCGTGCTGATGATTCGAACCAAACGAGTAAAGTCGACTCTCCACAATCTGGCCGTGCTGGTTCACGGCTTCTTTACCTTTGGCCTGCGACCTTCTCCGGTAATCTCGCTCGATAATCCCACCCTGCTCAAACTGCCGTTTGGCGTGGCGACCGCGATCGGCACATTCATTTGCTTTGTTCAGGGGTTTTGGGGTGCGTGAGGCGTAGGCAAAGGAGTTCGGAATCATGAACAGAAATCGTCTGATGATCGGGCTCGCTTTCGCGATCGTGCTGGCGTTTTTTCTTAGCGCTTTCGTTTATCGCGAATTCGAACAGGTTTCTGCAAGGCCTCGAGTTGTCCCGATGCAGCAGATCGTGGTCGCGGCAGGCCCTCTTCCACTGGGAACCCGGCTGGACGCGACCAACTTGCGCACCATCCCCTGGGCCGCCGGTGAACCGGTGGTGGGGATGTTCAAGCGTATAGAAGACTGCACGAACAGAGCCCTGATCACCGAAGTCGCCGAAAATGAGCCGATCCTTGAAAGCAAACTGGCGCCTATCGCCGCGGGCGCGGGCCTTTCTGCGGCGATCCCGCACGGCATGAGAGCGCTCTCTGTCGCCGTGAACGATGTCGTCGGAGTCGCAGGTTTCGTGACGCCAGGAACCACGGTCGACGTCCTGGTGACCGGCGCGGTCACCGGGCTGAATCCGCGAGGCGAGACGGGCAATATAACCAGGACGATCCTCGAGAACGTTCGCGTTCTGGCGGCGGGCCAGAAGGTTGAGCAGGACCGCGACGGGAAACCGCAAACGGTTCCAGTGATCACGCTTCTGGTCACGCCTGAAGATGCGTCGAAGCTCGCGATGGCTAGCACCGAGGGCAAAATCCAATTGGCCCTCCGAAACACGATCGATACGGAAATATCAGATCCGCCGGCCGTGCTGCAGACAAGCCTTTTTGCTCCGGCCGCGCCACCGGTTGCGCCGAGGCAGGTTGTTGCCCGGAAACCGACGGCGGCGCCGCCGGCTCCGTACTCGGTGGAGGTCATCACGGGGACCAAGCGTGAGACAAAGGAGTTCCCAGCACAGTGAAAAGCACACGGGAAACGCGCTTGAGCCAGACTCGAAAGAGACTCAATCGGATTTGTAAGTTCACGATTCTCGCTGTGCTGTTCGCGGGCGTTGCTCTGGTGTCGCCGGCGAGACCGGAGCCGCGCGCAAGGGGGCCGCAGGCAACCGAAGCCCCGCAGTCGCTGCATCTGTTGGTCGGGCGGTCGCTGGTGATCACGTCTCCGACAAGGCTCAAGCGCGTCTCTATCGTCGACCCAACCATCGCCGACGCCACGGTCGTGAGCCCTTATCAGGTCCTGGTGGACGGCAAATCTCCCGGTGCCGTTTCGCTGTTGTTGTGGGATGAATCCGATCAGAGTCAGGATTTTGAAGTTTCCGTGGACATTGACATTCTGAGTCTGACCGAAAAGATTCACGAAGTTTTTCCGAACGAGCCGGTCCAACTGGAAACCTCGAAAGATTCGGTAATGCTTTCAGGCAAGGTATCTTCGCAACAAGTAGCGGACAAAATCCTTGAAGTCGTCAAGAATGCAACGCCGAAGGTCACCAACCTCATGCAAGTTCCCCCGGCGCCTCCGGGAGAAATCCTCCTCGAGGTAAAGTTCGCCGAGGTGGACAGGTCAGCCATTACCCAGTGGGGGGTAAATTTATTGGGTCTTCCGGGGAACCCGCTTATCGGCACTACTTCGACGCAGGAATTTTCACCGCCCGGGTTGGTGTCGAATTCTTCGAGTTCCTCGTCAGGCACAGGCTCGACCTCAAGTTCCGGGGTTGGGTCGGCGATCGGCGTCAGCAACCTGCTGAATATCTTTCTCTATCGGCCGGATATAAATCTTGCCGCGACCATTCAGGCACTTCAGGAACAAAATGTACTCCAAATCCTGGCTCAGCCGAACCTGATGACCGAATCGGGCAAAGATGCCAGTTTCCTGGCGGGCGGAGAGTTCCCGTTTCCTATTATTCAGTCGACCGGCGCCGCCGGCTCTTTCCCCGCAATCACGATTCAGTTCAAAGAATTCGGGGTGCGACTGGATTTCACTCCCACACTAAGGGAAGACGGACTAATTCACCTGAAGGTGGCTCCCGAAGTAAGCTCTCTTGATTTTTCGAACGCGCTGACCATCCAGGGCTTTGTTATTCCCGCGCTTTCCACGCGACGCGTTTCGTCAGAGATGGACTTGCGCAACGGACAAAGCTTCGCCATCGCGGGCATAATCGACGATAACGTGACGTCGACAATGGAGAAAGTTCCCGGCATCGGCGACATTCCCATCTTGGGAAAACTCTTCCAAAGCAAATCGCTGAACAAAAGTAGGGATGAATTGATGATCCTGGTCACGCCGCGAATCGTCATGCCGCTTGCACCGGATGAGGTTCCACCGGGACCGACGATGCCAAAGCCGTTTCTGGGGCCGGTAACGCCCGGGGCGACGAACCAACCGGCGGCGAAACCGCAGTAACGACAGGGGCTTTTTGGTGGAATCTCGGCAGCAGCCTTGGATAAGGAATTCGATTCGATGCTAACGGCAGCAATTGCAAGCAACGACCTCGCAGCGGTGAGCCAACTTTTGGCCAGCCTGCAACAGACTGGCCTGGTGAGTTCGATCAAACACTGGCCCGTTGCGCCGGATAAGCTCCCCTCGGCCGGGGAAACGATTCCCGATCTGGTTCTGCTTGATCTGTCTCGTGACCCGGAGCCCTGTTTCGCGTTCGGCGCGCAGGTGCGGCGACTGAAACGCAGCGTCCGTCTGATTGCCTGGTCCGCGACGTTTCCACCCAATCAAGAGCTTCTGCTCAACGCCATGCGCCAGGGCGTGCAGGACTTCATTCCCAAGCCCGTCGAGTCCGAGGTTTTGCGAGAGATTCTCACGCGCCTTTATCAGGAGGGGCAGCCGGGCGATCGTAGAGCAACGGAAAAACTGATCGTCGTAATGGGCGCAAAAGGCGGTGTGGGCACAACCACGGTGGCCGTAAATCTGGGCACCCAGATCTGCCTGCACACCAAAAAGCGAGTCGTTCTGCTTGATTTCGCGCGGCCCTTGGGAAACGTTCATCTTCTTCTCGATGTGCATCCGCGCTTCGGAATTCGCGACGCGGTTGAAAACCTGGAGCGGCTCGATAGCCACTTCCTCGGCGGCCTTCTCACGCACCACCAGTCAAAGCTCGAAATCTTGGGAGGCGCTCTGCAGCCTGAAGTATGGCAGAACATCCCGATTCCTCCGCTTGAACGCGTCGTCAATGTGTCCCAGGCGAACTTCGATATGGTTCTGGCGGATCTGGGCTCGCAATTCTCCGCGGATTGGAGCCCTGTGCTGCAGACGTCCCGAATGATCCTGCTGGTGGCGGAGGCGAACGTGCCGGCGCTCTGGACACTTGAGCGGCGCTTGCTGGCGCTGACCGGCTTCGGCATCGACCCCGATCGAATTCGCGTCATCATCAATCGGTGGCACCGGAGCGACGAAGAGGTGTTGAAGAGCATCGTCAAAAATATCAAGCGGCCGATTTTTGCGTGCCTGCCAAACGATTATCGAAAAGTCAGCAATTCAGTAAACTTGGGCACTCCTCTCATGGAGAACCATAGCAACGCGCTTGTCCACCACTATCGCGAATTGGCGATGCAATTGGCCGGTATCGACGCGCCGCCGCCGGCAAAGCGGAGCGGATTGAGCAATCTTTTTTCGTTTCCGACGAAGAGGTAAGAGTCCATGGCACAGATCCCCATTTCGGCCGCACGAATCGATCTCGGCGCGGTAAAGACGACGATTCATCGCAAGTTGCTTCAAAAGTTGAACCTCGACCGCTTGACCGAGATTCGGCGCGAGGACGTGCGTCGCGAGGTGGCACAGATTCTTGAAGCGCTCGTGGTGGGCGAATTGACGCCCATGAATCTGCAGGAGAGGGAGAGGCTGGCACAAGAAGTCCTGGATGAAGTATTCGGACTCGGGCCTCTTGAGCCGCTTCTTGCAGATCCGAGCGTTTCGGACATTCTGGTCAACACATACAAACGCGTGTACGTCGAGCGCCGCGGAATGCTGGAGATGACCGGGGTGCAATTCCGCGACGACGTCCATCTGATGAGCATCATCGACAGGATCGTCTCGGCCATTGGGCGCCGGGTCGACGAATCGTCGCCCATGGTGGATGCGCGCCTTCCGGACGGCTCGCGCGTGAATGCCATTATTCCTCCTCTGGCGGTGGATGGTCCTTGTCTGTCGATCCGGCGATTCGGGCGCGAACGGTTGACGGCCGACGACCTGGTCGACAACAACTCGTTGACCCGGCCCATGCTGGATCTGCTCGCCGGATGCGTGAAGGCGCGGCTGAATGTCCTGATTTCCGGAGGCACGGGCGCGGGTAAAACGACCCTTTTGAACGTTCTGTCTTCTTTCATTTCTGACCGCGAACGAATCGTAACCATCGAGGATGCCGCCGAGTTGCAGCTTCACCAGGAACACGTCGTTCGCCTGGAGACCAGGCCCCCGAACATAGAGGGAAAAGGCTCGATTCAGCAGCGGCAGCTGCTTATCAACTCGTTGCGAATGCGGCCCGACCGCATCATCGTCGGTGAGGTTCGCGGTGAAGAAGCCCTGGATATGTTACAGGCGATGAACACCGGTCACGACGGCTCGCTGACCACGATCCACGCGAATTCCCCTCGGGACGCGCTGAGCCGGCTCGAGACCATGGTGGCAATGGCCAACTTGAACATCCCTGACAACGCGATTCGCAGACAAATTGTCTCTGCGCTCGATCTGGTCGTTCAGATCAGCCGCCTCAGCGACGGAACACGCAAAGTTGCATGCATGGCGGAGATTGTGGGCATGGAAGGCGACGTGGCCACGATGCAGGACATTTTCGTTTTTCAGAAGCGGGGCGTGAAGGAAAACGGCCAGGTGATCGGCGAATTCGTCCCGACCGGGATTCGACCGAAATTCGCTGACCGGCTCGCGGTTACGGGAATCAAGTTGCCGCCGACGATGTTTGAATACCACCGGGCGTCGCAATGGGCGTAGCGGGAGACATGCGTTCAAGCAGTCCCGGAACGAAGGCGTCCGGGGTGCGGAGGTAGATTTGGCGCTGGTTATCGCTGTAACGACATTCTTGGTCTCGGGCGGCCTGTTTCTTGCGGTTTGGATGTTTCTTTCGGCCCCCACGCAACAGGACGTGGTGCGCGATCGGATGCAGGCCGTCCGCAACGCAGAGCGTCGCGGCGAAGTCACCCTGGACTCGCTGCTGCTTCGCGACGAACTGCTTAGCAGCGTTCCACTGTTGAATCGCGTCATGATGAATCTTGCCTGGATCACGAAGGTTCAGAGACTTCTTGCTCAAGCGGGCATGAAGACAAAAGCAGGTAAGGTTCTGCTGGTTAGCGCCGTCGCGGGACTGGCCACGTATATCGTTTCCGAAGGGATTTTGCATCTGCCATTGGTTGCGGTAGTCGCCGCTCTTCTGGCGGCAGCGGCTCCTTTGGCCTTTGTCTCCTGGAAGCGCAAACGCCGGATGCGGCAGTTTGAGGAGCGCTTCCCCGATGCGCTCGATTTGCTCGGTCGCGCCGTTCGTGCTGGTCACGCTTTCACGACCGGCTTGGAAATCGTTGCGAAGGAATCGTCCGAACCGGTGGCTTCCGAATTTCGTGCCTGTTTTGAAGAACAGAATTTCGGCCTGCCGATGCGCGACGCCTTGATTAATATGACCGAACGCATGCCTTTGGTCGATGTTCGCTTTTTTGTTACGGCACTGCTGCTTCAAAAGGAGACCGGCGGAAATCTCGCAGAAATTTTGGACGAACTCGCTCGGGTCATTCGTGATCGCTTCCGTATCTATCGTGAAGTTGGAGTGAAGACGGCTCAAGGACGCCTGACGGCCATCATTCTGATCGCGATGCCTATTTTCATGCTTTTAGCACTGGAAGGCGTCAACCCGGCGTACGTGCGAGTGCTGTTCGACGACCCGATCGGTCCGCCGATTCTGGGAATTGCTGCGCTGATGCAGGTGATCGGCTCAATCTTGATTTGGAGAATCGTCCACATCGAAGTGTAGGCGAGGAGGTTGCGGGTGCTTTGGCTTCTCACAAGCGTAACTTTTCTGGTTAGCGCCCTGGTGGTGTTCGCGGTGGTTTACGCGTTTATGCCCGGTGAGGCGGGAGTCGCAGAACGCCTTTCGCGCCTCCGGGAAAATAAACCTCCGTCACAAGTGGAAGCGTTTTCAAAGAAACAGAAGCTTCGCCTCACCGAGACCCTTTCCTGGATCGGCAAGCTTAGGCCTTCTGCGCCGGATCGCGGCTCGCGCTCGCAACTGATGATGATTCGTGCAGGATACCGCAGTCCGGCAGCGGTTCAGGTACTCGACGGCGCCCAAATCCTTTTGCCGGTTGTACTGGTCGGTACGGTCCTGTTTACCGGCTTGTATCACTACAATCCCTTTTCCGTTCTGCTGTTTGCTTTGGTTCTGGGTTACGTGATTCCGGAGGGATGGCTGCTCTGGAGAATTCATGTTCGCCAGCATCGCATCCGACAGGCGCTGCCCGATGCCCTCGATCTGCTGGTGATTTGCGTCGAAGTCGGGCTCGGGCTCGATCAGGCCCTGCTGCGCGTTGCCCAGGAACTGCGGATCGTCCACCGCGAGTTGAGCGAAGAATTCCAAATGGTGAACCTGGAAATGCGCGTCGGTAAGACGCGTCTCGAAGCGCTTCGCGAACTGGCCCGGCGAACGGGCCTGGAGGAAGCCAAAGCCCTCGTGGCGATGTTGATTCAGACCGAGCGATTCGGTACCAGCGTGGCCCAGTCCCTGCGCGTTCATTCGGACGATTTACGGACTCGGCGGCGCCAGCGAGCGGAAGAAATGAGTGCAAAGACGACGGTGAAAATGGTGCCACCGCTCGTGATCTTTATTTTTCCGGCGCTTATGGTTGTGATTCTCGGCCCAGCCGTGATCACTCTCTTGCGGGAGTTGGGAACTACGCTCAAGTGATCGGCGATGCAATGGGGTGGGCCGTAACGGGTTTGCAGTTGCAGGTCGATTCTCAAACCGAAGGAGTAAAAGAATGGATAACGTAACGCTGATACGAGTCGTGGCTGGAGCTTTGGCCGTGGTCGTGCTGCTTGTGATCATCTGGCGTCGGCGCCGCAAGGCAATTCAGTAATTCGGTAGCGATCGGAAACTGACAAGGGGAGGCGGAATTGGCGACCGGAGATAGTAACGGAAAGCGAATGGTCTACGTTTACAACCGAACGCGGGAGACCTTCGTCGCCACTGAAGCCACCGTGGCAGACACCTATCTGCGAAGCCTGGTTGGACTGCTCGGGAAAACCAAACGGTGGGCTCGCCAGGGGTGTGGTCTCTGGATTGTTCCCTCTCGTGGCGTGCACACCATCGGAATGATGTTCCCGATCGACTTGATCTTCCTTGGCAAAAGTCGAGAAGTTGTCCACGTCGAAGAATACGTGCGGCCTTTTCGAATCTCAAAGGTCCTTCTAAAGGCGGACAGCGTCTTGGAGCTTCCTGCCCACACGGTCTATCGCACCGGGACGGAGGTGGGAGACCAGCTGGAAATCGCCGCTTTGCCCCCGCCTCAACGCGCGGAGGTGCTGCCAGAAGATCATGTGGGCAAGTCGCGCGTGGCTACATCAAGTACCTGAACTGCGCTCGACTTGGTAATTGCACTGCGCTTGAAGCGCGGGCGCTTGTTCGCGCTCGCGTGCCCTCAGAATAAGTTCTTGGTTCTTGGGGATCGTACCAGCTGCGGCGACTACTGCGAAATGATCATGGCGGAAGAACTCGTCATAACCACGCTGGACCTGGGCATGAACGGCAGCATGAAACTGAAGTTATAGCTCACCTGTACTTCCACCACACAGCCAGGCGCATTGGGAGTTAGGTTGCAAGTCGCACTTCCGTTCGGATTCCACACCGGTGTCACCGTGAGTCGAGTCGGATCAATGCCGGCCGGGACATTTCCAATGTATTCTTGAATATCGGTGATGCTGGCAGGCCCGGAGGGACACTCGGTCAAAGGGCAAGTGTAGCCGCGAACAATGGCATATCGGGTTCCTTCGCGTGCAGCGCCGGCAACGAAGTGATACACATAAAGAGCCCGGCCAAAATCGATCACGCCGAATAGCATGGTCAGGAAAAGCATCAGGACGACGCCATACTCAACTAGATTGCTCCCTCGCTCGTCGCCGAAAAAACGCTTGCCCCGACCAAGCCACGCCGCCGGCTCGGTGTGCACATCGTGTTTGAACGCTGGACCCAATTCGTTATCGCCCCCTAAGTGTTTGCCTCGGTCCAAACCATCGCTTGCCGAGCTTGTCCGGTCACTGAGCAACGCGCAGCACCGCTTGGCCGTTCAGGATATACAATGATGGCAGCCCCGGACACCGTATCAACGGCTGGAACTGACCGGTCGTATTCACCTGCACGTACACAAGCCTGCGACTCCCAGGGCAATCTCCTGCCGCGCACGAAGACGATGAGCCATCGGCGCAGGTGCAGAAATGCGACGCTACCGCCGTTAATCCCGTAATATTCTGACCGTCGTTCAGCGCGGCATTCTGCATCCCGTTGTTGTCGGCGGCAGTAGCCAGGCTTTGTGCCCCATACTGGACACCGGCGCGCGCCGCGTTCTTCACAAGCATGCCGAGGTACGCCAACCGGCCAATCTCAACGGCTCCCACCAGCAGAAGGAGCACAATTGGCGCCACCAGCGCGAATTCAAGCAGGTTTTGTGCCGAATCCCCTTCGAGGATTGCGCGAATCCCGGCTGCCCTCGGCTTTGATTTCAGCTTCGTCTCCATTTCATTCCACCAGTATTGGGTCCTTAATCGGCGATCCGCTTGAGAGCGACGAATAGTTGCTGCCGAAAACGTTGTTGTTGCCTCGAATATCGAGCGAGCCTGCAACCACGATCGTGTAATCGGCCGCCGACCCGATGTCGTCGAGCGTCAACACTGAGTTCAAGTTGGGGAAATAAAACGCTCCCTGAAACACTGGGTCGTTGCCTCCCTCGACCGTAGCGGGCGACCCATTGTTGGGGTCCTGGAATATCAGCACGCCCGCGTAATTTCCCGTGGTCGGCGCAGTAAGCGATACCGTGCCTGGGCTGATGATTGAGACAGGCGCGCTGTTCGCCCCGTTATAGATGGTGACCCCATTTCCCGTCACCGTCCCTGTACTGTTGATCACCAACCCGTTGTTCGCGCTAGCCGACGGCGTCATCACATACAGGCCGGGATTGAAGGTCACGTTGGCGTCGTTGGTAATCATTATTCCGCCGCAATACACTCCCTCGGAAAGAGTCTGATTGCCACCGGTCACAGAAATGTTCGTATAGTCGCACCCGTCGGGATTCTGCGTGGGAAGGTAAGCCAACGGATCGCTGCCCGAAACCATGCCGGTTTGGGGAGCCGGGTTTACAGTCGATCTCGAACCCCTATACTCGGTTCCCGCGACTCCAATCGCCGATGCCGAAATATTGTCGGCTCTTCCATGAAGAACGAAATCGCCGTTGTCGATCAAGGCGCAATTGGTGGTCAAATCGACCGCGCCGCCGCGCCGGCCCGGCGTGCCGATCACAATGCCTCCCGGCGAAGGCTCGAGTGCGTAGACGCAGCCCTTCGCATTTCCCAGGTACGCCACGGCCCGCGCCTGTACGGTCGAACTCGCCGCTCCTCCGGGGGCTATGCGAACGAAAAAGGTGGGCTGAGTCTTTGCTATCAGGACCTCGACGTATCCCGCCACGCCCTGGTTAGGGCCGGAGGCAGGGGGAGTATTCACGGTCACCGTGACGCCACTGCTGCCGTCGGTGAAACCATTGGCGGCGGCATCGGATTTCGCGGCGGCGGTCACATCTCCGTAATTGACCTCGGCCGCGCCCGCAATCGCTGCGCCGTCCACAGCGGTCTGTAACTGGCGCTTCAGGAAACGCAGATAACCCACATCAATGGCCAAGCCCAGGACGGCACTGACTACCACCATTCCAAAGGCCAATGAAACTAGTGTCTGTCCGCTTTCCCGTCTGCGCCTCATGTCCAACTCCAAATCTGATAAACAGGCTGGCCGCGTGGGAAGCTGTTTGCACATAGACACTCCCACATGAGCCGTGAGTGCACTTTTGGAGACTTCCTACAATACTACAAACGGGGCCGCCCGATTCAGCTTCTTCGTTCCCTAAATCACTGCAAAGACGTAATTTGTGTGCGAAAGCGGCCCGGCGATCGCTCGCACTCCAGAGCGAACCGCTCCTTCCAGCAAGCCAGAAGTTTATAGGATTATGTGCAATTTAGTTTCCCCAATCTCTGACCATTTGGTCGCAAATTACTTCCTACCCGATCGGCGTAAACCCCAATGCAGCACGACGCGCAGAACGAGTGCCGGTGCCTCCAACTGAGAAAGTCGCATGGGCAGCGCATTACGCCACCTTATCCACTTTTATTTCAACTGTTTGCTCGGGAATTGGTGGCCATACCGGCATTCGCTAAGGCCACCAAAAACCAAACAATCAAGATGGTTAATTCTCTTATTTTAGTGGTGCGGCGAGTCTCGCCCAGTCTCGAACAGCCGCTCACTTTAGCCGACTCGAGCCGCCGAAAACGCCTTCGGCAAAGTTCATTCCCCCGCCGCCAATAATAATCAATCGCAGCCGAGCACGGTGTTAGACAGCCGAGGCCCGAGATATGGAAGAAGTACTGAAGCGACTTCCCCGCAGCGATGGTCGAGAATGTCGATCGCCGGAGTGAGTAGCCAGTGAAGGGAACGTGGCATTAGTTCTCGGATGGTTTCTCGATGTGGTCGATGACGATGATCTGGCGAGTACCTTTGACGGGGGTGAGTTTCAGTCCGAGCTGTTGCTGCATCGCCGTGGACAGCGTCGCTTCAGGCTGAGTATCGGCCGACTCGTTGGAGTCGTCGCCGGCGGTGGGTCTGGCAGGCTGATCAGGCAAATACTCCAGGCGGATATCGTACTTGCCTGTGAGTCCCGTCTTATCGACGACCGTACGGTCGGTCATGTGGTACAGCCATCCCGAAAATTCGTCCATGGTCATTCCCCGTGTTACGAGGAGCCGGTTTGGTCCGTCATTCAAGCTGAGGATCACATGGCACGGTTTCCCCTGGGCGGGCGGAGGGACGCGGCCGTGCGTCTTAAAACCGGGATCTGGCCTTCCTGTGTTGGGGTCGCGCGGAGCGGCTGCAGGCGGCACATCGATGTCGCAGCTGCCGGCGTTGGGCTGTAATTTGGGTCCGCCTTTGGCCACCGTCATCTCGTACGCCGGGCCGCTTCTGGTCTCGCGGTGGGTTTTCAGGTGGAACCTGTCTTCGAGCAGGGACTGCATCATGGGACCGAGCATCATCGGCTGGCCCGGAGTGCCTTCCGCTGTCGCCTCTACAGTGTAACGCTCCGAAGAGAGCCACGCCGGGGCTCCCTCGATGGGAGGAACCCGTGTCGATAACCCTGCCCGGCTCTGACCGTCCGCAAAGATGACGTAAGCATCCTGGACGAGCGACATTACCGTGACGCATCGTCTGATGACCCGGTTGGGTGCGGGCCCGACATCTCCCAAGCCGCCCATTTCGCGGAGGCCGGGCGGGGGTGTCTTTGAATCGCAGGGGTGGATGGCAGCGACTTCGAATTTCTGTCCTGGTGGCACCGGCGACTGAGCCTGGGTCACGGTGACGTTTCCGGTTCCGATCAGCAATCCGATTGCTACCGGACCAGCCAGCGCGGCCGTTCCGGCGGCTGCCAGCAGAAGCTTCTTTGCGCGACTCAATTGCTCGAAGCGGCTCAACATGATGGCCTCAATTCGTCGCCGGATGCTCGCGCCGGATACTCCGGATACAAATATGAGCGGCGATTGCGCATAGAACTTGCAGACATTGAGAATCGCGTCGGCGTAGATTTCCGGGTGGCTGCCCAGGCTCAGCACTTCTTCGTCGCAGGCTTGCTCGCGTTCTTCAACCAGACGCGCGCTAATCCACCAGACAAGCGGATGGAACCAGAAGGCCGCTTCGACGATCATGTGAATCGCAGCGAAAAGATTGTCGCGACGGCGGACATGGCAGAGTTCATGCGCGATAACCGTTTCGAGCTCCGATGGCGCGAGCCGCTCCGCAATTCCTTCGGGGAACAATAGGACAGGACGCAAGATCCCCACTACACCTGGCCCCAGAGGGCATGCAGATATGCGAATCTCTACCGTCTCAGAATTGCCCGTCTCAGAAATGCCAAATGGCGCGCTGGCGCGGACTGCCGCACGGACCCTGCGCCAACCCCGAAATCGGATAAATGCCACCGTTGCGAATCCGCCGAGCCAGAGCGCGAGGAGGGCAATGGGAATCCAGTCGATGGTGCTCGTTGCCGTAGTCGATTGCGGCAAAGTTCCCGCGACCGATGGCCCACTGAATTCTTCGACCGTCCAAGAGACGACCGGAGCGGTGATCTGGCTTGCAACCTCGCGGGCGGCAGGTATCAGCGTTTCCAGATAGCTCCCCAGGTTCAACAGCAAAGCGAATGGCACAAGGAATTTGAGCGACGCGCTCAGCCACAACCAGTAACGAACCTGAGCGCGATTGCCCCGAAACGCCGCAGTCATCAAGCCCGCCGCGAGGGCGAACAATGTCGATTGCCAGAGATGTCCAGCGATTGCTTGCGTCATTTGGACTCACCTCTTCCTCCCTGCCGCCGCTGTGCCTTCAGTTTTTTGATCGTTTTCTCGAGTTCGCCAATGTCGTTTGGCGTCAATTTGCCGGCGTCCGCCAGTTGCGCCATCATCGGCGCCGCCTGACCGCCGAAGAAACTCAGGACCTCGTCCAGCACCCGGCTTCGCGTGACTTCGCGGGCCACCAGCGGCTCGAAGATATCGGCCTTGCCGATCTTGCGGACGCGGCGCAGCGTACGCTTTCCTTCCATCCGGTAAACAATCGTCTGAACCGTCGTGTAGGCAGGGCGCGGATCGGGAAATGCTTCCTGAATCTCCCGAATCGAAGCGCTTCCGCGAGTCCAGAGGGCTTCCAGAATCCGAAGCTCGAGTTTGCTCAGTTTGGGCTGGGGCATCCAATCTCCTCTACTACTTTGTAGGCACAAATTACTACGATGTAGTTTTCTGGTCAAGAGAAATTCTCCACCGTAACTTTGGTGCTGAGGGTTGCGGGCTCGGGGCGCTTCAGAAGATCACATGGGAAATGGTGGACCAAGATTGCGCACAAATAAATCTTCCTGGGGAGATCATCAGGGCACGGCCGCCCTTGCTAATCGCGCTGGCGGGATCGCAGCTGGAACCGATCGCGGATCGGCTGCGCAAGCGCGGACTCGCGTTTGAGAAAAAACACCTTCGCAATCCTGAAGGCGTTGTTTTTGAATCCTCGAACTGCAAAAGGGAGTGGTCAAACGCCGTCTCGAAGGCGAAAGTCTGAACCTGGGACGCGGAGACACAAAAAGCGCACAGGAGTCCGGATCCACCAGGGCCGTTGCAGAGCCGCGATCGACCTCCCCGCGGCCGGCGTAGACGAACGACTCTTGCCAGAGATCGGTGGATGGAAGACCCGCGCCATGCTCGATCGCTAAAACGTCCAGCATGCTGGACGCCTGAACACCGCTAGGGAACGCGGCGCACAATTCGTTCAACAACAGCAAGCCTCTGCTCTTTGATATAATTTCTCCAGGGCGATATGGTCTAAGGGTTAGGACGCGACCCTCTCAAGGTCGAAATCCGGGTTCGAATCCCGGTATCGCTACCAACCAAATAAAACCCCAATAAAAGTGGCTTTCCGATCCTGCGGTTACGTTTTGAAGTTACGGAAATAGCGGATTTTCCTCGCCTCCACAGTATTAGCTCCCAAGAGGGAGAGGCAGATGAAGGTCAGCATCCGTATCCGTATTAAAACGTCCGATGGACGGCGCTTGATGAAAAGGCCCGTCGTCAACAAGAACGGCTCTCTAAAGACGCTCTGGGCAATCGTAGATGGTAAAGAGGAGCACCACCCGGAGGGCGTGTACGCCTTGAGGTTTGGTAACCAGTGGGAGTTTGTCGGTCAGACGCCCGATGCCGTAATGTCGGCCAAGCGGCAGAAGGAAAAAGAACTCTCCCGGCCCGCCGTAGTCCCCGCCATCAACCAGTCGGGTCCGACGATTTCGGCGGGGGAATCGACTTTCAGCACATCTTTTGTAAGCGCCTTATCCATTGAGTCGAGTGCTTGCTGAATCTGGAAGCAAACAAGTGGCGCAAACGTAAACACAAAAATTAAACGGTAGAAACTCGGAGAGGCCCGCGACGCATACTGCCGCAAGGTGACATCGCGGGCCGTATTGAAATTAGAAGTTTTTCAGGAATTGCAAAACCTCGTCCGGAATCCGATAAACCCGTTCGTGTTTCGCGTTGTATATCCTCGTGACCACCTTGACGTCTTCATCCTTCGCTTCGCGACGGGCGTTGCGGGAGAGATTCGCCAAAACCCCGGCCAGTTCCTGCCCCTTCTTAATGCCGAGATGCTTCCTCACTTCGTCTTCGGTCGCATGACCTCCGTTGCCGATTAAGAATGTCAGCAATTTCTTCTGATTTCCTCCGCCGTGCCGAACGTCGAGCGAATCCCACAATTTCCTGGCTCGCTTTTCGCTCCACACGCTATCTGAGGCGATGTTCGCGTGTTTCTGATGACCGTTTCCGCTGGATTGACTGCGAATTACTAAAAACTCTTCAGGCGTACCGTCGAAAACTGTACCGTCTGGGAACGTTGCTTTCATCGGTTTATCCTCCTTTAAGGATGAAGCAACTCTAAATGGTGACATAGATAATGTCAAGGTCTATTTAACACGTGACGTGTTATTTAGGGTGTAGAGATATAGATAAGAATGATCGCGCTGGGAAGGGCGGGTTGCCCAGCTTTGGCCCGAACCCTCATTGTTAATGCTTGACTGCTATGCACGTACTGCGCATAGTGGAGGTGTATGGGAGCCAATTTTCAGCGGGCACTGGCCGATTTAGAACAGCAGATCGCCAACACAGCTCGCCAACGAGACGGTCTTAACGTCAGACTTGCTCAATTGCAAGCCGCGAAGATCGGGCTTCAAAATGCCATCGGCCAGCAAATGCAGGCCGAGATTCAATGGACAAACTTGGTGAAGACGGTGATTTTCAACTGCGCCAGAGAACAGCCGATGTCGGCTGTTCAGGTCAGAGATACGTTGCAGACTTGGGGCTACTCATTCGACGGGATTCAGAATCCGCTTTCGTTCATTAACACGTGCCTTCAGAGGCTTGCCCAACAAGGTGAGATCACGCGTAGCGACGTGGGCAGGCCCTTTAGATTCAGCTGTCAGGAGTAGACGAGAGGGGGTGATTATCGTGATCGTTAGATTAAGACCTCTGCCGCCGCCCCGCCAGAAACAGACAAATCCCTGGGACGGCCTTCAGAAGTTATCCTTGGTTCTGGGGATCGTGGTTGCGATACACACGCTCTTTGGCGACTGAACCAAATTCTACCGGGGCATTCGCGAGGATGCCCTGTTTCCTTCGTCTAACCCGCTTTCCTCGTCGCCCGCTTTTCCCAGAACTCAATCGCATCAGCCGGGTCAACCTTCCATTCATTCCCGTTCTTGTAGGCTCGGAGACCGTACCGTTTGTCACGCGTGATCCACTGGCGGACGGTGTAGGGCGTTACCGCCCAGATTTCGGCCAGTTCTTCCGTGGTGAGAGCGCGGTCAAATGAGTGCAGACGTTGGTGAATGATAAGGCTCATGGTTTAGAGATACTGAGCGGCGGGAGAACAGGCTAAATTCGCGAGCGCGAAATTTGAACTTTACGGCGGGGCAAATCTGAGCTATCGAAAGGTTACGGGCGCGGTTACGTTTTTGGCTCCGTAACCGCCCCTACAGACCACTACCGACACCTGTTGTGGCTGGATTTTAGGAGGGTTCTAAGGCTGCTAAGGTGAATAAAATCAGCTAACCCACCGTTTTATTGGGTATTCGGTGGCCAGCGATAAAGTTTCCCGGTATCGCTACCACTCAGGAATTCCGAATTTATTTTCCGGTAATTGGTTTCGTCACGGGACTTGCTGCGAGTTTCCTTTGAACCTCAATAAATGACTCCGTCAGAACCTTCGGAGACTTGGCTCGATGGGCAACCGCCCGAGAGACACCGAAGCGAATTAGGCGGTCGAGTGCTTCCTGGACAGCTTGCGCATATCCCCGATAAGCCTGGGAACACCTGTGATGGCGTCCTCCTTCGCATCCTCATACTCTGCGGACATGTAGCCTTTGAAGCCGGCTTCGGCGAACATCTGCCACACACGATCGAGATCAATCAGCTCACCCGAATCGAAGCGATCCCGAATGTGCGTCATGCTCGCATAAGGAATGCACGAGTCGATCTGCGCGTACCTGTCGGCTTTCGGCGTCGCAATGAAATTGGCGATATCAAGGTTGATTCTGGCAAATGGGGAATCTACTCCGCGGATAATCTCCAAAACGGTGTCCGCTTGCTGGGTGACGCCAACGTGGTCTTCGATGCCAAGCGTAATGCCCCGCTTGCCGGCATAATCGCTTGCCGGCTTCATCACCTCGATGCACCAGGCGATGCCCTGCTCAGTCGTCGCGCCCGGAGGTAACGCCCCGCCAAAAATCCGCAGGTGCGATGCCCCCAGTTGATCGGTGACATCCACCCACTTTCTGATGTCGTCGAGCACTTGATCCCGCTTGGTTTTGTCTGCCTGGACCATGCTGGCCCCGCAAGCCGCGCCGGAGAATGAAATAGCGTTATTGAAAGCGAGATGGCGAAGACTCGTCAGGTAAGAAGGCTCGGTGGAGTTGAGGTAGTACACCGTCATGTCCACGCCGTCCAATTGCAGCTCGACGGCTTTGCGTATGAAGTCCTCCATCGTCATCTGGCCGCTTCTCAAGTACTTGTTATAGGAGTATGCGCAGCAGCCGACGAGGAGCCGTGGCTCCTTATCACTCTTAGAACCTGGTGCTTGAGGATGAGTGGACAGGCCGGCCGCAGCGGCTCCCGCGGTTTGCAAAAACTCGCGTCGATCGATCATTTGAGGACTCCTTCGGACGGCAAGTTCTCTCGAATTTACTCCCTGAAGCCGGCTGCCGTGACCGCAGAGCAACCGATGCGAATCTCACGCATCGGCAGACTCTAAGTTGAAATCGCACGATGACGCGAACGATTGTCGTCCCACACAACGCTGTCGTGCTCTGCGTCGAAGACGAAGTGCGCGCAGCGATCAACCCCGCGCGGCTTCCGGTTCGCGAGAACCCGTTCGTCGAAGCATGCGCCGGATCCAGGCGAGCGGCGCGTCAAAATGACGCTTGCGCCAGGCCAGTTCGACGAGGTCAAACAGCAGGGCGAGCACGAGTAGGTAAGGCCACAACGGCTGGCTCTGGCGCGATTCTGATCCGCGCTGATCGAGCAGCTGCGGCACGGTCGGATTCACCGTGCCGCCGGTGACGCGCGAAATTTCCTCGAGCAGCGGAAAGTTCACCGCCTGCGATTTCAGTTCTTCGGGAGAGCGGACGAAACCGACAGCCGGCAGAAGCGTCGCCGAATTGTTCGCCGCCACGCGGTAGAGACCGCTCTGATCGGCTTCGATGGTCGCTTCGTAGTGATCGGGCGCCGTTTCGCGCAAGGGAACTGGATGCGAAGAGTGATCAGGCGCCGTCACAAGCACGGAAAGCGGCTCAAGCGCTTTGAGCGTCGTTGCGGCGGTTCGGTCGGGGCCTTCGGTGATGTCGTATGTGATCGTCGTCTCGGCCCCTTCGGCGCCGAAGTGAACCCCCGTGCGCACAACGGCGTCGCGGCGGCTCAGATCGCGCACAACCTGCGGCCAAAACGCTCCGTAGGAATGCCAGCCAACCCAGTTCGCCGACCACCGCGGGCGCGAATCAGAAAGAAACGCGGCCACGCGGCCGAGTCCAAATTGCCAGCGCACCAGCAACGGTTCGCCGCTGCTGGTGCGCAGAATCGTCTCGGCGCCCGAACGCGCTTTCGTCTTCACAAAGCCGAGCAGCTCCGGCGCGTGCGCGAAGTCGATTCCATCGGTAAGTTCGACCGGGCGGACCGAGATCGCATGAACGGGCTTTTCGACGATTTCCGTATTTTCGAGATCCTTTGTTTCGTCGTTAACAATCTCGGTGATCTTGTGGGGATCCTCGATCAGATAGGATTTCCCGCGCGTTGATTCGGCAATCTCTTCCAGAAATTTGCTGTCCACGTCGTCACCCACACCAATCGTGGAAATCGTGATGCTGTTCATCAGAGCGTTTCGTTCCAGGGTCGGCAGATCGCCCGGCGGCGACATGCCGTCCGTCAGAAGAATGATGTGCTTGCGCGTTGCCATCTCCTTCACGATCGCTTCGTATGCAGCCTCCATCGCTGGATAGATGCGCGTGCCGCCGCTCGCTTCGATCGAATCGATTTCGGCGTCGATGTCCGGTGCCCCCTGAATGGGCGCGAGCGGCACGACCCAGCGGAAATCCTTGTCGAATGCGATCAACCCGACTTTATCGATTGGGCGCAGGGCGGCAACGCTTGCGCGCGCGGCCTCGCGTACCATCGCGATCTTGGGTCCCTCCATGCTGAGCGATTTGTCGAGCACAAGCATGAGCGCCGTCGGCTGCTCCGGTGCGGGATTGGGATCGCCGCGAACCGGAAGAAGCTTTTCGAACGAAGTTTGCGGTTCCTTGGCGATACGCGCGTTGCGGTCCCCGCCGATGAAAATTAATCCGCCGCCC
>Ga0210401_10000927_pt1 | contig 35374 bp, 24 predicted proteins | sample IncBWH32MmetaG_FD_150866 | JGI IMG/M metagenome (GOLD analysis project Ga0210401, IMG submission 150866) | Forest soil microbial communities from Barre Woods Harvard Forest LTER site, Petersham, Massachusetts, United States - Inc-BW-H-32-M | ecosystem: Environmental > Terrestrial > Soil >... | reverse complement strand
CCGCTCGCGGGCGCCGTAAACGTCACCGTCACCCCGCTCAGCGGGTTGCCGCCTGCATCCTTCACCTGTGAAGCCAGCTGAACCGCGAAGGCCGTGTTAATCGCCGCGCTCTGTCCCGATCCGCTCACAACTGAGATCGAAGCCGGGGCGGCCGCGCCGATCTGCATAACCAGTGGTGATGCGGCTGAGAAACCCGGTGCCGATGCGCCTATGCTCGAGGATCCGGCACTCACGGCCGTGATTTGCGAGGTACCACTCGTAGCACCTGCCGCGATGGTCACGGTTTGAGGCGATAGCGTGAGTTTGGCATCGTTCGTCAGCGTGACCATGACGCCACCTGAGGGAGCGGGCTGCGAGAGACCTACCGTTAAGGTAGCCGTCTGCCCGACCTGCAGCGACGTGCTCGGGGTTGACAGGGTGATGGTACCGGGCTGCGCAACGGTAACATTGGCCGTGGCGTTAGCAAAACCAGGGGCGCTGGCCGTTACAACAGTCGTGCCAGGTGAAACTGCCGTGACCTTGAAACTGATCTGTTGAGTACCTTGCGAGACAGGCAGCGACGGCGGAACCGTAGCGAAGCCCGGCTGGCTCGACATCAGGGTGAAGTTGATGGCGCTGGGAGCCGGCCCGGAAAGGGTCAACGTCAACGTCCCATCAGTGGTCACAGTCAAATTGGCGGGCGACAACACCGCGGTCAGGGCCACGGTCACCTGCGACGTCCCCGGTGTAAGGCCGGGCGCTGATGCCGTGATCGTAGTGGGACCATTCGCAACGCCCGTAATAGTCGGCTGGCGAGTCGGCGCAGTCTGGCCGCTATTGAAGCTGACAGAGGTAAACGATAGCGTCGCCTTCGATGTGTCGCTATCCGTCAACGTCACGGTGACCGCGCCTTGAGCTGGTGCGGCCAACGTAACCGGGAATGGAACAGTAGCCCCCGGCGCAATTGTAAGTGTGAAGGGTACGACTATACCTACTGGCGGCGAAGCGACATTTACCGTAGCGTTCCCGGGTTGGAAAAATCCACCCGAGGCGGTAACGGTCGTACTTCCTGGGGCTAGCGCCGTAACCGGGACATTGACACCGGTCGAATTGGCGGGAACGGTGGCACTTGCCGGCATGCTAATCACTGTGGGATCGAACCCCGTAAAATTCACGACTTGCCCGGAACTTCCAGCAGGGACACTTAAGGTGACGGTCAAGGTGCCCGTCGGGTTCTGATTAACGCCGTTTTCGTGTGCGACTGAGTTGGTTCTCAGCAGCCTTCCTTCGGCGCTCATCGCGGCCGACGCCTGGACGGGCCCCGGTGAAGAAACGCTGGGATCGATGGGGAATTTCTCGCCGGCCAATCCCACCGTCGGCAGGGTAAGATTTAACGGGTTCGGAGTGAGTGTGATGGTCGCCACATTCGCGGTGATTGTGACGGTTACAGGGGGGCTGTTAACAAACCCGTCGTTCACGATCAACTGAACCACATAAGTCCCGGCCAGGTCGGGGGTGAAGGTCGGCGCCTTTGTATTTGCTCCCGACAGGGTTGCATTACTCGAAGTCGGCCTGCTCGTAAAACTCCACATGAACGTCAGCGGGTCATGGTCTGCGTCGGAGGATCCACTGCCATCCAAAATGACTGAGGCGCCGACCGTTACGTTCTGGTTTGGACCTGCGTTGGCAACCGGCGGCGAATTCGTGGTCGTTATTGTCACGGTCGCTGGCGCGCTGTTCAGAAATCCATTGTTTACGATGAGCTGAGCGACATAAACTCCAGGAAGGTCGGCGGTGAATGTCGGACTCGCTATGGTGGCGGGCATAGGCGATAACTGGGCCTTACTACCCTGAGGCACTGTGATCAACGACCAACTGAGCGTCAGCGGTAACGACTGTGGATCAGTTCCCGATCCATTTAGCGTCACGGTTGTCCCATGGACAACAGTTTGGTTAGGCCCGGCCTGGGCCGTCGGCGGTTGTACGGCGTTTGTACTAATAGTTACTGTGGCTGGAGGGCTGTCGACTTGGCCGTCATTGACAATTAGTTGAACGACATAAGTCCCCGGAAGGTCGGCGGTGAATGTTGGGTTTACGATACTCGCGTTACTCAGAACAGCCTTGCTGTTGGGCGGCAACGTAATCAAAGACCATTTGTAAGTTAGCGGATTGCCATCCACATCGGTGGATCCTGATCCGTTCAATTGTACGAATGCTCCAATTGAGACGACCTGGGCCGGGCCGGCGTTCGCCACCGGGGGAGTATTGGCCGTGGTAATCGTGACAACAGACGCTGGGCTGCTTACCTTGCCATCGTTGACCACCAGTTGAACCACGTACGTGCCAGGCAAGTCGGCCACAAACGAAGCCATGACGGACTGGCCGCTCATTATCATGGCGGCACTGTTCATCGGCTTGCTTATGAAACCCCACAAATAAGTGATAGGATCACCATCCACATCACCGGAGCCACTTCCATTCAAATGCACTGTTGAACCAACCGGAACCGTCTGGTTACTTCCGGCGTTTGCAACCGGAGGCGAGTTAATGGTGCTCACGGTGACAGTGGCGCTGTCGGTTCCGACACCATTAGAGACCACCAGATTAATGACATAATTGCCCTGCGCATCTAAGACAAAGGAGGGTGCGATGGTATTGGGTCCTGTGAGTGCTGCCTGCGACCCGGGCGGGACCGATACGAAGGACCAAGCATAGGTTAATGTTCCGACGCCGCTGGGATTACTAGATCCCGAACCGGTTAATACGATCGTGGCACCTACGACGCCAGTTTGATTCGCACCCGCATTGGCCACGGGGTCCGCGAACGACCAAACGAGGTTTGTGAAGGCAAAAGGGACAGAGCGATCAACTAGAATAGTGAATGAATCCGTACTTTGAACCTGGGCGTTAGTCGCCACAGGTCCGAAATGTATGACATTCTTGCCTGCCACGATTTGGACGCTGGGAACGAGGCTTGATACGACAGCAGTGGCCCCGTTAACCGACGGGCCCGTATTGAGAAGAGTGGCGGTGTAAGTTACGAAATATTGCGTACGCGTAGAGCGCGTTTCACTTTGATATTGATACGCAACGATTGATAAGTTCGCCCCAAATGCAGTCCAGGGCAGGAACATCAATAAAGCGAACACAATTCGACACACGTATTGCATAATGACCTCGCAGCTTATAGCCTCGATAAAGACCTTCTTAAGGCCCGAATCGCTAAATCACACTTCTGTTCAGATATCCGATCACGGTTGTCCGTGCTGCCGGCTCTCCGGCGGCGACGACGCAGACGCTCCGTTCAATTCTTCTTCAATGATTTGACGGAAGTTTTCATACGGCAGCATTCCACTATAGAACCGCCCGTTCAGTAGAAAGCTTGGCGTCCCCGTCACCCCTAACGTTTGAGCTTCCGTCGCAAAACCCTGCACGCGCGCAGCTTGCTCTCCAGAGTCCAGGCACTTGTCGAAAGCCTCGGTATTCAGCTGTAAGGAACGAGCGGCTTCCTTCAGTGCAGGAATTTCGAGCCGTTTTGTCTGTTCCAGCCGGTCGTGATACTCCCAGTACTTCCCCTGGGCCTCGGCACAACGGGTTGCTTCCGCGGCCTTCGGGGCGTTAGGGTGCATGGGCAGCGGCATGTCTTTGTAAGCAAAAGCCAGCTTGCCTTTGAACTCCGCTTCGAGCTTGTCAAGCGTGGGTTGAACCTGCTGGCAATAGGGGCACTCGTAATCCGCATATTCCACTAACACAACTCGAGCATCGGCCGGGCCTCGAACAGGGGTGCTTTTCAGCGCTGCCTCTACGCGGGGCGGAGCTACGCGAAAGGAGATTTTGGCTTGACCGCGAAGGCTCTGCAGGTAGTCAGCTCTGAGCTTGGTCAGCCTGCGCTGGCGCAATGCTTCTATGATCTTTCCCCGCACGGCTTCGTAGGACTCTTTCGTATCAACGCCCTCGAAATATACATGCAAGGCCTCCTCCGAGGGATCTTTCGCTATCGCCTGATTCACATGCTTGTCCAGCAGCTCAGCGACAGTCAGGTGCTCCTTCTTGGCCTGATCTTCCAATAAATATTGGTCAACGAAGTCGGCGACCACCTTCTGTTCCGCCTCGTAGAAGGCCGTACGCGCCTGGAAGAGCGCCATAGGATTCTTCTGTTCAAACTCAGAAAGGGTGATTTTGGTCTCGTTGATCTCAACAATGACCACTGAATTGTTCGGTCGATCGGGGCTCGCGGCGAAAGCACTCACCGCGGCTGAAATTGCTGCTACAAACGCCAGAGTTCGCATCCGTAATTCTCCGTTTCGGACAGATTGCATATCCTAATCACAATCAAAATCGGGTAACCGGGTTGGTAGCCCGGTCACCCGGGCAATTCTAATTAGACAAACTAGTTCGCCGACCTCCCCGCACCCAATCCACCAGCCCGGCAGCTATTGCAAATGCCGAAGCCGGTGCCGTTGCCGATGATGTTGGTGCAGCGATTGGCGACGCTGGCCAACTCGCCCGCGCTGAGAGTCGACGGCGTGAAGGCCGTCTCAGTGGTAGCAAACCCAGTTGGCGAGGCGTGGATCGTGGTTCCCCAGGCAGCCAGTCCGCCCACAAGGTTCGCGGTCGTGATAGCGTTGGCGGCGCTGTTGGTGCAACTGGTGCCAGACCCACCCGTTCCTGCGAGAGTGGAGATCAGCTTCACTACCACAGAACTCGGGCGGACACCCGTGAGCGTGTTGCTGATCAGATCGTTCACGACCGAAAGCGATACTAATCCGTCCGGCGTTACTAGACAAGAGCAGCAGGATATCAATTGTTCATCTGGCGCAAACGCGTACACGTTCACGCAGATGTTCCCAGCGGCCCCTCCGAATCCGGGCCCAAACAGGCTCGCGCCGTTGGCACCCGTATTCGTGATGTTGATCACGGAATCACCGACCGTCAGGTTCGATGCATATCGAACTTGGAACCGCGAGTCGGCCGTGATCGGGTTTTGTGCGACAGCGACCACCGCAAGGGCAGTGGTCGCAAAAAACAGCTTAGTGAGATGCATAGTGTGGTTACTCCCGGGAGGTACTTTAGCATTGCAACGTCATAGGTACAATCGTCTATTCGACATAGTCCAAAGGCTTATGTCTTTCGGATTGGAACTAAACCGGTGTCAACTGATCGCTAAAGCCCAAATCCAGGGTCCGGAGGGCAGAAATTGGCGCGAAAGTCCACGGAAAGGCAGGAAAAGTTATAGAAACATCTAGCTCCCCGAGGCGTCTCGCGTATAGTACTTATTCGCTTGCTTTCTAGTGCGTCTCGCGTAATAGTGGTCGAGGAGGAACCAGATGCGGAGGACTTTAGTTTCGGTATTTTTGGCCTTGGGCTTGTCGTACTGTGCGGTGGGAGCAACCGTTGATGTTCAGGTGGATAACCTCGGGTCAGGTTCGTACCGCTATTCATATCAATTGAGTGGATTCGCTTTTCAATTGAACCAAGAACTGGACTTTGATTTCGACCCGACCCTTTATAGCATGCTAACGAATGACGTTGTTGGCACTGGCTTTGATGGCATCGTGTTTCAGCCCAACAATCCCCCGGGTGCGCCTGGGGAGTTTGGGATCTCGGCGAATATGAACAATCCATCCCTCGCCGGCCCCTTCAGCATAGATTTCAAGTTTCTGGGTTCAGGCGTCCCGAGTGGCCAACAGCCGTTCTCGTTGAATCAGTTCAACGCCGATGGCAGCTTCGTAGGTACCATCGAAACAGGTACGACCACGCCGGTCACCGGAACGACCGCTGTGCCCGAACCTGCGACCGCGAGCCTCGTCGTTCTAGGAGTACTGGTGGTCCTGCTAGGCTCAATCCTGATCCGGGTGAGAAATCCGATTCTCTTTGTTTCTTAGCGTACCGTTACTGTCTCGCTTTCTTACCGGAAGCAATCTAGCTTATACTGAAAGCGGCGGCCCTACAGTTATTGTCCCTGGCTGTAGATGCATCTAGGTACTCCCGTGATTGTAGGTCCGCTACACCGAATCACTAAGCCTGAAGGGCAAGACGCTTCACTCAATCGACTACGGCCTATAATTTCATCAAGATTGCCCAGCTGCTCTTTCGAAACGCTGTTTGAGCATATCTTTTTCGAGGCTTAGATCAGCCACGAGTTTCCTGAGCCGGCCGTTCTCTTCTTCCAACTCCTTCGCGCGCTGGACCGCCTTCGCATCTACGGAACGGTACTTCGCCCGCCAAGCGTAGACAGTATGCTTGGATACTCCCTGCTCACGTGCGACTTCGGCCGCGAGCCGGCCCGCCTCGAGTTCTCTAACGACGGCCAGGATCTGTGTTTCAGTGTGTTTTCTCTTTGACATCCTGTCCTTGCTTTCGCTGACGCCATTAATGGTTTCCATCCAGAATCGGAGGACCTGTTCGGGGGACATTCAAGTACCGACAAGAACGGGATCGTCCATCATGTTCAATGTAACTGCCGATTCTTTCAATTTCGCGATCGAGGCTCCCTTTCTCGAGTGAGCCGCCGTTATAAACACCACTGGGATGCCGTTGTCCTGGCCACCCGTGTTCTAGGCGCCCGACCGGAGCCCTCGCCAGTCGGACGAAAATGTCGCTCAGGTTTCTCAGTTTCTCTGCTGAGACCAGTTTAAGTTCACTTCGTACCCGGGGGTCCTATACTCAGAGGGAACAATACTATACCGAGGTGATGCGATTCAATCCTCAAAGTGGAATAGCCAAAAGGATTAGGCTCTTTCCACATAGTGGGCTAAAGGTACTAATTGGAGTGTTTGGCTCTTGACACTCTAGTCCTGGTATGAGAATCTCTCCATGAACCGCTGTTCGGAGGGGTTCGTATGACGAGTATTCAGAAACTGGGCGGATTTCGGGTAATATTGGTCCTTACACTAGCGTGCGTTGGATGTATCGCTTGCGCTCGCACTGCAAACGCGGCATTCCTAGGACCTTACGCCTTGGGCAATTTCACGATAAGCCAGACGGATCCAACTGACGGATCAACGGTGATGTCGCCCGACGGTGGCCTCTCCGTTGTTATCACCGGCGGAAATAATGGTAGCGGGAATCCTAGCGAAATCGACTGGTTCATCATTGCGCCTGCGAGCGGAATAGCAACTTTCAACTGGGCTTATTCTTCCCAAGATACTCCGGGGTTCGACGGCGGCGGTTTCCTTGTAAATGGCAGCAATACCATTCTTTCGGTGACGGATGGGGAATCTGGGAGCGAAAACGTTGGCATTTTCGCTGGACAAACCTTCGGCTTTTTTGCGGAGACTGCCGACAACACGGGCGAGCCCGGTGTTCTCACAATCAGCAACTTCAGCGGTCCCCTTCCGGTCCCTGAACCGGGCACCGCTATCCAAGTCATCGGAGCCGCCTGTATCGCATCCTGCAAGTATTTGATGAGGACGAAGCCATGAAACGTTGGCCCCTGATAATCGTGGCGCTGAGTCTGGCAGCTCAGCTGCTGTTCTCTCAGCCGCGGAACTTCACTCCGACAGACATCTCCGGGCAAATCCAGCTAACGGCCAAAACCAATCTTCAGGCTTTGGCTTCGCCAACCATGCCGCTCGCGGTTAGAGCCGGGGAACAATCGCAGTCCCGGGAGAAGAGTGCGGCCCAGCCATCGCAAACCCCGGAGAAAGGTAAGAATATTCCGCTGTTGCGGCCGCAACAATTGAGCCGCCCTTCGCATTTCGCGTCTTTGAGCGCATCTGTTTCCCCATCAACTCAAGCCTTGGCCGTGGGCCCGGCGGGGAGCTTTGGCTTCAGTGGTTTGACGCATCTCGATCAACGCTTGGCTAACAACGGTAACCAGTTCAGTGTCGAACCGCCCAACCCGAGTATCGCTGTGGCCAATGGCTACGTGTTGGAAGGCGTGAACAACGCGGTCCAGGTGTATAGCACCAACGGTACACCCCTTCTGCCTTCAGTATTGTCGTCGAATCAAGTATTTGGTCTTGCGCCAGCGCTCAATCGCTCCACTGGTGCGAATGGTGTATTTCCGACCGACATGCATGTCTTTTATGACCACTCAATCAATCGGTGGTTTATAGTACAGCGCGCCCAGGACAACGACGTTTTCGGTGATCCTTTGCCCTCATCACATTTATATATGGCAGTCAGTCAAACAGGCGACCCGACTCAGTCCTATAACGTTTATACAATGGATAGCACGAACGCGTTGAATTTTGACTGCCCTTGTATCTTCGACTACCCGCAGTTAGGCGCCGACCAAAACGCCTTCTACATCTCCGGTGATGAGTTCACGCCCTTTCTCACCTTTGTGGATGCAGCGATCCTCGTAATTTCCAAAGCATCTTTGGCGGCGGGAGTGCAATCGCCGCCTGCCGCGCGGTTTCTCATTCCGTTAAGTAGCGGCTTCGAATTTGCGATTCAACCGGCCGTTACGCCGCCTGGCGGTAGTTATTTCGTCGCCAACACTAGTCAGGGTGGCGCCGGCCTGGAATACTTCGTTAGCAGCCAAGGACAATTCGGTTCTGACAGCAATCTGGCTGTATGGGCGATGACCAACACCAGCTTCATCGACAACCCGTCGATGATCAACAAGATCGCTCTTACCGAATCATTATTTCCGACCCTGTCATATACGCCGCCCGGTGCTGCGACCCAAAAAGCTGGCCCACCCGGTTCCCGGCCCCTGGGAGAGGGCATGACTCCGCCGGGGCCTTTGGAATTGATCGATGGTGGTGATGCACGTGTACAGTCGACAACTTATGTGGCCGGGCGCCTGTGGGTAACTCTGGCCACCGAGTTGTTCGACGGCACAGGCAATAGTGTGGTTGGAGTTGCGTATTTCATTCTTTCGCCGACCTATCGAGCAGGAGTGCTGAACTCCAACGTACTCCGCGAGGGGTATCTGTTGGTTCCGGGGAATCATTTGTTGCGTCCCGCATGGGCCGTGAACGCGCAAGCCAGTGGTGCCCTCGTATGCACACTGGTAGGTCCGAGCTATTTTCCGAGCAGCGCGTTGGTGCCGATGGGTTTGACCTCGACCTCATCCGTTCTTCAAATATCTGGCATCGGGACTTTGCCAGAGGATGGCTTCACTGGATACACCGGCAATGGCTCCGCGGGTGTGGCAAGGTGGGGCGACACATCATCTGCTGCGGTAGACAGCTCGGGCGCGATTTGGCTGGGAGCCGAGTACATCTCCAGTGCACCTCGGACATCGGCCGCCAACTGGGATACGTTCATAACAAAGTACACGGGTCAGTGATGACCCGGTTGAAGCCTATGTTGTCTCCTGATGAATTCAACGTCCTGCGTCACGAGTGAGTGTGGTTAATACGGCTACAGCACGAGCAAAGGATGTGACGAAACTAGTGGACGGCGGTTTGGTCCTTTTGGACGCATCGCTCAAGCCAGTTGCGTTTGACCGCGGCGCAATGACTATTTTAAACGGGTCGCAGGCGCACCATGAGAATTTGCATCGTGAAATTTCCATTCCCAAGGAGATTTTGGACGTAATCAAAAACCACAATCCCTTGGATCTGGCCTCGGTAAGGCTGCATTTCTGGACACCCAGCGGGAAGTATAGTCTACGAGCGTATCGCATCGAGCCCCAAGCGGAAACGTTGACCGAACCGCTGGTGGCCCTACATTTTGTTAGAGCCTCTTCTGCTGAAACGGCGGTTCGCGATGTTGGCGCCCAATACCATCTGACGGAACGGGAGCAGCAAGCGTTGATAGGTATCGTCAGTGGCCTTTCAAGCAAACAACTGGCGGCTCAGATGAAAATCAGTCCAAACACTGTCAAAGCTTACATCCGCCTGATCATGGTCAAGATGGGCGTTGAGAGCCGGGCCGAGATTGCTGCCAAGCTTCTTCTATAACCGTGGCGTCTTCAGCCCAACCTTGATTAAGAGCACGTGAGTCAAGACCGCTTGAAATAGCGCCAACTACGATTTTTCAAACCTCGAAGTGCCGGAGCCGCACAGCATCGAACGAACAGGCACTCGGAGGAAGATACCCGTCCCTCGAAACGGCTCCGGCAGTTTAGAAGTTTACTACACTATCCACCACACTAATACTCGGTAATAATAACCCACGGCACAAATTTCCGATACATTTTTTTTCAAAAAAACGCCGAGGATCTCTCTAGATCGGCGGAGCGAACGAAGCGACGGAGTCCATGAGGACGGGAACTCGCTCTCTACTCCTTTTGCCAAGATAGAATCGCCGTCGCCCCGCCGGTGTGCTCGTAATATTCGACCGTTATGAGGTGGTTTCCGGCGCTCATCGTTTCCGTAATTCCGTACTGCGTAGCAGCTTGGTCCCGCCACCTGGCCCAGGTGACACCATCAATCGATAATCGCATGCCATCGGAAATAGTTGCGAGGAACACGTAATTGCCCTGGTCAAAATGAAAGACTCCTTGCCAGCGAGCTGAGAAATCAGGGCCTCGCACGGAACTGTCAGGAGTGGCTGTTCCCCAGGTAAAGTTTATTTGATTGTCGGTTCTAATGAACACGGGATTGCCGCTTAAATCGAGGTTGTCGTAATAGCAACCGGTAAACGCACCCGTCGCAGGCGCCGGACAATTTGTGGGACTCACTGCTCCAGAGCTCGGCGTGGTTACCTGAAGGCTATTGCTAGCCATCGAATGATTTCCGCCGGCGTCGAAAGCCTTAACGGAATAGGTATACTGAGTTCCGCTCGACACTGTTGTATCGAAGTACAGAAGAGACGTTCCGGATACTGAGCTGAGAACCGACCCGTTCCTAATGATTTGATAACCGGCAACCCCGACGTTATCAGTGCTTGCAGTCCAAGCAAGGTCAACCTCACTGGAACTCTTCGCTACGACAGAAACGAGATGGGGAGTTGTCGGAGGTTGCCCATCCGATGACGCGCCAACCTCTACCAACGTGCGTGCCACCGCGATACCGCTACCGTTGCTGACGACCAAGGTATAGGTTGTCGTTTGAGACGGCGAAACTAAGATGGAAGTAGTACGTGTTACATCTCCAACTCCACTATCGATAGTCGCCGAGCTCGCTCCCGAAACACTCCACGACAAAGTTGTCGATTGCCCGGCCGTAATCACGGATGGCGTGGCGGTGAAGAATGCAATAGCCGGCCGTTGCACTGACGGAGCGCTTCCTTGCCAGGACAACTTGGCGACGCCTGCGCCGGTATGTTGATAGTACTCAACAGTAACCAAGTGGTTTCCCTGGCTGATCGACTGTGAAAATTGATATGAGTTAGGCGGCTGATCCTGCCAGCTGGACCACGCCACCGTGCCATCGATCGACAATCTCATGCCATCGGATGTGGTCACGTTGAAAGTATAGTTTTCTTGCGCGAAGGTAAACATACCTTGCCATCTCACAGAGAAGCCCGAGGATGACAAGGAGCGGTCAGGCGAGCCAGAGCCCCAGTCAAAATTAACCTGGCTGTCTGTTTTGACGAACACTGGTTGCCCGATTAAGTTCGTGTTATTGAAGTAGCACCCTGTGAAAGTGCCCATGGCAGGAGGTGGGCACATCGTGGCCGGAACCGGTGCCGCGGGCGTAGTCACTTGAGCACTGTTGCTGGCGGTTGAGAAATTGCCGGCAGCATCATATGCCTTGATGGCGTAGAAGTAAGTCGTGTTTGCGGAGACAGCGGAGTCGGAGTAAGACAGTGCTGCGCTCGGCACGGATTTGAGGACCGAGCCGTTTCGAATAATTTGATATCCCATCACTCCGACGTTATCAGTGCTGGGTCTCCAAGTCAGATCAATTTCAGTCTGGCTCTTGGCAATTGCCGAGATAAGAGTTGGCGCTGTGGGTGGCTGTGTGTCGGGAGTTGGTGGCACATTGACCGTTACTGTCACAGATGCAGTGGAGCTACCCCCGGCGTTTGTGGCATTCAGAGTATAGGTAGTTGTCTGAGCTGGCGAAACGGACTTTGAGGTCAGAGTTGACACATCCCCTATTCCATTATCGACGCTGATAGTGCTTGCTCCTACGACGGTCCACGACAACAGAGTAGACTGTCCGGCCGTGATGGTCGTTGGCGAGGAAACAAATGACTTGATAGTAGGCGGATTCACCGCGGGAGTTGGCGAAGGCCCAGAAGGGGGACTAATCGTCTGATCCACGAAACCGCCGAAATCGGTCGTCCAATACCAGCCATAGGTTGAATTGGGGTTATAGGTCCGAGCAATGCCGATCACTACGAAACCGGCACCCAGCATGTTCTGCCGATGAGCGAAGGTGCAATTGCCGCTCGCGTCTGCGTCGCAAGCATTCAACCAGCCATTGAACGCATCCTGAGCATTGGCAAGCCCCGCGGCAATGTTTTCCCCCCAAGGAGCATACGGATAACCAAAGGCAGGGAAACGTGTCGATGGATTCCTACCCAGACTATCTGTGTGACTCACATAGTTCTTTGTCGCCATGTCATTGCTCATCCATTGCGATGACGCCTCCAGGGCAGCCGATACCTGAAGTGGTCCGACGTTGTTTTGGTGCCGGTAATTGTTGATTAATGTCAGAAACGTCCACTCTTCACTGTCTAGAGTTAGAGTGCTGGTCGACGTTGGCGGAGCGGGAGTAGGGGTAGGCGTGGGAGTGGGAGTAGGAACGGGTGCGCTTTGTCCACAAAAATTCGCCGAGCAGCCCGGCTCATAGGTCCAAAATGGTATCCCGCCTGAATAAACGCAGGAAACGCCAGCTATGTTTGCGTCGGGTGCCAACATTGCAGCCAGATGAAGGGGATCCTGCCATATGTTTAAGACAATCGCGGCCGGATCGCTCTCAACAAACGCCAGATCCTCGCTGATGATGCTATAGCCCAAACTTGCCGCAGTGGTGTCGTAACCTTGATGAGGGTTGAATCCGGGAGTGTTCGGAGTATTCATCGACATGTACGTGATGAATTGCGTGGCCCGGATCTCCGCATCCTTCATTCCGACTGAATCCATCGTCAGACCGGGCAATCCGTGCTGGGCTCGTAAGCTGTTGATTTGACTGAAGAGCCCGTTTATCATGCCATCGTCGCACCAACTTTGACCATTGGATAAGCTGATTTGGTGCGTGATCGTATTTTGGGCTAATGCGCCGTTCTGCATTGATAACACAAAGGATAATAGCATCGGAACGAATGAGAAGCGGAAAAGCGTGTTCATGATGTAGTAGGAATCCCTTCGTAATTTGTTGCTAATCTGCGTGAAAACGCAGTCCTCCCAAGGCGGAAAGAGCGCTCTCGTGACTCAAATTGGGCTGGGAACGTCTGGCACTCATCCAGACCGACTGGGAAGATATCCGATAGTACTATCGACGGCATAGTTCCAGCCCGACGCGAGTTTGTCAATCGGCGGACTCGCACTGGAACTATAGGGTCGCAAGTACTATATTTTGGACGGCTCCAGCCTTCAGTCCTCGGGGACTCCTGACTGACTAGGGCTTGTCCGCCAATACTTTCGCGCCCGCGATAGCCTTGACCAACTCGTTCTGCGCTAAGGGGTTACACAGAAATGCGAGTGGATGATCGCAACATGGACACGCTTACATTGCTTGTCCTACTCAGCTCGGAGTGCCGCTAAGGCGGAAGTAACATCAGCGGCCAAACTGACCACGCTGCTCAGCCTTGTAAGATCGAGCGCTTTGCGAACGAACGGAGGGGCTCCGGCGAGGACAAACCGGCCGCCGGAATCCTTCACGACCGCAGTGTACATGGCCACGATGAATGTAAGGCCCATGGAGCCAATGGATTGGACTTCGCGAAAATCGGCCAGCACTCGCTTACACTTCAAGCGCTGAACTTCTTCGATTTTGGCTCGCATGTAGTCCGCATCGGCACCGGACACGAAACGTCCTCTACAGCGCAAGACACAAATGCTGTCCAGTTGCTCAATCTCGATGACCATCGACCCGCTCAACTGCACCACGGTATGTCCTCATACCGGATAGCGAACAGCGGGCGCAAACTCCGCCAAGACAGATCCAGGTCGGAGACAGTCGGGACCTGCGTTACATTTATTTGCCGACTACCAAAACATGGAAGCTGTCCGGCAGGATCGGCGGACGGCCCTTCTTCTGGCCAGGCTGAGCTTCGGGCGCGGGACCGAATTCGGCGGCCAATAGATAGACCCGGTGGGTCTTAGGATCGAGAGCCATCGTGCGCGCACCGCGCTCGGTTTGGACGGTGTCCACGGTGTCATATTTACCGTTCACCATTTTTACGATGCTCAGCGTCCCATCGCCGCCATTGGAACTGAATGCCAGGCCGGTGCCGGGATCAAAAGCGGCGGCATCAGGGCCGGGGCCGATGGCAGGGGTAGCGATCACCTTGAGCGACGGAATATCGACCACTGCCATCATCTTGTTGGAGCACACCGAGAACAGCTTCTTGTCTTTCACGTCGATCGCCAGTCCACTAGGTTCTTCGCAGGGAGCGAGCGACATATGACGAGTGACGGACGGCTTAGAGGCGTCGATCTCGACAATCTCGCTGGTGTCTTCGAGATTTACGAACACGTTTCCAGAGCCATCCACTGCGCAGAATTCCGGCTTCTGGCCGACCGGGAACGTCTTGACGATCTCGTTGGTCTTGGCGTCGATGGCCGTCGAATCATTGGATCGACCGTTGAAGGTGAAGATCCGCTTGGTCTTCGGCTCGTAGCAGATGGAATCCGGATTCATGCCGGTCTGCGGCTCCCCGGTTTTGGCGAGCGTTTTCAGATCGAAAATCGTGACGCTGTTGGATTGGCCGTTGCTGATGAATCCCTTGCCGAGATCCTGATCGAGCGCGACTCCGTGAACGCCGTGCAGTTGCGTGATCTGTCCGACCACCTTGCCGGAATCGAGATCCACCACCTCGACGATCGTGCCGTGAGTAGCGTAGAGGCGGTGAGCGCTGCTGTCCACAGCCACGTAGTCCCACCCGCCTGTGCCGCCGATTTTGATTTTGTTGAGAACCTTGTAGCCTTCAGCGCCGAATGCCGCGCCTACGGCCATCATCACAAACAATACTGATACCAGCTTCTTCATGTCTTACTCCTTTTAGTCATTCAATATTTAATCTCGACCACCGACGTAAAAACGTACCGCCGGTGTTACCACCAGTGAGAGGACCATCGAGGCCAGGATGCCACCGATCACCGCAATGGCCAAAGGTTGCAGCATTTGAGAGCCGGCGCCTATGGCGAGCGCCAGCGGAAACATGCCGGCCACGGTGGCCAGCGCGGTCATCATGATGGGACGCAAGCGGCGTTCACCCGCGCGGATCATGCTTTCTTCGGCCGGAATGCCCTCAGCACGGAATTTCTGGTCGGCATCTAGAAGCAGAATGCCGTTTTTGGCCACGATGCCGATCACCATAATCAGTCCCATAAAAGACGAGAGGTTGAATGTGGTGCGGGTAATCAGCAGAGCGAGGAACACGCCGCAGGTGGAGAGCAGCGCAGAGGACAGGACAGCAATCGGCGCGCCGAAATTGCCGAATTCAAACAACAGGACCATGAAAACCAAAACAATCGCTAGCGCCAGGACGAACGCGAGGTCCTTGAATGATTTCTGTTGCTCGGCATACTGGCCGCCATACTCGACACGAATATTAGGAGGGATGTTCAGGTCGCCGATGGCCTTTTGAACCTTGGCCATGCCATCTCCCAGATTGATATTTTCAAAGCGCGCGGTCACATTCACGTCGCGCTGCAGGTTCTCGCGGATGATTTCGGTCTGTCCGGGAATCTCGGTCAGGGTTGCGAGCGAGCCGATGGTGGCGGTCTTCCCGGTTCCGCTGACGATCAGCGTGTTGCGCATCGTATCCACGGTCTTGCTCACCGAAGGCGGGAATTGCACGCGAATTGTATAAGAACGATCGTTGAGCACCACCGGGGGCGGGGCCGGTTCGCCCTGCAGCATCGCACTGGCGTCCAATTCGACTTCTTGAGGCGTAAATCCGGAGCGCGCGGTTACCACCGGATCGACGTTGAACATGAGAGCTGTCCCGCTAATGTGATTCTCGATGCCGTCCTCCACGTCCACCACGCCAGGGATTTTCTTGATCGTGCCGGCCACCTGTGGAGCCCAGCGGCGCAGGAGTTCGGGATCCTGGGCAAACAACTTGATCACCACCGGTTCGGGCGCACTGGTAAGATCGCCGATCATGTCTTGCAAGAGCTGCGGGAATTCCACATCCAAGGTGGGCTCAGCCTGCTTGATCTTTGCGCGCACATCGGCGATGACCTCATCACCGCTGCGCTTCCGGTCGCTCTTCAACTTGACGCTGATATCGCCTGTATTCGCTTCAGTAACCGCGGCCAAACCGAGCTGCAAACCGGTTCGCCGAGCGGTACTCTCCACTTCGGGCGTGTCGTGCAGGATCTTTTCGACGTGAGTAATCACCCGGTTGGTTTCCCGCAGTGAGGCGCCCGCGGGCATGATGTAATCGACGATGAAACCACCTTCGTCCATCGCAGGCAGCAGGTCCGATCCGGTGTTCTTATAGCAGAAGTACGATCCGGCGATCAGGACGATGGTGAAGAGCGCCAGTACAAAGGGGTGCTCGAGGGCGAAGCGCAGCGTGCGCTCATAGGAGTTCAACAGCCAGGCGGGCACCGATTCGTGCTTGGCCGCCGACCCGGAGTCGCCTCTCCGGTTGCGGAGAAAGTAGTGGCTCAGCGTCGGGGTCCAGGTCAGCGCCAGCGCCAGCGAAGTGAGCAGCGCCATCCCAACGGTCACCGCCAACGCGCGGAAGAATACGCCAGTCACGCCGGTGATGGAAATCAGCGGGAGGAAGACTACGATGGGCGTAACAGTCGAACCCACTAATGGCACTCGGATTTCGCGGATTGCACTGCGAATGGCTTCCGCGCGCGACTGGCCCGCGTCGCGATGCATCACGATGTTCTCCACCACCACGATGGCGTCATCGATCACCAATCCAACCGCCGCGGCCAGTCCGCCCAAGGTCATCAGGTTGAAGCTCTGGCCCATTACCCGCAGCGCGATGAACGTGACCCCGATAGTCGCAGGAATCACCAGGCCAGCCACCAGCGAGGTGCCCCAGTCCCGCAGAAACAGAACCATGATTATCGAAGCTAGGACGAGACCCAGCAGGATGGCGTCGCGCACGCTTGTAATGGAGGCGTTCACCAGTTCCGATTGATCGTAGAAGGGCGCAAGCACTACTCCGCGGGGAAGACCCTTCTTCAGACTATCGATCTCCGCATGAACGGCGTTGGCCACCTGCACAGTATTGCTGTCCGGCTGGCGATAGACATTCAAGAGAACCGCGGGCTTTCCATTGGCCGTCACCACCGTGTATACCGGCATAACCGAATCGCTCACAGTTGCCACGTCGTTAATGTGCAGCGGCGTACCGGCAGGAGTCGTCTTGATGATGATGTTCCCGATATCGCCGACGGTTCGCGCCTGACCGCTCATAAGTGTCAAGGCCAACTGGTGATTGGTTTCGATCAGCCCGGGCGAATCGATCATATTGCTGCGGCTGACTGCATCCAGGATGTTGGGAATAGTTACGGCGGCCTGGATCAGCTTGGCGGGATCGGGCTGCACCTTGAATTCCGGCACCTGCCCGCCTTGCACCACCACTGACGAAACTCCGTTCGCTCGGTTGAGACGGGGCTTTATATCGTAGTTCGCCACTTCCCACAGGGTGGTCTGCGAGATCTTGTCCGAGGTCAAGCTATAGCCCATGATCGGGAAGGCCGCAAAGGTCAAACGATTGGCGGTTATCTTGGCGTTCGCGGGCAGCGTCTGCTGCACTCGCGCTAAAGCCGCGTTCACCAGCTCCAGCGTCTGGAACATATCCACGTTCCAGGTAAAGAACAGGTCGATTTCCGCGGTGCCCCGGCTGGTGATGGACGACAAATGATCCAGCCCCGGGACGGTGTTGACAGCTTGTTCCAAGGGGTTGGTCACCATAACCAGCATTTGATCGATGGGGTAAACGCCGGCGTCCGCGGCAACCACGATGCGGGGAAAATCCGTACTGGGGAAAACTGACACCGGAATTGTAAGCGCCAGGTAAATGCCCACGGCCACCATCGTCAGGATGACGAAAATGATCGGTTTGCCATGCCGCGCGGTCCAGTGCGGCGCTTCGGTGTCGGAGGCGACGGGCGGAAGTGTCGAAAGTTCGCTCATTTTCCCTTCGGCTTGGCCTCGTCTTTTTTCTGATCCTTGCCAGCCTTATCCGCGGCGGACTTCGGTTCTGGCGGAGCATTATCTTGGTCCTCGTCGTCGGATTCTTCGACGGCCGTTGTGACCACCTTCACCTTGGCTTTGTCATCCAGACCTAACCCGCCGACCACCACTACTTCTTCTCCAGGCGAGACGCCGGCGAGAATCTGTACCTGATTGCCCTCGCGCACGCCAACTTTCACGGTCTTCCGGCGCACGGTGGAATCGGAGCCGACAGTTAAAACGGCGGTGCCGCCCTCTTCGCCCGGAAGAATGGCGGCGGCTGGAACCACTGTGGCCGCCTTGAACTCCTCGGCGACGATCACCGCGTGTACGCTGGTTCCAGGCTTAAGCTGCTCGCCCGGATTCGGAACATCTACCCATACCTGAATAGTGGTGGTGTTGGCGTCCGCGGCTGGGCTCACTACCTTGACCTTCCCGTCTACTCCCTCGCTGTTGTCCGCTTGAGTGATGACCACACGTTGGCCCACCTTGACCGCCGTAGCGTCGGACTCCGGAATATTGATGCGCGCAATCACGTGCGAAATATCCATGACGCTGACCAGGGGAGAGCCCGGATTGGCCATCTCACCGGCATTCAAGGGGCGGTCTGAGATCACTCCACCGATCGGGCTGACGATGCGTGAATAAGCGACCTGGGCCTCCTGGGAATCGTAATGGGACTTGGCGGTCTGCACTTGAGCGGCAGCGCCTTTGATCTGCTCTTCTTTTGAGACGGACTGCAAAGCTTTCAGGTGCTCGTCGGCGGCGCGATACTGGCCTTGCGCCTGTGCATAGGCGACCTGGGCATCGTCCACGAGCTTGCCAGCCAGCGCTCCGTCCTTAAACAACTGCTGGCGGCTGTCGAGTACTTTCTTGGCGGCGTCCCGCGACTCGCGGGCGGAATCTAAATCGGTTTGTGCTTTTACGACTGCTTCAGGAACCGTCGCGCCTTGGGTGGCGCGAAAATTCGACTCGGCCTGATCAACGCCGCCCTTGCTCTCCGCCGCGGCCGCAACCAGATCGCGGTTCTCCAACACCGCCAGTACCTGACCTTGCTTGACGTGATCGCCACGGTTCACATAAAACTTCTGCACCGGCGCCGTAAGCTTCGGCATTACGTTAGCTTGATCCAAAGGGTAAAGCGCTCCGTCTCCGGCAACGGTGCGGCGGATAGTGTTCTGCGTCACCGCTGTGACTTGGACTGGCGCGGGCGCCTCGGCTGCGGCCTCCTCCTTCTTCGCGCAAGCGCTTAACAGAACGAGAAGAACAGCGATCAGCAATATTTTTCCCGGCACAACTAAAACACCCCCGTGAGCGTCTGAAGATTCCCCAAGGCGACGCGGTAGCGTACCAAACCGTCATCATACGCGTTCCGGGCCTGGGTCAGCGTGGTCTGGGCGTCCACCAACTCCAAGATGGTCGCCTCCCCGGCCTGGTAACGCAGCGTGTTGAGGCGGAGGCTTTCCGACGCCAGGTCGACCGTCTGGCGAAGCAGGACAACCTGTTCGCGAGCCGTCTGCGCTTCCTCGAAGTAGCCGCGAAGATTCCTGAGCAATGTTCGCTGCGCCGTGCTCAAATCCAGATTGGCCTGCTCGCGCTTCAACTCGGCCTGTTTTACCTTGCTCCGGCGGACGCCCCAATCCCAGAGCGGCATGTTTAGACTGACAGTAACAAAGTAGCCCAAGCTGGGAAGTGGTCCAAGCTCGCGGGCCGCGGCGACGGGCGTGTGCAGGGCGAAGGCGTTGGCTTCGATGCCGTAGACAGGGTCCAGCGTGAGTGTCGGCAGAAAGGCCTGGCGCGCGATTGCGATGTCGAGATCGGTTCCACGGACCGTGGCCATGGCCTGAGCCAGCAGCGGATTCTCGCGACCGGCCATAGCTTCGACATCCGCGACGGGAGGCAAAGCGGGCGCCACATCCAGGTCGTCCACGATCGAGAAATTTTCTTGGAAATCGCGGAACAGCAGCACTGCTAAATCCAGGCGCGCGGTCTCCATGGCGAGTTGGGCTTCCCGGAAGGCCTGCTCCTGAGCAGTGTATTGAAGCTGAGACTTGACGACGTCGCTGTGCGCGACTTCGCGGCCACGTTCCAGATCCTGGCTGATCTGGAGCGACCGCTGCGCCTGATCGAGGGCTTGCTGCGCATTCGCGTACTTGCGCTGCGCCACGATGAGGCCGTAATAAGCTTTGGTGACGGTACCCGATAATCCGCGGCGAGCAATTTCCGCCTTGGCGCGCGCCACGGCGATGGCAGCGTCAGCGCGCTTGACGCCGGTTCGCATAAATGTTCCTGGCGATAGATCCTGATGCATCGTAACCCAGTCGCGGTAGACATGCACGCCGTCGTTGGTAACGAATCTCCCGGAGGCAAGTTTTCCATTGCCTTGGGTGCCGAGATATTCCGACCTTGCGCCGAAGGTAGGCAGGATCGCCGCCCGCGCCTGCGCTCGATCCTCCTGTGCGATGGCGGCGTCGTTCAGCGCCGATAGGTACGCGGGATCGTTCTTTTGCGCCAGCTCCAAGGCATCTTTCAAAGTGAGGGTTTGTGGCGCAGCCTGGGTGACGTTGGGACTAGCCTGGCGCTCGACGAACGTCTGTGCACAGCCAGGAAGCAGTGACACGACCAGGGCCGTTATCGCCTTAGCGGGGTGACGCAGTGCTACGGGTTCCATTAGCAGTCGATCATACCAATGCAACCTTAAATTTTGCTTAAGATCGTTTGCTCATGGCGATTTGATAACCCTGGTAAAAGTTCCAGGCGTCAGGCGTGCATGGCCTTCGGCTTGGGCTGAGCGTGGCCTAAAATTCCATGCGGCTTATAGGGTTTTTCGAGCACCGCTACTTCGTCGCCGGTGAGTGTGAGATCCACCGCGGCAATCAACTCTTTGAGGTGCTGCGGCTTGGTGGCTCCGATGATGGGCGCGGTTATCCCGGGGGCCTGCAAGACCCACGCGCAGGCGACCTGCGCGGGCGAGACACTCCGTCTGGAAGCGACCTCGGCCACTGCGTCCACCACCGCGAAGTCATCGTCGCTGTAATACATCTCTTTGGCAAAGCCGTCGTTCTGGGACCGCGCGGTGGACCCGCCGTCGCGCTTACGAGTTCCGGTCAAAAAGCCGCGCGCCAGCGGACTCCAGGGAATCACGCCCAGTCCCTGATCCATGCAGAGAGGAATCACCTCGCGCTCGTCCTCGCGATAAACCAGGTTGTAGTGGTTTTGCATGGAGACAAATCTGTGCCAGCGATTTTCTTTTGCCGTGTACAGCGCTTTCGAGAGTTGCCACGCGGCCATGCTGCTGGCGCCGAGATAACGCACTTTTCCGGCGCGAACCAGGGAATCGAGGGCATCCAGGGTCTCTTCGATGGGCGTGTTGGGATCCCAGCGATGGATCTGATACAGGTCGATGTAATCCATCCGCAGACGACGGAGCGAGTTGTCGCAAGCTTCCAGGATGTGCTTGCGGCTCAGGCCTCGGCGGTTGGGACCAGCGCCCATGACGCCGTGGACCTTGGTAGCCAGAATGACGTCATCGCGAGAGGCCATCTCATTGAGGTAAAACCCCGTGATCTCTTCGCTCAAGCCGGCGGAGTAAACATCCGCGGTGTCGAAAAAATTGACCCCGGAGTCGAAAGCTATTCGAAAATGCTCGCGTGCGTCTTCCTTGTTGACGTGCCATCCGCGAGTACCCAGCGCCCAGGGCGGCATCTCGCCGCCGCCGTAGCTCATGCATCCCAAGCAAAGCCGGGATACAGTAATTCCTGTGTTTCCAAGCGTTGTAAATTTCATGTTCAGATCCTCTTGCCGTGCATCGAAACCCCAGTTTAACGTAGGAACCTTCTTCGGAAACTACTTCGGCAGTCCGGTGAACCCGGGCTCCAGTTGGACGCCGGCGCTATTGAGGAACATCGAAACCATCACGTATTGGCCAACGGTAAACACGGCGTCCATGAGCTGGCGTTCATTGTAGCGTTCGGCCAAGCTTTTCCACGTCGCGTCCTTTATGAACTGATCGGCGTGAAGCTCGTCGCTGGCGCGCAAGAGCAAGGCGTCGAAGCGGCTCCATCCTTGCGCGTCCGGCCCTTTGGGAATCCTCTGGATCTCCCCGTCGGTGAGTCCCGCTTGTTTGGCCCTGGCGACGTGGTGCGCCCAATCGTAGTCCGCGCGGCACAGCCACGACGTCCGCAATATGAGCAGTTCCTTGTCGCGCGTTGTCAGCGAATTTTTGTCGCTCAGAAGGTACAAAGTGAAAGGCATCCAGGCGCGGCACAAGTCGGGGTTTCGAAGACAGGTCTTGAAAACGTCAGTTGTCTGGTTGCCGCGGTCCATGGGACCAAGCATTTCACGCTGTGCGTCAGTCCATTCCTTGGGGTCCAGCGGGCGGATGCGGGCCTGGCTCACTCGTTGGGCGTCCTGTTGCGTCTGGACGAATATCAGCAGTACGGACGCGATCAGCAAGCGCTTCCAATTCGGCCATAATGCCCTCCCAGGTAAGCATACCGGGTGGATCAGTAACCGGTTTGCACCGGTTAGTAGCTTATTACACCGAGGCTCTTGACGTAAGCAATTCCCTTCCGTTAGATTCTATTCTGTAGCACATCAGGGTGCCGCCGGCTCGCGGAAAGGGCCAAGCCCGCCTGGACAAAGAAAACTGATTCGTTGGACATACGACTGTCCTTTCAGCCTGACGATGCGAGCGATCGGGCGCTTATAGGGGCCCAGAGCCCGTGAAAGGAAGGTCGTCATGGCCAAATCTCTACCCACCAACCCGTCTCTTGAAAATCTCAAGAAGCAAGCCAAGACACTACATAAAGCATGGACCGCCGGCGAGGCCGGAGCGCTTGGCCGGATCCGCGCCGCTCATCCCCACTACCGCGGACTCTCCGATGAGCAGCTCCGTGCGATCCGGCCGCGGCTGACCGATTGCCAGCTTGTACTGGCCCGTGAAGCCGGGTTCGACAGTTGGCCGCAACTGAAGATCGCCGTCGAAACGGCGAATATCGAACTGCCTGATGAATTCGTGGAGCTCGCATGCCTCTGCTACGACGATCCGCATTACGACCACCGCTCGTTTCACAACCGCGCCCATGAAATGCTGCGCGATAAGCCGTTATTGTCCGAGTTCAACATCTGGTGTGCGGCGGCCGCCGGAAACACCGACGCCGTCAGGACATTTCTCGATAGTCAGCCGGAGTTGGTGAACCGTCCTGGCCCACACGGTTGGGCGCCGCTGTTGTGCGCCTGTTATTCTCGCGTGAAACCGATTGACCCCGCTCACTCCACCTTCGATGTCGCCGAACTACTGCTGGACCGCGGCGCCGACCCAAACGCTCACACGATGAAAGGCAACGCCGATGCCAGACTGGACCAGTCCCCACGGCGCTTCACGGCGCTGACCGGCGTGTTTGGAGGCGGCTCAACCGGACTCGCGAATCAACCGCCGCATCCGCAGTGGCGGGAACTGGCCGAGTTGCTGCTCGCGGGAGGAGCCAATCCCGCTGACGAGGAGGCGCTTAAGATCAATCCAGACGCCTGCCTGGAAATACTACTGCGGTACGGACTGAAGCCGGATGCAATGGGTGCGGAGGGCATCACTCTCATGGGGCGCGCACTCTATCAAGCCGCTCGCCGTGGTCGCTCTGACCAAGTGCGGCTGCTATTGGCTCATCACACTCGTACGGACGAAGAAATCGAGGGAGCGCTGCCCTGGGAGCACGCGAAGAGGCGCGGTTGTTTGGAAGTCGCGCGACTACTGGAAGAAGCGGGCGCACCAGTTTCGCAGTTGGACGAGACAGGACGATTCGTGTCTTATTGCATGGCGGGTGATGAGCAAGGCGCCCGCGACATGCTAGAGCGCGATCCAGATCTTCTGATGCGCGCCCCGAAAGACATGGTGCATCGGGCTGTCTCGACAAAACGAAGAGAGGCCGTCAAACTCGTGCTCGATTTGGGTTTCGATCCCAACTATCAGGAGGACAACCCAGCGATCACGCAGACCGGGGTTCTTGCCGAAAACGAGGCGATCCTCCAAACTCTTCTGGCCCGCGGAGCATCTTTAAGGCTCCGCGATCCTTGGTACGACAGCACAGCGATCGGATGGGCTGATTTCTTCGACCATCCCGATCTGCGCGACAGACTGCTCAGCGAACCCGGGATTTGCTTGTTCGATGCGCTCGATCACGGCCGCCTCGATCGCGTTCCCGAAATTCTGGCAAGCGATCCCGAGGCGCTGGAACGCCCGTTTGCAAAATGCCTTTCGCGGGAGGCTAAACCCGACGACTGGCAGACGCCCCTGGCGCGGATGGTGCTTCGCGGGAAAACAGAGGCAGTGCGGGTATTGCTCGACCACGGTGCGGACGCCGCGGCCCGCCAACCCGATGGCCGGTCCCTGGTGCAGATTGCCAGCGATAAGGGCTTGGATGAAATCGCACGTTTGCTTGAGGCCCGGGGCAGCTCGAAATAGGACTGGACGAAAACTCGGGGAGGCCAGGCTCCCGTTCCATTCAATCGACAATCCACTAGAACATCGGCATCGACGACAATTCGTTCCGACCATGGACTTCCTGAGACCTCTCCGGAACCCTTGCGCACGCTGGCGACGCGTGGCCCCTCTGGTAGGATGCTGAGTAATGAAGTGTCGCGTTTATTTGGAGCCCGACGAGGATGGAGTGTTTGTGGCAACTTGTCCGGCTCTGCCTGGATGCGTTTCCCAAGGCCGAACACGGGTGGAAGCAACCGAGAACATCCGCGAGGCAATCGAAGGTTACTTGCGGAGCCTCCGGAAGCACGGCGATCCATTGCCTCCCAGCATTCTCGAGGAGGTCATTGAGGTAACGGGCGGATGAAGCTGCCGATGGTTTTCCGGTAGCGATGCAGTCAAGGCAGTCAAAAAGGGCGGATTCGAGAGGTCGGGCTGACGGTGGAAGAGTTCGCGAGTCTGGTTTAACATCGCAGGCCGGTGGATAGGGCTTGACCTACGGGGGGCCGCGGTAGAGTTGGAATCCCAGCTGGAGTCGTGGTGAATGGCTCTCCGGGTAGGGCCAGAACCTCGATCGGTTCGGTCGACTGGCCGACCTAGTAACATAACATAAGGTGTTCCGGCTTATCTGTATCGTCATAGGCGCCGGCGTGTCCGCGGCCGCGCTGTTGGCGCAAAGCGAAACCGGAGAACTGCGCCTGAAGGTCGCCGATCAGGCTGGTTTGCCGATCCCCAGTTCAGTCGAGTTGGTAAGCCAGGCCAACCAGGTCCGGCAGAAATTGGAAACATTATCTGACGGCACGCTGGTCGTTAAGCGCCTTCCCTTCGGCGTGTACCGCGTGCACGTGGAGCGCGCCGGCTTCGCGCCGCTCTCGGAACTGGTCGAGATTCGCTCCTCGCTTCCAAAGGACATGCGCGTGACGCTCGGAGTCGCTCCCATTGAGACTGTGGTCACCGTGAGCGAGTCCGAGACATTGATCGATCCCCACCGGGCGGGCAGCGTCAATCGCATCGGATCAGAAACTTTGCAGGACCACACTTCGTCGCAGCCCGGTCGCTCATTGCTGGATTTGGTAGACACCCAGCCGGGCTGGCTATTGGAAGCCAATGGCGTGCTACATCCGCGCGGCTCCGAGTATCAGACTCAGTACGTGATGGACGGAATTCCGCTCACCGAAAATCGATCGCCCGCGTTTTCCCCGGAACTGGAGGCTGACGACGTACAGTCAATGACCATTCTCACGGCTGGTTATCCGGCTGAGTACGGCCGCAAGTTGGGCGGTGTGATCGCCGTAACCACGGTGCGCGATACTCGCGAGGGATTCCATGGCAAGGCCGTCCTCACCGGCGGAAGCTTCGACACCGCTGGCGGCGACCTCGCCCTGCAGTACGGGTGGGGGCACAATACGCTGAGCGTCGGCGGCGACTCGGCCCGAACCGATAGATATCTCGATCCGCCAGTGGAACAGAACTTCACCAATGCCGGCACCAACGCATCTTTCTCCGCTCACTACGAACGCGACCTGACGGATAACGACCGCTTCGGCTTGATCCTGCGGGAGGGCCAGTCGCGCTTTGAAGTTCCGAACGAGATGGTTCAACAGGAAGCCGGACAGCGGCAAGATCGCGGCACTGAGGAGACAGCGGGGGAGTTCTCGTACCAGCACATTTTCTCGGCCAACGTGGTCGGTGATGTGCGGGGCATGGTCCGCGACCTTTCGTCCACTCTGTGGTCCAATTCCTTGGCGACTCCCATCTATGCGGCGCAGAAGCGCAGCTTGCGCGAGAGTTATTTAAAGAGCACTGTCTCCGCTCATTACGGCCGGCACGAGATCAAGGTCGGCGTCGAGGCGGATTTCGGTTCGATCCACGAGAATTTCGGATATCGGATTACTGATCCTTCTCAGTTCGACCCTGGCACGCCGGCGGCCTTCCAATTCTTCAACCGCGCTCAGGATCGCGAGCAGGCGCTGTTCGTGCAGGATTTGATGCGATTCGGCAACCTGACGATTGAAGCCGGACTTCGATGGGACCACTATAGTCTGGTGGTGGACGACAGCGCGGTGAGCCCACGCCTGGGGGTCGCGTGGTATTGGCGGCGCGCGGATCTGGTATTCCGCGGTTCCTTCGATCGCGTCTTTCAAACTCCTGCCTTCGAGAATCTGCTGCTGGCCAGTTCTCCGGCGGTGGATTCGCTCAGCGACAACGTCCTTCGCCTCCCGGTGCGGCCTTCCCACGGAAATTTCTATGAGGGCGGCTTGGCCAAGGGTCTCTTCGGCAAGATCCGGCTGGTTGCGAACTATTACAAGCGGTCGTTGGACAATTTTGCCGATGACGATCTGCTGCTCAACACCGGAGTCAGTTTCCCTATAGCATTCCGCAAAGCGGACATTCACGGAGTGGAAACCAAGCTGGAGATTCCGCGCTGGGGCCCGCTGTCGGGATTCGTAAGCTACTCGAATATGCTCGGCATCGGATATCTACCTGTCACGGGCGGGCTTTTTCTGGGGAGCGCTGCGGCCAGCTTACTGGGCGTGGCGACCAGTTTTCCAATCACTCAAGACCAGCGCAACAGCGTGCGCAGCCGCTTTCGTTATCAGATTGGGCCGCGAGTCTGGCTGGCTTTGGGCGGCTCCTACAATAGCGGACTGCCGGTGGAATTCGACGGGAGCTATGCGGATGCGCTGGCGGCGTACGGGCAAAGAATCGTTAACCGCGTGAATTTTGATCGGGGGCGGGTGCGTCCGTCCGGATCACTGGATGCCTCGGCGGGATTCATCGCCTGGCAGAAAGAGAAGCGCAGTGTTCGTTTTCAGGCCGATGTTAAGAATCTAACCAACCGGCTAAACGTGATCGACTTTGCCGGTCTTTTTTCCGGGACGGCCATCGCCGCGCCGCGGAGCTTTTCGCTTCGCCTGCAGACTGAGTTTTGAGCCATCCCGCCCGGCCTGGGTTTTGCCATGTTAGCTTGTGGACAGGAGCACCATCATGGAAAAAGCTGAAAAAGTAGCCAAGTCCGACGCCGATTGGAAGAAGCAACTGACCCCGGAACAGTATCAGGTTACTCGGCGGCAGGGCACCGAGCCGGCCTTCACCGGCGAATACTGGAACAATCATGAATCCGGCATGTACAACTGCGTTTGTTGCGGCGCGCCCCTGTTCAGTTCCGACACCAAATTCGATTCTGGAACCGGCTGGCCGAGTTTCTGGAAGCCCGCTGTGCCGGAGAACGTCGCCACCGACACTGACACCACTCATGGCATGCGGCGTACCGAGGTCAAGTGCGCGAGCTGCGAAGCGCATCTGGGCCACGTCTTTGATGACGGCCCCAAGCCTACCGGCCAGCGCTACTGCATGAATTCGGCATCACTCAAGTTCACTCCCAAGGAGGATTGAAATGTCCCGCTTCTGCCTTGCTCTTCTTTCGGCGGCATTTATGCTGAGTGCCGCATTTTTACTGAATGCGGCATTTATACTAAGTGCCGCGGAGTTCCCTGCGCCGGCCGTAGATATTCCGGCACCGCTCGCAAAGCAGACCGCCACTGTTGTGCTGGCAGGCGGATGCTTCTGGGGCGTGGAGGCCGTCTTCGAACACCTCAAAGGTGTCACTGATGCCGTCTCCGGTTTTGCCGGCGGGTACAAAGCCACCGCGCACTATGAAATGGTCAGCAGCGGACTGACCGGCCATGCCGAATCGGTGAAGATCACGTATGACCCTTCGCAGATCTCATACGGCAAACTGCTCGAAGTCTTTTTCTCAGTGGCGCACGATCCGACCGAGCTCAACCGCCAGGGCCCGGACTATGGCACGCAGTACCGGTCGGCCATCTTTTATTCCAATGATGAACAGAAGCGCGTCGCTGAAGCATATATCAAGCAGCTCAATGTATCCAAAATTTATTCGCGCCCCATCGTGACCCAACTCACGCCTTTGGAGGGCTTCTACCGCGCCGAGGAGTACCATCAGCATTATCTCGAGCACAACCCCAACCAGCCATACATCGTGTATAACGATATGCCGAAGTTGAAGCACTTGGAACAGCAGTTTCCGGAACTTTTGAAAAAGCGCTAGCTAGAGCCGACCAGCATTTCGCGCAGAAGCCAATCCGCGTTATAGACCTTCCTCAGAGCTTCAAGAATCGAGCTGCTTGAAACGTGGACCGAGCGTGCGCGCTCCTCGGTGTAGAGGTAGCGATTTTCGAGCCCCTCCCAGTTGCCGTCGAACAGAATGCCGATAAGCTCACCCTTTTCGTCGACGGTGGGGCTGCCGGAATTGCCGCCGTGTGTGTCGGCTGTGGTCACGAAATCGAAAGGTGTATTCAGATCTAATGCTTCCCTGCCCGTGACCCAATGGGCCGGGAGTCGAAACGGTTCCTGGCTGGTGGCGCGTTTGAAAAGTCCAGCGAACGTGGTGGCATAGGGCACCTTCTCGCCCGTCGAGCTGGTGTACCCTTTCACCGGTCCGTACGAGAGACGCGGAGTGAATGTAGCGTCGGGATACTCGTTGGAGCCGTACACGGAAAAACGCGCCTGAGCGATTCTGGATTCACTGGATATGATCACCGCCTGCACTTTGTCTTCGAATTCCTTGCGAAATTTTCTGGCGGGACCATCAAAGAGCAGAGCGAGCTGTAGCATGCCGTCCATGGAATTCTTCACCGCGTCGAGATTATGAGCCAGCCGCTTACGCTCCTCGACATCCTGGATCTTGGTGGTGGCAACATAATGGTGCGCCGCCTGCTCCGGGTCTTGCCCGCCCAGGATTGCTTTCACGGCCGGATCATCCGCGCCGAGCTCTTTCTGGAGGAAGCGCAGCCCTTCCGCCAGCACGACCTCTTCCAGGGCGCTGTTCAGTGGGGCGGGAGAATACATCTTTTGTTCGAGCGATTCCAGGCCGGCGTCCTGATACTCTCCCAGCCGCTGGCCGTTGGGCTTGGGAGTCTCTTCGGCGTAGCGGACCACCATTCTCGCGACCGAAAAGAGCTGTGAATCATCCGGCGCGCCCTCCAGCAAGTAGTAGGGTTTGAAGAAAATTGCGTACTGCTTATAGGCCGCCGCGACCTGATCCCAGATTTTTCCGAACTTCTTCTTCTTTTCGGGGTCATTGTCGATCGCCGTGCGCAGCTTCCGCTCCTCCTCCCGCTTGCGATCCATTAACCTCGGATCCTTCAATCCGTCCTCGAAACCGCTCAGCGACTTGTACTCGTTCTGATCATCATCCAGGTAGTCGTGCGCTACGCGCTTGTTCTCGGCATTCTGCGAGCTGAAGGACAGCAGGCGATCCATGCGGTCTTTGTACAGACGGAGGAGCATGGGATAAGAGACGTCGCGGCTGAACTCCATCTGTGCGATGGTCTGCAGCCGTCCCGTGGAGCCCGGATTTCCTGAGACAAAGGTGAGTTCGCCATCCTTGACGCCTGCGCGGCTCCAAACCAGATAGTTCGGCGTGATGGCCGGCTGGCCATTTTCATAGGCCCGGAAAAATGCGAAATCGAGGCAATAGCGGGGGTACGTGAAGTTGTCGAGATCACCTCCGAATTGCGCGACTGCCAACTCGGGCGCGAACACCAGCCGCACGTCCGTGTACTTCTTGTATTCATAGAGGCTGTACTGGCCGCCCGAGTAAAACGTGACGACGTCGCACCGGTTGGCAGTGGAAGTGGAGCAATCTTTTTCAATACGGGCGATGGATGCCTTACGCATCCGGTTTGCGTCCGCGGCCGGCCCGGCGGGCCGCACGGTGTCGCTTACTTTCGCTGTGACATCGGAAATGCGCAGCAGTACGTCCACTTCCAAATCGGGACAAGGCTTTTCTTCATTTTTCATCAGGGCGGAAAATCCGTTGGCCATGTAGTCGTGCTCAGCGGTGCTCAGCTTCTGTATGCAGTCCTCACCCACGTGGTGATTGGTGAGCAACAGACCGTAAGCTGACACAATAGAACCCGATCCGCCATTGTTGAATCGGACGGATGCGCGCTCGAGATGCCGCAAGAATTCATCCGACACGGTGAACCCGTAGGTCTTCTCGACTTGGGCTTTGGGGAACTGATCGAACAGCCAGATGCCTTCGTCGGCGGGGACGAAAACGGAAAAAACGAACCCAAGGGCTAGTGTTTTAGCCAGCATCGTAAATTACCCTTAAACATAAGAAACTACAATACTAATTAGTCAGGAATCATTGGAGGGCGCTTCACTTTTCCAGGCTCGCCGTGCGATACTGGGGGCAGAGATTCGGATAAAAAAATGACCCAGTTGGGCGAAGCAATAGCCCGTTATCACAAGATCCTGGAGGGTGATCGATACAAAGATCTTTCTTGGGCACACGATCTCCAGGAACGCATGAAGGCGCACAAACTCGCCGTCGGCGGGAGACCGGTGTCTCCAGTCCTGCGTCCGCATTTTATCACGCGCAGGCAGTACGCTGGTTTGGTCAAAGCGGTGGAATCGTTTTCCAGCGCCATCGAGCGCATCGAGAAGATGGCCATCGGAAGTCCGGCGCTACTGTCGCGGATGGAGTTGCTTCCGGCCGAGAAGATGCTGGCGGCCGTGGATCCTGGTTACTCATTTCTAGCGGTCACCTCGCTGATTGACACGCACCTCAACAACGGCACCATGCGTTTCGCGCGCTACATTCCCGATACGCCCACAGGAGTGGCTTACGGCGAGGCCCTATCGGATATGTTTTACGACGCGGCGCCAGTGAAGGAACTCCGCAAGCGTTATCGGTTGGAAAAGTTGCCGGGCACGAAATACCTGCTGCATGCCATTCTTAAAACGTACAAAGAATGGGGCGGGAAAAACAAAAAGCCCAACATCGCGATCCTGGAGTTTCGCCAGCCGTTTCAGACCACGGAATCGGGCGAGAATTCCCTCATTGCCGACATGTTCCGGCGCGAAGGCCACCTGGTGGAAATTGTTTCCCCGGACCAGATCGAATACCGCAACGGCGTTCTTCAGCGGGGAGAATTCGCAATTGACCTGATCTTCCGGCGGATTAAAGTGCAGGAATTCCTGACACGCTTCGATCTGACGCATCCATTGCTGCGCGCTTATCAGGAACGCGCCGTTTGCGTAGTCAACAGTTTCCGGTCGGAGTTGGCCCAGAAGAAGGCGATTTTCGATCTGCTGACCGATGAGGAAATTACAGCGAGTTTCCCGGCATCGGAACGGCGAGCCATTAAGGAATTTGTTCCTTGGACCCGGGTGGTTCATGAAACCAAGACCAAGTACCGGAACAAGACTATCGACCTCCCCGAGTTCATTCTCCGGAACCGGCAAAAGCTGGTTCTACACCCTAACGACGACGGCGCCGATCAGCATTCTTTCCAGGGCTCTGAGGTCGACGAGGCGGGTTGGGAGAAGGCGCTACGGGCCGCGCTTCGGAATCCCTACGTGGTGCAGGAGGCGCTCGAACCAGTGGTGGACGTGTTTCCGATCCTGCAGTACGGACATTTGGAAATGCAGAAGATGCGGATCGACGTGCATCCACACTCCTACCTGGGCAAAGTGCAAGGCTGTTCGAGTTGGCTCACGGCGGTGGGTCCGTCAGGATTCTCGACCTTGTCCGGGGTAGCGCCGACTTTTATCCTGGAGTCGAAGTAGACGTGTCCAATAGGGTCATCTGCGAAGCCATCTCGGAAGGCGGTTTTCAGGTCATCGTACCGGCGTTGCCCGGAATTATCACGTATGGCCGCACTTTGGAAGAAGCTAGAGAGATGGCTAAAGATGCCATCGTCTGCCACCTCAAAGGACCGTTGAAAGATGATGAAGAGATTCCTGACGATCCTTTTTGGCAGCAGCAGCAACCCGTCGCAGAGGACATTAAGGTCGCAGTTTAGCCCCTAGTCTCCGGCCGATGCCGCCAAAAATTCGCGAACCTCAAACCAAAACAGGTTATTTGCGCTCTTGAAAGAGCGGGTTCTACATATATGAAACCCATGGTTCCTACGTTCAGCTTAAGCACCCCGCCAGACCGGGCAGAATCACGGTTCCCTATCACGCTCGCTTCGACATGTCCGGCCCAGAAGACGCCCCTGCACACAAAAGTGCGCTAGGTTAATCGGGCTCGAAGGAAATTTCCACCGGCTCACTGAACGGGCTACGCGCGGTCCGCAGTCGCACCGGATGCGTTCCCGGTGGAATGTCGCCGGGTAGCCGGGAGTCAGCCTGCCACCGGCCGTCGCCAACGTCCATCAAAAAGACAACCGCGACATCGCGGCCGTCCACTTGGATCACAACATCCTGGCGCGCGAGATTCGGTTGCTTGCTCCGAAACCTGGCGCAGAGAAATTCCCTCTTATAGCCGCGAAAGCTTGACGTTCCGGTGAGATTGTTCCTGATGGCGTAGATCTCCGGAGCTGCTTCGGTGAACTCGGCGGCCGGCTGGAAGTTCACGGCGAGTTCGTGCGGCGGCGCCGGACCAGAGGTAATCGGAAAAATGTTGCTGAAGGTACTGGCTGTGGTCCGCACTCGAATCTCGTGAATGTTCGAGTCTAAGAAAGGCGGCACTTTCAGATTGGCTTGCCATTCGTTGGCCCAGTACAGACGGCTCAGCAGCAACACGGGCACTCCATATCCATCGATTTCCACGCGCATCTCATCGCGAGTCAGGTCCGGTTGTGGGGAGGCGAAGTACAGGCAAATATATTCATCTCTGGCCGGATTGAAATGGGTCGCGCTAGTCCGGTTGTTCACCGCCGCGTGGATGCGGGGCGCGGCCGCGATCGGATTGGCAAGTGGAGGCTCGAATTTCCGGTAACACGTCGCTCCCGCGCGACGGTCGGTTTGATGCTCGAAGACCACTCTTGCGAATCCGGCGGCGCGGCACAAGGCCATCAGGCAATTGGTATTCGGCCCGCACCAATTGTCGATCTGGCCGCCCAGCTCGTTGGTCTCGTAAAACTCCAGAGTACAGGGAGCGGAGGGATCGGGCCCGGCATCCGTCACGAATGATTCCACGAACGCGGCTTCGGTGGTAAGCGAGCAGATCCGCTCCAGGCCGAGCAGCGGGTGACGAAGATGATACAGAACGCCGAAAAACAGCACGTAATCGAAGCGGCCGACGGACTCGGGTGTTAGCTCGTCGACGTCCATAATCCGGTAATCGACTTTCGAGCCGAGCAGCGCGCGCGCCATGTGGAACTCTTCGAACTCCACGCAGTCGACCGCGACCACATCAGCGCCCCGGCGTTCCATTTCGAAACTGTTCCACCCGGACGCCGCGCCCACATCCAGCACGCGCCTACCGCGAAGATCCTCGGGAATGGGAAAGGATCGGATGCGCGCCTTTAGCGCGTCTATACCGATCAATCCCGGGATTACCGTCCCATCAGCAAGCTCCAGGCTGTGATAGCTACTGTGCCTCGACAACTGCTCCACCTGCTGTTGCGTGCGGCGGCGAAATTCCGGACTTTGCGTCAGACTGGAAGCCGGCATGGCGCTGGAATCAGTCTATCTTAGCCATGGCATCCCGGCGCCGCTGCCCCCGCGATTCTTCATGGCACAATTGGAGCATTACGTGGCATCGCGGAATGTGGCTGAATCTAACGGCACCAGTGCGACTCGAGTGCGCACTCTCACGCCGCTTTGCATCGTGGTCCTGTTCGTCCTGAACGCCTACATTTGCCAGGAACTATTTTCAGCCGAGTTCATTCGTCAAATGGGATCGACGGCTGGGGCTTTCATCGCCATCAGCCGATGGGCCATGCGGCACTGGCATGATTTGAGCTGGTATCCACTTTGGTTCACTGGCATGCCGTTCTTCGGAATCTACCAGCCGGGAATGCATCTGTCAGTCGCGTGGATTGCGACCGTGTTCCAACTAACGCCGCAACACGCTTACCATTTAGTGAATGCGCTGGTGTACTGTTTGCAGCCGGTTACGCTTTTCTGGCTCTGCCATCGCAGCACGGGATCGCGCGGTTGTGCTCTCGGCGCGGGACTGGCATACAGTCTCATCTCACCCAGTGCGTTCTTGACGAACGTGGTCCGGCACGAAATCGGCGGCCCTTGGTTCGCAAGGCGATATCAAACCGTGGTGTATTACGGGGAGGGCCCTCACAACCTGGTCCTGCTGCTCATTCCGTTAGCGATCCTCTTTCTCCACAAGAGTGCGGCAGAGCGAAATCGTTGGTACTTTCCGCTAGCGTGCCTCACGCTGGCCGCCATTGTCTTAACCAACTGGCCAGGAACAGTGGGTTTGGGCATGGCAGTCGGTGCGTATGCTCTCGCGCAGCTTGGAGGCAAAGTGAAATGGGCGGCGATACCGGCTAGTTTCTTAATCGCTTATCTCGTCGCATGCCGCTGGATACCGCCGGCGGCTATTTTCCCGGTTCTAGAGAACGCCCAGCGGTCCGATGGGACCAGTTTCAACCAGATTCATTTGTTTTATCTTGTGGCGGGCGCCGTGGTGCTGTGTGGAATGCATATATTCTTCCAGCGCTTGGGGATCGACCGGTGGCTTCGATTCTTCCTGTATTTCACATTCATCAGCGGGCTGGTCACACTTGTGAAATTCTGGACGGGTGTCAATCTGCTACCGCAAGGGCATCGCTTCCTTTTAGAAATGGAGCTGGCGATGCTCGGCGCCATGGCTTTACTGGGCCATATGGCTTTTGTCCGATTGCCGTCGGGGGGGCGCGTTACAGCCGTCGCTTCGCTCACATTGCTCGCACTGCTCCAACTCCACAACTACCGTCAATACGCCCATGCGCAGACGCTGCCGGCCGACATCGAGACGACGCCCGAGTACCGC
>Ga0210401_10000926_pt1 | contig 35375 bp, 26 predicted proteins | sample IncBWH32MmetaG_FD_150866 | JGI IMG/M metagenome (GOLD analysis project Ga0210401, IMG submission 150866) | Forest soil microbial communities from Barre Woods Harvard Forest LTER site, Petersham, Massachusetts, United States - Inc-BW-H-32-M | ecosystem: Environmental > Terrestrial > Soil >... | reverse complement strand
TGCGCGGATGTCGGCAGTCGCGGGCGGCCTGCAGAAGCTGCCAGACTACGCGCCGCTGTTGCACTGGGCGCCGGTCGCCTGCTGGTCGGTCGCCGGCGCCGGGCTTCTGGCGGTCGTCGCCGCGCGAGTGCAGGGCGCGCGGCGCGTCTAAGCTCGTTGACCCTCATGGTGAGGAGACGCGCACCGCCGTCTCCGGACGATGCTTCGCATCGCTCGGAGAACCATGAGGCCGGTGTCGGCCTCATCCTTCGAGACGCGCGTCAGAACGCGCTCCTCACGATGAGGGTCAAGGTCTCGCCGGATGGATGAATGTCCAGGGCGTCGTTTCCGAGTCCTTCGGCACCTCGATCGCAATCAGATAAGGCCCGCCATGCGCCAGCGCTTTTTCCAGGTGGGTGCGGAATTGACCCGGCGATGTGACGCGCGAAGCTGCCACGCCGAAGGATTCGGCGAGCTTGACGAAGTCGGGATTGACCAGATCGGAGGCGACCACGCGGCCCTCGAACCGCTGAACCTGGTCGCGCCGGACATTGCCATAGGCGTTGTTGTTGAACACCAGCGTGACCACGCCGATGTTGAACTGCACGGCGGTCGCGAGCTCCTGCACCGCGAACATGAAGCCGCCATCGCCCGTGATTGCGACCACCGGCTTGTCGGGATTGGCGACCTTGGCGCCGAGCGCCGTCGGGAAGCCGGAGCCGAGCGTGCCCTGATAGCCCGAGGTGATGAAGGTGTGCGGTTGATAGATCGGAAAGCCGTACCAGGAGGCGAAACCGACCTGCGACAATTCATCGGTGACGATGCCGTCCTTGGGCAGCACCTCGCGCAGGATATTCAGGTAGGCCATCTGCGGCTGGACTTTCTGGATCTCCGCCTGGGCCGCCGCCGTTGCTTCGCGGATCGCGACGCGGCGATCGGCGGTCTTGCGCCTAGCGGCCCTCGCGACGGCTGTCCGAAGATCCGACGTCGCGGCCTTCGCGTCCGCCACCACAGCGACATCGGGCGGCACACGGCGCATCTCCACCGGATCGATGTCGATCCGGACCGACTTCAGCCCTTCTGGGCGATACGGCCATCGCGACATGGTCGGCAGCTCCAGCCGCGTGCCGATTCCGATCATCAGGTCGGTGGTGGGCCAGAGCCTGTAGGCCGCCGCCATCGTCAATCCCAGTTCATGCGCGTTGGAGACGATGCCGCGGCCGCTGCGGAACGCGACGACCGGCGCGTCGATCATCTCCGCGAGCTCGAGGATTTCCTCGCGCGCCTCGATCGCGCCCGAGCCCACAAAAATCATCGGCGTCTTGCTGGCCGCAATCAGCGCAGCGGCATCCTTGATCCGTTCGCTGTCGGCCTGCGGGGCCGGAAAAAGGTCGAACGGCCTTGCGGCGCCCGTCTCCACCCGCTGGGTAAAGACGTCCCAGGGCATTTCCAGCGCTGCCGGCCCGCGTCGGCCGGACATCATCTCCTGGAACGCGCGCGACACTGCGGTCGGCGCGTTGTCCGGATATTCGACGCGATCCGCCCATTTGACGAAGGTCCGTAACGTGGCGAGCTGATCCGGCATCTCGTGCAGATGCCCGCGGCCCTTGCCGAGAAACTGCGTCGGCACCTGTCCGGTCAGGCACAACACCGGCTCGTTGGAGCCGAATGCGGTGAGGAGCGCCGCGCCCGCATTGAGCACGCCGGGGCCGGGGACCACGCTGAACACGCCGACCTTGCCGCTCGATCGCGCATAGCCATACGCCATGTAGCCGCAGGCCTGCTCGTGCCGCGCACCGATCACCTTCAGCTGCGCCTGTTGAAAGGCGTCGAACAGGCCATAGATCTGCGCGCCCGGCAGGCCGAACACGGTGTTGACGCCGTGTGCGACGAGGCCGCTGACGATCGCTTGGCCGCCGGTCATTGAGGTCATGTTCTCGTTATCCGTTGGTTGCGGTGGTCAGGGTGCTTCGTCGATCACGCCATTGCGCAGGCGGCCGATGCCTTCGGCTTCGATCTCGATGACATCGCCCGGTTTCAGGTAGCGCGGCGGATCGAACCGCGCACCGGCACCGGTCGGCGTGCCCGTCACGATGATGTCGCCCGGAACCAACGTGGTGAAGGTCGAGATATAATTGATGAGATAGCGGAAGGGGAAGATCAGCCGCGAGGTGCGGTCGTCCTGCCTGAGCTCGCCATTGACGTGCGTGGTCAGGTGGATGTCGGCGATCTGCGCTTCACTGGTGTAGGGGACGAGCCAGGGGCCGAGGCTGCCGGTGGAATCGAAATTCTTGCCTTGGGTCACGTTGAACTTGGCGTGCCGCACCCAGTCGCGGATGGTGCCCTCGTTGCACAGCGTCACTGCCGCAATGTGATCGAGCGCCGCATTTTCCGGGATATGCCGGCCGGCCTTACCGATCACGAGGACGACCTCGCCCTCATAGTCGAGCTGGGTCGAAGCGCGCGGCCGCAGCAGCGGCGTGTCGTGGCCGACGAAGGAGCGTGGCGTGCGCATGAACATCGACGGATATTTCGGCGCGTCCGAGCCGTCCTTGTACTCCGCGTTGCGGTCGGGATAGTTGACGCCGATGCAGATGATCTTTTCAGGCTGAGGAATTGGCGGCAGCCATGTCGCTGCTTCCAATGCATGATCGGGCGAGCGGCTGGCCGCGCCTTCGGCGAGCCGCATCAGGGCACCTGCGGCGATCACCTCTCGCAGAGTTGGGTAGTCCTTGCCATGACGCGCGGAGAGATCGACGACGCCGGCATCGACCACTGCGCCGTATTTGATCGCACCGTTGAGGAAGAAGGTTGCAAGGCGAGCGGAGCTCATCAGCTTCAATCCGAAACCGTCACGTCGGCGACGAACTGCGGTTCGCGGACCTGCTGGCCCGTGAACGGCGAACCCTGCTCGAACCAGGAGCGCGGCGCAGGCGCGCCCCACAGCGTTTGCCGCCGCGGATCCCTGAGCGACCAGCGCAGCGGTTCGTGGTCGTGATCGCCGGTAAAATAGTCGCTGGTGTAGAGCTCGAGCCGATGGCCGTCGGGATCGCGAATGTAGAGGAAAAACGCGTTGGAAATGCCGTGGCGGCCGGGCCCGCGCTCGATGTTCTTCAGATAGCCGCTTGAGGCCATCACGTCGCAGAGATGGATGATGTTCATTGCGGTCGGCGTCCAATAGGCGACGTGGTGGAGCCGCGGGCCCTTGCCGTTGGTCAGCGCGAAATCGTGCACATTGCCCTTGCGGTGCAGCCAGGCCGCGGCAATGCGGCCATTCGGCCCGTCCTCCTCGGCATATTCGGTGAGACGAAAGCCGAGCCGGACATAGAAATCCATCGTGTCCTGCACCTCGGCGGCGAACACGTTGAAATGGTCGAGCCGTTGCGGATGGCAGCCCTTGTAGAGATCGTAGCGCCGCAAAAGATGCGGCCGCTTGTCCATCTTGGCGTAGAGCTCGATCCGGTAACCGTAGGGATCGGTGAACTGCAGCGTGCGGCCCTGGAACGGCTGCTCGGCGAAAGCATAAGTGATGCCATTCTCGGAAAGGAACGCCGCGGCCTTGTCGAGATCGGCCTCGTTGCCGACCTTGAAGCCGAGACGATTGCAGGCCGGGACGTTCGCCCGGCGCAGCACCAGCGAGTGATGCTGATGCTCCTCGCTGCCGCGCAGGTAGACCGCATTGTCGTCGGCGTCCTCGACATGCAGCCCCACGGTGCTCTCGTAGAACTCGCGGCTGAGCTTGAGGTCGGTGACATCGAGCACCGCATGGCTGCAGCGGATGATGTTGAACGGCGGATCGAAGACGTGCTTTGGAACGGGCATGGGGTTTCCTCCGGTCATTCCGGGGCGATGCGCAGCATCGAACCCGGAATCTCGAGATTCTCAGGTGCGCAATTGCGCACCGCGGTTCGCGCTCTGCGCGCCCCGGAACGACGAATGTTACATTCCAAGTCTTTGGATCTTGTGCGTGCCTCGCGCCAGCGAGACGTGCTTGGTCTCCATGTAGAAGTCGAACGAATAGTCGCCGCCATCGCGGCCGATGCCGGAGGCCTTCATGCCGCCGAACGGGGTCGGCAGATGGCGGACGTTTTCCGAGTTGAGCCAGATCATGCCCGCTTCCAACTTGTCCGCAACGCGCAGTGCGCGGCCCATGTCGTTGGTCCAGACATAGCCCGTCAGCCCGTATTTGACCTCATTGGCGATCGCGATGGCGTCGGTCTCGTCGCGAATGGGGATCACGGTCAGGAACGGACCGAACACTTCCTCCTGCGCGACCCGCATCTTGCCATGCGCGCCGGTCACCAGCGTCGGTTCGACGTAATGGCCGCCGCCGGGCCCGTCATGCACCTTGCCGCCGACCGCGATGGTGGCGCCGTCCTGGCGCGCGATGTCGAAATAGGCGCAGACCTTTTCAAGATGCCGCGCGTGGATCAGCGGGCCGATCTCGGTCGCGGGATCGAGGGGATGACCGACCTTCAGCGCTTTCACCCGCGCTGTGAGCTTCTCGATGAATGCATCGGCAATGCTCGACTGTATCAGCAGTCGGGAGGACGAGGTGCAGCGCTCGCCATTCAGCGAATAGATCATGAAGACGACGGCATCGAGCGCACGCTCCAGATCGGCATCGTCGAACACGATCACCGGATTCTTGCCGCCGAGTTCGAAATGCACGCGCTTCAAGGTCGGCGCGCCCTGCGCCATGATCGCGGAGCCGGTTGCGCTCTCGCCGACGAAGCCGATCGCCTTGATCGCCGGATGCTCGGTCAGCGCCTTGCCGGCCTCTTCACCGAAGCCATGTACGGTGTTGAGCACGCCGTCGGGAATGCCGGCCTGCTTGACGAGCTTGGCCAGGAGGTCGGCGGTGACCGGCGACCATTCCGCCGGCTTGTGCACGACCGTGCAGCCGGCCGCAAGCGCAGGCGCAATCTTCCAGGTCGACAGCATGAACGGCGTGTTCCACGGCGTGATCACGCCGACCGGGCCGATCGGCACGCGGGTCGAGATGTTCCAGTGCTCCTCGCTCGGCGTGTTCAGCCCGTCGCGGGCGTCCGCGCATTTGTCGGCGAAGAAGCGGAAGTTTTCCGCGGCCCTGACCGCGGCCTTGGCCATGAAGCGATGGGCCTGGCCGGTGTCGACGCATTCCAGCACGGCGATGTCGTCGGCGCGGTCCTCGATCGCATCCGCCACGCGATGCAACAGCTTTCGGCGCATCGACGCCGACATGTCGCGCCAGGATTTGAAGGCGAGGGCCGCGGCAGTCGCGGCGTGGTCGATATCTTCGGCGTTGCCGCGCGCGACGGTCGCGAGAACCGCGCCGTCGATCGGCGAGGTGGTCTCAAACGTCGCGCCCGAGATCGAGGCTACGGCCTCGCCGCCGATCATGTGGCCGATGCCATCGGCCCGCAACTCCTTGAGCAACGGCGCGAGGCGGCCGAGATTGGCTTTGAACAGATCGGATTTCGGCGTGACCTTATCCATGGACGGCCTCCGCTTTCAAAGCGTCATGAATATTGTTGCGCTTCCAGCTCGTCTCCTTGTCGTTGATCTGCATGTCGAACGACAGCGCGAACTTGCTGCCCGTGAATACCGGATCGAGATAGGCGGACAGCGTGCGGAAGATATGTTCGCCGGCTTTCTTGCGTGCGGTGAGGTCGCGTCCTTCGCCGAGCCGCAGCAGCATGGCGAGGAAGCCATAATCGTTGCGACCGTCGGCAATCGCATAATGCTTGCAGGCGATCGCGCGCACGCGAATGCCGCCGACGGGAAATATCCCCGTCTCGACCGCGGCCCTGCGCACGATCTCGCAGACTTCGCTGATGTCCACCGCGTCGTCGAGGTTGGCGGAATATTCGATCGAAAAATGCGGCATGGCAGGATTTCTCCCGTTTGTCTTGAAAGCCTCAGCCGAAGTAGCAACTCACCGAGCCGTAGGGGCCATAGTCGGCCTGGATGGTGTCGCCCTTGCGGGTCTCGATCGGGCGGATGAACGATCCGGCCAGCACGACGTGGCCAGGCTCCAGCGCCAGTCCCTGGGCTGCGATCTGATTGGCAAGCCAGGCGATGCCGTTGGCCGGGTGATTGAGCACGCCTGCGGCGAGCCCGGTCTCTTCGAGTTGACCATTGCGGAAACACAGAGCGCCGATCCAGCGCAGGTCGGCATCAAGCGGGCGGATCGGCCGGCCGCCCACAACGATCCCGGCATTGGCGGCGTTGTCGGCGATGGTGTCGAAGATCTTGCGCGTCGCTTTCGTCTTGGGGTCGGCGCGCTCGATGCGCGTGTCGAGGATTTCGAGCGCCGGCACCACGAAATCGGTCGCGTTCAAGACGTCGAACAGCGTGCAATCGGGGCCGGCGAGCCGCTTGCTCATGACGAAGGCGAGTTCAGCTTCCACGCGGGTGGCGATGAAGCGGTCCGACGGCACGAGCCCGCCATCGGCAAAGAACATGTCGTCGAGCAGCACGCCGGAATCCGGCTCATCAATGTTGAGCGCGCTCTGCATCGCCTTCGAGGTCAGGCCGATCTTGTGGCCTTTGACCACGCGGCCCTCGGCAAGCTTGATGTCGATCCAGGCCTTCTGGATCGCATAGGCGTCGTCGATGGTGATCCCGGGATGGTCCTGCGACAGCTGGCGAATCTGCGTGCGGGTCTTTTCCGCCTGGTGCAGGCGGGCCGCAGCGCTGGCAATATCGTCTCGGCTGAGGGCCATCGGCGACCGCGTAGAAAGAGGATGCGGACAAATGCTTAACATGTTAAATTATGACGATCAAACGGAATTGTATTGTTGCATCGCAATAATATTGACGGTTACGGGCGATTGACGATGGCGCGCAAAACGGATGCTTCACCTTCGCAAGGCCCGGAGCGGCGCGTGCCGATGCGGGATTTCTCGCGCTCGCTGCCGATGTCGCTGCTCCGCGCGCGCGAAGCCGTGATGCGGCAGTTCCGCCCATCCTTGCGCAACCATGGTCTCACCGAGCAGCAGTGGCGGATACTGCGCGCGCTCGCTGCGATCGACTCTATCGAGGTGACCGAGCTCGCGCGCACGGCCTTTCTGCTCGGCCCCAGCCTCTCACGCATCCTGCGCGATCTCGATGCGCGCCAGTTGATCGAGCGTCGGATCGATCCGGCGGATCAGCGCCGCAGCGTCGTGTCGATCTCCGCCAAGGGGCTGAAATTGATGGCGGCGGTGGCACCGACGTCGGAGGCGATCTATGAGGCGATCACCAAGCGTTACGGTGCCCGCAAGCTGGCCGAACTACAGGAGATGCTGGCCGCGTTGGAGCAGAGCCTTTCCGGACTTGAGTTCGCTGCCGGGGAGGGCGAGCCGATCGACGAGTGAGCGCAAAATTGCATGATGATGTGCGGCCGAACGCATAGCTTCGCCGCTGCACAGTCCTTGAGCATGGCGTGTTTTGAGTGGTGCGGCAGAGCGGGGAAATTAAGAAGTCACGCCGGCGTTAATAGCTTTTGTCGCGGGTCGCAGTTAACCGACACATTCGAACCATGCTCCGAAATCGCGCGATGGGAATTTACTCAGGGCGAGAGAGTCCTTAAACAGCACGCGGGTTTTTGCGCCCTCAGAGGACGCCAACACCAAGAAAGGCCGACAGTGAAGCCCGGCCTCAGGGAGGACGAAATGAGACTGACGAGACGCGATGTCGCGGCCGGGATTGTTGCAGGTTTAGCTGCGCCCCACGTCATCACAAGCGCAAGGGCGCAGGCCGCCACGATCAAGATCGGTATGTGCGCGCCCGTCACCGGTCCCGCCGCCGAATCCGGCGGCTACGCCATCAAGGGTGCCAAGCTCGCGCTTGAAGCCGTCAACAAGGCTGGCGGCATTCTCGGCAAACAGGCGGAGCTGATCATCGAGGACGACCAGACCACCAATCCTGGCATCGTGCTCGCCTTCTCCAAGCTCGCTGCGCAGTCCGACATCGTGGCCTTTCTCGGCTCGATCCGCTCCACACAGGTTCATGCCATGGCGCCCGACGTGCTCAAGCTCGGCAAGCCCGTGATGATCGGCGGCACCGATCCGGCCCTGACCCACATGAACAATCAATGGCTGTTCCGATTCCGCCCGAACGACAGCTATTCCGGCCGCGTCATCGCCGACTACGGCGTCAACACGCTCGGCAAGAAGAAGTGGGCGATCCTGCACTCGACCGATGCGTTCGGCACCGCGGGCGGCAAGGCGCTTGGTGCTGCGCTGGAGAAGCTCGGCTGTCCCGCCGCGCTCGACCAGGGCTATGCCAACCAGAGCCAGGATTTTACGCCGGTTGTGCTTGCCATCAAGCAATCCGGCGCCGACATCCTCGGCTCCTATTTCACCTTCGAGAACGATCTCGGGATCTTCGCCCGCCAGCTGCGCCAGCTCGGCGTCAACATTCCCTGGGTCGGCTCGCCCTCGATCGTCAACATCACCGCGCTGAAGCTCGCAGGCCCCGCGCTCTACGGCACTTTTGGCGTTGCCGACTATGCCGAGGACTCCAGCGCGGCGTCGAAGACGTTCGGCAAGGCTTATCGCGATATCGCCAAGGTCGCGCCCGACAATCAGAGCTCCTGGCCCTACGACGCAGTCACCGTGCTGGCGGCCGCCATCAACAAGGCGGGCTCCACGGACTCCGCGAAGATCCGCGAGGCGATCCTGGCCACCCAGAAATTCCCGGGCGCCGAGGGCGAATACAATTTCGACCAGAACGGCGACGGACTTCACGGCTATAACATCGTGAAGAACGACAAAGGCAGCATCGCCTTCGACAAGCACATCGAGTTCACCGACTGATGCGGGGTGCTGCGGCTTCCCTTCGCAGGGGAGGCCGCGCAGCCGGTCGTCGGATCTCTCTCTTACTCGAACGCTCGTCATGGATCTCGTCCTCCAACTGCTCTTCACCGGCATCGGCATCGGCGCCGTGTATGCGCTGGTCGCGCTCGGTTTCGTGCTGATCTTCCGCGCCACCAATGTGGTGAACTTCGCGCAGGGCGAATTCTCCATGGTTGCGGCCTATCTGATGGTGGTGTTCGCGGTCGATCTCGGCTTGCCGTACTGGTTGTCGTTCCTGCTGGCGCTCGCCGGCATGGCGCTGCTCGGCGTCGTCTTCAATCTTGGCGTCTACTATCCCTTGCGTCATCGCAGCTATCTACCGGTCATCATTGCGACCATCGGCGCCTCCATCCTGCTTGCGAATTCCGTGCTCGCGATCTATGGCCCGCAGCCGCAGGTGCTGCAGGGCTGGTTCGAGACGCCGGGCATCCAGCTCGGGCCCGTCTATCTCGACAGCCAGTATCTTTTGATCATCGTGGTCACGATCGCGCTGGTCATCTTCAACTACTGGTTCTTCGAGCACACCTTGCTCGGCAAGAAGCTGCAGGCGACCTCGCAGGACAAGGAGATGGCCTCGCTGCTCGGCATTTCCGTCTCCACCATGATCATGATCACCTTCATCTATTCCGCCGTGCTCGGCGGTCTCGCCGGCATTCTCGTCGCGCCGGTCCTGTTCGTCTCGATCCAGATGGGCTCGACCATCGCGCTGAAGGCGTTTGCCGCCACCATCATCGGCGGCTTTGGCGATGTCGCGGGCGCCATCATCGGCGGGCTCGCCCTCGGCGTGATCGAGACGTTTGGCGCCGCATACATATCTGTTCCGTACAAGGACGGTTTCGCCTTCCTGGTGCTGGTCGCGTTCCTGATCTTCCGCCCGCAAGGCATTTTTGGCGAACGCGTGGCGGAAAAAGCATGACGGCCGGAAGCGACAACGTGGCCGTCACGGCTCCCACCTTACGCGCACGCCCAGCTCTGGTGCGCCATCTGCCGTATTTCGTCGGTGCGGCCGTGCTGGTCGCGCTCGCGGCAACCCTGCGGTTCGATGGTTACATCCTCAACATCCTGATGCAGGCGACCACGTTCACGATCGCGGTGTTCGGGCTGTCGGTCGTGCTCGGCTTGTGCGGCCAGATCAATCTCGCCCAGGCCGCTTTCTTCGGCTTCGGCGCCTATGCGGTCGGGCTCGGCACCACCGACCTGCATCTGAGCTACTGGATCTGCTTGCTCGGAGGCTGCCTGACGGCGCTCGTCGCCGGCGCCTTTCTCGGCATGTCGACGCTGCGGCTCGGCGGGCATTACCTTGCCATGGTGACGATCTCGTTCCAGCAGATCGTGACCCTGGTCATGATCAACGCCATTGGGGTGACGCACGGGCCGGACGGCGTCTCGAATATCGGCCGCCCGCAATTGTTTGCGACCTCGCAGACCTATCTCGCCTTCTGCGTGGCGGCGCTCGCGATCGTGGGTTACGTCGTTTGGCATCTGCCGGACACCAAGCTTGGTCGCGCGATGCGCGCGGTGCGCGACAACGAACTCGCGGCCGGCGTCAACGGCATCGACGTGTTCCGCACAAAGGTTTCGGCGTTCGCGATCTGCGCCGCGCTCGGCGGACTGGCCGGCGGGCTGTTCGCCGGCGGCTTTGCCTATGTGAGCCCGGACCAGTTCTCCTTTGCCGAATCGATCGTATTCCTGACGATGTCCTTGCTCGGCGGCGTTGCGTCGCCGATCGGATCGGTCATCGGCACCGGTCTCCTGATCCTCATTCCGGAATGGCTGCGCTTTCTGAAGAGCGTTCCCGGGCTTTATCTTGCGATCTACGGCCTGTTCGTCATCCTGATCATCCGCTTCATGCCCGACGGCATCTGGGGCTTTGTCGCAACCGCGTTCGAACGCTGGCGCGCCAAGCTCAAGGCGCCGCCCGCGGTGAAGGCGTTGCAGCTCAAGCCGGCCACCGTCGGCGGCGACATTGTGCTGGAGGTCAGAGGGCTGTCGAAGCATTTCGGTGGGCTGAAGGCCGTTGATGGTGTCGACATCGCGGTCAGGCGCGGCGGCGTGCACGCGCTGATCGGACCGAACGGCTCCGGCAAGACCACGACGCTCAACGTGCTCTCGGGCCTCTACAAGGCCACCGCCGGCACCGTCGTGCTCGATGGTACCGACATCAGCAATATGCCGCCGCATCTGCGCACCGCGGCGGGCCTCGGCCGGACCTTCCAGAACATCCGCCTGTTCCGTTCGATGACGGCGCTGGAGAATGTCGAGATCGGCGCCGAGCGTCCCGGCAACGCCATGATCGGGGCGGGCGGTGACGCCGCACTCACCGAGCGCGCGATGGAAGCGCTGACCTTCGTCGGTCTCGGCAACCGCGCCAACGAGCTGATCTCGAGCTTCTCCTACGGCCATCAGCGGCTGATCGAGATCGCGCGGGCGCTGGCGGCCAATCCGACGCTCTTGCTGCTCGACGAGCCCGCGGCCGGGTTGAATTCGACCGAGAAGCTCGAGCTGCACGAATTGCTCAAGCGCATTGCCGCGCAGGGCCTGACCATCCTGATCATCGACCACGACATGACGCTGGTCTCTGAGGCCGCCCAGCACATCACCGTGCTCAATTTCGGACGCCGGATCGCAGACGGCGAATCGATGACGGTGCTGCGCCATCCCGACGTCGTCACAGCCTATCTGGGAAGCGAATAGATGGCGCTCTTGGAAATCCGCGATCTCATCGTCCGCTACGGCGAAATCGAAGCGCTGCGCGGCGTCTCGCTTCAGGTCGAGCAGAGCCAGGTGGTGACCTTGCTCGGCGCCAATGGCGCCGGCAAGTCGACCACGCTGCGCGCGCTCTCGGGGCTCACCAGGCCCGCGTCCGGCGACATCCTGTTCGACGGCAAATCGATCGTCGGGCTCGGGCCGGAGGCGATCGTGCGGCTCGGCATTTCGCACGTGCCGGAGGGCAGGCGGGTGTTTCCCGGCCTGACGGTCAAGGAAAACATCATGCTCGGCGGATCGAACCGCCGCGCGTCGAAAGCGGAACTGTCGCGCGAGGCGGACGCGATGTTCGACCTGTTTCCGGACATCCGCTCCTTCTCCAACGCACTGGGCTGGACGCTGTCGGGCGGCCAACTGCAGATGGTCGCGGTGGCGCGCGGGCTGATGGCCAAACCCCGGCTGCTGCTGCTGGACGAGCCGTCGCTCGGGCTCGCGCCCGTCATCGTCCAGGCGGTATTCAAGATCATCTCCGAGATCCGGCGCGCCACCACGGTCTTGCTTGTGGAGCAGAATGCGCGCATGGGATTGTCGGTCGCCGACTACGGCTATGTGCTGGAAACCGGGCGCATTGTGCTCGGCGGCAAACCCGATCAATTGTGGGGCAACGAAGCCATCCGCGCCGCCTATCTCGGCGGCCATGCCAAAGCCATCGCCTGAATAGCGAGCCGTCGATTCATGGTCATCATCAAGGTCGAAAATCTCATCGATTTCGTTGCCGACGTTTTTGCCCATGCGGAGTCCTCCCAGGAGGAGGCGAGGCGCATTGCGAGCTATCTTGCGACCGCGAACCTGACCGGTCATGACAGCCACGGCGTGATCCGCGTCCCCGTCTACATCCGCTGGAAGAAAATGGGTTCCGTGGTGCCGAACCAGAGCGCCGAGGTCGTTGTCGACACACCGTCGCTTGCGGTGGTCGACGGCAAGTTCGGCTATGGCCAGACGGTGGCGCCGGTCGCAGTCCAGATCGGTATCGACAAATGCAAGAAGGCAGGCCTTGCGGCGGTCGCGCTGCGCAACGCAGGTCATATCGGTCGCGTCGGCGACTGGGCCGAGATGGCGGCAGCCGAAGGCCTGGTGTCGGTGCATTTCGTCAATGCCGCGGGCTCGCTGCTGGTGGCGCCGTTTGGCGGCGTCGAAAAGCGGCTGTCGACCGCGCCCTATTGCGTCGGCATTCCGCGCCACGACGAGGATCCGATCGTGCTCGATTTCGCGACCTCGATCGTCGCCGAAGGCAAGTGCCTGGTCGCAAGCCGCGGTGGCAAGAAACTGCCAGATGGCGCGCTGATCGATTCCGACGGGACATTGAGCGATGACCCGCACGTGCTCTATGGCCCCTACACGCCGGATGGGCCGCGCGATCACACCGCAGGCACTGGTGCTATCAGGGCCTTCGGCGAGCACAAGGGCTCGGGTCTGGCATTCATCTGCGAACTGCTCGGCGGCGCCTTGACCGGGACTGGCGCGACGGCCGCGAACCGGCGCTTCGCCAACGGCATGCTGGCGTTCTACATCGATCCCAAGGTCGTCGACGTCTCCAACGTCTTCGATGGCGAGATGGCCCGCTATGTCGATTTCATCCGGGCGACCAAGCCGGTGGCGGGTATCGAACAGGTGCTGGTCCCCGGCGACCCCGAGCGGAAGACCCGCGTGGAGCGCTCCCGGAACGGGGTGCCCTTGCCGGATGATACCTGGGCGGCGATAGTGAACACCGCACGTGAGGTCGGCGTCAGCGAAATCAGCATCCAGCGGGCGACGAGCTAGGCCAGCAGCATTGACAGAAACCACTGAAGGAAGCGCGTTCAAATGGCAAACAAGGTCAAGCAAATCTGGGCTTCGGGCAAGGCGGTGGTCAATGCGTGGCTGGCGATCCCCTCGGGCTTTTCCGCCGAGGTGATCGCGCAATGCGGTTTCGACAGCGTGACGGTGGACATGCAGCACGGCGTGCAGGACTACCTCTCGATGGTGCAGTGCTTCCAGGCGATGCACGCTCATCCCGTGACGCCGATGGTGCGCGTGCCCTGGAACGAGCCGGGCATGATCGGCAAGGTTTTGGACGGCGGCGCCTATGGCGTGATCTGTCCGATGGTCAACACGCCGCAGGAAGCCAAGAACCTGGTCGCCTATTCCAAATATCCGCCGAAGGGCACGCGCTCCAACGGGCCGATCCGCTCCGGCATGTATGGTTCGGCCGGCACCTACCAGAAGACCGCGAATGACGAGATCGTGCTGCTGCCGATGATGGAGACCAAGACCGCGGTCGAGAACATGGAAGCGATCCTCGACGTCGAGGGCCTCGACGGCGTCTATATCGGTCCCTCCGATCTCGGCTTTTCCTACGGCCTCGTGCCAAAACTTGACCGCGAGGAGCCGGAGATCCTGAAGATCTATGAAAAGATCATCAAGGAGTGCGAGAAGCGTAAGCTGAACCCGGGTATTCATTGCAGCGGCGCCGAAGGCGCGGCGCGTGCCATCAACATGGGCTTCAAGCTCGTCACGCTGTCGAATGAAGTCGGGATGATGTCGACCTACGCGAAGCTGCAGGTCAACCAGACGCGGAAGGACGCCGGCGGCAAGGCTTGAGAAAGCGAGTAGCGAACAGGGAGTAACGAGTAGAGCGAGTACGATTTTCTGACTACTCGCTAGTCGCCACTCGCTATTCGCGCGATCCGCCACCAACTGTTTTGCATATTCGGAGGTTCCAATGACCCCAGCCCCTGTCATCCGCCTGCATCCCGATGATGGCGTGCTGATCGCGCGCGCGAGCCTGCCGCCCGGTCTCGTCGTTGCCGATGGCGTGACGACCGCGGAGCGCATTCCCGCGGGTCACAAGGTCGCGATCAAGCCGATCGCGATGGGCGAGCCGATCCGCCGCTACGGCCAGATCATTGGCTTTGCCATGGCGCCAATCGCGCCGGGCCAGCACGTGCACACGCAGAACTGCGGCATGGGCGATTTCGCCAAGGACTATGCCTATGGTGTCGACGTCAAGCCGCTGCCGAATTTCGATCTGCCCGCGACCTTCGAGGGCATCCGCCGTCCCGACGGCCGCGTCGCCACCCGCAACTATATCGGCATCCTCACCTCGGTGAATTGCAGCGCGCATGTCGCGAGCCTCGTCGCCGATGTGTTCAAGAAGAACCCGTTCACGGGCGACAATCCGCTGGCGGATTTTCCCAATGTCGACGGGGTGGTCGCGCTGACCCACAAGACCGGGTGCGGCATGACGCTGGACGAGCCCTTGAAGCTGCTGCGGCGGACGCTCGGTGGTTACGCACGGCACGTTAATTTCGCGGCCGTCGTCGTTCTCGGCCTCGGCTGCGAGGTGAACCAGATCGGCGGGCTCATGGAGGAGCAGAAGCTTGCAGGGCGGCTGCGCTCGATGGACATCCAGGAGAAGGGCGGCACGCGCAAAACGGTCGAAGCCGGCATCGATTTCGTCAGGGAAGCGCTGACCGACGCCAACAAGGTCAAGCGCGAGCCCGTGCCAGCAAGCGAATTGACCGTGGCGCTGCAATGCGGCGGCTCGGACGGCTATTCCGGCGTGTCGGCCAATCCGGCACTGGGCGCGGCGAGCGATCTGCTGGTCCGGCACGGCGGTACCGTGATCCTCTCGGAGACTCCGGAGACCTATGGCGCCGAACATCTGCTCACGCGTCGCGCGGTCAGCCGCGAGGTCGGCGAGAAGCTGGTCGGGCTGATGCGCTGGTGGGAGGAATATACCGCGCGCGAGGGCGCCGAGATGAACGCCAATCCGAGCCCCGGCAACAAGGCCGGCGGGCTCACCACCATTCTCGAAAAATCGCTCGGTGCGATGGCGAAAGCCGGCAGCACCAATCTGGTCGACGTGCTGCACTATGCCGAACCCGTCACCAAGAAGGGCTTTGTGTTCATGGATACGCCGGGCTACGACCCGGTCGCGGCGACCGGGCAGGTCGCGGGCGGCGCCAATCTGGTCTGCTTCACCACGGGGCGCGGCAGCGTGTTCGGCTGCAAGCCGGCGCCCTCGATCAAGCTTGCGACCAACACGCCGATGTACAAGCGCATGGAAGAGGACATGGACGTCAATTGCGGCACCATCCTCGACGGCGAGGAGACGGTACAGCAATGCGGTGAGCGTATCTTCGACCTGATTCTGAAGACCGCTTCCGGCCAGCCGACCAAGAGCGAGAGCTTTGATTTCGGCGGCGCCGAGTTCGCGCCCTGGGTGCTCGGCGCGACGATGTAGTCTTTGCGCCGCCGCGCCGTCATTTGCCACGACGACGGCAGGTGGTTCACGGGCATCCCCTGCCTGTTGTTCGTGCTTGATCGCTGGCGGCCGCAATGTTCTGCTCAAAAAAGTTGCTGGAGCATTGGGCCGTTGTCGATCTTCATCGCACTGCATCACGTCACGCATTACAAATATGACCGGGCCATCGAGCTCGGCCCGCAGACGATCCGGCTGCGCCCGGCGCCGCACACCCGTACTCCGATCCTGAGCTATTCGCTGAAGGTGACGCCTTCGAACCATTTCGTGAACTGGCAGCAGGATCCGCAGGGCAATTGGCTCGCGCGTTACGTCTTTCCGGACAAGACCAGCGAGCTGAAAATCGAGGTCGACTTCACGGCGCAGATGACCGTGATCAATCCGTTCGATTTCTTCGTCGAGCCCTATGCCGACAGTTTTCCGTTTCAGTATCCCGACGGCCTCAAGGCCGAGCTTGCGCCTTATCTGGAGACCAGCGCGTCCGGACCTCTGCTTACCTCCTACCTCGCCGCGATCCCGCGCGAGGCGTCGAACACGGTCAACTTCCTGGTCGACCTCAACGCGAGCCTCGCGAAAAAGATCGGCTACATCATCCGCATGGAGGCGGGTGTTCAGACGCCGGAAGAGACACTGGCGTCTTCCGCCGGCTCCTGCCGCGACACCGCCTGGCTCCTGATCCAGATCCTGCGGCACCTCGGTCTCGCCGCGCGCTTCGTCTCCGGTTACCTTATCCAGTTGCGCCCGGACATTGATCCCGTCGAGGGGCCGCGCGAGGTCGAGAGCGACTTCACCGATCTGCACGCATGGGCCGAGGTCTATCTCCCCGGCGCCGGCTGGATCGGCTTCGATGCGACTTCGGGCATGCTGGCGGGCGAGGGGCATATTCCCGTCGCTGCCACGCCGCATTACCGCTCGGCCGCGCCAATCTCCGGCAGCGCCGGTTTTGCCAATGTCGATTTCGGTTTCGAGATGAGCGTCAAGCGCATTCGTGAAGCGCCGCGGATCACAAAACCGTTCTCCGACGAGGCCTGGGAGGCGCTCGACCGACTTGGCGAGCAGGTCGACGCCGATCTCGTTGCCCAAGACGTGCGCCTCACCACCGGAGGCGAACCGACCTTCGTCTCGGTCGACGACATGGAAGCGCCGGAGTGGAATATCGCGGCCGTCGGGCCGGCCAAACGCGGTTTTGCCGATCAGCTGATCCGCCGGCTGCGCACGCGTTTTGCGCCCGGTGGGTTGCTGCACTACGGGCAGGGCAAATGGTATCCGGGCGAAAGCCTGCCGCGCTGGGCGTTCGGGCTCTATTGGCGCAAGGATGGCATGCCGATCTGGAAGAACGCCGACCTGATCGCGCCGGTCGAGAACCCGCGCAGGGCCGATATCGCCGACGCCGAGCGGTTCGCGCAATCGACCGCGGAGAAGCTTGGCGTCGCGAGCGAGTTCGTGCTCCCGGCCTTCGAGGACCCGACCCATTGGCTGCAGAAAGAGGCCGCGCTGCCGGCCAACGTCGATCCCGGCGATTCCAAGCTCGCCGATCCGGAAGAGCGCGCCCGCATGGCCCGCGTCTTCGACGCCGGGCTCAACAACCCCCGCGGCTACGTGCTGCCGATCCAGCGCTGGAACGCCGATGCCGGACGCTGGAAGAGCGAGCGCTGGGATCTGCGGCGCGGCCATCTGTTCCTGATCCCAGGAGACTCGCCGCTTGGCCTGCGCCTGCCGATCGCCTCGCTGCCATACATCCCGGCCGAAGACTATCCCTACGTCGTCGAGCAGGACCCGCTGGAGCCGCGCGGTGAACTGCCGCTGTTCGAGCCGGCCGCGTTCACCGGCGCGCCGCAACAGATGGTGCAGGAGCAGCAGGTGCGAAGCGGCGGCGTACGCACCGCGATGTCGATCGAGATCCGCGACGGCGTGCTCTGCGCCTTCATGCCGCCGGTCGAAAAAATCGAGGATTACCTGGAGTTGGTCGCCGCGGTGGAAGCGACCGCTGAAGAGATTCAAATGCCGGTTCATGTCGAGGGCTATCCGCCGCCCTTCGATCCGCGCGTCGACGTCATCAAGGTGACGCCCGACCCCGGCGTGATCGAGGTCAACGTCCAGCCGGCGGCAAACTGGCGGCAGGCCGTCGACATCACGCTCGGCCTTTATGAGGACGCGGCCCAGGAACGTCTCGGCGCAAACAAGTTCCTGCTCGATGGCCGCCATACCGGGACGGGAGGCGGCAATCACGTCGTGGTCGGCGGCGCGACCCCAAAAGATTCGCCGTTCCTGCGCCGTCCCGATCTCTTGAGGAGCCTCGTCCTGTACTGGCAGCGGCATCCGTCGCTGTCCTATTTCTTCTCCGGCATGTTCATTGGGCCGACCAGCCAGGCGCCGCGGATCGACGAGGCACGTCACGACAGTCTTTACGAGCTGGAAATCGCGCTCGGCCACGTGCCGCCGCCAGGCGGCAGCGTGCCGCTCTGGCTGGTCGACCGCCTGTTCCGGCACATCCTGGTCGACATCACCGGCAACACCCATCGCGCCGAAATCTGCATCGACAAGCTCTATTCGCCCGACAGCGCCACCGGCCGGCTCGGGCTGGTCGAATTCCGTGCGCTGGAGATGCCACCCGATCCGCGGATGTCGCTGGCGCAGCAGCTTCTGATCCGGGCGCTGATCGCAAAACTCTGGCGCGAGCCGATCGCAGGCAAATTCATGCGCTGGGGCACCGCCCTGCACGACCGCTTCATGCTGCCGCATTTCATCTGGGACGAGTTTCTGGGCGTGCTGGATGAGCTGAAGCTTGCCGGCTACGCTTTTTCGCCGGAATGGTACCTCGCGCAGCTCGAGTTCCGTTTTCCCGTCTTTGGCCGGGTGCACCATGGCGGGGTCGCGCTGGAGCTGCGGCAGGCGCTGGAGCCCTGGCACGTGCTCGGCGAAGAGGGGTCCGCGGGCGGCACAGTCCGCTATGTCGACAGTTCCGTCGAACGGTTGCAGGTCAAGGCCGAGGGTTTCGTCGACGGCCGCCATGTGGTGACCTGCAATGGGCGGCGGCTGCCGATGACGGCGACTGGGCGGGCCGGCGAGGCGGTGGCCGGGGTCCGCTTCAAGGCCTGGCAGCCGGCCTCGGGCCTGCATCCGACCATCCCGGTCCATGCGCCCTTGACCTTCGACCTGATCGATACCTGGAACGGCCGCTCGCTCGGCGGTTGCGTCTATCATGTCGCCCATCCCGGCGGTCGTAATTATGCAACCAAACCGGTCAATTCTTACGAGGCCGAGGCGCGGCGTCTGGCCCGGTTTCAGGATCACGGCCACACTCCCGGGAAAATCGACCCGCCGCGCGAGGAGCGCACACTGGAATTCCCTTTGACACTCGACTTGAGAACAGAGCTCCTGCAATGAGGATGGTCGGGTTGGGTGCGGAGACCGGGAATGGCGGAAACCACCGGCGGCGAACTGGGTCAGGGTTCCGGGCAGGGGGATAGCAGTGCGGCGGGCAAGGCCCGCCCCGGCAACCGGCGGTTTGCGCAATGGTCGCGCGACTATACGCGGCTGCCCGGCATTCCCGACGAGTTCATCGCAGGTGACGATGCGCCGCGCCCGGTCTGGACCCGCTTCCTCGAAGCCTTCGCCGCCCTGTCCCCGGTCGAGATCGAGCGACGTTTTGGGGCCGCCGACCGCCATATGCGCGAGGCGGGCGTCAGCTATCGCGCGCCGGGCGAGAGCGCCGACCGGCACTGGCCCCTCAGCCATCTGCCGCTGCTGATCGACGAGGCCGAATGGCAGCTTCTGTCCGCCGGGATCGCGCAGCGCGCGCAGCTTTTGGAGCTCGTGCTGAAAGACCTCTACGGCGAGGGGCGCCTGGTCGCGGATGGGGCGATCCCCGCCGCCGCGATCGCCGGCTCGAGCGAATATCTGCGGCCGGTCTGTGGCGTCAGGCCGCCGGGGGGGCGCTATCTGAACCTCTATGCCGCCGATGTCGGGCGAGGCCCAGACGGACGCTGGTGGGTGCTCGGCGACCGCACCCAGGCACCGTCGGGGGCAGGCTATGCGCTCGAAAACCGCCTGGTGCTGTCGCGCGTCTTCGCCTCGCTCTACAAGTCGATGAATGTCGAGCGTGTCGCGCCGTTCTTCGAGGCATTTCGCGATGCGCTGCGCGCCAGCGCCGATCGCGACGAGCCGCGCATCGGCGTGCTGACGCCCGGCGCCTTCAGCGAGACCTATTTCGAGCACGCCACGCTCGCCCGCTATCTCGGCTTTCTGCTGGTCGAGGGCGATGACCTCGCCGTCAGCGGCGACCGCGTCTATATCCGCACCGTGGCCGGGCTGAAGCGGGTCGACGTGCTGCTGCGCCGGGTCGATTCCAACTCGCTGGATCCGCTCGAGCTCGATGCGGCTTCGCGCCTCGGCGTGCCCGGACTGATCGACGTGCTTCGCAAGAACGGCGTCGTGGTCGCCAACATGCCGGGGTCGGGCGTATTGGAAGCCCGCGCGCTGCTCGGCTTCCTGCCGAGCCTCGCCCGGCGTCTGCTCGGCGAGGATCTGAAGATGCCTCATATCGCGACCTGGTGGTGCGGGCAGAAGGCGGCGCGGGACGAGGTGCTGTCGCGGCTCGACGAGGTCGCGATCGAGGGCGCCTATGGCCGCGGGGTTCCCGGCTTCGACGGTCACGGCCCGGTGCTCGCCAGCGAGCTCCCGGCCGCCGAGCGCGACCGGCTGAAGGCCGCCATCGCCGATCGCGGCATCGACTTCGTCGGCCAGGAGCTGGTGCGGCTGTCGACCACGCCGGTGTGGGACAATGGCGGCATCACGCCGCGGCCCTTCGTGCTGCGGATGTTCGCGGCCGCGACCGAACGCGGCTGGACCGTCATGCCCGGCGGGTTCTGCCGGATCGCCGAGCGGCCCGACGCCCGCGCGGTGTCGATGGGCGATGGCGCGCGCGCCGCCGACGTCTGGGTGGTCTCGGACAAGGCGGTCGCCGCGCGGACGCTGCTGCCGGGCGACGCGGTGCGGATCCGGCGGATTGCCGGCGTGCTGCCGAGCCGCGCCGCCGACAACCTGTTCTGGCTCGGCCGCTATCTCGAACGCGCGGAGGCGACCCTGCGGCTGATCCGCGCGCTCGGCGCCCAGCAGCGCGATCCCGGCAAGGGCGCGCCGAGCCTGCTGCAGGCCGCCGAGCGTATCCAGCGGCTGCTGGTCGCCTGGGGCGCGGCGTCGCAGACCTCGCGGACCCAAGCCTCCAAGGTCGCCGCCGAAGCCCTGCAGGCCGAGGCGAGGTTCGGCTCGGCTCTGTCGCTGTTGCGCAGTGCGCAGCGCACTGCGAGCACGCTGCGCGAGCGGCTGTCGCCCGATGCCTGGCAGGTCGTCACCGAGATGCCGGCGCGGCTCGCCGAAGAGGTCGAGGACGACGACGGCGTCGTCAGCGCGGCCGAACTGACCTTGCAGGAACTCGCGACCTTCGCCGGGTTCGCGCAGGAAAACATGAACCGCGCCGCCGGCTGGCGCTTTCTCGAAATGGGCCGCCGCGTCGAGCGGGCCATCAACACGGCACGGTTCGCGCGGCAGTTCGCCTATGACGAGGCCACCGGCGAGGATCTCGATATTCTCCTCACTTTGGTGGACTGCCAGATCACCTATCGCTCGCGCTATCTGGTAGGGCCCGTGCTGGCGCCGATCCGCGATCTCGTGGTGCTGGATACCTACAATCCGCGATCGGTCGCCTTCCAGGTCGAGGCACTCAACGACCACATCGCGAGCGTGCCGGCGCTGACTGAAAACGGGCTGATCGAGCGGCCGCAGCGTCTCGCCGTCGCGACGCAGTCGACGCTGACCACGGCCGAAGCGGGTCACCTCGACACCAAGACGCTGTTCTCCCTCGAACAGGACCTGCTCAACCTGGCTGACGCGATCGGCGCGCATTATTTTCCGCACGGAGCCAACGCCAGCCGGCCAGAGAAGCTGACGGGGCTGGCGTGATCTACGACATAAGGCACGTCACGACCTACGCTTACGAAAGCGCGGTCAGCTTTGCCCGTTGCACGCTGCGGCTGGAACCGCACGATGGCGACGGCCAAAAACTGCTCTCGCACGCGGTCGAGATCCGGCCGCGGCCCGTGACGCGCACCGCGCGGCGCGATTTTTTCGGCACGAAGACCGAGAGCATCACCATCGAGATGCCGCACCGTCATCTGCGCATCGACTCGCGCTCGCGGGTTTCGATGTCGCGCCGCGCCCCTGGCCGCACCACACCGAGCCCGGCCTGGGACTGCGTTCGCGACCTAGCGCTTGACGCCACGAGCCTCGGGCCGGCCTCGCCGATCGGCTACGTGTTTTCGAGCGCGCTGGTGCCGCTCTCCGAACCGGTCACCGCCTACGCGACGGCGAGCTTTCCGCCCGGTCGCGGCGTGCTGGTCGGCGCCGTCGACCTGATGCATCGCATCCGCAACGAGTTCAAATACGACCCGAAGGCCACCGTGATTTCCACGCCGCTCAAGGAAGTGTTCGAGAAGCGTCACGGCGTCTGTCAGGATTTCGCCCATGTGATGATCGCCGGCCTGCGCGGGCTCGGGTTGTCGGCCGCCTATGTCTCCGGCTATCTCAGAACCATTCCGCCGCCGGGCCAGAAGCGGCTGGAAGGTGCCGACGCTTCGCACGCCTGGGTCTCGCTCTGGTGCGGCAGCGAACTCGGCTGGATCGGTTTGGATCCGACCAATGACCTGCTGGTCGAGAACGATCACGTCGTCCTCGCGGTGGGGCGCGACTTCGCCGACGTCTCGCCGGTCGACGGCATCATCGTCGGCTCGCCGCGGCAGAAGCTCGGCGTCGCGGTCGACGTCGTGCTGGTGGAGTGAGGCAGGCGTTCGCCTACAACCTCCTCCGTCATTGCGAGCGAAGCAATCCAGGAATCTTGCCGCGAGGACGGACTGGATTGCTTCCGCCTTCGCTCTCAGAGCTTCGGCGGACAAGTCGGCGCTGCGCGCCTCGCAATGACGGAGGGTTCAGCTCCGTTCTGATTCAACTTGTCAAAGAGCTATGAGGACAAAAATCCGCATTCTCGCGGCGTGTGGCACCCGAGCTTTGCAAGAACATCGACCCTCTGAAATCAAAGAGGTTGGCACGCGGCAATAGCGCTTGCCGTCGTGCGAAGAACTGCCGACAATCGCCGTTGCAAAATTCGTTGAGAGGGGGATGGCGTGGCGGATCCGTGGCGCATTCTCGATCGTCTGATCGGCGCCGTCGTGGCTGCAGCCAGATGGCTGGCGTTGCCGCTGGTCGTGCTGTTGTTCCTGCAATGGCCGTTGCGCGACCTGGTGCGGCTCTATTCCCGGGAAGCCAATGATCTGGGGCAGGTGGCCTTTGCGCTGTTCGTGGCGGTCAGCGTCACCGCGGCGACGCGGGCGCGGACCCATCTGGCCGCCGATCTCCTGGCTCGGCGTTATTCCGCGCGCACGCGGCGCCATCTCGCGCGCATCGGCGCCGCGATCGGCCTGTTGCCGTGGGCGGTCTTCATCCTCGTCATTTCCAAGACCACAGTCGTCTCCAGCGTCCAGCATCTCGAAGCCTTTCAGGACAGCGGCAATCCCGGCTATTTCCTGATCAAGCTTGCGCTGTGGCTGATGGCCGTCCTGGTGATTGCCCAGGCGGTCGTCGATGTCTTCAGCCCCTCGAAGGCGGGCGACGCATGATCGCGTGGGTCGGGCTTGCGCTGCTGCTCCTGGTCGGACTCGGCATCATCTTCACCGGCCTGCCGGCCGCAATCGTGCTGGTCACGGTCGCGAGCCTTGGCGCGATCGTGGGCCTGATCGCCGGCACGATCGAGTTCGCCACGCTGGGCGCGTTGCCGAGCCGGCTCATCAACCTGTTCGAGAACGATCTCTTGCAGGCGCTGCCACTCTACGTGACCATGGGCCTCTTGCTCGACCGGCTCCCGGTGGCGGATGCACTCTATCGCGCGAGCAACGCGCTGCTGCCGCGAAAGCCGTCTGCGCCCCTGGTCTCCGGAATGGTGCTCGGCGCGCTGCTCGGGCCGATGAACGGTTCGGTCGGCGCCAGCGTGCTCGGCCTGTCCCGCGTCGTCTCGCCGCGGCTTGCCGCGGAAGGCATTCCGGCCGCCAATCGCCAGGCCACCATCGCGGTCGCGAGCACGCTCGGCGTGCTGGTGCCGCCGTCGCTGGTGCTCATTCTCCTGAGCGATGCGATGCTGTCGGCCCACACGATGGCGGTGACCGCGACGGGCCGCAACGATCGCGTCGTCAACACCCAGGACATCTTTCATGCCGCGCTGCTGCCGGGCGCGATCTTTCTCGCCTTGTGCGTGGCCTTGTGCTTCGTCACGGGGCGAACCGCGGACAAGTTGCCGGCGCGCGAGCCGCTCGCGCCTTCACAAGGCCTGCTCGCCGCGCTGGCGCTCGCCTTTCTCGTCGTGCTGCTGGGCGGGGTCACGATAGGCTATTTCTACGCGGTGGAAGCCGCGGCAATGGGCGCGTTTGCGTTGCTGGTCGCCGGTCTGGTCAGCGGACGCCTTCCACCTGCCGAACTCGGCAAGATGCTGGGCGACGCCATCGCGCTCACCGGCGCGCTGTTCTCGCTGCTGCTGGCCGCCACGACGTTCACGATGATCCTGCGGCTGCTCGGCACTGCCGACCTCGTCGGCCGGCTGGTCTCGTCGATGCCGGGCGGTGAGATTTTCGCGGTCGCGGTCGTGCTTGGTGTCATCGGGCTCAGCGCCTTCGTGCTCGATGCCTTCGAGATCATTTTCGTGATCGTGCCGATCGTGATTCCGCCGCTGCTGATCCGCGTCGCGGATGCGCGCTGGGTCGCGGTGCTGGTGCTGCTGACGTTGCAGTCGAGTTTCCTGCTGCCGCCGTTCGGCTACGCGCTGATGATGGTGCGCGGCGTGCTGAAGGAACCGGTGGCGTTCCGCGCTTTGCTGCGGGCGCTGGCGCCGTTTCTGGCGGCACAATGGCTGCTGCTTCTCGTCGTGCTGCTGTTTCCGCAGCTAACCCACAGCGGCCAGTCGGTGGAGGATTCGTCGCGCGCACCGCCCGCGCCGATGTCGGACGCGGAGTTCAACCGCCGCCTGCAAGAAATGATCAAGCTACCGGAACTCGATCCGCCCGGCGAAGCGGAGCGGAAGTGACCGCGTCGTTCCATCAAACATTGGTGTCGGAACCGGTGAAACAAATACCGCTCCTCACGCTTGTTTTTGGCTGACAGCCGCTTCTTCGAGGCTGTTGTTCCAATGAAGCAATACGAAGGAGTGATCTGATGAAAGCTTTGTCGCTGGTGATTGGCGCGGCCGTGGCAGCGCTCGCGACGACGGGGGCCTCGGCGCAATCCGCCAACCTGACGGGCACCTATCGCTGCATCCAGATGTGCCGGGACGGCATGATCGGTGCGCCCGCCTACATCACGCAGAACGGGTCGAATTTCAATCTCGTGACCGAGACGGGCGAGTCTCTCCGCGCCTGGCCCGACTGGTCGGCGCCTGCAAGCCGGATCTGGATCGACGCGCGCGACGAGAGCGCGGTCTATTCGCCCGACGGCATCCGCATCCAGTTCGACGACGGCCGCGTCTGGCAGCGCGACTTCGGCCCCGCGCCGGTCGTGGTCTGGCGGAGGTAAGCCAGCCGAATGATCTTCGGTTCGCGCCGCGCGCCAACCTTGACGAAGATTGGTCGCGCGACGCGATTGGTGCAATCTGAGTTGTAATTTCTAGGCCGAGCCCGCCATCAGCTTCTTGGCGGCTTGCGTGAGGAGGCCTGATCGCGTGAAGCCGTGTGCTTCGGCGTATTGATCGATCTGCTCCAGCACATCGGCGGGCAGGGTGACATTCACGCGCACGGCTTTTGGCTGCTCAGTCTTGAGCGAAACGAGAATCGCGACACCGCTGCGGTTGTCCGGATCGGACATGATCTCTTCCAGCGTCAAGGGCTCTGGGATGATCTCTCCGTCTTCCATCAGACCTTCGACATGAAAGGCGAGTGCTTCCTCGGCCATCGCCCGCGCGTCGTCGAGAGTCGTACCTGCGGTGACCACGCCCGGAAAGTCCGGGAAGGAGACGCCGAAGTCGCTGCCAGTATCCTTGTGGATCAGACCGATATAGTTCCGCATTCCGTTATCTCAGCTTCAGGCCCGACTGCCGTTCAATGCTTTTCAGGGTCCCGATCGGAACGTCCCGTGCGGGATGAGGGACGGTCACGCGGCCCTTCTTGATCGGGTGCTTGAATTGCACATGGCTGCCTCTTTGCGCCACCTGCACCCACCCATCCCTTTGAATAGCGGCAATAATTTCTCGGCTATTCATTGTGTGTATTTATACACATTGGCAAGCGCTCAGTCAATGCAGTCGGAACATAACGGGAACTTTGTCCATGCCAATGGACGGGTGTCAACCCAGATCATCGATAAGCAAATTCTCGACGGAAGGAGAGGATCAGGCTGCCTTACCGTGCTCCGCCGGCCCGGTGCGCAGGTTGTCGAAGAACGTCTCGACCTCGCGCGACAGCGTCGCGGCGGTGGCGTTCAACTCGTCGGAGGCCGACAGCACCGAAGTCGCCACCGTCGAGGTTTCGCCGATCGCATCGCGCAGCGAGCCGATGTTTTGGACCAGCGTCGCGTTGCCTCGCGCGGCGCCTTGCGCGTTGTTCGAAATCTCGCGCGTGGCAGCGTCCTGCTGGCCAATGGCATGGGCGATGTTCGTGGTGATCTCGTTGATCTCGCTGACCGCGTGACCGATCTCGCGCACCGCGTCGACCGCGTTCCTGGTCGAGGACTGGATCAGGCTGACATTCTGGCTGATTTCCTCGGTCGCCTTGGCGGTCTGGCCGGCCAGCGCCTTCACCTCGTGCGCGACCACGGCAAAGCCGCGCCCCGCATCGCCGGCGCGCGCCGCCTCGATGGTCGCGTTGAGCGCGAGCAGATTGGTTTGCTCGGCGATCGCCTGGATCAGGGTGAGGACGCCGTCGATCCGCTGCGTGGCGGCGGCCAGGCTTTCGATTTCCGCGATCGATTTTTCGGTGCGCTGCCCGGTCTGCTCCACCGCGGTCGCGGAATGGCGGACCTGCCGCCCGATCTCCTCGACCGATACCGACAGCTCTTCGGCCGCGCCGGCCACGGCCGACACGTTGCTGGAGGCTTGCGCGGTCGCGCCCCCGGCCGCATTGGCCTCATTGTTCGCATCCGCCGTCACCCGGGTAATGGTTTGCGCGCTGCCCCGCATCGCGGCCGCGTTCTCCTTCACGGCGCGCAACACCGAGCCGATCGCCTGGCGGAACGCCTCGACCGATTGCTCGATGTGGCGGCCGCGGGCCTCGCGCGTTTTCGATTCCTCCGACACCTGCGAATTGAGGTTCTTGTTGTGGTCCATCGCCTGCTGAAAAATTCCGATCGCGCGCGCCAGCGCGCCGATCTCGTCGCCGCGATCGGTATGGGGAACCCTGACATTGTCGGCGCCCTCGGCGACCTGCTTGATGGTCGCGGTGATCAGCGAGAGCGGCCGCGCGATCGAGCGCGCGATGATGATGACGCCGAGGATGACCAGCGCCAGCGCCAGCGCGCCGAGACAGGTCAGCACGAAGGACAGTTCTCGGGTCGTTTCAGTCTGCTCCGCGATGCGCGTCGCGCGTTCGGCATAGACCTTGGACAGCGCGTCGAGATCCTTGTTCAGCGCCGAGCGGACCGAGCGGTTGGCCTCGTTGTCGCCCCACTCGCGTCCCGCGGCCGGGTTGATCTCGACCGCCCGGCGCACCAGCTCCTGGCGGAATTCGACGAACTGCTCGATGCGCTTCCTGAAGGTCGCAAACTGGGTGGCGTCGTCGGCCTGCACGATGGCCTGCCATTTGTTGACGACGGCCAGGATCTGCTCGTTGAATTTGAGGATGCCCTCGTTGAATTTTTTCGCCGCGTCCTTGTCCGCCGACATGTAGACGCCGCGGGAGTCCATCACGACGGCATAGACCAGCCCATTGACGCGCTCGACATTGAGCGCGGCGAGGTTCGCCGTCTCGATGGCTTCGGTGAGCGCGGCGCTGCGCCGGGCGTTGTAGTCGGACAGCGCCGCGATCGCCGCGGTCAGGAGCGCGAACAGGCCGAAGATCGAATAAAGCTTCGCTGCCAGCGACAGACCGGAGACGTTTGCGCGCATGGAGGAATGATGTTCTGTCGTGACGTCGGACATTCGGCCGGCCCCCAAGCCCCAAGGGCCACTGGTGAGCACCGTCGGCCGCACAAAAATGATGCAGCAATTTCATGGACATTCGCTTAACGTGCGAAGGCGGTGCGCCTTGGACTTTTGTATAACACAATCAACAAGTTACTTCGCTGGCGCGACCATGTTGCGGTATTGGGCCGGGCCGTGCAATTACCGGTCGGTGAGGCGAAGGGGTAAGCGGAGCAGTCCATGGCCTATCGCCACACCATCGATTCCACCGTTTACGCATTCGATGACCTGCGCGACGTCCTCGCCAAGGCCAGCCCGCTGCGTTCCGGCGACCGCCTGGCGGGCGTCGCTGCCGACAGCGCGGAACAGATGATCGCGGCGCGGATGGCGCTCGCCGACATTCCGCTGGCGCAGTTCCTCAACGAAGCGGTCGTTCCCTATGAGAACGACGAGGTGACCCGCCTCATCATGGATGGCCACGATGCCGCGGCTTTTGCACCGGTGGCAATGCTGACGGTCGGCGGCTTCCGCGACTGGCTGTTGTCGGATGCGGCGACGACCGAGGCGTTGCGACGGCTCTGCCGCGCCGTCACGCCGGAAATGGCGGCTGCCGTCAGCAAGCTGATGCGCAACCAGGACCTCATTCTGGTAGCGCGCAAATGCCAGGTGACGACGCGCTTCCGCAACACGATCGGTCTCGCTGGGCGCATGAGCACGCGGCTGCAGCCCAATCATCCCTTCGACGACATCAGGGGCATCACCGCCTCGATCCTGGACGGACTGCTGCTCGGGGCCGGCGATGCCTGCATCGGCATCAATCCGGCCAGCGACGACCCCGCTGTGATCGGCGGCCTGTTGCGGCTCTTGGACCAGCTGATCGCGCGGCTTGGGATCCCGACCCAGGGCTGCGTGCTGACCCACGTCACCACGACGCTCGACCTGATCGGGAAGGGCTTTCCGGTCGACCTCGTGTTCCAGTCGATTGCCGGAACGGAAGCCGCCAACCGCAGCTTTGGCATAGACCTTGCGCTGCTGAAAGAGGCGCGCCAGGCCGGGCGCGCGCAGAAGCGCGGCAGCCTCGGTGACAATGTCATGTATTTCGAGACCGGGCAGGGCTCGGCGCTCTCGGCCAATGCCCATCACGGCGTCGATCAGCAGACGCTGGAGGCGCGGGCCTATGCGGTGGCGCGGGCCTATGAGCCGCTGCTCGTCAACAGCGTCGTCGGCTTCATCGGTCCGGAATATCTCTATGACGGCAAGGAAATCATCCGCGCCGGCCTCGAGGACCATTTTTGCGGAAAACTGCTCGGCCTGCCGCTCGGGGTGGACATCTGCTACACCAACCACGCCGAGGCCGACCAGGACGACATGGATAATTTGCTGACCCTGCTGGCGGCGGCCGGCGTCACCTTCATCATGGGTGTCCCCGGCGCCGACGATGTGATGCTGAACTACCAGTCAACCTCGTTTCACGACGCGCTCTATGTCCGCGACCTCCTGGGGCTCAAACGGGCGCCGGAGTTCGACGCGTGGCTCGCTTGCGCAGGCCTTGCGGACGCGGATTTCCGCATTGCCGCTGGCGCGGGGCAGTTGCCCGATTTCGCCGCGCGGCTGATTGCGGGCGCGTGATCCAACCGCCCTCAGTCGTCACGCGTCGTCAGAAGCCTTTTAATTTGGACGGGGGCAACCGAACCGCCGTCAAACGGTTAATATCGCTGCCACAATCGTGCGGGATGGGTAGCCGAACGTGGGCCACCCGTGATTAGCTTGGGTCGACGATCCCTTGGATCGATGATCGCTTGGGGTTGCGGCGGTGCCGATGGCACCGCGCTGGCGTCATGTATGGAGGGCCCTGGGCGGCCGCAATGGTCACGGACCGGCACTCGGACCAAGTTGGGCCAATTTGGGCCAACAATGTTTTGAGTAGCCGCATTTCGATTTGGCGTTCTAATTTTGGAGTTGCCGCTTGCCCGCCGCCGCGCGAGAATCGGCGGCATGAGGCGGGGATCGCTGAGGTCGTTTCATGAGAGCTGCTGACATCGGACCGGTCCGGCGCATCCTGTGCGTCTTTCCGCGCTACACCTCCGCTTTCGGGACCTTCGAATACGCCTATCCCCTGACCGACGGCGTCAAGGCCTTCATGCCGCCGCAGGGGCTGCTCGTGATCGCGGCCTATCTGCCGTCAGACTGGCCGGTGCGCTTCGTCGACGAGAACATCCGCCCCGCCGCGAGAGAAGACTTCGAATGGGCCGAAGCGGTGTTCGTCAGCGGCATGCACATTCAGCGCCAGCAGATGAACGACATCTGCCGCCGGGCCCATGAGCACGATCTGCCGGTCGCGATCGGCGGCCCCTCGGTGAGCGCCTGTCCGGACTATTATCCGGCCTTCGACTATCTGCATGTCGGCGAGCTCGGCGATGCCACCAATGAGCTGCTGCGGCTGTTGGCGCGCGACGTGTCGCGGCCCGCCGAGCAGGTCGTGCTCAAGACCCATGAGCGCGTCGCCATGACCGATTTTCCGATTCCGGCCTATGAACTGGCCGAGACCAGAAAATACTTTCTGGGCAGCATCCAGTATTCGAGCGGCTGTCCCTATCAGTGCGAGTTCTGCGATATCCCCGGGCTCTACGGCCGCAATCCCCGCATCAAGACGCCGCAGCAGATCATCGCCGAGCTCGAGCGTCTGCGCGAATGCGGCATGACCGACACGGTCTATTTCGTCGACGACAATTTCATCGGCAACCGCAAGGCGGCGCTGGAGCTGCTGCCGCATCTCATCGAATGGCAGAAGAGGACCGGCTACATCACGCGGCTGGCCTGCGAGGCGACGCTCAACATCGCCAAGCGGCCGGAAATCCTGGAAAAGATGCGCGAGGCCTACTTCATCACGATCTTCTGCGGCATCGAGACGCCCGATCCGGAGGCGCTGACCGCGATGCAGAAGGACCACAACATGATGGTCCCGATCCTCGAAGGCATCAGGACCATCAATTCCTACGGCATGGAAGTGGTCTCCGGCATCATCATGGGGCTCGACACCGATACGCCCAACACGGCCAAGGCGCTGATCGACTTCATCGAGGAATCGCGGATTCCACTCCTCACCATCAATCTGCTGCAGGCGCTGCCGAAGACGCCGCTCTGGGACCGGCTTGCGCGCGAGGACCGGCTGATCCATGACGAGAGCCGGGACTCCAACGTGCGGTTCCTGCTGCCTTACGACGACGTCGTCCAGTCCTGGCGCCGCTGCATGGAAGCCGCCTACGAGCCGGCAAAGCTGTTCGCCCGCTATCAGCACCAGTGCGACACCACCTATACCCACCGCCTGAAAGTGCCGGTCAGCGACGACCTGAAGACCTGGCCCAATATCCGGCGGGCGCTGGTGATCCTGCGCAACGTCTTCTGGAAGATCGGCGTGCTGGGCGACTACAAGCGGCCGTTCTGGAAATTCGCCTGGTCGCAGCTCAAACGCGGCAGGCTCGAAAGCTTCATTTCGGTCGCGCTGGTGTCGCATCATCTGATCACCTTCGCCCGTGAAGCCTCGCGCGGCCAGCAGAACGCCTCGAACTATTCGCTCAAGCTGCGCGAAGCACAGGTCCCCGCCGAGTGATGCCTCAAATGAAGCCGCCCGCCGCGCCTCATCCGCTGCTCACGGATCTCAGGGAGATGACGCCGGCGCGTGTTGCGCTGGGCCGCACCGGCGCGAGCCTGCCGACCGGGGCGCTGCTCGGCTTCACCCTCGACCATGCGCGCGCCCGCGACGCGGTCCACGCCGCCTTCGACGCGACGGCGCTGATCGCCGAACTCGGCGCACTCGGCCTATCCGCGCATCCCGTGACGAGCCGCGCCGCCGACCGGCAGACCTATCTTCGGCGTCCCGATCTGGGACGGCGGCTCGATCAGGCCTCGGTCGAGGCGCTGGCAGGCCTTCGCGGGACGGCCGATGGCAGGCTCGCGATCGTGATCGGCGATGGCCTGTCGCCAAGGGCGGTCCATGCCCATGCGGTCGAACTGGTGCGCCATCTCGGGCCGCGGCTCGCCGCCGAGAGCATCGCCATGACGGATGTCCTCGTCGCCTCCGGTGCGCGGGTCGCGCTCGGCGACGAGATCGCAGTCTGCCTCGGCGCGAAAATGGTCGTGATGCTGATCGGCGAGCGGCCGGGACTGTCGGCGCCGGACAGTCTCGGGGCCTATCTGACCTTCGCGCCGCGCGCGGGGCTCACCGACGCCGACCGCAACTGTGTCTCCAACATTCACCGCGCGGGGCTCTCTTACGACGAGGCGGCGTTCAAGATCGCATGGCTGGTTCGCGAGGCGTTCGCGCGCGGCATGACCGGCGTCGCGCTGAAGGACGAGAGCGGTGACCGAATGCCATGTGCCGTCGCCGCGAATCCGACATGAATGGTAAATTAGGAGAATGGAATACCGAAAACGGTCCAATTGGCGGCAATTTTATCCAAGGTACCGCGCTTGCGAGCCGCCGCGCAGACCTGTAAATCTGCGCCAGGCGAATTTCCGCGCATTTTCAAGGGATAGCGCCGATCGCGAAGGTCCATCGGCCGTTGCGCGCGCCCGAGAAACGTCAAGTAAATCCGACCCGAAGCGAACCTTGCCCATAGCGACCCGCGACGAACATCGATAATGAGCGATTGGAAGAACTGGACAGGGCATGCTCGATAAAAGCCGCGACAACGAGGTTCATGTCGAAAAGATCGAGCAGCGTCCGATGGGCTCAATCGCCTTTGGGCTGGAACGTATCGGACTGATCGCGGTCCAGGCGCCGATCCTGTCCTGCATCATCCTGGTCGGCCTGATCATCGCGGCGATCTTCGGCATCGAGCGGATCAAGATCGACGATTCGCTCTCGCAACTGTTCCGCTCCAACAGCAAGGAGTTCCATCAATACGAGGAGGTTACGAAGAAGTTCCCGGCGGAGGAATTCGACGTGCTCGTCGTGGTCGAAGGCAAGACCCTGCTGGCGCGCGACAATCTCGAGAAGCTGCGCGACTTCGTCACCGATCTGCAGCTCGTCGAGGGCACGCGCGGGCTGGTTTCGCTGTTCTCGGCGCGCCAGGCGCCGGCGCCCGGCAAGCTGCCGGCGGCGCTGTTCCCCTCCGACCTGCCGGAAGGCCCCGCCTACGACAAATTCATCGAGACCGTCAAATCCAACGAGATCATCCGCGGCAAGCTGTTGTCCGAGGATGGCACGCTGGCGCTGATCGTGCTGTCGCTGGAGCCGGACGTGGTGGCCTCGAGCCAGCTCGGTAAAGTGGTCGGCGACATCCGCAAGCTGATGAAAGACGACCTCGGCAGCACCGGGCTCAATGCGGAGCTGTCAGGCGTGCCGGTCATGCAGCTCGAGATCCGCAATGCGGTCGAGAAGGACGGGCTCACCTACAACATCCTCGGCATTTTGGCCGGCTGCATCATCGCGATCATCTTCTTCCGGAAGATCTCCTTCATGGTGGTGGCGGCATTCCCGCCGATGATCGCGATCCTGCTCGCGCTCGGCGGACTCGGCTGGGCCAATTTCAATCTCAACATGTTTTTGAACGTGATGACGCCGCTCATCATGGTGATCAGTTTTTCGGACTCGATGCAGCTCACCTTTGCGGCGCGCGACCGCCTGATCGCCGGACAGGATAAATACACCGCGTTCAAGAACGCGGTTCTCGTGGTGGGACCGGCCTGCGTGCTGACGCATGGCACCGCCGGCATTTCCTTCATCGCGCTGCAATTCTCCGATTCCGACCTGATCCGGAAATTCGGCGAAGCCGGCCTGGCCGCGACCATCATCGCGCTGCTCGCCGTGCTGTCGCTGGTGCCGGTGTTCGGCGTGCTGTTCGTGCGCAACGAGCAGGCGTTCGCGGTCAAGTTTCAGAGTGCCGATGCCGGCGTCCAGGCGCTGCGCAATTTCTGCTACTGGATCGCGGTGCGAATGGTCAGCCGCCCCGGCCTGTTCAGCCTGATCGCGGTGCTGTTCGTCGGCAGTCTCGGGATGGTCTATGCCAATCTGCAGCCGCGCTATCGGCTCGCCGACCAGGTGCCGGACAAGCGCCAGGCGGTCGCCGCGAGCAATCGGCTCGACGCCAAGCTGACCGGCGCCAACCCGGTCAACGTGCTGATCCAGTTCCCCAAGGGCGAAGAGCTGTACTCGCCGGAGACGCTGCAGACCATCGCCGACGTGCACGCGACGGTGGAGAAGACCGCCGGCGTCGGCAATGTCTGGTCGATCGAGACCTTGCGGCGCTGGCTCGCCGAGAAAGCTGGCAGCGACGACGTCGCCACCCTGAAGGAATACGTCAACCTGATCCCCGAGCATCTGGTGCGGCGTTTCGTCGACGCAAACCAGGATGCCGTCGTGGTCGCGGGCAGGGTGCCGGACCTCGATTCCAGCCAGCTTCTGCCCGTGGTCGACAAGCTCGACCACGAGCTCGACGCGGTGCGCCAGAAGCATCCCGGCTATGAAATCGCCGTCACCGGTCTTGCCGCCATCGCCGCGCGCAACTCGGCCAGCATGATCGAGAAACTCAACCGCGGATTGACCGTCGAATTCGCGTTGGTCGCGGTCTTCATCGGGCTCGCGTTCCGCTCGCCGGTCGTGATGTTCGCCTGCATCCTGCCGGGCATCTTCCCGGTCGTGATGTCCGGCACATTGCTGTGGTTGCTGGGGGAGGGGCTGCAATTTGCCAGCGTCGTGGCGCTCACCGTGTCGTTCGGCCTCGGCTTATCTGCGACCATTCACTTCCTCAACCGGTTGCGGCTGGAGCGCAAGCCGGGCGTCAGTTCGGCGGTCGCCGTCGAGCGCGCCACCGTGCTGATGGGGCCTGCGCTCATTCTCACCACGGTCGTGCTGGCCTGCGGGCTTGTGGTGACGGTGTTCTCCGACCTGCCGTCGCTGCGGCTATTCGGCTGGCTCAGCGCGTTCTCGATGGTGGCGGCGCTCGTTGCGGACCTCTTCATCCTGCGCCCGACCGCGATGTTCTTGATCAACATCTCGGAGCGGCTGCGCGGCGTGCGCTGACAAACAAGCTGACAAACAAAAAGCGCCGGCGAAGCGCCGACGCTGTTGAGCCGCAATCGCAGCCGGCGTCAGGCGTCAGCCCTTCACCATCGTGATGTTGACGCCCCTGATCTCGCCCTTGGAGTCGATCTGCACGGTCTGCTTGTTGCCGCTGGTGTGCACGGTCAGGTTGGCCGCAAATCCATTGGCTTCGACGAAGACCTGGATCTGGCCGCCGCCGGCGGTGCCCTGCAGGTTGCCGAACACGTTGCGGCTGGCCTCGCTCCAGTTGCCGGAGATTCGGTCGCCCTGGCTGGTCACGTCGCTGGTGAGGTCGAACTTGTAGCTGTCGCTGGCGCATTTCAGGCTCTGCTTCAGGCCTAGCCCGGTGCCATTGACCTTGTACTCGGCCTTGCA
>Ga0210401_10000925_pt1 | contig 35423 bp, 28 predicted proteins | sample IncBWH32MmetaG_FD_150866 | JGI IMG/M metagenome (GOLD analysis project Ga0210401, IMG submission 150866) | Forest soil microbial communities from Barre Woods Harvard Forest LTER site, Petersham, Massachusetts, United States - Inc-BW-H-32-M | ecosystem: Environmental > Terrestrial > Soil >... | reverse complement strand
ACGTGCCTGTGCATGGCGGAACGCATTGCGCAGCGCCTCTAACGCTATCCGGCAGATCTCCTCGCGAACCATCGGATGCAGTTGCTGCGGGGTGCCCTCCGTCAACACGCGAAAAGTCGGCGCACGGGGCATTCCGGCATCGGTATCCAGAGCCGCGAGCTCCTCGCCGAAGGTAGTCAACGCTTGCGCAAGGCCAACAGCCGTGGACAAGCGCAGGTCCTGAACCGCATCCCGACCCTCTACGAGGGCTCCCTCCGCGCACTCAAGGGCTCGATCCAGCGCCTGTTTCGCCTCGAGAGGACGGGAAGGAAGATGCTCGTAAGCCACTCGAAATAGAAGCATCAACCCGTGAAAGCTTTGCAACAGGGTGTCGTGTAGCTCCCTCGCGATTCGCGTGCGCTCGGCGACACGGATCTCCTCAGCTCGTTTGCGTTCCGTGACGTCCGTAACCACACCCACGAACTCCAAAGTACCGAACTCGTCCGTTGAAGGATGAGCGACAACCCGAAGATACTTGATAGAATCATCCGGCATCAGTAATCGATGCTCCAAATCGAAAGCCTTTCTCTCACGGGCAACACGCTCGATCAAACGCTGAAGAGCCAATCTATCCTCAGGGTGAGTGCGCTCGAGGATTCGCTCGATCGTGATCCTGGATGACGGTTCGTATTCAAATATCCGAAAGGTCTCCCGTGACCAGTAAATTTCTCCACTCAACACATTCCACCCGAAGCTGCCCGTATGACTCAGCCGCTGTCCTTCGGCTAGGTAACTTTCACTGCGCCGTAGGGCCTGCTCAGCGCGGCTAAGTTCCGCTCTTTCCCGGGCTTCTCGTAACGCCCGTCGCACGGAGGGCGCAAGCCTGGATAGCAGCGTCTTGGAAACATAGTCTGTTGCGCCGCTCTTGAGCGCTTCGACCGCCAATTCTTCCCCTAAAGTGCCGGACAGAAAGATGAATGGCACATGCGCCCATTCTTTCTGGGCAACCTTTAACGCGGAGAGGCCGTCGAACGAAGGGAGCGAATAGTCTGCGAGAATGAGGTCAATGCCCCCCTCCCGGAGTGACGCGGCGAAAGCTGCCCGGGTTTCAACACGCGTTATCTGGCAGACAATACCGTCGCTGTTGAGCCTTTCCTGAACGAGCTCTGCGTCCGTGACATCGTCTTCAAGATACAGAATTCGCAAAGGAGGTGTCCTGTCGGCTAATTCTTTTCATGCTTCCCGGCCGTGGTTCGCATGGTAGGTTTCACTAATGCGCCAGTTCCGAACGCGCAGAAACCCCAAAAGGAGTTATGCATAGGCCATATCGGGGCACCCGGCGCTCTCGTGAGGCCGAGAATACTCATAAAGGGGGGGCAAGCACCTCCTCGGGCTGGATTTCGTTGGTACTGGCGCGGGCTGGACAGGGGTCTGACAGAAAATCGTTTTAAATCAGTGTCTTATAATGAAAGGGCTTGACGAAAGAGTCCTCATAGAAGTGCAAACGGGTGCAGCCGACGGCCTCGGCGCCGGGGGAAAAACGGGGGTATGGGACGCGAGTGCCCGGGAGATCGAGCACTGGTGCGGACTATTGACTCGCCCGTCCCCTGCGATTCTGAATCTGCCGCTACCTCTGGTAGAGGATCAGTGAGAGTCGCATCCGCTGGGGGAGTGAACGGGTTCAGCAGCGAGATCCAGGGCAGCGGATGACGAAGGTGTTGGCTGTTTATCCGACCTGTCGCCCAGAACTGTCGACAGGTACTGGACAATCTTCTTGCCGCGTTCGGTATCCGGGCTTTCGCCTAACATTTTCTGATAGATCTTGCGCGCCGAGTCTTCATCGAAGGTCTGCGTGACGATCACGTTCGGCGCGTGACATTGCGAGCAGGTCCGCTTGACCAGCATCACGTTCGGACCCGGCGGGAAGGGCGACGGATCGCCGGCCTCAGCGCCAGGCGCGGCGGCTTGCTCCGCGCTGGCGACGCTTTGACTGTTGAGACCCAACGCCACTGCGAGCAGCATGGCGGCGTATTTGAACTTGGATGATTGTTTGAACATTTCGCTATTCCATTCCTAAACGGAAGGTTTGCCACATATAGTCGGCCCAGTACTCGTTCATGTAGAGAAATAGTTCGTGGGCCAGGTTGATGATTTTCCTGGCGCCAAGGGCATAGGCCTCGCAATCGGCTTGCGCCAGCGTCAGCTCCAGCGACACCAGACCTTCGCGCGCGCGCGCCAGCACCGTCATCCTTTGCGGATCGATGCGGCGATGCTCGGGTACACCTGCTCCGGCGCGTCCCTTCAGGAAGGCTTTGATCTGCTTGTGCATCCGCGAGTCGCGCTGGACGCCGGGCAGCAGGTCGATCAGCAGCAGGCGTTTGTGTCGCAGGTCGCAGGTTAGCGTGAACGGTTGCCCGTAAAGCCAGCCGAAGTTGTACTCGCCAGTGCCGTTCTTTCGCCGCTTCATGCGATAGTCCTGAAATACGCTGCGGGTGGCGTAGTCGTTCAGCACAGCGTCGACCGCATCCAGTCCGTCGGCGGCCGCGCTGTTCTGGTCGAGGCAGAGGTGTCGCGCGCCATGCGGTCGGGCACTTTGCGCCGCTGCTGAGGATTGCTGGTCCATGCTCCTCCCCCGCTAGTGGTAATACGAGGTGACGCCCGGCTCGACTTTACCGAGGAAGCCCGGAGGGAGCTTCTCACGCTGCCAGTATTCCTTCTTTCCCTGGACGTTGATCACCGTCGGCATGCTGGTTTCAACTGCGGTCTTGTACGCTTTTTTCAGCGCCGGCGTGAACTCTTCCGGCTTGGTAACGTAGATGCCGTTAGCTCCCAGGGCCTCGGCCATTTTGTCGTAGCGGATGTTCTCCTGGAACAGGTGCATGGGCACAACGCGCGGCTCGTCGGCCTGCAGATACCAGGTGCCCCAGGCATTGTTGTTGTAAACGATGATGATGGCCGGGATGCGCAGCTTGGCCAGGGTTTCGGTCTCCATGCCGGAGTAACCGAAGGCGGCGTCACCCATGATGGTGATAGTCGGGTGGCCCTTGTACGGCGCCTGCACGCCATGGCCTTCCTTGACAGCGATCCCTGCGCCGACGGCATAACCGACGTCGGCGCCGACGGTGCCGAACTGGTACTGGCCGTTCACAATTTGTGCAGGGCGGTAGGCGCGCAGCCAGCGGCGCGTGTAGCGGGCGACGCCGAAACCGCCGGACCCGATCAGCGTCTGCTCCTTCGGAATATTGCCGCGATACAGGAACTCGGCCAGCTCCTTGGCGATTACGCCTGGGTGCACCGCATCCTTGTAGGCAAGCACCTGCTGGTACATCGCGTCGTTTTCATCTTCGAATTTCTTTCGCGCTGCCATGATTTCAGCGATCCAGGCGTCGTGGCGCATGGCCGGCGCATCCTGCACCAGGACCTCCAGCGCAGCCTTTTCATCGCTGACAATGCCGACCTCTATCGGCAGGTTGCGACCGATGTCTTCCGCGGCCGGGTCGATGCGGATGTAGCGCGCGTCCGGACCGAAGGCGTATTCGCCGATGCTCGGCATGCAGTACTGGCCGATCAGCATCACCACGTCGGCACTGGCCAGCGCGTCCGGCGAACAGGTTGCCGACAGCGGATGGTCGTCGGGAAATTGCCCGCGCATCGCGCCCGATTCCACCACGGGAATTTGAGTCTTTTCGGCGAACTGGCGTAGAGCGTCCCAGGCCTTGCTGTAAAAGACTCCGGTGCTGGAAACAATGATCGGACGAGCGGCTTGCCGCAGCAGCGCGATCGACTTGACCACGTGCGCCGGCGACGGATTCGGCTTGGCCTCGGTTCGGTACAGGCACTTGTCGAAGTTGTAGGCGATGTCGCCCGGCTTTTTCAGTTTTTCGTCTCCCGCTTCCGCAGTGAAGTTCAGATGAACTGGGCTTGGCACACCGGTCTTCAACTGGCGGAAAGCGTAGGCGGCGTATTCATGGTTGCGGTGCGCATTGACAAGGCGTTTTTGCCATTTGACCATGTGCGAAGTCACGCTTTCCTGTTCCATCAGCTGGATCGCCACCTCGGCATCTTCTTCGCGCACGCTCTTGTTGCTGGCAATGAACAGGACCGGCGTGCGCGCGGCCTTGGCGTTGGCCAGGCCGGAGATGAGGTTGGTGAAGCCCGGACCTTCGGTGCCGGAGGTGGCCGAGACTTCGCCCGTGGCGCGGGTGAAGGCGTCAGCGGCGTGGCTCATCGAGCGCTCGTCACGGCCGGTGTAGACCGGGATACCGATCTTGGCCATGGCATGGGTGACCGTATAGTTACCGGGACAGCAGAACAGGGCAGCCAGGCCTTCGGCCTTGCAAGCCCTCGCGAACAGCGTCGCGCCGGTCATCGGCAGCTTCGGCACTTCGGGCGGCGTCTGCGCTGCGGTGGCGAAATCGGCTGGCAGTGGCAAGGGCTGGCCGGCCGTCTCCTTGGTGGCGGCGGAAACGGCTTTCGACAGCGCGCCGGTTGCGACCGCTCCCGTGGCCGCCAGCAAGCCGGACGCGGTCAGGAAAGTGCGGCGGGACTGCAGGTTTTCCGATTTCCGTTCTAGTTCATCAACGAGCACCGATTTATTGACGCCCATTTTTGTGTAGTCGCTTGCATTCATCGGTCCTTTCCTCTCCTCACGGTCGCGGCACTGCCTGATCGATATCGCCCTGGGTCCGAGCGCATTTCATCCGCCGACGCGCGCGTAGACGCAAGCATGGCCATGGTAGCCAGCAGCGGCACTGCCAAGCGAAATCGGAATGAGTTGCGAGGGCCATGCGCGCAGGGGTCCTGTCGCTGTAACCTGCCGCAACTTGTTACCAGGGTCTTTTCAAAGCGTGCGCGCGTTTTGATTTCGTGCGAATAGCTGCGGCAAGGTCTGCGCCGACGCGGCAACGCCAAGGAAGAACTCGGGATAATTCCGATCACCACGCGGCCGGCTCTTGCCGAGCAAACCGAAGACGACTGGGCAAAAATTATGCGGGTCGATGTCGCCGGCGTTTCCTTTGCCTCAAACACGAACTGACGCAGATGGCCAAGGCCGAGTGAACGCAGTCAGGGCAACACAGAAAGGAGAATACGATGCAAGTTCAGAGTGACTACTTCAATGCTTATGACCACCTAAAGCTGACACGAGATGACAAAGGCGTGCTCGTTGCTGAATTCCACACCAGCGGTGGGCCGTGCATCATGACCGCACAATCTCACACGGAATTTGTCGATGGGTTCTACCGGATTTCGCAAGATCGAGCTAACAAGATCGTAATCCTTACAGGCGCCGGTGGGGAGTTCATTACTGATGTCGATTGGTCCTCCTTCGGCAACGTCGTCGATCCCGGCGTTTGGAGCCAAGTTCACGATGAAGGTGTTCAGGCTTTGGAAAACATAGCCAACATACGCGTCCCAGTCATCGCGGCCATCGAGGGACGTGCCCATGTGCATTCAGACTACGCGCTACTTGCCAGTGTAATTGTGGCGGCAGAGGGCGCGACCTTCCAGGATGTGGCCCACTTCTCCGCGGGCATTGCGCCGGGTGACGGAATCTTTACCACCTGGAGTCATCGCGCGGGGGCGGGACGAGCGGAGGCGTTCCTGCTCAATCCACAGCCACTATCAGCGCGTATGGCGCACGAATGGGGAGTGGTTGCCGAGGTTGTACCGAACGGGAAGGCGCTCCGCCGGGCGCGGGAACTGGCCGAGTTGTACTTGAAGGCTCCGGAAGTGACGCGCCGCAATACACGAGTGCACTTCATACAGCCCTTGAAAGAACGCATCGTGCGAGAAGTGGGGTACGGACTGTCGCTCGAAGGAGCGTCGGCCGCCGATCTCGTCAAATCAAAGCAAGCCAGGGATGAAGCCGTCGCTCGGAAAGGAAAACCCGCATGAACAGCGCGAAGAGCGCTTCAGTTCTCGGGTCGACGACGTTGTGAGCTGACGCCGCGGATGAGAACAGAGGTATGAGACCTTCAGGGTCCGCTGGATGGCGCCGCAGATGGAGGGTTCGATCCGGATGGCGCCAACATCCGCTCGGGAATCTTGAGCGCCCGCGAAAACAGCGCGGTCAGGTCGGAGGCGATCGCGCGCGGGTCGAACGGCACCACGGTCGGATCGCGGATGTCGCCTCGAACGGCGACGGGCACGCTGGTCAGCGTTCTTCCCACCAGAGCGCCGAAGATCGGCACCTTGCGAACCAGGTTGGTAAAGCCTCCGAAGGGCGCGACCAGCACGGTGAGCTGCGTGTCGCGCTGCGCCAGCCCGACCGAGCCTGTGGCGGCCAGACCAAATGCGCTGCTGTCGAACGTGAAATCCTCCATGATGAACCGGCCTCGGGTGAAGTGCCCATCGATATCCAGTGTGCGGTACGGGAACCCATCGGCGAGCAGGTCCAACCGGCTGCGGTTGAACGCAGTGGCAACATCCGTCATCGTCAGTATGTTGCCGATCAGGGCGAACTTCCTGACGACACCGTTGCGGGATTCGAGATGTACGGTTCCCTCCAGGTTCGTCAGGAGCACGTCCGGACTGCCTTTCGCCGTCAGGTTCGCGCTCGCGTCGAACTCTCCCGTCAGCAGCAGGCGCTGATCGGTCAGGCAGCGAGCGACCTGCTCCAGCTGCTGCTGATGGGCATGGATCTGCGCGGATGCCGTCAGCCCCTGCGGCATGATCTGCACGGTCATTGGAATTGACAGGCCGCACAGCTGCGTGTCCTGCAAGCGCAGCTCGGCCTGCTCCTCTGCGAGCGCGACGGTGGCCGTCATCGGCGCCAGGCGATAGCGCTCGAACTCGACAAAATTCGAATGCAACCTGACCCGACCGGTGACGGACAGCGCGTGCATCCAGGAGAAGAACGCTGCGCGATCCGTGTCAGCGGACTTCGCCTCCGTGCTGACCGCCTTCAGCTCGGCCGTTGCGCCCCCACGGTGCAGCAGCGCATCGACCTGGATTCCAGGCGAATCGAGCTCGACATCGACGAAGACGCCTTTACCCTCGCGAGCAACCCGACCGCTGATAGTCGCCACCTGCTGCGCCCAACTCACCGCGGCTTCGTGTATTTGCAGGCTCGAACCGTCGGCCGACAAGTCGAGCCGATCGATGCGTGCCTGCGCCCTGAGCGCTGCCGGCAGCAACTCGTCCAGGTCCAGCGCCTGCGCCGTGATCCAACCCTGCGCGGAGGTGCGCCCCCGGCGTTCGAGATCGAGCGTCAAGCGCAGATCGCCCGTTGCCTGACCTTGGAATTCGCCGGCGCCCTTGAACATGGCGGCGATGCTCTGAGCGGCAATCGAGCCGGAGAATTTCGCCTCGAGCAGATCAGCCCGGGCACGCAGGCTGAAAGTGGCCTCGTTGTTTCGATCGCGAATGACCAGGCGCCGGACGTCCAGCGTATCCGGTTGCCAGCGCAGGTCCACAGTCAGTTCGGGACCCGACTCGAACGTCACGCTCCCCACAGCATCCACCGCACGGTTCGCGCCCCAGCTAGCCCGCTCGACCGTAAAGCGCAACGGGGCCCTCGGTTCGAACTGCGCCGGCGCTCCAGTGCGTTGCCAGATCCAGTGTGCACACTCCTGTCCCACGACGGCGTCTGCAATGTTGGCTTGCATCTGCGTGCCCGTGCCGCGATAATCGGCCATCTCGCCGGAAACGAGCCCTCGCGCGTCGAGCATGGCCACATGCACGCCATCGAGCCTCAGCGCATCCGGATCGATGTGCACAGCGCCGCCCGCAATCGTGAGCGGACCGGGCAGCCCTTTGATCGCCACGCTGAGCCGACTGGGTTGCACGATGGCGTCAAAGGCCAGTGCAGAAGGTTGAGCCAGCGACCCGGACACTCTGTTCAGATTGATCTGCACGCTTCCGGAGACCGAGTCGATATCGCCCAGCAGTCTCGTGGCGCTTTGTGAGCGCAGCCAGGGGTAGATCTCGTCGAGCACAAGCGTCGCTCGGCCGGATCCGCCGGTGAGTCGCGGCTCGGGTCGCAGCGCGAGCGATGCACCGATGTCGGAGAACGTCGATCGGCCCACCATGACGTGCAGACCGCTGATACTTACTTGCCCGGAGGAGATGGAAGTTCGAACTGCCTCGAGCGATACGGGCCAGGGCACGGACCGCACCCGGAACCGGGCGTCCGATCGTGCGACATCGACGCTCGCATTCCAATCCTGATCCGCCGATGCGAAGTCCGCGCGGCCCTGCAGCCGCCCCGCTGCGGATTCGAGGTCGTCCAATCCGCTCATCTGGTTTTGCCGCAGGACATGGCGAGCGGTCGTCAAAGCCTGAGGCAGGTCGAGCTCGAAGCCGATGCTCGCGGAAACAGCGCCATCGCGCATCGAGTAGCGCAGCCCCGCATCGCTCAACCTGCTCGAACCAATTTGAGCGCTCACAGCCGCAAGCTCAATATTCGCACGGGTCAGCGCAACCCGTCCGTGAAGGTCCCTCGCCTCCTGCTCGATGACGGGCAGCAGCAAGGACGCGTGCTCGAGCATCGTACTGCCGTCAAGGTGATCGATGCGGATTAGGGCGTGCCAGGTATCACCTTCGCTGCGCATCCTCAGGTGCGTGATGGCACCGCCCAGGGCGCGCGCCGCATGGCGGCGCACCGAGGGACTGTCGGGGGCCACGAGGGCCATCACAAAGTCGCGCACGGCGCCGACATCGAGCGTCGGAAGGTCGACTTCGAGCCGAGGCTTTTCCCCATCGCTGGTCATGTGCAAGGTACCGCGGCCGGCCGGGATCAGCGAACCGATCTGCAACTGGCTCAGCGCGACCTCGATTTCCTGAGAACGCAGCGCTGCTGTGGCTTTCAGGTGGCTTTTGGACACCGGCATCCCGTGCTCTGCGTGCCCGATCCGCAAGGACGCGGCATCGATACCGAGGTCGCATCGCAGCTCGCTCCGGGCATCGGTGACGACTCGCAGCTTCAGGTCCGCACGCGGGATGTCCATGCGCAGCCACCCCCCCGAAAACCAGTCGTCCAGCCAGGCTTGCGCGTTCAAATCGGTCAGATGGAGGTCGAAGTTTCCGGACAGATCGGCAAATTCGACTCGACCGGCCAGGTTCAAGCGGTTCCACAGGTTGCCGGCAGCGCTTCCTTCCACGTCGAAGCCGGTCGAATCGCTCCCGATGCGCAGCGCCAGGCCGCGAAGCCGGAGCTCGGGCGCGGGGGTTCCCCGCAAAACCACGTTGGCGTCAGAAATCTCGAAGATCGCGCCCGGCGCGGCGTTTTGAAGCGCCTGTGCGAGCGGTCCGATCAGGCTGCGATAAGCCGCCACGGGATCAAAGGCAGTTTCGTCTTGCGCCGGAGCGGACGACGGAATGTCGACCCGAATGCTCGGTCGCACGATGGCAATCGATGCGAGCTCGATCTGTCCCCTCAGCAGCGGACGCAGGCGCAACCGGGCTTGCGCCTGCTCGATCGACGCGTGGGCCAGCTCCGGAATGTCGATCGTCACGCCGCGCATTTCGACGCGCGGGATCGGCACCAGGCGGATTCGCAGCCCATCCCAGGCAATATGCCCCTTTGCGGCCTGCGAGAGCTTGTGCTCAAGTCCGGATTTGACCGAGGGCAGGTCGACAAGCTCGGGACCAGCCAGCAGCGCTGCCGCGACGAAGCCAATTGCGGCAATGCTCACCAAACCGAGGAGCAGCGGCCACCGGGGGCCGGAAAGCTTCAAGCTCTGATCTGGCACTTCGATGCCGTTTGGGAAAGGAGCCGCCCGCTCTTCTTGATAGACACTACGTACCTCCTTTTGAGGGGATGCGTCCATTCCATCTTCGCTCGTTACTCCTGGCGCTCGAGTACGATGCAGACGGCGGCGATCAACCGTTCCAGTCGCGACCGGCGCTTCCAGTCATCGAGCGTCACCTGACGACTGAGTCCGAGGTCGGACTCGAAGTCGTCGGCAAAACGAGCGGCGACGGACCGGTCGAACATCGCCAGATTTACCTCGTCGTTGATCTCGAAGGACCGGCTGTCGAAGTTTGTCGATCCGACCACCGCGCAGCGCCGATCGACGATCATGATCTTGGCATGGATCATGCCGGGCTGATACTCGAAGATTTCCACGCCGCCACGGAGCAGGTCGCCGTACTGGCGTCGGCTGGCTAATCGCGCTATCCAATGATTGTTATGCCTGTCCGGCACGATCACGCGGACCCGCACGTTGCGCGCGGCGGCGGCAATGAGCTCGCGCCGCGCGCTTCGGTCGGGAAGGAAGTAGGGTGAGTTGATCTCGATGCTCTCGGCCGCGGTTGCCAGCAACAATTGAAACAGGACGCGCGCGCGCGATGCGCGCGCCGGAGAGGGTGTGCCAGTCACGACGATGGCCGCCAGGGCGGACGGCTCGGCGCATTCAGTGTGAAAGGCATCTTTACTGGCCAGCATCTCGCCACTTGCTTCGAGCCAGTTCTCGAGGAAAGTCGATTGCAGGCCAACCACGACCGAACCGCTGACGCGTACCACGGTATCGCGCCACGGTGGACTGCCAAGGTAGGGCTCGCTCCAGTGCCGGCTGATGCCGGCGCCGCCGATAAAGGCGACCTCGCCGTCGACCACGATGATGTTTCGGTGACTGCGGTTGTTGAGCCGCTTCAGCGTGTACCAGCGTATCGGCTGATACCACGCGACCTGCCCGCCAGCCTGGCGCAACTCATCGAAGTACGAGTTAGGCGTGGGGAAGCTGCCGATGGCATCGACAACGATGCGCACACTGACCCCGCGCTTGGCGCAGTCGGCCAGGACGGAAAGGAAGCGATCGCCGATCGCGCTCGGGTGAAAGATAAAAGACTCGATGTGCACGCTCGTGCGCGCGGCGGCGATCGCCTGCAACTCGGCTTCGTAGAACGCGGTACCGTTGGTCAGAACGCGCACGCTCCGGGCGCTCCGCACTTCGGAAGCGACGAGCAGTTCGGCCACGCGCAGAAACCCGTCTTCCCCCAAACGATCCACGCCGCCCACCAGGCGATAGGGCAAGCCGGGCTCGAAAAACACGAGCAGCAGCAGAACCACCATGCAGCCGGTCGCGATCAGCAGAATCGCTTGAACAACCATCGGGTGTTGTCAATAGTTACAACAGCAACGAACGGTGGCGAATTACGCATGGCCAGCGACGACTGACAAGCGAGGACGGCGGGATCTAAAGGACAGAGTCATACGCCTTTTTGTAGGCGGCGTACCAGTCGCGCGTCGCGATGTCCTTGGGCGACTGGTCCGCGAGGAACTTCAACTCGGCGAGGCATTTATCGGCCCTGGAGTCGTTCAGGTACAGGTCCATCAGCCTCCAGCGGTAGGCCGGCTCGTCGGGTGTGAGCGCCTTAGCCTGCTCGTACCACTCGATCGCCTTGCTGATCCAGTTCATCTCGAACAGGTACAGGTCGCCGAGAGCGGCCCTGATCACCGGATCCCGAGGGCGATCGGCCGCCTGAGCCTGAAGTTCCTCGACCTGCCGCGCCAGGTCAAAAGGGTAGGCCGGCGGCTCGGGCGTCGCGACGTGGCGCCCGTAGATGGGGGTGTAGATGCTAGGCGGGGCCATTTTCCGCAGCGGCTCCAGGAAAGGGTTGTCGGCGTACTTCACGCGGAAGTCGACGCTGTTTTCGAACCGGTGGAAGTACGTCCAGGCCTTCGGTTCGTCCACGTACCACAAGCGATCGGTCCCACGCCGCAGCACGATGGGCAGATTGGAGCCGCCCGGAGCTGGTACGGCCAGGGCTAGGTTTGCCGAGTACAGCAACTGCAGTGGGGCGGCGGCCTGCAGAAACCGGTGGATCCGCCGCAGCTGCGCGTCATCGCGCGGCACGACGGCACGGAAGATGCGGCTGCCGTCGGTCAGCAGCGGAAGGCGCGGATCGCCGATGCCGAGCTGCAGCGACTGCAGGTACCGCTGCAGCGTCTCGGGCGCTTCTCGCGAAGCGCCGAAAGCGCTCAGGTCTGCGGCGGGCAGGCGCTTGATCGCCCGCTCGTAGTCGGAAAGCGACTTGCCGTAGCCATGGACCAGAGCGCCAGCGCCGCCCGACAGGAATTCGTCACTCAGCCAACTGGGCCGCGCCGCAGCGCCAGAGTCGCCACCGGATCCGATCCCGCGCAAGTTCGTCGTGATGATGAGTTCCGACAGGAAGTCCTGCGGTACCTCCGAAAGCATGTAGGTCTTGGCCGCTTCCTCAAGCTGCCGACACACCAGGTCAGGGATGGCGCCCTCGAGCGCATAGGAGACCTCGATCTTCATCAGGTTCTCGCGCGCGGAGTACAGGTAAAGCAGCCCGCGGCCGCCCTGGCGCTGGCCGATGCGGTACTTCGAGAAGAGCTCGGCGGCCAGCTCCTCGATTGTCTTGTCCGCCGGCAAGGCGGGCACCAGCACCAGGGCGTTTTCGATGCCCGCTTTGTCTTCGGCCAGCTTCAGGCTCATCCGCAGCGCCAGGTCGAAGTCGTGCTGCCCGGTCTCGTTGACCAGGACATATCGGGGTCTTGTCGGCACCGGCTGTGCCTGCCACGCATAAAACGTGACAGCCGTAACGGCGAGCGTCAGCGCCAGGACAAAGGCAGCACGTCGTGTCACGGAATCAGAAGTCGCCGAAAGTGCGGTCCTTGACCCCGCTGCTGGAATAGCGGACCAGGAAAGGCTCGGTCGTCATCGGGTTCAGCCCATAGATCGAGCGGTCGCGGCCGTCGTGTTTCAAAACGAGGACCGGGGTTTCCTGGCTGCCGAACAGACGAAAGATTCCCGCCGCGTGCTGCTGAGTGTCGTTCAGCACGATCGTCGGGTATTCGCTCTCCGCCTTCGGATACGTGCCTAACACCATGCGGTTGCGCCCCGACGAATCAAAGAAAAACAGCCCTACGGACCCATCGGGCGAGACCGCAAGATCGGCGCGTGTCCGCCCCGAGGCGTCCACGAGAATGATGCGGCGCGCCGCGATGCTCTCAGCCGTCGAGGTTGCGGCGTTCGCATCAGGGAGCAGCCAGCGCGACGCCAGTACGGCGACCGCCGCGCCTGCCATGCCGGCGGCGAAGGCAACCAGGATCCAGGAAAGTGGAGGGCGTCGGAAGCCGATGTTTTTCACTTGAGGTACCTTCTTCCCATTGTGCCTGTGCGTGCAATGCCAGGTCTGTCCGGGCAATGCAGTCCCTCGCAAACCGAGAAGACATCGTGCCACGAACCCGTCGATCCCCTCCGCGCAGGGCTGGTCACGGTTCCATCAACCGTTGGATCGCCCGCATCGGCAGCACAAGGCGGAGGGAATCAGGCAGCCGTACGAAGCCGTGCTCTTCGTAGAAAGCGGCGGCGCGATCGTTGATGGCGTCCACGACCAGCATCGATGAGGCAACGATGTCGGCGCTCGCGTAGGCGCGGCGTACCGCGTCGGCGAGAAGCAGCCCGCCCAAACCTTCGCCCTGCCGCGCTTGCGCGACGGCCAGGCGTCCGACAAGCGTGGCGCTGACCAGCGGATAGCGCGGGACGTGCTTGCGGGCTGCAGCTGGGACGTCTCCCTGATCCAACGATGTGGCGCACAGAGTGTAGTAGCCGAGCACGACGCTGGGAGTATCCCGCTGGGCCAGGATGAAGACGCCGTTCGCTTTGCGCTTGACATCCTGACTGGCCTGAGACCGCAGATAGCGATCGAGACTGTCCACGCCGCAGGAAAAGTTGGCACGATCGTGGTACGACGCCAGCGCCTCGATCCTCAGATCAGGGCGGGGCGCCGACACGCTCAGGAGGCGACCCGGCGTTTGTGTTCGGCGAGGGCGCGCACGAGCCGCTTGCTCGGTTTGGGCGAACTGATGAGAGCGTCGAAAAACGCCTTGCGGTCGCGCTCCGACAGCACCAGCGTCTCGTGCTCGGCGATCGTCCGGCGCGCCGTGTCCGCGAGCGCGGTGACGCAGAAGTCGCTCACTTTGCGTCGCGACAGATGCGCAGCGCGCTCGATCAGATCCTTGGTCTCTTCGTCGATTCGGAATCCGAGGCGTTCGATGCGGTTGGGCATTCCGCGTTCGGCCGGGGTCTGTTTACTACGTGGCATAGAAAAAACGCTTCCTAAGGTGGATAATCACTGTCACCCACAATGTACGTCATTTGGACCAACAAGGCAACCACTTACCAGCGCAGCAGGCGCGGACCTATCAGTGCTCCGACAGCTGTCGGAATGAGCATGCCCAACACGTACCAGATGCCGAGAAACGGCGCAGCAAGCTCGGGACAGTGCAGGGTGTAAGCCAATGCCCCAATGGCCCCCGCAGCAGAGCCACAAGCGGCACCTGCCAGGCGCAGCCTGGTCGGTGCCAAGCCCTTCATCAGCCACACAAGGGCAGCGAACAACGGCGTGGACAGCAAGGCAATGAGCAGGGGGCAAACGCTTGCCGTTTGCCCGAAGATCAAGCTTGCGCGATCTTGCGGATCGGCACCGAGCAGCGCCACTGCCGCCAGCAGCCACATCACGACAAGCGGTGCAGCGTATCCCAACGGCAGCCAACCAAGGCGCAATCCCGGCCGCCCTAGCTGGCGCACCGCCACCACGCCGACCACACCGAGGATGGCGCAGAACACCTCCCGCGTCCAAAACATCGGGATGGATGAGCCGTCCAGCGGAGTCGATCGAATGCCCAACAGCCCTGCGGAAAGCATCACCGCGACCACGCTTCCGCCGGCGATGGCTACAAGGAAACGACGTGCCGTCGCTCTGGAATCGACCGGCTCGGCGCCATGGGCCAATAGAGTAACAAGATCGTCCGTGTTCACGACGCACTCCTGAGTTTGGCCGCAAGCGCTTTCAAACCTCGATGCACGCCCACCTTCACCGCTGCCTCTGACATGCCCGTATGGTGTGCAGTCTCCGCCACCGATAGGCCTTCGAGCTTGACATAGAGGATCGGCAAACGCTGTCGATCCGGAAGGGCTTCCAGGAGCTTGGCGATGTCGCGTCGCGCTTCGGCCGCCTCGCTGTCGGACGCGCCAAAGTCCTCGTTGTTCTCGTCTAAGGGATCGTGGAGCAGATCAGTGCGGGCGCGCCGTCGCAACAAATCGATCAGCTTGTAGCGCGCTAGCGCGTACACCCAGGGCGTGAGCCGCTGCCCCGGGTCGTAGGTGTGGCGTTGAATGTGAACAGCCAGCAGCGATTCCTGCACGAGATCTTCCACTTCGTCCGGCAGCCGTCCGAGCCGTTTCCGAAAAAACGCCCGCAAATGCGCGCTCAATTCCTTCAGGAAGGCATGGTAAGCCGAAGCGTCGCCGGCAAGCCCGCGGGCCAGCAGGCCCCGAAGATGCTCCTCGCCCAATCCCGTTCCTTCTTCGTCTGTATTCGCTGCGCAGATGCGCTTGGTTACAGCTCCGCACACGAAATCTACCGAATGCCGGCGGCGCCGGCGCGCCAAGAAAAAAATTCCGCTGCGCTGTAACCGGCCACCGCTGCCCAACGAACTAGCCGGCAGCGACGCGCTGGAAGGATCCTGCCGCAACCTCGCAGGCAGGAATCGCTCTGAGCGTCCGCACCAGCGGCAGTCATGCCGTTGATTCCACGACAGAGATTTGATGACTACGGGGAAAGACAAGATGACCAATCGATTTCTTGGTAGTGGTACGTGGATCAGTATTCGGCTCTGCCACCGCAAAGCAGTGGGCACACTGCGACGGTTCGCCCTGCTCGCGGTACCGGTGATGTTCGGCACCGCCGCGTCGCCGGCCTGGAGTTTCGATGTCGTCTACGCCGAGAGCAACAGTCCAGCGGGCAATTCGATTCTCTCGTTCGAGAACGATGGCTCCGGTGCGTTGCATTTTCTCGGCAGCACGCCGGCCGGTGGCATCGGGGTTTTCGACCCTTCTTTCGCGCTCGGGCCGTTCGATTCCGACCAGAATCTGCTCGTCAGCCGCGACCGGGCATTGCTGTTTGCCGTCAATTCCGGCTCCAACTCGATTGCTGCTTTCCATATCGACGGCAGCGGCGCCTTGACGCCGGTAGCCGGTTCGCCTTTTCCGTCCGGCGGAAGCGACCCGGTCAGCGTCGGACTGCAAGGGGACGTTCTGGCGGTCGTCAACAAGGATGGGGATCCAAACCAGAATGTAAACCTGACGCTGCCGAATTACACGACGTTTAGAGTCGATCGGAATGGCGGGCTCGATCCGATCACGGGCTCCACGGTGCCGGTGGCCTACGGCAGCTCGCCCTCACAGGCCTTGATCGCGGCGGCCGGACCGTTCGTCTTCGGCGCCGACTTCTTCGGCGGCCTATTGCAGTCGTTCCAGCTGGATGAAGAAGGACATCTGCTCCAGAATCCCCCACAAGCGATCCCCGACTCGGTCTTCTCGGGAAGCGCGGCCCCCCATTGGCCGCTCGGCCTGAGGACCCACCCGAGCGAGCCGATTCTGTACGCGGACTTGGTGGCGGTCAGCAAGGTCGCTGTCTATCGCTACACCGATCAGGGGCTTCTTCAGTTCGTCACGGCAGTGGCCGATCCGGGCGCGGCGCCCTGCTGGGCCATTACCAATCATCGGGGAACGCGTCTGTATGTCATCAACACCGGGACCACTTCGGTGGCCGTGTACGACCTGGGGGACCCTCTGAACCCAAGGCCGATCCAGCATTTCCAGATGACCGTGACCTCGGGCAACGCGTTTTCGGCCGTGATCGATGACTCGGACCAATTCATTTATGTGTCGGGTGAGCAGTCGGCGCCGACGGCCACGGCGTCGGCAAATGCCATCCATACGCTGAAAGTCGCTTCGGACGGCACGCTGAGCGAGCCGTTCCCGCCGACTGTCCTACCGATCAGCGGCGTTGCTCGAGCCCAAGGCGTTGCGGTGTATTCGGCCCATTAGACGCAGCGCGCGTTAAGAGGGGCGCGGCGAGACACGCCACCCGGCAACGGAAGGGTTGCGCGGGCGGGCCGTCACTGCAGCCGCGCCCCCAGGCGTCTCACAACGTGAGCGTGTCAGCGCACGGCGAGCGTTCAGCTCAGAACCTTCCCGCCGAGCGGATAAAAAATACCGCGGAGCATCCTGAAGCGGCGACCGCGCCCGCCGACCTGCTCTTCATCCGCGCTTGCGCGGCTTCGCTCTGGCCTGCTTTAGCAGACCGGATGCATTGGCTGGATCGCGCAGCCAAAGGCAAAGCGCAACCGCGGTGTCTTCGTCCATGTTGTCGACAATCTCGCGCTGGCGCACGGGATTGCCTCGCTGTTCGATGAGCTGCTGTGCGGCCGCTTTGACGGCGTCGGGGTCGACCTTCAACTCGTCCAGGCGCTTGACCTGCGCGGTGGCGAACGTCCAGTGCCCAAAAAGTCCGATCAGCTCGGAATCGACATTTGCGCTCATGGTTCGCAATTTACCCGAATCGGCACCGCCCGACTCAGTGCGCCGCGAGGAAGTCCTGCACCGCGGCGATCGTCGCTGCGGGCGCTTCCTCCATCAGCCACCACACTCCGGGGCATGCCCCGTCACATCTGGTGCTTCTTGGCAGGCGGCGGGGCAGGCGAGCCGTCGGACCACCTGCGCACCGGAATGAAGAGGACCGTGGTTTCTATAGCGCTGCCATCTTGCCCGATGACGGGTGAGTCCTCCTTGTCCGCGCCCCAATTGTCGGCTTGGCCATGCGGGAGGAAAAACATGACATGAGGAAGCCATGGGCCTGCCGCGTCATCGCTCACATAGCCGTCCTTCGACAGCATGAAGGAAAAGGCGCCCGCCTCGGGTGCTTTGAAACTGTGGCTGGCGACCGCGGCCTTGGTTCTTTCGACTACCTGCTGTTTCGTCGCGCCGGCCAGGACCCACTCCGTGCGCTGGAGGTACTGTGCCAACTGGGTGCGCGCGGCCGGCGGGTTGAAGCAGTTTGGCGCGCGTAGCTTCGGATTCCAGAACTGGGGATCGTCGAAACTGGCGGCCCAGGAGCGTTCGACGAAGCAGACAAAGCCGTTCTTGCCTTTCGCGGCCGTCTCATAGCCGTGGCCACCGAGCACGAGCACTTGGGCGTCTCTGGAAATTGACGGCGGCGCGGCACTGCGTGCCAATGCAATTTCATCCTCACGGTTTGCCATGAGGTACTGATCGGCCGGTGCCATCTCCGGATAGGGAGTCCTGACGGCTTGCGATTGCGCCGGACCACTCCAGCTCAATACAGCAACAACGGTTAACGCGAGAATACCCACAGCTTCTCGTTGATTCGTCATTGTTCCACTCCGTAAACGTCCATGCCACGCATACAAATACCCGATATTTTGGAGGTAGGATAATCGCGCTGGCGATCAGCGTCCAGGGACCTGACCTTTCATGAGCTTTTCTCGCTCAGGCGTTGGTGCGAGTACCGTCGCCGCCTTGGTCTTGCTTCCCTCGAGTGGCATGGCATTAGACACTGACGCTGACGACTACGTCGCTTCGTCGCCCCGGACAAACCTGGGTTTGCTTTACTTCCAGAATGTGCAGCGCGATGCGCTTTACGTGAACGGCAGCCGCGTTCCCGGCAACCAGGGGCTGGACTCCAACACGGGAATTCTGCGGGTCGTGCACTTCACGAAGATCGGTGATTACGTCATTGATCCGCAGTTCCTCCTGCCCTTCGGCAACGAACATGGCAGTGGCGGCACCAGCAGCCTGGGCAGTGCATCAGGCGTAGGCGACCTGATTCTTGCGGCGACGACCTGGGTCGTCAACAACGACAAGACGAATAACTACCTTGGCCTCACACCGTTTCTGTTCTTGCCAACCGGTACCTATGACAAGAACCGCGCACTGAACTGGGGCGAGAACCGCTGGAAACTGACGCTGCAAGGCGGTGGCCAGCGCGGCATCACCGAAAAACTCAGCCTTGTTCTCATCGGAGACGCGACTGTCTTCGGCGACAACAACGAGTTCGGGCCATCTGGCGGGAAGTTGAAGCAGGATCCGCTCTACCAGGGGCAGTTCTACGTGCGCTACACGCTTTCCGAGAAGATCGACAGCTTCGTTGGCTACTCGGTCCTGGTCGGGGGCGCCAGCAGCGTGAACGGCGTCGGCCAGGGCGACCGCCAGCGCGAAACGAAGTTTTCAATCGGCGGCGGGTACAACTTCACACCGGACTTTGAACTGTTCGGCGCTTACGGACAGGACATTTCTATGGCCAACGGCTTCAGGGAAAGCCGCCGCTTCAACCTACGGCTGTCTAAAACGTTCTAATGCAAAGTCGGTTCGAGGCAGCGCGACGTAAGCGGCCAGGGAACCCATCTTGACCGATTGGAGATTGTCAGAGTGATCGTCCGTCGATGATCTCGATGTCTAGGGCGTAAACGTCCAGGCCCTCGACACATCCCAGATTGATTCGATAGTAACCTGGCTTCGCTGCACCGACATATGTCGGTGGAACCGCCGCGACAGTCACAAATGGGCAGATGCCACACGTCCGGCAGAAATGGTGGTTCATATCCTTTTCGCCGAACTGATACAGAGCCAACGATGACATCCCCTCGATTTGCTCGAGATCCTCTGGCGGTAGGTAGGCCGCGGAAGTCACAGTGCCCTTGCGCACACAGATGGAGCAATTGCATCGGCATCCCTTGGTAATTTCGTCGCTCCTGAATCGGAAGCGAACTGAGCCACAGTGACAGCTTGCCTGATAGGTCCTCTTGTTGCTCATTTGATTAGACACCCACGGTCGGTTGCCAGCGGCGCGGCAACAGTTCATCGCGCTCTCCCGGCTCTGGCGATGTTTGGCTGGACATGGTCTATCACCCTCGCAGACGCGCAACAATCTAAGCGAAATGAACGTTTTCGCTACGCCCGATGTCCGCTATGCGGAATTCTTGCGCACGCTGCCGCAGGCAACCAGGCGCCCGTAGCCAACGCAGGGGCCGGGCGCTAACCTACCCTCAGCGGCCGCTCTAGGATCGAGGGACCGGGCAGAGGGCAATCTCGAGCATGAAAGCGCCAGTCGATCGAGTCACATCCATTGATCAGTACATCCGGGCCTTTCCTGAAGATGTGCGGAGCAAATTGTTGGAGCTGCGATCAGCGATCCGATTGGCTGCACCAGAAGCCACTGAGAAGATCAGCTATCGAATACCGACTTTCTGCTTCAATGGCAACCTGGTGCATTTTGCCGCGTTCGCCCACCACATAGGCTTCTATCCCACGCCTAGTGGAATCGACGCATTCCGGCAGGAACTGAAGATATACAAAACTTCCAAGGGCGCGATCCAGTTTCCGCTTGACCAACCACTCCCGCTGAAGTTGATCTCAAAGATTGTTCGCTTTCGCGTGAAGGAAAGCGCACAGAAGGCGCAAGCGAAAAGAAGGAAGTGAGAGCTTCCCTCGCTTCCCTCGTCTTGCCGGAGGCGGCGAACGAAGTCCAGTCACCCGGTTCAGATTTGCGTGCGACGGTATCAATTGCCGTTCATTCGCAAGCGGGTTCATCGCTGGCCCAATCGCACGCGCCGGCATGCGAACGAAGCCGAAGGACCCGTTGTGCATCTTCAGGCCTGCGCTGCTTCGAGGATCAGCTGCGTGATTTCTTCCGGATGAGAGATCAGCGAGACATGGCTGGATTTCACTTCGATGGTCTTGGCTCCCATCCGCTTCGCCATGAAGCGCTGAAGATCCGGATTAATGGTGCGGTCTTCCGTCGAGACAGCGTAGTAGCTCGGCTTCGATCGCCACGCCGCGTTCATAGTCTTGCCAGTGAGCAGAGCCTTGTGGAACGGCTCCTGCACCGCATAGAGCGCCTTTGCCTTTGCCTTCGGCAGGTCACCCGCGAAGTCGCGCAGGAACGCTTCCTCGGTGAGACGTCCTTCGTCGCCATCAAAGACGATGCCGGCGGCCGCCGGTGGCGTCGGATAGGTCTTAGCCAAGGCCGTGTAGTCCTCGCCCGCATCCGGCGCACGCGCCGCGACATAGACCAGCGCGGAGACGTTCGGATGCACACCGGCCTCCGTGACGATCATCCCTGAAAACGAATGACCGGCCAGAACCGTCGGGCCATCCTGACGCGCCAGCACGTGCTCGGCCGCAGCGATGGCTTCGGGCAGCGTGGTCAGCGGGTTTTGCACCGATGTGACATTGAGCCCTGCCGCCTGCAATCGGGGAATCACCTCGGACCAGGACGATCCGTCGGCGAATAGCCCGTGCACGAGCACGACGTTGCGCGCCTTCGTCGGAACAGGGTTTGCGGCCATGCCGCGTGTGGATATCAGTGAACCAGCCGCACTGGCGATCAGTGCGGCTGAAAAAGCACGTCTGTTTATCGTCATGATTTCTCCCTAGTCGCCACGGCCCGGTCTCCTTACGGAGGGGTGGATTGGTTTACAGGAGAGGAGCCGCGCCTCAGACAATGCTACCGGCCGTCGTAGCGTCTGGGCGCTAGTCGCGGAGCGATAGTGCCATGGTCGAGTGACTTCTCTCTCTAGCTCGGGCGATGTCCAAGGGGAGATCGAGCACGGGCGCGGGTTATTGACTCGTCCGTCTCCGCCACCCTGCTTCGCGCTAGGCGCTACGCAGGGTTGATACCACTTAACGCGAAGCAGGGTGCCCTCCGTAGCGCGCAGCGCGAAGGAGGGCTGCCATGGCCGCTGCCTGAGCGTCACGATCCGGTGACGGCGAGCACAGCTTCCTTGATCTTGGCCAAGGCGTAATTGCCTATCGTATCCAGATCGACGTGCGGCAGGTTGGGAACTTCGTTGGCAACTACGACGGCATCGACAATGGCCGTGCCGTCGACCGCGAGGGCCTCGCCGATTGCTGCCTTCAGCTCACCAGGCGTCCTAGCGACAAATCCGTGAGCACCACAGGCGCGCGCCAGCGCGGCGAAGTCCGGATTGGGAAATTCGATGCCCTTCCGGTACGGAGGCAAACCGACGGATTCCGCTTCCAGTGTGATCAGGCCGAATGCCGAGTTGTTGTAGATCACGGCCTTCACGGGCAGCCGGTGCTGCACGGCGGTCAGGAGTTCGCACATCAGCATATTGAAACCGCCATCACCACACAGTGCGATGACCTGACGCGATCGATCCAGCACCTGGATGCCGTTGGCCTGGCCGAGCGCGGTCCCTACCGCGGCGTTGTTGAAGGAGCCGATAATTCGCTGCGATCCGCTTTGCCGGATCCAGTTGGCGGACCAAAGCGTATTCAGGCCTGTGTCAAAGACGAAAACTGCGTCGCGTTTCGCCAGATCGCTCACCATGCGGGCCACTGCCTGCGGATGGATGCGATCCTTGCTGCGCGCAGGATCGGCCTGTTTGTCCAGCATCTCATCCCATTTGCGTCGCTCCGCCGTCACCTTATCGAAAAAGGCCGTGTCGTTCTTGGGCGCCACCCGATCGAGCAACCGCTTCAGGGTTGGCTTCGCCGAGCCCACAGCTCCGAGCGCGGTCGGCGCACGCCGGCCCAACACTTGCGGGCGCTCGTCGATCTGAATGACGTTGCCGCTGGTCGGCAGGAAGTTCGAGAACGGATAGTCGGTTCCGACCATCAGCAGCAGGTCGCAATGCATGATCGCGTTGTACACGGCTCTGGTGCCGATCATGCCGATACCCCCCATCCAGCGGGGGTCGTCGTACGGCATGATGTCCTTGCCCTTGACCGAGTGGATCAGGGGCGCTTTGAGCCGGTCCGAGAGTGCGCACAACTCTTCAGCGGCGCCGTGGCACCCGGACCCGCACATGATCACGAGGCTGCCGGCCTGATCGATCCGACGGCCTATCTCGGCGATGTCTGCCTCGTTTGCGGCAAGCTCAGCCGGCGGCTTCAGGGTGGCGACGCTCGAGGCACTGCCTTCTGCCTTGGACGCGAGCACATCTTGTGGAAGCGTGAGGTGGGCGACACCCCGGCCCGCATAGGCGGTGGCGATCGCCTGATGAATGACGCCGGGCGCCTGGGCCGGCGAGGAGATGGTTTGTGTGTAGAGCGAGACGTCGCGGAACAAAAGATCGGGCTCGGTCGCCTGGAAGAAGTCGGTCCCGCGCAGCTTGCGCGGCATGTCGCCCGATAGCGCCAGAACGGGCGCGTGTTCGCGGCCAGCCTCATACAGTCCGGCTACCAGGTGGTTGCTGCCGGGACCGGTGGTGCCGGCGCAAACTGCGAGGCGGCCAGTCAGCTTCGCTTGCCCGGCAGCTGCCAACGCGGCGCCTTCCTCGTGGCGCACGCCGATCCATTCGATGCGGCTGCGACGAATCGCATCCGCGATCGGATTCAACGAATCGCCGATCAGCCCGAAAATATGCTGGACCCCGATCTGCTCGAGAACACCAACCAGAACATCCGCAACCGTTTGAGACATTGCTATCTCCTCGTGGTCTGTTGAGCGTGTTCGGGCTTCAGCTCCTGCACCGCGGGTCTTGGAACGCCGAAGCCGCGCCTGAGTTCGGTCGGCTCCAGCCCTCTCGTCACAAAAATACGTCACTGCGCAGGCAGACGTCCATCACACTTTTGTGGTCGTGCCCCAGAGCACCAGCCAGTCACACGCCAGCCGCTGGACCCTGCCCACCCTTCGGGCATGGTTAAGGCGAGTTGATACGTGCGCCATGCTGAATTGCCCAAACACTGGAGCATGTGCAAGAAAGCCTGTGGCATCATGGCGCTGGGGGAAAGACCTGCAAATCATGATTAGGTTCACCAAACGCGCTCGCCTCTTGAGCGCGCTGGTCCTCGTGATTGCTGCCTTGTCAGGCTGCGAGCGCAGCGTGCTCGAACCGGCGGGTCCTGTCGGCGAGGGCGACCGCATCGTTCTGCTCGATTCGCTCGCCATCATGCTCGCCATCGTCATTCCGACCATCGTCGCGATACTCGCCTTCGCGTATTGGTTTCGTGCTTCCAATACCCGTGCGCAGTACCTGCCGAACTGGGACTACTCCGGACGGCTCGAGCTTATCGTCTGGTCGATTCCCGCGCTGGTCGTCTTCTTCCTGGGTGGCATCGCCTGGATCAGCGCCCATCTGCTTGACCCCGCCGAGCCGTTGAAGTCCAAGGCCGAGCCTCTGCAGGTCGAGGTGGTGTCGCTCGACTGGAAGTGGCTGTTCATTTATCCGCAGCAGAATCTTGCTAGCGTCAACCGGATGGTCGTTCCGGCAGGCGTACCGCTCGATTTGAAGATTACGTCGGCGAGTGTGTTCAACGTGTTTTTCGTGCCTGAGCTGGGGAGCGAGATCTACTCCATGTACGGCATGACGACTCGGCTCAACCTGCAGGCCGACCGGCCCGGGGTTTACTTCGGTCTCTCGGCCCACTTCAGCGGCGACGGCTTCCCCGGCATGGCGTTCGACGTGCAGGCCGTGTCGCCCGAGCAATTCACTGCCTGGGCGGCGGCCACGCGCGGTCGGGGTCCGGTGCTCGATGATGCCGCCTACCGCAGCCTGCTCAAGCAGAGCCAGGACGTGAGCCCCTATACCTATCGGGCGGTGCAGGACGGACTGTTCGAGGAGATCGTCGGGCAGAAGTTGCCCCCCGGTGAGGGACCGCAGACGACGCAGACCGCCGCAGCCGCTTCCACGGTGATGGCGCAGAGGCAGCGCTGACATGTTTGGAAAACTAACCTGGCAGGCCATCCCCTTCGGTCAGCCCATTCCGTTCGCGGCCGGGGCCTTTGTGGTGCTCGGCATGGCTGCCGTACTGATCTGGGTAGCGGCGAAGGGCTATATCCCGTACCTGTGGCGCGAATGGATCACCAGTGTCGACCACAAGCGCATCGGCATCATGTACTGCCTGCTGGCGGCGGTCATGCTGCTGCGCGGCTTCAGCGACGCGCTGATGATGCGCTCGCAGCAGGCTATGGCGTTTCACGCTGCGGGATATCTGCCGCCCGAGCACTACGATCAGATCTTCTCCGCGCACGGCACGATCATGATCTTCTTCGTCGCGATGCCGTTCGTCATCGGGCTCATGAACTTCGCCGTGCCTCTGCAGCTCGGGGTGCGCGACGTGGCGTTCCCGACGCTGAACTCGGTCGGTTTCTGGCTCACCGCGGCGGGGGCACTCCTGGTCAACATCTCCCTCGTGGTGGGGGAGTTTGCCCGCACCGGGTGGCTGCCGTTCCCGCCGCTGTCTGAGCTCACCTATTCCCCCGGAGTCGGCGTCGACTATTACCTATGGGCGATCCAGATATCCGGCGTCGGCACGCTGATGACGGGCATCAACTTCGTAACAACCATCCTCAAGATACGTGCGCCCGGCATGAGCTACATGCGCATGCCGATCTTCTGCTGGACCGCGCTCGCATCGAACCTGCTGATCGTTGCCGCCTTCCCGATCCTCACGGCAACGCTCGGCATGCTGCTGCTCGATCGTTACGCCGGATTTCACTTCTTCACCAACGAGGCGGGCGGCAACGCGATGATGTTCATGAACCTGATCTGGGCGTGGGGACACCCGGAGGTCTACATTCTCGTCCTGCCTGCGTTCGGGGTTTTCTCCGAAGTGGTCTCGACTTTCTCCGGCAAACCGCTCTTCGGCCGTCGCTCGATGATTGTCGCCACCATGGCGATCTGCATACTGTCGTACAGCGTCTGGCTGCATCACTTCTTCACGATGGGGGCAGGCGGCGATGTCAACGGCGTCTTCGGCATCGCCAGCATGATCATCGCCGTGCCCACGGGCGTGAAAATCTTCAACTGGCTCTTCACCATGTATGGCGGCCGCATCCGTTTCAACTCGGCCATGCTCTGGGCGGTCGGCTTCATGGTGACCTTCGTCATCGGCGGCATGACCGGGGTGCTGCTGGCGTCTCCCGCGGCGGACTTCGTGCTGCACAACAGCTTGTTCCTGGTGGCGCACTTTCACAACGTGATCATCGGCGCTGTGCTGTTCGGCGCCTTCGCGGGCTATACCTACTGGTTCCCCAAAGCCTTCGGTTTCAGCCTCGATGAGCGCCTTGGGAAAGCCGCGTTCTGGTGCTGGCTGGTCGGTTTCTACGTCGCCTTCGTGCCGCTTTACGTCGTCGGTCTTGAGGGCATGACGCGGCGCATGCAGCACTACGATCGGCCCGAGTGGTACCCCTGGCTCCTGGTGGCCGGAGTCGGCGCGCTCATCATCCTGTGCGGTATCGCCCTGCAGATCGCTCAGCTCTGGGTTTCCATTCGCGGCCGAGAGCGCCGGCGCGAACCGACCGGCGATCCCTGGGACGGTCGCTCGCTGGAGTGGTCGACCTCCTCACCCCCGCCCGCCTTCAATTTCGCTGTGTTGCCCCAGGTCACCAATGACGACCCGTACTGGGCAATCAAGCAGCGCGCTCGTGCCATCGGGCATCCGGTGACCGCCGAGCCGGAGTACTCGGCCATCGAGATGCCGCGCAACAGTGCGACCGGATTCGTCACGGCGTTCTTCGCCGTCGTGACCGGGTTCTCCCTGATCTGGCAGATCTGGTGGGCGGTGATACTCGGACTCATTGGCGCCTACGTGACGTTCGTGGTCTTCGCCTGGCGTGATATCCACGAGATCGAAATCCCTGCCGAGGAGGTGGCCCGAATCGATCGCGCCAACCGCGCTGCGCGCGCCGCGGCGTTGCACGGGGAGCCGGCCCGATGAGCACGCCGGCGCTGCGCCTCGCAGATGATCCCTCATTCGGTCGACCGGAGATCTTTCATCGGGAGGCGAGCGGTCACGGCATCGGCGGGCCGGCGCCCAAACGCATCGTCGTCGGCTACGGCTTCTGGATCTTCCTGCTCTCGGACGTGATCATGTTCTCGGGGTTCTTCGCCGCCTACGCGGTGCTGTTCAAGAACACCGCGGGCGGCCCATCGGCGCACGAGCTGTTTGACCTGCGCAACACCGCCGCGGAGACCGGCTGCCTGCTCGCCTCGAGCTTCACGTGCGGCATGGCGAGCCTTGCGGTGGGACAGCGCAGCCAGAAATGGACGCAGCTCGCCCTTCTGGCCACCGGGCTCCTCGGCCTCGCTTTCATCGTCCTGGAGGTGCGCGAATTCGCCGGCCTCATCGGCCAGGGCGCCGGACCAGGCCGCAGCGCGTTCCTCTCGTCGTTCTTTACCCTCGTGGGATGCCACGGTGTGCACGTGAGCGCCGGACTTCTCTGGCTCGGCACGATGATGGCGCAGTTCTCGGCCAAGGGATTCCGCCAGGATATCCGCCACCGCTTTCTCTGCTTCAGCCTCTTCTGGCATGCCTTGGACATCATCTGGGTCGCTATCTTCAGTCTGGTCTACCTGGTCGGCACTCTTCCACCGGAGCTGTTGCCATGAGTGAACAGTTTGAACACGACGCGGGCTCGTACGTCGGCGTCGACCGCGTGCCGGGTGAGCCCATTGGAGAGGAACGAACTCTTCGGCTCGAAGTGCGCGGGTATCTTCTCGGCCTCGCACTCGCGGTCGCTTTGACGGTCGCCTCGTTCTGGGCTGTGGGCACGCATGAGATCTATCGGCCTGGGGCGGCGGTTGCGCTGCTGGTGCTGGCGGTTGCGCAGATGGGCATCCACCTCATCTTCTTCCTGCACATCACGACGGCACCCGACAATGCCAACAACGTCCTCGCCCTGGCCTTCGGCGTGCTGATCGTGTGCCTGATCGTGTTTGGCTCGCTCTGGGTCATGGGGCACCTCAATCACGTGTTGGTGCCAACCGATCAGCTGATGCGTATGCAGAGGTAACGGAAATGCGAATCGCCCTAGGCGTCGGTCATGACCGGACCATCGCTGCCTTCACCTTATCTGGCGTAAATGGTACCGAGCGCAGTCGCGCACCGGTCGCAGCGAAAACGGCGTTTGAGATGGCTGCCGAGACGACCGCCGCCGATGGCTCTCCGCTGCCCCAGGGTTTTTCATTTGGACGGTCGATAAGCTCCATTACGACATCGGGCACTTCCGCAAAGCCGATGATTCGGTAGGTTCCCCAATCGAGGCTGGTGACCCGCGAGCGATCGAAGGTGACTTGCTCCATCAGCGTTCGGCTCACGGTCTGGACGACGTTGCCTTCGATCTGGTTCCTGACTCCGTCGGGATTGATGATTTGGCCGCAATCATGGACGACGAAAAACCGCTTGACCAGAATTGCGCCCGTCGCCCGCTCGACTTCGACATCCGCTACGGCACCCACATACGTGCGCACGAGCTCGTATTTGACGTAGGCCAGGCCGCGGCCGGTCGCGATCGGAGCGTTATGATCGCGCTGCTTCGGGGCCGATCGATTCCACTTCGCAAGCAGAGCCAGTCGATCGAGAACCTCGATGCCGCGCGCGTCCTTGAGGTGGCGCAGCCGGAATTCGAACGGATCCGCGCCAGCAGCAGTTGCCAGCTCATCGAGAAATGACTCGTTGGCAAAGGTATTTTGCATGCGCCCCGGCGACCTGATCCAGGCAGGCTTCAGGGCAGTCGTCTCGAGCCGGTGGGCGACGGTTCGCACATTCGGCACCGTATAGGGAATCGCTGTGTCGTTAAGGATGCCGCCAGGCCCCATACTCATTTCGTGTGGCAGACCGGCCAGGATTGCCGCGACCAGTGCGACCGGGCTGGCCGCACCTTGGGGATGAAAAAATTCGGACGACCAGGCAATGAGATTTCCCTCCGCGTCCATCGCTGCGTCGAGGTCCACCAGCGTGGGCGGACCTTTCGGATCCCAACCGTGTTCGTCTTCGCGCATCCATTGCACGCGCACCGCCCGCCCGACCTCGCGCGACAGAAGCGCGGCATCGGCTGCCGCATCCTCGTGGCCGTTTCGCCCATAGCATCCCGACCCGTCGATATAGATGCAACGGACCTTGTCTTCGGGCATCGACATCATGGCGGCCAGTTGTTTGCGCAGATCGTGCGTTGCCTGCGAGGCGCTCCAACACGTAAGCGCTCCATTTCTGAACTCGGCGACGGCGCAGGAAGGACCGATCGAACCATGCGTGTGGATCGTAAAATCGTAGGTTGCGTGCAGTCGAGTCGCACCCCGGGCTAAAGCGGCCGGAGCAGCGCCCGCATCGCTGGTGACATCGTCTCGCACGATCTTGGTGCCGCGGACGTAATCCCACAGCTTGCTCTGATCCGGCAAGCCCTGCCACGTCGACCATCCAGCTTTGAGCTGCCGAGAGGCTTTGATGGCCCCCCATTCGGTCTCGGCCAGGACGGCCACGAAGTTGCCGATGCGAACGACTTTGACCAAACCAGGAATCCCACGAACGGAATCCTCGTCGACGCTCTGTAGCGTTGCACCGATCCCCGGGGGGCGAACGACTCTGCCGTGCAGCATGCCCGGGAGCCTGAAATCCTGCATGTAGGTGAATTGTCCGGTGACCTTGCCGGGAATGTCGACGCGCGGAATCGATCGCCCTACGATTTTGAAGGCGGCTGGATCTTTGAGCGGCGCCGTCTTGTCGACCTTTAAAGAGAGGCTGTTGCCTGCGATGAGTGCGCCATAACCGACGGATCGATGGGTCGATTTCGACGTGATTACGCCGTCCGCGACAGAAAGATCGGTCGGATCGACCCGAAATTGACTGGCTGCCGCCCGCAGCAGGGCTTGGCGCGCCGTGGCTGCAGCTTGCCTGATCTGTGCGCCTCCGTTTTGAATCGAAAGGCTGCCGAAGGTCGGTCCTTGATTCGGTGTGAGTGCGGTGTCTCCTTCAATAACCGTGACAGCGGCGAACGGGACGTCTAGCTCTTCCGCGACCATTTGTGCAAGGGCCGTTCGAACACCCGTACCGAGATCTACTTTCCCGGAGTAGAGGGTCACCCCACCTTCTGGGTTGATCGCGATGAAGCCGTCTACTTCTTCCGTGGAAACCGATTTCGATGGCGATCGCTCCTGCGCCAGCGCCGTCTGACGCTCGACGATCGAGAAGCCGACGATGAGAGCGGCGGTTCCCTTCAGAAACTCGCGGCGATTGATGGTGATGTCGAGCATGCCGTTCGCTCTTCACGTCTGAGAAGCTGCTCGTTTCACCGCGCGCAGGATCCGCAAATGGGTGCCGCAGCGACAAAGATTGTTGGCCAATGCCTCGCGAATCTGAGAATCGCTCGGATTCTTCGTCCTGCGGAGAAAAGCAGCGGCTTCCATGATCATGCCGTTAATGCAATATCCGCACTGCACCGCCTGCTCGTCGATGAAGGCCTGCTGCAGCGGATGAGGCTTCTCGGGCGTGCCGAGCCCCTCCAAGGTCACTACATGACGGTCGCCGACCGACGACAAGGGGGTGATGCAAGAGCGCATCGCGTTCCCGTCGATGTGGACGGTGCAGGCGCCGCACTGCCCCAGACCGCAGCCGAAGCGCGGACCGTGGAGCTCAAGGTCGTTGCGCAGCGCATAGAGCAGCGGCGTGTCCGGATCGTCGACCGTGATTCGCGCCGTTTGCCCGTTGACACTGAAAGCCATGGAGGTCGGCATCGTTTTGTGCTTTCATTGATCGACGCTGGCTCGGATGTAAGCCCAGATGTCCTCGATTTGGTCCGATTCGAGAACATCACGCCACGGCGGCATTTGGTTCTTGCCGTTTAGAACGGAGTTGACAAAGCGCTCGTGCTCATCTGGCTTCAGTTTCCGAAGATCGAACGTGACTCCGCCGCTGGTGTTGTGCAGCTGCTCACCGTGGCAGGTCGCGCAGTTATCCGAGTAGATCGACTTGCCTTTTTGGGCCGCCTCGGCGTCCGCTGCTCGGACGACCGCGCCAGATGTCGCAGCCAGCATCAGCGCGGTCAAGGCGAAGAGCCCTCTTGGTAAGCTTTTCTCCATGTCAGTTCTCCAAAAGCTTGAAAGTCCAGAGCGTGCCGCCGGAGGGAACATGCGCGAGGTTTTCGTCGCCGGCCGTGGCCACATACAGGCCGCCGGTTCCGCTCGTGACGGTGATGTACTGCTTGCCATCACGCTCCCAAGTAATCGGCTGGCCGACGATGCCGGACGGCGTCTGGAACTGCCAGAGGACCTGCCCGCTGTCTGCATCGACTGCGATGAACTCGCCGGTGAGCTTTCCCGTAAAGACAAGGGAACCCGCGGTCACGAGCGTGCTGGACCAGTTCGGACTCTTTGACGGCAGTTCCCATTTGGTTCGGCCGGATACGGGATCAATCGCCTTCAGGTAGCCGCGCACATCGGGATCGGAGATGTATTCGACGTCAACGCCCCGGTACGCCTGTCCCACCTTATAGTGAGCAAACTGATCGAGGGACTGCGGTCGATATTTCATGCCGATCGCGAGGGTGTTCGAGTAGGCCATGCCGGTGAGCGGGCTGAAGGACATCGGCATCCAGTTCTTGCCGCCCATCTTGGAGGGCCAGATTTCGACCAAAGTTTTTTGCTCGAGAGTCGCCTTGGTCTCCGCGCTGATCACCGGCCGGCCGGTCTTCATATCGACGCCATCGGCCCAAGTGAGTTTCTTGAGGTACGGATTGGCCGCCAACAGCTTGCCGGTGGCGCGGTCGAGCACGTAGAAAAATCCGTTGCGGTTCGCTTGAATGACGACTTTGCGCGCAGCGCCGCCGATCTTGATCTCGGCCAGGACCGCCTCGCTGACCCCGTCGTAATCGTAAGGATCGTTCGGCGTGGCCTGGTAATACCAGACCATCTTGCCGGTCGACGGCTTGATGGCGATGATGCAATCGGTAAACAGGTTGTCTCCCTTGCGCCCGAGGGGATTATGCGGCGCAGGATTGCCAATCCCCCAGAACACGAGATCCAGTTCCGGATCGTAGGAGCCGGTCAGCCAGCTGCTGCCGCCGCCCGTCTTCCAGGCGTCGTTGTCGCTAGGCCAGGTCTCCGAGCCGGGCTCGCCGGGCGCAGGAATGGTGTAGGTCCTCCAAACCTCCTTGCCGCTCTGTGCGTCATACCCGGCCAGATAGCCGCGTAGCCCGTATTCGGCGCCGGCCACTCCGACGATCACCACGCCGTTCACAATCAGCGGGGCGCCTGTCATTACGACTGCATCCTTCGGGTCGCCCGATTTGGTGCGCCACACCTCTTTGCCGGTCTTGAGGTCGAGTGCGATCACGTTCGCATCGAGCGTCGTGCGATAAAGCTTGCCGTCGAACAATGCCCCGCCGCGGTTGACGATGCCACAACAGACCACTCGCGTTGTACTCGGTCCATATTCGAGGAGGGATTTCCAGACTTCCTTACCGGTGATGGCGTCAACAGCAACGGTCTTGTTGTGGTCGGTGATATATATGACTCCGTCCTTTACCAGTGGCTGCGCTTCTTCTCCGAGAGTGTCGGACATGCTGTAGGACCAGGCGGGCACCAGACGCTTCACGGTCTGCCGATCGATCTGCGTAAGCGGGCTGTATCGCTGCTGGCTGTAGCCCATTCCATACGTGAGAACGTCACCTGTCGTTGCTGCATCGTTCTTCAGATCTTCGGTGCTTTGCGCGAGCACAGCGAACGGGAATGCGGCGCTGAGTAGCACTCCCAACAATGTCGATTTCGTCATGAGTGTCTTCCCCTGTTTCGAATGCGAATCAATTGGACTCGCTTTTTATACGTAGGCAATCGTCGCGCCGATGAAAGCATTAATCTTTAGGATCCTTGCCTTGAGTTTATGATTCATGCGGTTGATCCGATCGGCGAACCCTCGAAGACGATTACGATACGGGAGCAGAACCGCGTGTCAGTGTCTCGGTGGAAACTCGCGAGGCGTTCGCGTGCGGTCTTTGAGAAAACCACATCGCCGAGTATGCTGACCGCGGTCGCCCGCATTCGCTTCCAGCGCCCGCGAACAAGCAGATCGAGGGGAGAGGAATGGGAACGCTGCGCCTGCGCTTCGTTCCGCTAGTCCTGCTGCGGCTAACGATTGCCGGAGCCCTCGTGCTTGGCCGCACGATCGCGAATGCCGCGGATTCCACCAACGGAACCCAAAAGCAAGGGGGCCTCGACACGCGGGAACGGCACTTGCAGGTAGGTCACGAGTCTTGGACCTTCAAGGACGGCGCTCCCCCGGACGTCGCGTGTTTGGCACAGACCAATGACGGGTTCCTTTGGCTGTGTGCCCCCAACGGGTTGCTTAGGTTCGATGGAACGCGATTCGAACCTTTCAGATCTCCGTTTGGCGATCGGCTCCTCTCGAACGACGTGTACTCCTTGTTCGTACCGCCGTCTGGCGGCCTCTGGGTCGGCTACGTGTTAGGAGGCTTCAGCTTCCTGGATAACGGGCGAGTCACCAATTATGCGAGCGAGACTGGAAGTGTTTATGGTTTTGCCCCGGATCGGGATGGAATTGTATGGGCCGGCGCATCGAGTGGTCTGTGGAGATTCGATCATTCGAGCTGGCAGCATATAGGGGTTGAGTGGAACGGTCCGGCCGAAGCCGTTAGGCAGGTTGGATTTGATTCACACGGGATACTGTGGGCGTTGGTGGGCAGTGTGGACGCCCCGAAGGACCTGATCTACCTTATGCCGGGGATTAGACGATTCAAAACAGCCAGGAGAAATTTAACAGTCGAGGGGTTCACGTGGGACGCCGATCGAGTCGTCCTGACCGGGCTTGCAGTCTCGCCGATGTCAGACTCCGGTGAGAGTTCCGATGAGAGGCCGCTTGTCTACCCGGTGCTGACAAAAACCTCTCAATTTATTGATCGAAATAACAGCCTTTGGACCTCACCCCCGGATAAGCCCGTCGTCGTGCGTCTTCCCACTGAGAGCCTGCATAATTCCTTCAACAAGGTCTCGCCGGGCGGTTCTGAGTCCTATGATATCAACCCTTTTGAGAACGCAGTGCTGGTCGATCGCGAAGGAAATATCTGGTTTGGAGATACTAAGGGTATACACCGGTTCTTCTACACCCCGTTGATCAGACAGGAATTCCCGAAAGAAGCGTCGGAGAGTGGGGATTTCGGCGTGGTTACTGATGACAATGGGGCGGTATGGATCAGCTCTAGTTCCGGTGGCACCGGCGACAAGGCGAATCTTTATTATGTCTCGGGCGGCAAAGCCGACCGTCGTGCCCCGCAGGTGACATCGAACTTCGCCTACCGCGCCCCTGACAAGACGTTCTGGTTCTCCGGGGTACGTTGCCTTTGGCATCTTGTCGGACACGGTTTCATTCGCGTGGATCTTCCCGCAGAAATTGCGAACCAGTCTAATTTCCTACAGACGATTACCAGGGATCAACAAGGAGGAATGTGGGTCTCCTTCGGCCGTCACGGTTTATACCGGTTAGCCAATGGCAGTTGGACACCTTACGGTGGCCGCGACGACCTCCCAAAGACAGGGCCCACGATGATTGTTGCGTTCACCGATAGCGTTGGCCGCGTGTGGTTCGGCTACGCGCAGAGCCAGCTGGCGGTTTTGGATGGCGATCGGGTCCGTCGATTCGGTCCGAGCGACGGTCTTCAAGTGGGGAACATCCTGGCGATTTACGGACGAGGATCAGAGATTTGGATCGGAGGTGAACTTGGGCTGGAGAAATTTGACGATGGGCGTTTCCACAATATCGCGGCTGTGGATGACGAATTGCTGCACGGAATCTCTGGAATCGTGGAAACACCCGACGGGGATCTATGGCTCAACGGGATTTCCGGGATCTTCCACATCCGCAAGGTGGAAATTTCCGAAGCCTTGAAGGATCCAACCCATCGGGTTAAGGGCGAGCACCTCGGTAGGCGCGAGGGACTTCCAGGGGTTGCCAACCAGTTGCGTCCATTGCTAACTGCCGTAGAGGGCACCGATGGGCGACTTTGGTTCGCCTTGCGCAATGGAGTCGTGTGGCTCGATCCGGCAGCTTACTCCCAAATACAGGCAGTGCCGCCTCCGATCACCATCCAGTCGGTTACCGCCGACGACAAAAGCTACGCGCCGGCCTCTCGTATTTCTTTACCGGCGCACACGTCGAGCGTGCAGATCAGCTACAGTGCGGTGAGCCTCTCCGATCCTGAGGCCATTCGATTCCGATACAAGTTACGGGAAGCAGACAAGGACTGGCACCAAGTCGCGGCCTCCGGTCCTGTCACCTATCGCAACCTTCCGCCCGGGTCTTATCATTTCAACGTTGGGGCTTCCGACATCAACGGACTGTGGTCAGACAAAGTTGCCACTGCGGAGTTCACGATACTGCCGGCTTTCTACCAGACCCTATGGTTCCGTTCACTATGCGTGATCCTCTTTTTGGCGGCGCTTGCAGGGCTGTATCAGCTTCGGCTGCGGCAGTTGGCACGACAATACGGCATGCGTCTGGAAGAGCGGGTGAGCGAGAGGACACGCATCGCGCGGGAGTTGCACGATACGCTGCTGCAGAGTTTTCATGGATTGTTGCTGCGGTTTCAGACGGCATCTGAACTGTTCCCGATGCGTCCGGCCGAAGCGAAACGAGCACTCGATAGCGCCATCGAGCAGGCCGCGCAAGCGATTACGGAGGGGCGGGATGCGGTACAGGGATTGCGCTCATCGACGGTGGTGACCAACGACCTCGCGTTGGCGATAAATACTTGGGGAGAAGAACTCGCGGGCGGCGAAACGAACCCGAACGCTGCCGAGTTTCAAGTGGGGGTGGAAGGCACGCCGCGCACCTTGCATCCGATCGTGCGCGACGAAATCTACCGGATCGCGTGCGAGGCGCTGCGCAATGCGTTCAAGCACGCCGGCGCGACCCGGA